>Ga0210384_10009098_pt1 | contig 10283 bp, 6 predicted proteins | sample IncBWH2MmetaG_FD_160574 | JGI IMG/M metagenome (GOLD analysis project Ga0210384, IMG submission 160574) | Forest soil microbial communities from Barre Woods Harvard Forest LTER site, Petersham, Massachusetts, United States - Inc-BW-H-2-M | ecosystem: Environmental > Terrestrial > Soil >...
TTTCCCGATCGCCGTTCCTGCTCCCGATAGCGCGGTCAGTTCGGGGCAGAACGAACCGTAGGGCTAGACCAAGTCGTTTTACGATCTTGATTCAGGGCGGCATTGAGTGCCGCCCTTTTTTCACACCAGCACCTTCGTCTTCAGCATCCATCGCATGGATGCGCCCGTTGTCGTTAACGAACCGAAGTCGAACCGCTTACACCTGCAGCACGTCGCCTTCCCGGGCGACCATTTCATACAGCACCGGATTGACGAAGAATCCGATAAATAGCCGAGAGATCAGGCCGGCAACGATCACGATGGCGAACGGCTTTTGCGTGTCGGAACCGATTCCCGTGGAGAGCGCAGCCGGCAACAGCCCCAGGCACGCCACCAAGGCAGTCATCATGATCGGCCGCAGTCGCAGCAGGGAAGCCTCGCGCGTGGCCGTCCGGATATCGCGCCCTTCTTGCCGCAGCTTGTTGATGTAGGACACCAGGATGACGGCGGTTTCCACCGACACTCCCAGCAGCGCAAGCAATCCCAGAACCGACGAAACGCTGAACGGCGTGTGCGTCAGCTTTAGCGCAACCAGAGCCCCGACCGGCTCCGTCATAATGACTCCCAGCGCAATCGTGACCGGGAATTTGAAGTTGCCGTAGAGCGCAAACAGAATCATGAAGATCAGGACCACCGCCAGCGGCCCGATAAAAAACATCTGCGCCTTCGCTTCCAGGAACTGGCTGTACTCTCCACCCCACTGCATCTGATAGCCCGTGGGCAGGCTGACCGCCTTCGCGACTGCCGCCTGTCCGTCGCGCACGGCGCGCTCCAGGTCGCGCCCCTCAATGCTGTACTGCACCCCGATATAGCGGGAATTGTTTTCGCGATAAATGAACGACGCCCCATTCCCCTGTTGGATCTCGGCCAGTTGGCTCAGCGGAATCTGTTGGCCGTCCGGAGTCCCCACCAGCAGGTTCCCGATCTCGTGCGCGCTGCTGCGGAATTGCGGCTGCATGCGCACGACCAGGTCGAACAGTTTTTCCCCTTGGATGACCTGCGTGACTGCCTGCCCGCCCACGGCCGCCGAGATCACCGCCTCTACATCCGCAACGTTAATTCCGTAGCGCGCGATCCTGTCGCGATCCACGTTAATGAGCAAGCTCGGCTGGCCCAGCTCCCGCACGACGGTGAGTTCCGTGAACCCCGGCACCTTCGCCAGCGTGTTCTTGATTTGGATCGCTTTGTCCTGCAATACGGTCAGATCGTCGCCGTAGATCTTGACCGCCAGGGAGCTTTTCAGGCCGGTCAGTGCTTCGTCGACCGCGTCTTCGGCGGGCTGGGTGTAGTTAAAAATGATCCCGGGGAACGCCGTCAGCTTCTTGTTGATCGACTCGATCAGCTCTTTCTTGTCGTGGACCTCTCCGCTCCACGCCTTGTCCTTGTACGACTTCAGCCCAACGTAGAATTCGCAGTTGAAGAAACCGGTGGGATCGGTACCGTCATCGGGCCGCCCCAACTCCGAACCGACCACCGTCACTTGCGGGTACGACATCAGGATCGAGCGGATCTGCGGCGCGATCGTGCTCGCCTCTTCGAAGGAAATGGTGTAAGGCATGGTTGCCCGCACCCAGAGCGCGCCTTCATCCAGGTGCGGCATAAACTCTCCGCCGATAAATGGGACTAGCAGCAGCGTCGCCCCAAAAATCAATGCCGCCACCGTCAGCGTGGTTCGGGGACGGTCGAGTGCCCAGTCCAGATATTTCGCATACTTCTCTTTCATCCACTCATAGGGACGGTTCGTCTTCTCGCGAACGCCTCCCTTGAACCAGTACGACGCCAGTACCGGCACCAGCGTGAGCGTCAAAATCAACGCTCCCACCAGCGCAAACGACATCGTTTCCGCCATCGGATGAAAGAGTTTTCCCGCCGGCCCGGTCAGCGCATAGATCGGCAAATACCCCGCCAGAATGACCGCCACCGAATAGAAAATCGGCCGATCGACATCTTTCGCTGCCAGCAGGATCACGTCGTTCAGCTTGTATTCCTGTCCCTCACGCAATGCCAGTTCACGGTAGATGTTCTCCATCATTACGACCGTGCCGTCGATGACGATCCCAAAATCAATCGCACCGATCGAGAGAAGGTTGGCCGCAACGTCATGCGCGTGAAGCACAATGAAAGCAAACAGCAATGACAGCGGGATCGTGATGGCGACGATGATGGCTGCCCGTATGCTGACCAGGAAGAAGATCAGAACCAGCAGCACCAGCACCATCCCGCGCAGCAGGTTTGCCTCCACCGTGTCCGTGGTCAGGGCTACGAGTTCGCTGCGATCGTAGTAGGGGTGAACCTTCACGTCGGGCGGCAGGACGTGTTGGTTCAGCTCTTCGGTCTTCGCTTCTACCCCTTTCAGTACGTTCTGCGTCTGCTCGCCCCGCAGCATGAGAATGACGCCTTCCACCGCATCATCGTTCTTCAGGTACCCGAACTCGCCCAGGCGCGGAGCGTGTCCGATTGTTACTTCTCCCACATCCCGCACCCGGATCGGCACTCCCTTATTGGCGCCCACTACGACGTTACCGATATCGTCGGTGTTGCGTACGAGTCCGATGCCGCGCACGTAGTAGAACTGCCCGCCCTGCGAATAAAAACCGCCGCCCGCATTGGCATTATTGGCGGCCAGAGCCGCCGTCACCTGTGGCACTGTCAGGTGATAGCCATAGATCCGCGCCGGATCGAGCAGGACCTGGTACTGCATCACCGTCCCGCCAAACCCCGAGTCGTCGGCCACCCCATGAACCGAGCGGTACGCCCGTTCCACAACCCAGTCTTCGATCGTCTTCAGCTCTTGCGGACTGCGATCCGCACTCTCGAGCACATAGCGGTATACCAGTCCGCTGGGGCTGAATAAGGGCGCCAGCGTCGGGGTCACCCCAGAGGGGAGCGTGGCCTGGGCCAGTCGCTCAAATACCACGTGCCGCGCAAAGTAGTCGTCCGTGCGCTCTTCGAAGGTCAGCCGTATATCCGACAAGCCGTACAGCGAGATCGAGCGCATCACCATCATGTGAGGGACGCCGTTCATCTGGAGTTCCAGCGGAAGCGTTACCAGCCGTTCTACCTCTTCCGCCGCGTGGTCCGGCCATTGCGTAATGATCTCAACCTGCGGAGGAGAGAGGTCCGGGTAAGCATCCACCGGCATCCGCTGAAACGACAGGATGCCTCCGACCGTGATGAAGCCGGTCAGCATCAAGACCAGAAATCTTTGACGCAGAGCCGCTTGGACGATTCGATGGATCATTCGGCTGGGGTGGTCACGATCTTGATTTGTGTTCGCAAAGTATCTTGAGGCCGCTGCCTTCAGCGCTGCAGCGAATTCGCAAATTGCAGAAACAGGCTGCCGTTCCCGATCACGCTGTCTCCCGGCTTCAGGCCGCTGGTGACCTCGGTCTGGCCATTCAGGCTCTCCCCCAGCGTGACTGGGCGCCGCCCGAACTGGTTCTTGGAAACCTCGACGTAAACAAAGGGCTGGTTCTCGCTGTCGCGCAGCACCGCCGCGTCGGGCAAGGCGATGGCATTGCGGATCGTTCCCGCATTCACCGTCGCTACGACGAACATATCTTTCTTCAGCTTCTCGCCCGGATTGCTGGTGTCGATGCGTGCCTGCAACGTGCGCGTGTTCGGATCGAGCGACGCGGCCACGTATGCGATACGCCCGTGGAACACATCCGGATAGGAGTCCGTCTGGATCGATACCGCGTCCCCCACCCGCACATACGGCAGATCCTTTTGATATACGTTGACCAGCACCCAAACGTTGCGCACGTCGGAAATCATGAAGCACTGCGTCGCGCTGGTTTGCAGGAGTTGGCCTGCGGCCACATCTTGTTCCACCACCATTCCGCCGATCGGGGCTCGCACCGGAACCTCCGAAGACGGCGGCGACTTCACCAGTGAGTCCGGATCCGTGATGCCCAGCACTTTCAGCGCGGCTCGCGCCGCAGCCACGTCGCCGCTGGCCTGCACTTCCGCGGACTCGGCCTGCTCCAGGCTCTGCTCCGAAATCGCCTTGTGCTGGTACAGGTCCTTGGCCCGGTCGTATGCCTTCTGCGCCAAGGCATCGGCGTCCTTGGCCTTCAGGTAATTCGTGCGCAACTGCGAGTAGTCCGGGCTCGACACGTACAGCATGGGTTCACCTTGCTGCACTCGCTGTCCAGGAACCACGACGACACGGCTGACCGGACCGCTCACCTGCGTGATCACCGGGGTCGTGCGAAAACCGTTGTATGCCACGGCGCCGGTTAGCCGCAGTGTCCGCGAAAGCGTCGTGGCCTGAACTTTCAGCACCTCGACATGCGACATTTGCTCCTGCGGGATCTGAAAAAGTTCCGGATTGTTCGGATTCTTCGTGGCAGAGGCGGAATTCGCCGGTCCCTCACAGCCCATGGTTGCGATGAGTATCGCGGCGACCGCGGCCGAAGCCATCCAAAACGAAGCCCTCCCCTGGCTCATGGCAGGTTCCTCGTTCCCAGTGCTTGCTTTAACTGCTCCAGTGCTGTCATGTAAGAGGCCAGGGCTTGGCGGTACGCCAGTTGCGTTGCCCGGTAACTGCGCTCCGAGTCCAGGTAATCCAGCAGGCTTGCGGCGCCTCGCTTGTAAGCATACTCGCTGATGTCGCGCGAATCCTGCGCCTGCTTCAGGTAACCCGACATGTATAGCTGCACCACTTCATCGTTGCTCTTTACCGCCTCGTACGCGTTGGAGACATCCGAGAGCACCGTATCGCTCGCCGATTGCTCCTGCTCCTCCGCCTGGGTCAACGCGTGATTGGTACGCAAGATCTCTCCCTGATTGCGATTGAAAATTGGCAACTCGAAATTCGCGAAGATCGATGCCGTGTTCTCCCCCGATACGTGAGTGAAGTCGTAGGTTCCGTTCACGTCCACCTTGGCGTTCGCCTTGGCCAGCAGAATCTGGCTCCTCGCCGCGGTAACCCCCAGTTGCGCTGCGCGGAAATCCGGACGATCCCGTAGTGCTCGCGCCTGCAGCGTCTCGAGATTGACCTGCAGCGACTGGTACGCCAGATCGCCAATCACATCAAAGTCTGCCGGCACCGCGTCATACCCCAGCAGTTCCCGCAAGCCGGTCAGCGCTTGTACCCGCGCCAGTCGGGCCGCCGACACATCCGTCTGGAATTGCAGCAGCTGTAGCTTGATCTTCAGGTAGTCGCCTTCGCCGATGTAGCCTGCCTTCAACTGGATCTCGCTGATGTCGACCGTCTGCTGAAATCCCTTCAAATCTTCCAAGGCAAACTGCAAGGTCGATTCGGCCAGCAGGACACTGACAAACTGTTGACCCACGTTGAACGCCAGCGTCCGCTCCGCATCGGCTACCTGGGCCCGCGTCACCGCCGTCTGGTCGCGGGCCGCCTGCAGCCGCCGTTGCCTCTTGTGGCCCCGTTCGAACAGATATCCGATGCCCACATCGAACTGCTGAACCTGGTTCAGATTGTCACCGGAGAAGTACTGTGGACTGAAGAAGGGGACAAACTGCGTGTCCAGTCCCAACGTCGGGTTGGGAAGGAGATTGGCCGTGATCTCCTGTGCCTGATTCTGCAGAATCAGGGTCCGGTTCGCCTTGATGGCGTGGTTGTGCGCCAGCGCCAGGTCGACGGCCTCATCCAGACTGATCCGCGTCGTATTCTGGCCGGTTCCTGCTTCCACCAGCAGCAGGCAAAGCGTCGCCGCAACGGCGACTGCCACAGAGCACCGTGAACGCATATGGGTCAAGACTATCTATGCTGGCCTGGCATTGCGCCCTTCCCTGCCGATTCCACCCGTTCGCGCCAGACGCCGGCGACCGTATTCTCTCTCCTCGCCGTCAGGAGTGTGCCCCACCCGGGCCGCCATTGTAAATCGAAGGCATGTAAAGAAGGCGACAAACCCGTTAGATGCAGGTTCACGCTAGGCTGCCACCTCCGCAGTCCGATCTTTCTGCCGACGCCGTGGTTCTGGTCCGCACCTCACCGACCCGACGCGGTGACGGCGTTTATCGCTGCGGGTAACGGCTCCGGAAGAGGGCTCGGTTCCATGCGAAAACCTGGCCCGGACCGCAGTTCGGACATCACGCAGCGGTGCGCAGGACAGGTGACTGCCTGTTACTTCGGTGCTACGCCATAGCACTTTTGGTTCATTGACCCTTCGGTGCCAGGTTGCTAATTTGGGGGCGTAGCGAGGCTCCTCCCCTGCGGTACCGAGGCCGATGTCCGTACTTGGGGGGTGGCCTGTGAGATTGATGCATGTTTGTTACGCGGCGCTGGGATTTGCGGTGGCCCGCTGGATTTTCAAACGTCAGCCGGTGGTAGATCCCGTTCCGCAGTACCGTACGTCGGGCCTCCTGTAAAACTGAGCCTGAACTCGCGAGGGTACGTCGTCCCGTTGCACGCCACTTCGGGTCGTACGTGCCCTCGGTCTTTTCTCGCCGATATCCGACCAAGGTTCTGGATTCCGGCCCCATGAAATCCTGTTGGCCACGGGTGCTGTTCTCCTCGTTGAGTTTTGGCAGAAGGTGAAGTAGCTCAGCACCTCGATCGCTCTCACAAGGTCCACTCTTCCGTGCTCCACTAAAACCAAGGCCTCATTTGACTCACATCAGCGTGCCCCCTGCGCGTCTTCTTTCTCAAATTGCTGAATAAGATTGTGGCGCTTGAGGAAATTTGTCTCTCGTTTCCCAATGATGAGTCCGTAACTCGTACCAACCTCATAGGCGTGGTTTCTCTCAGTGGATGATGGCTCCAAAACATCAAGGCAATCCGCCATCTCACTTTCCCTTGCGGAGAGTTCACGAAATGAAAGGGCATCGTCAACCGTTGGAGTAATGAGATGTTGGTTAAACCATACCGTAGCATCAGCCTTGCACTGTTCAGCCGTAGGCGCGTGATGAATCTCCTGCCCCAACGCGGCGGGGCTTGTCAGGAGTGCGAGAATCAGTATGGTTCGCTTCACGTTAACCTCGTTTACCGAAAAAATGAAGGGGAAGGCACGCCTTTAACGACCGGCTCTCGGCTTCTTTTTTACTTCCAATAGCGGGCATTGTACATGCACGAATACACAAGTTTTTGGGCTGTTCGTTCGCGAGGAGGGGTCGATGAGTGAAATGAGTGGCTGTTGAAAAACTCCCTCCCAGAAAAGTGCTCAGAAAAACTTTGCGTCAGCAAGCCCTACAAGCGACGTTCGCGCCTCGGGTAGACATTTTCTATCCTCAAAATTTTGGCTGTTTTGCGAAAAACGGACTTTTTCAACAGCCACGCGACTTTTCACCAACTAAGGGCCTTCTGATCAGTCCAGCCCGCTGACCCTTAATGAAGTGAGCTTGTGACTCTGCACGTCGAGCAGATAGAGCTCGCTTCTAACGGGTGTTCCACGCCAATCTGAGCGCCATTTCAGAAATGCGGCAGTCTTGCCGTCGGCAGAAACCTTGAGGTCACTGGCATAGCCGTTCCCCTTTGTCAGCCTTTCTAGCGCCCCCGTTTCGATGTCCACTCGATACACGTCGTAGTCAAATCTCCCCCAAGGCAGTTTTCCGTTACTGGCAGCCATGAATAGGAGACTTTTTCCGTCCGGCATGTAATTCGGGAAGTCGACTATTGGATTCTTGTGGTCGGCTTCCTTTGGGAACGTGCGGTTTAAGTGAACGTGTTGGGGGGCCCAGGCGAGCGAGAGAGTAAATCGCAATCTGTTGACCAGCATCAAACCCTTCTGTCATAACGGCCATACTTTTGCCGTCAGGAGACACGGAGGCGGGCCCCGCATTGTAGAAGCTCTCGCTTGTTAGCTGACGTACATTTGAGCCGTCCAAATCGCTCGCATAGAAGCGCCACGCATGAAGATGTGGCTGCGCTATGGGGGAATAACTGCCGTAGTACCCTGCACGGCCGAAAACAATGGTCTTGTTGTCAGCCGACAGGACCGGTGAGAAGGCGGTGACTTCCGTGGGCGACCACTGTTGTATGCCCGAACCGTCGATGTTAACTAAAACAATTCCAGCGTGAGACCCACCTTCCGGCCAGTAGGTAAACGCAACTCGCTTCCCATCCGCCGAGAAAGCTGGGCTCGACTCGTATCCGGCTTTCGCAGTCGTCAGCCGGGTCGCGTTGCCCGTGTCCACGGAAACTTTGTAGATGAACGCGGTGCTGCTCTTTTTGAATTCAACTGCGACAATCTTGCCATCTGGAGAGAGGCTGACTGATCTCATCTGGCCGGAAGAGGTTCCACTCCAGTCCATTGGTAGAAGCAGGAATAGGAAAATAAAACGGTCCCTTAGTATCCTGAACACAGCGTCTCCCTTCATTGCTACTTTAGGTCCTCCCCGCAACGATGCGCTGATCTGAAAACGATTTGCGGGTGACGGTCGTAATCAGGCGTTGCACTTGACCCAGCGCGGAGCAGTTGGAGGACTGTGGCAGGCGTTCGGGGTCGGGAATTGGGGGCGCCCCCGTTTTACCGACCACCGTCCACCCACACCGACGTGCCATATCCCGGCATCGTGGGTTCTAGCACCTGCGTTCGTTATCGCGTCAGGCTTTCGCCGCTACAATTCCCTTAGAGCTTGGGACGCGCTTCGCGCCGTGGACGCGCCTTTTCGCGGACATCGCCCGGCAGCGCCATCGGAACTCATTCGTATGACCGAGTCTGGGACCTTGGGCCAAGGGTTTTACCGTCACGCAATTCTCGCCCTGTGCGTGTTCGGATTGTGCTTCCCCCCATCATTACCGGCACAAGAAAGTCCGGCGCCTCTCGGCGATGTGGCCCGTGCCTTCCGCAAGAAGAAAGAACCACCCCCGGAGGAAACCCAGCCCCAGCAGCAGCCGGCTCCGGCTCATGCCATCATTGATAACGACAATCTCATTCAGGTAATGGATGACGCCGAAAGCCGCCACCTGACCAGCACCAGCTTCCTGTACTCCTTCGATGGCGCCGGCAAGACATTCCAGGTTTCATCCCCGGATGTGATGTGCAGTCTTTCTTTCAATGGGCGCGCGAGTTCGCTTTTGTCGCACCCGTTTGTCCAGACGGACCTGCCCGATGAAGAAATGCGCAAGCTGAATGGACCAGCCACGATTAGCGAGGAAGGCCTGCAGGTCTCCGTCTTCAACGGAACGCAGTGGAGAGTCGAGGAAATCACAGTCGGCCTCACCATCGTGCACCGCGACAACCCAACGGCTGGCTATCATGGCGGGGTGAAGCTGATTCCTGCCGCGGCGGAAACACCATTGACCGTCGAGAAGCAGCCGGACGTGACGACTCTTTATCACCTGAGAGCTGTTGCTCTCCCGTCGGCGACAGTAGTTTTCAAATCTCCCCTGAGCACCGTCCCCGCACCCGATCAGGAATGGCACTGGGCCATCGTGCAGGCGCGAGGCGTCCCGCCACGGCCCGAAGACTCTGCGCTAAAGGTGCCGATTGCGCCTTCTAATAACGCAGTGATCCCGTAGTATCCAATCCCCCGGCCCTGTCATCCTGAGCGAAGCGAAGGACCCACGCACGCCCCGCCGAGTCAAGACTCGCGCCAGTTCTATGTAGATCTGCGAAGCTGCGGCACTTCTTCCACCCGCCCGCTCTTCAAGCTTCGAAACGCCGCATCCAGGATCTCCTGATTTTGCCAGCCTTCCTCGCCTGGAACTGGAAACGATGCTTCGCCGCGTACCGCGGCAGCGAACATATCGACCTGGCGGGCGTAAGCGTACTGGTTCAACACGAGCTCGCTTTCCACGACTACGCCGTTACGCCGCAGGTTCACATTGATGGGCCGCTCGACATTCAACCCGTCATCGGCCCGCAGCACGCCGCCTTCTCCGACGAATTCGATTGGGGTGCGATAGTCCGCCCGCATCGAAACCAGCACCGTGCCCAGCGTTCCCTTGGCGAACTCCAGGCTCAAAACTGCCGCTGCCTCGACACCGCCTGAGCGCTCATCCCAAAGGCCACGGGCGGCCACCCGCACAACTTCGTCCTGCAGGATATAGCGCAAGGCATCGACGCAATGCACGCCGACGTCCGTAATCGGCCCTCCGCCCGCGAGCGCCGGATCGGTCAGCCAAAGCCGCTTATGGTGCGTAGCCGGATAGGAAAACTCCGAGCGCGCAAAGATCGGCCGGCCGATCTGCCCCGCGGCGATTCGCTCTCGCAACCGGGCCGTGCTGTCTTCGAAGCGAAATACCTGCGCCACGCCCAGCAACACTTTTGCCTGGCGTGCCGCCTCTACCATTTGCTTGCATTCCCCAGCATTCATGCCCATCGGCTTCT
>Ga0210384_10009101_pt1 | contig 10279 bp, 6 predicted proteins | sample IncBWH2MmetaG_FD_160574 | JGI IMG/M metagenome (GOLD analysis project Ga0210384, IMG submission 160574) | Forest soil microbial communities from Barre Woods Harvard Forest LTER site, Petersham, Massachusetts, United States - Inc-BW-H-2-M | ecosystem: Environmental > Terrestrial > Soil >...
TTCGCGTGGTAGTGCGCCGACGCCGCGATCTATGTACCAGCGGCACTTCCCCACTCCTCTCAATAGACGAGCCAACTGAGATGCTTCCGCCCTTGTCACGTACTTTTGGATTTTTTTGTAGGGACACACGTTTCGCGGCAAGCTCATGGGCACGTACAGCACACGTATGAATCGGCGGGTTGAAATTGCACGCGCACTCATGGGCCATCCGAAAGTGCTGTTCCTCGACGAACCCATACGGGGTCTTGACTTGCCCGCGAAGCGCGAGATGTGGAGCCCTCTCCGCCGCCTTGCAGTCGACGAGAACGTCTCGACATTTCTCAGTAGCCACGACTCGCATGAAATCTCGCCCAAAGCAGGCGAGATTTCCACATTCCCACAGCTCCGGCCACGAAGGCGAATGGAAAAGTGGAAAACCAAAAGCAGGTTTCCCACTTTCCCACCGCCCCGGTTTCTCTCTCTCAAGAACAAAAAAACAGCCGCGGGCGGGCTTCGCCCTTGCCCGCGGCAGCACTCCATGCCGCTTCAGTGGTCCCCTTTTCCTCCGCCCCACTGGTTTCTTGTTATTCCGTCCTTGACAGTTGCCTGTGAACAAGTCACTGAGAGGCTCTATACACCCGGATTGCTGCGTCTTCGGAGCCTTGCTTTCGAACTGCCAGGAACAGGCGACCCAGCTCCGGCACAAACAGGCTCGTGCGAGCGCCTTTCACGGTTGCGATGCGCGCGATCTCCTGATAATGATCCGGATCCTGTTGCTGTAACGCGGCGATCGCGCCTTCGCCTCCGGAGGCGTAGATCCGTTTCCGGGTCGTATCATAGAACACGTCGTCTGAGTCCCCGACAGTTGGGATTTTAGCGATGACGGCTCCAGAATCGGTATTTAGGACTAAGAGCACCGCTGGCCGCCGGCAGACCGTGAACAATCGATGGTTCGCCTCGTCTAGCGCCATGGGAAAGTTCGCCAGCGCTCCACCCGTTTCCCACTGCCCCACCGCGGCCCCGTTTTTTCTGTCCACCACCGCGATCTTTCGCGAATCAGGAAGATTGACGAAGATTCTGGTACCTTTCTTCTCAAGCTGAAATGACTCGGGGTGCGCGTCGAGTTTTACGTCGCGTAGTCTGTTTCCTCCCAGATCAAGGACTCCAACAGCGCCGCTGCCGTAACCTACGTAGACTTGGTTGGCGGCTGCATCAAAACGAATGTTGTCGGCATCGTCACCGTATTCAATAGTCTGCAAGAGCTGGAAGGAGCTGGCATCGTAGATCCTGCAGGTGCCATCCTTCGCATTGGCAACAAACAGCTTGTTCTCACCCGGCAGATAGAGCACACCCTGTGGCTCACGCAGTCCGGAAATAGTGTGGAGCCTCCTCGCGCCCTTGATGTCGAGGACTTCCACAGTATTGTTCCCTAAAGCGGCGACAAACAACCTCTGGTTGTTCAAGTCTACTGAGAGGTGATCGATGCGTCCCTGGACATCGGCCATCGGAATTGTTGTCTCCAGCTTAAGCGGTTCGCTCCCGGCGGACTGCCCCCAGGCGGTCGCAAGCGGTAGCAGAAGAACGGCAATTCTCGCTTGGTTCATTTGTGTTTTCTCCAGTTCATTTATTGGTGGGCTCGTATACGACGATTCGCGCTACGGGCTGGCCATCCTCTTCCTGCTCGGGCACATACACACGATGTGTGGCGGGATCAATTGCAAGGCTGTGCACCAACTTTTGAACGGGAAAGTCTTCAATTTTCCGAAAGAGGTCGGGGATGTCTTCCTGCACGACCGAGATGGAGCCACTCGAACATGCGGCGTAGGCCCGGCCCAGCCCGGAGTCGAACTTCACAACGTCTGCGCCGGCGGGGATTGGGAAATGAGCAATGGTTTTGTGGCTATCGAGAGCGAATATGGTGACATTTCGGGTTCCACCGCAGAGGAGGAACGCTCGATGGTGCTCTGCATCCACAGCCATGCCGTGATTGAAGGTGCAGCCTTCTACTGGATATTGGCCAATAACGCGATCGGTAGATGGATCGATCTCCGCAACTTCGTTAGTGGAACGCAGGGTCACGTAGATCTTCTTTGCCACGGCATCGTACCCAGGTGTCCCGGTTTCACTGTTGAACCGCAGAACTTTTACGATCTCGTCCTTATTAACGTCCACCACGCTGACGGCCTTGCCTAGGGTGTTTACGACGTATACTTTTCGAAATGGCTCCGCGTAGGTGATTCCATTCGGTTTCGATTCCGTGGGCAGGCGCTTGATAACCGACTTCGCGCGGAGGTCGACTACGCCGACTTTCTCCTCGCCCCAGTTGGAGGTGTACACCTTGTGGAAGCCGGGAACGTACTCCAGTCCGGTAATACCTGGCAGCCCATGGATGGTATTCACGACTTTGTTCGTTTTCGTGTCGACAACATAGAGCAGACCTGGACCAAGGTGGGCGGAGAGAACATAGTGGTCCTCTTCGTCAATGGCGAGGTAATCAAATCTCTGACCGGTTGGACCCGGTAAGTCAATGCTGGCGACCTTCCGCAGCGCTTGTGGGAGAGCACAGCAGGAAAGCGCCACGTATGATACGACGATTGCGAGACGGGAGCGCATCGTTTTAGGAACCCTTCTGCGGTGTCACACGCTGCAGGTTCAGGTGACGGCCATCGGAGCAATCACCCCTCAGTGGACTCGACGAAACAGCGGTTGTTTGTCGTCCCTCCCAGAGAGCAAGATCAGGCCAAATATTTATTGTTCGTCCCGATACTATTACGCTGCTTCACGTGAGACCACGACGATCATGAATGTCCCCGGCTTCATTCTCGGGCGGCCTCCGGCTCCGGCCACGGACTCCGCGGTGGGCAGGTAGATCCTGTGAGTTGTGGGATCAGCGCCCATGGTTCGCGCACCCGGCGGCGTTTTCACCGTCTGCACGATCTCGAACTTTCCAGGAGACGTCTCGCGAGCCACTGCGAGCGTGCCGTCGGCGCAGCTCGCGAATATTTGGCCGCTATCGATCTTAACTGCGTCAACGTGCTCGCCGATCGGCAGGGCCGCCAGCACCTTGCCACTATCGGTGCTCATAACGATCAACTTCTGGGGCTTCCGACACCCGATCAACAGGCGCCGGTTTGCCGTATCTATCGTCATTCCGACGGGCGCCCCACCAGGCGCCACGGGCCAGCGTGCGACAACCTTCATAGCCTTCATGTCGACAACCGCTACTTCGTTCTTGTCCATCAAATTCACATAGACCTTACCGGCCCCATCGGACGCAAGGAATTCCGGTGCTCCACCCAGATCGAGCGCCGCATCGATTTTTCCGCTCTTGGGATCAATGTCCGGCTTGATCAACATCAGCACTCCCTTATCTCCCGATACCACCACCACGCGCCCGCTCCCCGGATCGAAGATAATTCCATCCGCATCAGGCTGGGCAACAATCGAGCCCAGTATAGCGTTCGTCTTCAGATCGAAAATCACGATCGCGCCGTTGCCGCCGCCGTCAGTGATGAAGCCACGCCCAGCCTCGGGAACCAGTGCGACGCCGTGAGCTATCTTCTGACCTGGAATGTCGGCAATTGTCTTTCCCGATTCGGAGTCGATCACCATCGTGTGAGTGCTCCTGGGGACGTAGAGACGGTGCGTCTGCGGGTCGACGGTGAGATAGTCCCACCCGCCTTGCCCGCCAACGCTAAATGTCTTCTCAACCTTCCAGCCGTTCTGCGCTTGAACTGCCAAAAGATTCGCGAACAGGAGGATCGGTAAGGACGTCAGGATATGTTTCTTCATTTATTCTAAGCCTCGTTTCTCACGGTTTGAATAATGGATTGGATGTAACCGATCTCGAAGGCAAAAGCCAGCCCGGATCTGTCGCCTTCAATTTGCGGCGCGTGGTCCGGCATCAGCATACCGTCATATCCGACCTCCCGGTATACACGGGCGCATTCGAGAAAGTTGATGTCGCCTTCGTCGGGATAAGCCTCACGAAAGTTCAGCCGGTGCCCAATAATGTTACGGAAATGCACGTTGAAGATTTTCTTGCGCGAGCCAAAGTACCGGATCACGTCTGGAATTTCTTTGGCCGGGTTGTCCAACATTTCGCAGACCGTACCCTGGCAGAAATTCAAACCATGGTAAGGGCTGGCAGCGATGTCCACGAATTTCTTCAGGCCTTCTACGGAACTGAGCACGGAAGGAACGCCGTGAAAGCCACCCTTGGGCATCCCGGGATCATTTGGATGGCAGGCGAGTTTTACCTTAGCTTCTTCCGCCACTGGGACGACGCGCTTGAGGAAGTACTCGATTCGTTCCCACATCATGGCGTCATCAGCCTTGACAATCTCGAACACCTGCGGATCGACCTTGGCTATCTCAAAGACGAACGTGCTGCTGCGCGTGCCACCGCGGCCCGGCGTATACCCGGAGCGAACAACCCCCAAGTAAGTCAGGTTGTACTTCACGGCGGGAATACCGGCCTTCCCGGTATTGCGAATCATAGTGCTGATTTCGTCGATCTCGCGGTCCCGGTCGGGACTCTTGCCGAGCAGAATATTCGGGTAACTGGTTTTGTTGATGGTCACCGAGGGCATCGGCAGCGGAATCATCGCGAGGCTCAGGCCGAAGGATTCGACTTGCTCGCGAAAGCGCGACAGGCTATCTACCGACCATTTCTCATCGAGGTGTGACGAGATCTCGCCGCTGCAAATATGCTTCAGTCCGAAAGCCGCCATGGACCGAAGCACGTCGGGAGAATGCCCCTGCTGTGTGCCGGCGTAAAACAAAACTGGCGGACGCGAGGAAGTGTTCGGCGCCGCCCGGCCTGATTGCGTCGCTGCCGCGGCACCCACGGTGGCAAATTGAATGAAATTTCTTCGCTTCATGGCTTAGAAGTAGAGTTTCAGGACAAGCTGGACTTGTCTCGGGAGATAATCCGATATGATCTGTCCGAGCTGGCCGTTCACCTGAGCGCCTGTCTGATCGAATTGGGGATTCGTGTTAACCGTGTTGAATTGAGGATGGTTGAACGTATTAAACGTTTCCAGCCGGAATTGTACGTATCGCTTTTCGCCGAATGGAAAATTCTTGAATACACTGATGGCCCAGTCCTCAACTCCAGGGCCACGGACAACACCTGGGGCGGCATTACCCGGATTTGTCGCCGTCGGCGGTTGGATCACACTGGTATTGAAAAACCGATAGAAGGTCCTCTGGCCCATAGACAAATGTACAGGACCGGTGAGAATGCAGCGGCTATAATCCCCGCCCCCGAAAAGGTTGACCGGGTAAGTAAACTGGCAATTCAAGCTCTGGGGAAACCCGCTCTGGAACTGCGAAATCCCCGAGAGCTGCCAGTCGTCCAACACCCAGCGGACTGCGCGCACATTCCACTTCGTGCTGACCTTGGGGAGGTTGTATACATAGTAAAAACGCAAAACATGTGTCCGGTCAAACGGCAGGACGCCATATTGCAGTTTGTTGTCGTGGTAGGTAGCGAATGGGGGGTAGTAGCCCAGTGACTTCGACCAGGCATAATTCGCGCTGATGTCAAAGTTTTTGGAAAACCGGTGCACAGCCGAGAGTTGGAACGCATTGTAATTTGAGTTAACGAATTGCTGCACGGTCAGACCAGAGTATCCCCGATACGGCCGGAAGAAATCATCGGGCAACGGCAGACCGGGGTTTGTGGGGTCCTGATTCTGCGGCAGAAACTGGGCCCCTGGGGGCACAGCGTCAAACGCGCTCTGCGGCGAATCGAGGTGCCGCGTCAACGATCCTACGTATGCCACATCCACGCGCGTTCCCAAGCCGATAGAGCGTTGCACTCCGAGGCTGTAGCTCATGATCGTGGGGTATTTCGTGTTTGGATTGATCGCATTATACGAGTTGGGGAATACGGCCGTCGGAGCCGATGTGAGCGTCCCAAATGTGCCATTAAACTCCGATGCCGTCTGGCTGGTATTTAGAACAGTGCCCACGATCAAGTTCTGGTTGTCGTGACCGCTATAGGCCATCCCAAACCCTCCGCGAAGGACAGTCTTGTCGTCGCCGGTCAATGCGTAAGCGAAGCCGAATCGCGGGCCATACTGGACGCCGCGATTCTTCATGAAGCCCTCCGGCACTCCTTGCGCTTTCGCAGAGATCAGGCCGTTGTTAATATTGCCCACGCCGGGCACGATGGATCCGATAAAACCTTGTGGCAAGGTTTGCCCGGTCACCGGGTTCTGAGCCACCAGTTGGCCTTGCGCATTGATAAACGGGTGATACAACTGAACGGCCTGCGAGGAGTCGTAGGCCGATGGAAGAAAATTCAAGCCAAGACCGTTTGCCTGGTGCCACGGTGTGTAATAGGAAAACCGAAGGCCATAATTAAGCGTCAGCCTTCGTGTAGCTTTCCAAGTATCCTGGATGTACCATTCCGCGACCAATCCCCGGATATCCTGGACCGGTCTGGTTTTGCTCTCCTGGTATGAAGCGTATGTTCCGAGCAGAGCATTCGCATACGGATGACTGGTGTCAAAGGGATTATTGACGTTGCTCGAGAAGTCGAAAGAGCCCCTATAGGGGTACCCGCCGCCATCTGTAAAATATCGATTCCACGTAACGTAAACCCCACCCTTGATAGTATGCGTGCCGCGAACCACGGTGAGCGAATCGGAGCCGGTAAACGTCGGCACCCACGCGTGGTAGGGTATAACTCCATTTAATTGCATCGCGGGCGCATTGGGAATGACGCCGCCTCCGAAGGCCGCGTCGGGAATAAGGTTGTTTGGATTGTTCTGAGGATTGAACTGAGGAATATTGGCGCCATTCGTGATGCGATTCAACGCCGCGAACTGCGAAGCCTTCGGGATATTACTCTCGCGCCGTCCATTCATCCCAAAAACGAAGTCATTGATCATTGTCGGAGAAAAAGTATAGGATACGTCGACGGCAGTCACGGTGTAGGGAAAAGTATCAGTGGTTGTCAACTCTGGCCAGTTCGTGCCGAACAACTGGGTATCGCCCACAGGGTCATAGTCCAAACGCCAGAACATGCGGAGTTTCTGGGTGGGATCCCAGTCAACTCGATAGAAGTGATAGTTGTTGTAGCTGGCGAGGTATGGCTGATAAATATAGTTGTATTGGTTGCTCGATACGGCGGCGTTGTTGAAATTTGGCAAGGGGAAAACATTCAGCAGGGCTTGCCCCGCGGAATTGATGCGGTTCTTAGGAATGACATTTCCTGGGAAGGGTTGATGATTATTGAGCGGGTCCAGGATCTGAACCCCTGGAGTCTGGGAGAAATCGCCATTTCGTTGCGCCGCTGTGGGCATGGTAAGCGTAGTGAGGCCGCCAGCGGGACCATTAACCGGCACATATTCCTGACCAATGAAAAAGAAGAGCTTATTCTTGTCCTGATTGAACTTGCCTGGCCAGAAAATCGGGCCGCCAATGGTGCCGCCGTAGTCCTGGAAACGGTCCACCGGCTTGGGAGATCCCGTTAAAACGTTGAAGAAATCGTTCGCATCCAGTTTCTCATTCCGAACGAAAGCAAAAAGGTTGCCATGAATCTCACTGGTTCCGGACTTGCTGATCAGTTGGACATTGGCCCCGCCTGCTCCGCCGTATTCCGCATTGAAATTGCCGGTTTCCACCTTGACCTCCGCAATTACATCGGGGGTTTCGCCGGCGCCGTATTGATTCGACCGCTGCAGATTGTTGCTTATACCGTCCTCATAAATCGCGCTGAAGGCGTTGCTAACTCCGTTGTAAATAGGTATGTTCGCATTTCCGGAGTCAGGCTCAAGCGAATCGGGTTGAGTGATGGCGCCCGGAAGGACATTTAGTAGCGACGCCCAGTTTCGGCCTGCCATAGGCAGATTTTCCATGTCCTTGGTGGTCACAACGTCGCTGCGAGAGCTGGTGTCTAGCTGCACCGCATCGCCTGCGGTTGTGACAGTCAGCGTCTGCGCCTCGCTACCAACTTGTAACTGGAGTTGCCCTGTGTCAAGTCTCTCGCCGGCGGTGAGGTTGAGGTTCGCTTTTACGAGCGTCTTGAAACCGTTAACTTCGACCTTCAATGTATACGAGCCCGGCAAAACCCCGGCGAACAGAAATAGACCATCCGGTTCCGATTTTGTCCTGGTGCTGACGTTCGTGCTGGTTTCGGTTATGGTTACCGTTGCGGCCGGCAGGACTGCCCCGCTCGAGTCCACAACCAGGCCCGAAATAGATCCTCGAGTGATTTGTGCTGCGGCGGGTACGGTTATTACCAAAGCCATAAATGCGCCGGCGACGATCAGCCAACCCTGAGCACCAGCCTTCGACGCATTTCGAATACGATTCCTCATGCTGCCTCCTACCGACGTTGTAGTCATTTCAGAAGTTTTCCCATTTCTTCATGGGACCTTATCTCACAAGGCACGGCCGCTTTGGATCAAATTGCCAGTTCGGAATCAAATACTGCATCGCCACCGCGTCATCGCGCGACCCTAATCCCACGTTGCTGTAAAGGGTGTGCGCCTGTCCTACGGCATCCATATCGAGTTCTACGCCCAGCCCCGCGCGTTCCGGCACATTCACCCGGCCGCCTTCAATTCTTAGAGGCTCTTTCGTAAGGCGCTGGCCGTCCTGCCAAATCCAATGGGTATCGATGGCTGTGATCCTGCCCGGGGCAGCCGCTGCAACCTGCGTAAACATCGCCAGTGAAACATCAAAGTGGTTATTGGAGTGCGATCCCCAAGTCAACCCGTTTTCCCGGCAAAGCTGTGCCACGCGTACGGAGCCCTGCATTGTCCAGAAGTGTGGGTCGGCCAATGGAATATCCACGGCGTGAAGTTGTATCGCGTGCTTCAACTCGCGCCAATCAGTCGCAACCATATTTGTCGCAGTGGGCAGATTTGTCGCCTGGCGGAACTCGGCCATGACCTCTCTGCCGGAGAACCCCTGTTCAGCGCCACATGGGTCTTCTGCGTATGCCAAGACGTCCTGTTTGCCTTCGCATAAGTGAACCGCATCTTTTAAAGACCACGCTCCATTTGGATCAAGCGTGATGCGGGCTCCCGGAAATCGTTCCGCGAGAGCAGTCACAATCTCCATTTCCTCTGCGCCGTCGAGAACGCCGCCCTTCAATTTGAAGTCGTTGAAGCCGTATTGCGCCCGTGCGGCCTCTGCCAGGCGCACCACAGAGTCCGCGGTCAGCGCCTCCTCGTGCCGTACACGAAACCACTCTTCGCCACCTCCCTCAGCAGCGCTCTGGTAAGGCAGATCCGTCTTTTTCCTATTACCAATAAAGAAGAGGTAGCCCAACATCATCACACTCTTCCTCTGTTGTCCCTCTCCCAAAAGTGCCGCCACGGGCACATCCATAAACTGCCCCAAAAGATCCAGCAATGCGGATTCGATGGCAGTTACCGCATGCACCGCAATTCGCAGATCAAACGTTTGCAGTCCGCGCCCTTCGGAATCTATGTCGGAAAAGCGTCGACGCACGCTGTTTAAAATGGCATTGTAGGAACCGATCTGGCGTCCAATCAAGAGTTCCTGGGCTTGCTCGAGCACATGGCGAATCTTTTCTCCTCCCGGAACCTCGCCCACGCCCGTATGGCCAGCGTCATCCCCAATAATTGCAAGATTGCGGGTAAAGTACGGCGCATGTGCTCCGCTCAAGTTCAGCAGCATACTGTCGTATCCTGCCACTGGGACGATTTGCACGGTAATGATGCGAGGAGACGTCCCAATAGTGCAAGTCGCGTATTGGTCGTTTATTGCCAGCATCTATATAACGTTTCTGAATTCAACATCTACTCGTCAATGTGATACGCAACCCGCATTCTTTCTCGACTGTTGCCCAGATGATTTCTCAGCGCGGCACGCGCGGCCTCAGAGTCACGACGTGCTATGGCGTTATAAGTGTCCTCATGTTCGTTGCTTATGCGGACCAAGTACTCTACCTCCTGCGGCTGGCGCTCGTTGGTTGGGAACCGCGAGCGCGGGATTAGGGAAGGCCCTAAGTGATTGAGAATATCTGAGAAGTAATGATTACCAGTCGCTCTGGCGATGCCAATATGAAATTGAAAGTCCGGAGTTATGGTTTCGCCTCCGTTCCCCAGACGTTCGCGGAAGGAGTCCAAAGCTCTCCGCATTTCCGCGAGATGCTCATCCGTATGCCGGATCGCGGCCAATGCCCCCGCTTCGGTCTCGAGACTAATACGGAGTTCCAGCATTGCCAGGACATCGCGGAGAGTCGTTACAGCTCCTGCCCGGATGCCAAAACTCTGTCGAGTTGCGCTGTCCAGAACAAACGTTCCGATTCCAT
>Ga0210384_10009102_pt1 | contig 10278 bp, 11 predicted proteins | sample IncBWH2MmetaG_FD_160574 | JGI IMG/M metagenome (GOLD analysis project Ga0210384, IMG submission 160574) | Forest soil microbial communities from Barre Woods Harvard Forest LTER site, Petersham, Massachusetts, United States - Inc-BW-H-2-M | ecosystem: Environmental > Terrestrial > Soil >...
AAGTTAACGCCTTCACTGTCGTAGCCGCTGCCGTGACACGGGCACTTGAACTTGTTTTCGCTGGCTTTCCAGTCCGGCGTGCAGCCGAGATGCGTGCAGCGCGCATAGATGACGAAAACGCGGTCGGGAGTACGGTCAACCCAGATGCGATATTTCTGCTGCCACTTGGTGTCGACGCCGAGCGCGTAATCGGAGGGATAGCCAATTTTGAAGACGGTCGGAGGTTCGAAAAGCGTGCGCGGGAGGAAAAAACGGAGGAAGGCGATAAACCAAGCGCCCAGAAAACCGGAGACCGCACACCACACTAAACGACGGCGGCGGTTGTTAACTTGATCGTTCTTCGGACCAACCGATGGCAAGCCGGCGGCGGGCGCAGCCTTCGAGGTACCTACCGCGGGCGTCCCCACATATTTGGTTGCGTCATCGGCGCTGGCCGATGTCTTAGCCGCATCCGGTTTCGGTTGATCCGATAGAGTCTCCGGGCCCGCCATGCGATACCTCCTTGGAAAATGGTTCTCGAAGTCAGCTGACGGCGGCGAAAAACGCCGCACCTTCCCCCTTTGGATCGTGAGCCTTTGAGCCACATTCACGCGGAGCTCCGAGGTCGGACAAGGCTCCAAAAGATTGCCCAGCAGAGCAGGGTTGCCGGTGTGCGAAGAAAGAATTAGCGAGGTGCAAATTGCAGTGGAAGTGCTCGCCGAGTTGGATAGAAATTCCGTCGAAACATCGCGAGGTCCTTACCATTACCTTGGACCTCCCAGGAAACGAGCCGGATATTACTCAAAATGGAAAAACACGTCAATGCTTGTGTGATCGCCATCTTGATAGCCATCGACTTACGTTCGGAGCGCTACATGGGAAGGTAAAGAAGAAGGCTTGCGCACGGAGTAAGCTGTGGTAGACTCGCCTCGTTTTGCAGCCCCACTGTTGCGACTCCAGGGATTGTAAGCGCTACCATAGTGGGGCTGGCCGAGAATCCTACTCGGGAGGTCGCGCTGCATGGGCCTCGTTGTTCTCGTTGTCATCTGGCTGATCACTTTCATCAGCACGTATTTCTTTATCGCTAGGACATGGTGGTTGCCAACCGGAGCCTCCGCTGCGGCTGCGGGCATTGACCATCACTTCGCCACTACCTACCTGCTCATGGGGATTGTTTTCGTAGCTGCACAAGTGTCGCTGGGATATTTCGCATGGAAGTATCGCGACCGGCCCGCCGCTGCGCCAGCGCGCTACGTTCACGGTAACCATACGCTGGAGATTGTGTGGACCGTGCTCACTGCAATCCTATTTATCGGGCTGAACCTTATGAGCAGTTCGATCTGGGCATCGGAGCGGTTCCGGCCAGCGGAACCGGGCGCGACACAGGTCGAAGTAACGGGGATGCAGTTCGCCTGGTATTTTCGCTATCCGGGTCCAGATGGCAGATTCGGTGCGACCAAACCGGAGTTGATTGATCCGTCAGCAGGTGGAGAGAGTGCGATCGGCCTCGATACCACCGACCCTGCCTCCAAAGACGATGTTGTGACGGGAACCATGGTGGTTCCTGTGAATCGCGAGGTGGAATTGATTTTGCGGGCTCACGACGTGATCCATAGTTTCTTCATTCCAAACATGCGCTTCAAACAAGACGCGGTGCCGGGCCTGGCAATTCATATGCATTTCACGCCCATTACGATCGGAGACTATGAGGTTACCTGCGCGGAGCTTTGCGGCTTGGGTCACTACAAAATGCACGGCATGCTAAAAGTTGTCAGTCAAGAGGAGTTTGATAAATGGCTGGCGGCACGGGAGGCGGAGAAACAATAATGGCTACCCGGGAATTCGCTGCCCATGAAGCTCACGCACACGCGGCACCGCAAGGGTTCATTCGGAAGTGGGTTTTCAGTCTCGATCACAAAGTCATCGGACTTCAGTATTATTTCCTGGCACTGACGGCGGTGCTCGTCGGCATGTTTTTGTCGCTGCTGATGCGCATCCACCTGATCTGGCCTAACGTTGCGCTGCCGCTGCTTGGCGACATCAAGCCGGAAACCTATCTGACTCTGGTGACGATGCACGGCACCATCATGGTGTTTTTTGTTTTAACTACTGCGCCTCAGGGCGGCTTCGGCAATTATTTTCTGCCGATACAAATCGGCGCCGCGGACATGGCTTTTCCCGTGCTGAACATGCTGTCGTTCTGGGTGACCGCACTGGCTTTCGTCGTGATGCTCGGAGCTTTCTTCGTCACCGGAGGGGCGCCGCTACATGGCTGGACTGGCTATCCACCACTGAGTGCAGTGCCGACCGCGGGCCCGGGCGAGGGCCCCGGGGCGGACTTGTGGATCATCAGCATCGCGCTTTTCTGCATCGGCGCGTTGATGAGCGCGCTGAATTTCATCACCACCACGCTGGATATGCGCACCAGGGGGATGTCGATGATGCGCATGCCGCTGACGTGCTGGTCGTGGTTCATAACCGCGATTCTCGGACTGCTGGCGTTCGGCGTGCTCTTCTCTGCCGGCATCCTGTTGCTGCTGGACCGCAACGCGGGCACAAGCTTCTATGTGCCGCTGACTGTGTTTAGCGGGCAAATCGTCGCGCACAAGGGCGGTTCGCCGCTCTTGTGGCAACACCTGTTCTGGTTCTTCGGCCATCCCGAAGTTTACATAGCGATTTTGCCGGCGATGGGATTGTGCTCGCAGTTGGTGTCGGTGTTTTCGCGGAAACCAATCTTCGGATACAAAGCGATGGTGTACGCCATGCTGTCCATCGGACTGCTTGGCTTCATGGTGTGGGGCCATCACATGTTCATGAGCGGAATGAGCCCGTATTCGGCATTCGCGTTTTCGATCATGACCATGGCGATCGGCGTGCCTTCCGCGATTAAGACCTTCAATTGGCTGGGAACCTTGTGGGGCGGGCGTATTCGATTTCCCTCTCCGATGTTGTTCGCCATCGGCTTTGTTTCCCTGTTCGTGTCCGGCGGCATCAGCGGACCATTCCTGGCGCAACCGACACTCGATATTCCGCTGCATGACACAGCTTTCGTGACCGGACATTTCCACTTGATCATGGGCGTGGCATCGATTTTTGGAATTTTCGCCGCAACCTACTACTGGTTCCCCAAAATGTTCGGGCGCATGATGAACGAAAGACTGGGGCGCTGGCATTTTTGGCTGACCTTCGTCGGGACGTATTGCATCTTCATGCCCATGCACTATGCGGGCATGGCCGGTCAACCTCGCCGGTACTCGCAATTTACTGAGCTGCACTATTTGGAGAAGCTGATTCCGCTGAATACGTTCATCACCTTGGCGGCTTTCGTCACCATCAGCGCGCAACTCATCTTCGTCATCAATCTTTTCTGGAGCATGAAGGCCGGCAAGAAAGCGAGTGACAATCCCTGGGAGGCTACCACGCTGGAATGGACTACGGCGACGCCGCCTCCACACGACAATTTCGGCGGGCACGCGCCAACGGTTTACAACGGTCCCTATGAATACAGCGTGCCGGGCGCGCCGAAGGATTTTGTGATGCAGTCGGATCCTACGACGGTGGCCGCACACTAGGCGCGTATGGCGAGTTACACCCCTACAGTTGCGATCGACGATCCCAAGGCGAGCACGGGCAGGCCCGGCGGTTCGCCGCCAACGTGGGTGCACGGTGACGACGATTTCCACTCGCCTTCCTTTAATGCGCGCTTGCGCCGCGCCCGCCTGGGACTCTTCGTCGGCGTCGTGGGAATCATTATGATCTTCGTGTCCTTCGCCAGTGCGTACGTCGTGAGGCAAGGGCTGCCTACGTTTGATTCACGAACCAACAGCTTGGTTCACGATTGGATTCCGGTGCGGTTGCCGCGATTGTTGCTGGTTAATACCTGCGTGCTGCTTCTGAGCAGCATCACCATTGAACTGGCGCGGCGGCGTGCCGCGCGTAATGCTGCTTTGACGCAAATGGCGTCCATTCCGGACCTGTCTCTGCAGAGCGACGACAAATTTTCGTGGCTGGCGCTGACTGTAATTCTGGGGTTCGCGTTTTTGGTCGGGCAAGGAATGGCGTGGCGCGAACTGGCCGCCAGCGGCTTTTACATTTCCGCGACGCCTAGCAGCTCCTTTGTTTTTCTTTTAACGGGTATGCATGGGGTGCACTTACTTGGCGGCGTTATCGCGCTGCTGATCGCCTGCCTCGCTTCCCTGCTGCGTCGGTCGGCGGAGTCGCAATTGATTTGGCTGGATGTCACAGGCTGGTATTGGCACTTCATGGCGTTTTTATGGGTTTCTATCCTGTGCTTGTTGGAGTTTGTGCGCTGAACTACGCCGCGGTTTAACGAGGAGACTTGACGCATGGCTGACGCGACCCTGACGCACGACCCGCCGGCGGCTTACGAACCGTCGCTGTTCGGTACGTATTCCAAGAAAATCGGCATGTGGTTGTTTCTGCTCTCGGATTCACTGACCTTCGGCGCGCTGCTCTACGCTTACAGCTACGGGCGCATCTCGACGCCCAACTGGCCCACGCCCTTTCATTCCGAAAGCATTGTGAACGCCACCATCATGACCGCGTTTTTGCTGACAAGTTCGCTGACCATGGTGCTGGCGGTGCGCGCTTCGGTGCATGCAGACGCCAAGACGCAGAGGCTGTGGCTGCTGGCCACCATGGCGTGCGGCATGGGTTTCGTCATCCTGCACGGCCGGGAATGGACCAAGCTGATCGCGGAGGGCTTGACGCTTCCTGTGTTTCCAAAACAGCCCGGGCAAGCGGCAGGGGGCGAGTTTGCGGATGTGTCGAAGACCGTGCCGCAGTTTGCGGCCACCTTTTTTGGGCTTACAGGAATGCATATGTTGCACGTTACACTGGGGGTAATCTACCTAGGCGTCATTGCGCTGCGGCGGAATTTTATCCCCATTCTGCTGGTCTTCTGGCTGGCGGCGTGGCTGGGAACGCCGGCGTACAGTCCGTTCCACTACGGCGCCCACGTCATTCTTGCCGCCGCCATCGTTTGCTCGATTGTTTTGTGGTTGAAGCCGAAGGTCTACGATTCGTCTGACGTTGAAGTGGCCGGCTTGTACTGGCACTTTGTTGACCTGGTGTGGATGTTCATTTTCCCCTTGGTGTACTTGATGTCCGCCAAGATTCTCTAGGAGCCTTTGAAACATGGAAGCTTTTCAGGTAGCCATCGCCGAGCGCGTCGCGGAACAGCACCGCCACCACGGAAAGTCGCAATTCTTTGTCGTATGGGCGGCGCTGCTGGTGATGACCGCTATCGAAGTCTATTTGACCTATCAAAACATGCAGCCGGTGCGTATGCTAACGATCTTGATGGGATTGTCGCTCATAAAGGCAGCGCTGATTATCGGCTACTTCATGCACATGAAATATGAAATCTCGCGGATGAAGTGGTTGACCATGTGCTCCCTTGTTGCTTGCCTGGCTTTGATGATGATTTTCTTCCCCGACGCTCTGCGGATCATTTCGCTGGGGGTGAAGTGAAGATACGAATCGGCATGTTTGCCGCCTTCCTTTTGCTGTGGGCCGCGCCGGCCTTTAGCCAAGGCTGCTCCATGTGTTACAGCACGGCTAAGGCGACTTCCAAGGATGGGCAAAGGGCTATCAGCAAGGGTGTGGTGGTTCTCTTGCTTCCGCCCCTCGGTTTCATGACCCTCGGCGTATGGGCCGCATTTCGGTACGGAAAGAAGCGGGACCTGGAACAAGGTCCAGAAGCTGGAATCTTCTCGGAGTTCGGCGCCAATCCATCGACGGAAATATCGTGCCTCGTGCGTGGCAGCCAAGATTTCAAAGCGTTGTTGGAGGATAACGCAGTCGTTCGAGAGTAATCGATATGCTTGATCGACGCGCTTAGCGGACATGTGTCTCACCGAGGGGGTCACTTCCGAGAATTAGTGTCAAATCGTGTCCGTGGGCCATCTGTGCTAAATGTGACTGGCTGTTTCCCGAACCGGCGAATCGTAGTTTTGACAAGCGCGTCTGCCTGCCAAGCAGCCGGGCCACTTGAAACCTTTTGCAAAGAATTCTTCCGAGTGCACCCGTCAATCGCAATCAGATCTAATGCTTGACTACCGTTCTGTTAGGCGGCGGTTTGGAAAACCGCTGGAGCAGTCTGATCTCGTGTGATCTCTTGTGTTTATGACTCGAGTGGGGGGAACACTTGGGGGCAGATGCGGAGGTAAATCAACACTCGACGTTGCATGTCATCTCTGGCTTGAATGCTTTGGATTGATTCCGGTCCCCAGATTCTCCGCGCGCTTGCCAATTTTCTTCAATGTCGCTTCAAGCGCTCGTAACTCTTTCGGACTTGCATCCGCGAACATTTTCCTGATTTCGGCTGCGTGTTTGCGAAAAATTGGCGCGATCAATTCTTCGCCTTTTGCCGTGAGCGACACGACGCGGACGCGCCGATCCTCGGGACTCTCGACTCGGCTTACCAGGCCCCTTTCGACCAGGCGGTCAACGGCCGTGCTGATCGACCCCGGCGTAAGGTGGACCTTCGGGCCGATGGTATTCACGGGCAATGGTCCTTTATTTAGGAGCACTTCCAGTATCCGGAAGTCCGTATCGTCGATTCCCGTCTCCTCAAGTCCCGCATAAAGATATTTGGCGGCTGCGTGGAAGGCCTTCCCCCATACCAGCCAACAGTGGACCGGGTCTCGCGAGTTCTTGTCCATGACGAAACTATTTTGCGCTTTTATATAACCGATGTCCAGAGGACTGTATCTATATCAATAGACTTGGCATCAATAAATACTGGAAAAGAGGCACACTGCATATGGAACCCACAAATAAGAAGCTCATCGCCGTCGTCGGCGCAACGGGGCAACAAGGAGGCGCCGTAGTACGCGCCCTTCGAGCCGGCAATCACTTCAAGGTACGCGCCCTGACTCGCAATCCGGCCAAGCATCGCGAACTCGCCGATGAAGTCGTCGAAGCGGACTTGAATCGCCCCGAAACCCTTAAGCCAGCACTTGAAGGGGCGCATGGCGTATTTCTGGTAACCAACTTCCAGGAGCACGGAGCGGACGAGCTGAAGCAGGCAACGGCTGCGGTACATGCCGCCAAGGATGCCGGCGTCAAGCACTTTGTCTGGTCCACGTTGCCGGATGTTGAAGCGATCAGCGGCGGCAAGTTCCATGTTCCCCATTTCACCGGCAAGGCCAAGGTTGATCGGATCGTGAAAGAGGCCGGGTTTGCGAATCATACCTTCGTCGTCGCGCCATTCTATTTTCAGAACCTTACCGGCGTTCTTGGTCCGCAAAAACAGCCTCACGGATCCGCGGGTTGGACGCTCCCCCTGGACCCAACTGTGCGAAGCATCCACATGGGCGACATTGCGGAACTTGGTAGTCTCGTCGCCGGAGCGTTCGCTCACCCCGATCAGGCAGGCCATGGCGAGTATCTGCCTCTAGTAGGCGATTTCCTGAGCTTCAATGAAATCATCGATACGCTGAATCGACAGGGCCACAACCTCTCTTTCCATCAGGTGCCGAAAGAAGTCTTCGCGGGTTTCTTTCCTGGAGCAGCCGAGATAGCGGAAATGTTCGCTTACTTTCAAGCGCACACGTACTTAGGTTCTGATTCGCGCGACCAAATCGCGCTCGCCAACAAAGTAGCCGGCCAGCCGGCAACCAAGTTTTCGCCGTGGGGTCGAGTAAATTTCCCGGCTTCCGAGAACGCCAACTCAGCAGGACGTTGATTGGAGAAGGAATCGATTTTGACTGGTGCGGACACCAAGTTTGCGCGGTTTTTAGCAATGAATTCGATTCGCGAAGCTGGTCCTCGACTCCTTTTTGTGCGCTGATGTCGGTCACGGTAAGTAAGACGCAGTCCTGCTTGTTGGGACCCTGAATGACCCGTCCACTGAAGATTGCTGGGATCTTGCCACCGTCTTTACGGGGAAAGTAGAACTCGGTTCGATGGCGGCCGTAACGGTGGCCCGATTCGTGTTGCCGTTTGATAGAGGGAAGGTCTTCGCTGGGGAAAATCGACTCGGGCGTGCGGCCCTGAATCTCGCCACGCTCGAAATGTCCCATGCGTGTAAGCGCTTCGTGTGCAAAGATCACTCGAAGCTGATCATCGACGACGACTACACCTTCATTGAGGTCTTCGAGGATCGTCTCCATCCCGCGAAGCCAATCTGGAGTTTCTGTGGTGGTATTAGGCATAGTTTTGCTCACTAGCACGGCGATTCCCCTTCAGGTCTACCGCATCGTTTGCATAGCCCAGTTTTCGAGAGTGGCGTGGGTAAGCGGTCCATCAACCTTGTGATCGTCGCGAACAGAAGACAAACGGATACCCCACACATTAGCACCCCAGCCATGCTCTCAAGAGGCCCTAAGAGCCTCCACCGGCTGGGAAGAGTCACATCGCCGTAACCCACGGTGGCGTAACTGCTCGAAGAAAAGTAAAGGCGAGTTCCCACGAAGGAAAGCATTGCAACCGGTAGAAACTCGCCCACAGAAGGATCACGAGCCCATGGAGAATAATGATTGCGATCGTCGATTTCACTACCAAGACGGCCGAGCGAACCGGACCAAATCCTTGGCCGCCCTTGGCCGTAACGCCCCGTAGCCACTCAACGAGTGCCGCAACTCCAGCACACTGCAAGCAGAGTGTGAGGACTAACAGAAGAGCGGCGGCAGAGGCTTGAGGTATGAGTGTCATTTTCATTGCTTTCAGGTTGTTTGCGGAACGGTTTTAGCCGCTTCAAGAACTTCGTCATGCATGGCTGAGTCCTTCGCTTCCCAGCGAATGATCCTTAGATCGAGCACGAAGATGCTGTAAAGGACCGGCACCAAGAGCAGCGTGATAAAGGTAGCGACGCCAAGTCCACCGATCTGCGCGTAACAAAGAGGCTGCCACAGGGGACCCCCTTCGAGAGCAAGCGGGAAAAGAGCCAGGATCGTTGCTCCCACTGTGATCATTACGGGGCGAATTCGCTGGATGCCCGCATCGGCCAGCGCTTGGACCAGTGGCTCGCCCTTTGCGTGCATTTCCTCGATGAAGTCGAACAGCACGATGACGTGGCTGACAATCACGCCGATCAGGCTGGCGATGCCCAGAAAAGCCATGAACCCGAACGGCGTGTGCGTAATCGCGAGGGCGATCAGAGAGCCGATCACGCCATAGGGAGCAGCAGCGAACACCAAAAGAGGTTTAACGGCGTTATTGAATTGAACGAGCAAGGCCAAGTAAATCCCAATCAAAGAAATCAGCAGAACGATTTTGAGATTTGCGAAGCCGTCTAATTGCTTGGCCCTTTCACCACCAATCCGCAGCTGATATCCGGGCGGAAGGTTTTTCTGGAACGCCTGCAATTTCGGAATAATCGGATCGATTACTTCCGATGCGAGAACTCCAGGCTGTGGATAACACAAGATGGAAATGGTGCGAAAGTGTTCGCGCCGCGCGATACGACCGGTTTGCAGGAGGTGCTCCAAATGTGCGACCGACAGTAGAGGCACGCGGTTATTCGTCTGTGAGCTGTACACATAAAGGTTCTTAATGTCGGCAAGCTGACCGCGCTCCTGCATGCGAAGGCGCGCCACCACAGGGATGTTCTTGTTCCCTTCCTTGAACCCGCCTACTTGGGTTCCACTCATTGCTGCGCTTGACGCGCTTGCGACATCGGCGTTGGTGATGCCCACGACGTTCGCGCGGTCAGGGTCGATTTGAACCTGTAGCTGAAGATTGTCCGGAAACCAGTCATCCCGGAGAACGGAGATACCCGGGGCCTGGGCAACGATGTCTTGGGCCTGGCGAGCGATCGTTCGCAACGTCCGGATATCGTCAGCTCCGTTTTTCGGATCCACGTCAGCCTGGCCGGAGATCATCAGCTCTACGGGATTTTCGACTGGGTTTGTTTGCAGTTGCCGCACAGTAATCCATGCGCCTGGGATCTGTTTTGCAAGGGCGTCCTGTATCGGGCGTTTCAGCTTCGGAGTGGCTTCCTTGTCCGTCACTTCGACAATGATTTGCGCGTAGTTCGTCTGCGGCATTTCCGGTGCGACGGAAAACCAGAAACGCGGTCCGCCGCCGCCAGTAAAGGTTGTCAGCGACTTGAGAAGGTGGCCACGCTCGTGCTTCGATCCAAGCTCAGGCGAAGTTTCGATCACTTTCCGAACCACTTCTTCAGCCTGGACTGTGGCATCGTTGGTTGCACTCAAAGGCGTGTCATTTGGCAGCCAAACGTCCAGATAAAACCAATACTGAACATCCTCAGGGAAGAATTGAGTCTTCAAGCGAGAACCGAAGAGTCCTCCACCGATGAGAAAAACAAGAGAT
>Ga0210384_10009104_pt1 | contig 10276 bp, 7 predicted proteins | sample IncBWH2MmetaG_FD_160574 | JGI IMG/M metagenome (GOLD analysis project Ga0210384, IMG submission 160574) | Forest soil microbial communities from Barre Woods Harvard Forest LTER site, Petersham, Massachusetts, United States - Inc-BW-H-2-M | ecosystem: Environmental > Terrestrial > Soil >...
GGCCCTGGCGATTGTAGTTGTGAAGAGTTCCACGCCCGCGGCAGAGGCGGCTGCGGGAAGCGCGGTTTAACGAGCGTCGCATGCGAGAACCGAAGAGACCGATCTGAAGATCGGCCACGACCAGGCCTAGCGTTCCTCAGCGGCTTAAACACCTACAGAAAATGGCACGGGACTGTCTTCTGTGGACTAAAGCCCGACTTCATAGAAAAAGGGCGTTTACGCGAATTGCAGCTGTGTGCCGTCACCATCCCTTAGAAACTTCTCAGGTGAAGTACGGTTGGCACGGAAAATGCGGGACCAGGAACACGGGCAGAAGTGCCATGGTTATCTTGCTTCCAGCAAATTGCGGGTATAGGCTGAGGCTGCCCAACTAGGACGGGTCTTATCATCGGAGGATGAGATGGCAACAGCGACGAGCGTTATCGAACCTACACTGAAAATTTCCGCGACAAAGCTGCTGATAGGGAACAAATGGGTGGATGCCGCTTCCGGCAAAACATTTCCAACCATTAACCCAGCAACCGGGGAAGTGATCGCGCAAGTGGCCGAGGCGGATGCCACAGACGTGGACAAGGCGGTGGGCGCGGCGCGCGCTGCGTTTGAAAAGGGCGCATGGAAAAAAATGAGCGCTTCGCAGCGCGGAGCGTTGATGTATCGCCTGGCGGATTTGATCGAGAAGAATATTGAAGAGCTGGCGCAACTGGAATCGCTCGACAACGGCAAGCCGTACCAGGTAGCGCTAGCCGCGGATTTGCCGCTGACGATTGCGTGCTACCGCTACTACGCCGGCTGGGCCGACAAGATCCAAGGCAAAACCATTCCGGTGCAGGGCCGGTATTTCTGCTACACAAAGCACGAACCGGTTGGCGTGGTCGCACAGATTATTCCGTGGAATTTTCCATTGTTGATGCAGGCCTGGAAACTGGGACCGGCGCTCGCGTGCGGCTGTACGGTGGTGATGAAGCCCGCGGAACAGACGCCACTTTCGGCGTTGCGTGTCGCGGAACTGGCGCTGGAAGCGGGTTTTCCGGAAGGCGTGTTAAACATGTTGCCAGGTTACGGACCAACCGCAGGAGCAGCGCTGGCACGGCACATGGACGTAGATAAGGTTGCGTTCACCGGTTCGACGGAGGTGGGACATTTGATTATGCGAGCCGCAGCGGACTCTAACCTGAAGCGCGTGACACTGGAACTGGGCGGCAAGAGCCCCAACATTATTTTTGCCGACGCGGACATGGATAAGGCCGTGGAAGGCTCGCATCAGGCGCTGTTTTTCAACCAGGGGCAATGCTGCTGCGCCGGATCGCGGACATTTGTCGAAGAAAAATGCTACGACGAATTTGTAAGCAAGAGCGTAGAACGCGCGAAGAAGCGCACCGTGGGCAATCCGTTCGACAAAAACACGGAACAAGGCCCACAGGTGGATCAGGAGCAGTTCAACAAAGTGATGGGCTACATTGACGCGGGAAAGAAGGACAAAGCGAAGCTGATGACCGGTGGCAATCGCGTCGGCGACAAAGGCTATTTCATCGAGCCAACGGTGTTTGCGGACGTACAGGACGATATGACCATCGCACGCGAAGAAATATTCGGGCCGGTGATGTCGATCCTAAAGTTCAAGGACCTCAGCGAGGTGGTGGACCGGGCGAATAAATCGCTGTACGGGTTGGCGGCCGCGGTCTGGACCAAGGATATTACCAAAGCTCACGCGATCGCAGACAGCGTCCGCGCCGGAACGGTTTGGGTGAATTGCTACGACGTGTTTGATGCGGCTGCGCCGTTTGGCGGGTTCAAGCAGTCGGGGATCGGGCGCGAACTAGGCGAATACGGACTGGCGAATTACACGGAAGTGAAAACAGTCACGGTGAAGTTGTAAACGGGACGGACCAGAAATAAAGAATTAGGAAATTCTGATGATCTTGCGGACAGGAAGCGCAGCAGTGCTGCGCTCTACGAGTCGCTATCGCAATGGCCTTCAAAGTCCGCCCATATACGCAGGACGACTTTCCCGCATTGTACAAGCTGGATCAGCAGTGCTTTCCCGCGGGCATTTCGTATAGCAAGCGGATGTTGCAGTATTTCCTGAACTTGCCGTCGGCGGATTGCCTAGTGGCGGAAGACGGCAAGCGCATTGCCGGTTTCGTATTGTCTGAAGAAAATCCTCCTTTAGCGCACGTCATCACGCTGGACGTGGCGGAAGCGTATCGCCGGCAAGGTGTTGGCAGCGCACTGTTGCGGGAGATGGATGAACATTTTGTGTTCCGCGGAGTGCATTCCATATTGCTGGAAACAAGCGTGGAGAATCAGAGCGGGATTGCGTTCTGGCAGCATCACGGATATCGTGCCGAAGCGGTCTTAAAGCGGTATTACCTTGGCCGGATTGACGCGTACGAGATGCGCAAACGGCTGGTGATTCCCAAAAGCGGCGCCGCCGGCAATCACTAACGCATATCTGCGAAGCAACTGAAACAATCAATGAACCGAATGAGTGAACTTCCTGGGCGCCACCCCCTGACTATACTCTCGCTCGCAGTGATCGCCATTTAACTAGACACGAAAGTGGCGATTTCGATGTCCGAAACGCGCCTGCCGAGCATAAGAGCGGCGAGGATACCGACGGTTCTGGCGACGTTTGGTTCCTGGGGAAATTGGGAAATTCAAGGATCGCTCATTTCAAAGATTCAAGTCTTATTACGCGGCTGCGATCCTTTTCGTGGGCCTACTGCTGGTTTGGCTAATTTCCTTCAACAGGACACAGATTGGAATACGACAGGTACTTCTCTTGTTTACGCTGGACGTTAATTATCGCGGCGCGGCGTTCGTGGCCCTAGCTTCGATGTCGCCGGCACGAAAGGGCGCCCTGGCCGTGCTAATGCCGTGGTTTGGCATCTCGTTTGCGAGTTACTACCCGAACATGATCCCTTACATGCATGTATGGGTAGTCGACCGCAAGTTCGAGTATACGATTCTTGTGGGAGCACCAAAAGGTGATCGAGAGCCCTGCGGTTGCGGGGCAGATTTTAGTAGGCGTGAATGAGCTAGTCGGAGTTCATCGAGAAACGAGCAATCGGTTTCTGTGGCTGCTCTCGCACTACAAACCGGTCGCCCCGGTGGATTACGGGCTTATTTAGTGTTCCACCTGAGGACTTTGCACCCGTCGCTGCGCAGAAATAAACGCGAGGGTGGTCGTTGGGAGATTGCCTTCTAGCGTCATCGCAGCTATCGTAACAAAGCGAACGGCACGCAAATACGAAATCATCAGGAGCGACCGAGTGAACGATTACCTGTTGTCTGTGATATTGGGGATTGTGGAGGGATTGACGGAGTTCCTGCCCGTGAGTTCTACCGCGCATTTGCGTATCGCGGAAATGCTTCTGCACATCGATTTGAGCAGCGGCTACTGGAAAATGTACTCGATCGTGATTCAACTGGGAGCCATCCTGACCCTGCCGATTTATTTCCGGGCTCGCATTGCCAAGTTTCTTTCGACTTTTCCCAGGGGTGAGCGCGGCGATAGAACTATCCTGACGCACCCGCTGAGTCTGGTGCTGATTGCCTTCGTGGTAACGGCGATACCTTCGTTTCTGATGACCAAAATTATCGGCAAACACCTAGAGAGTTTGTATGTGATCGGCACTTCCCTTCTGATCGGCGGTATCGTGATGTGGTTTATCGATGCACGCAACGCCAAGGCCGAGGCTGCCGGCGAGAGCGCGAAGCAGGGATTGATTCACACTTGGCATATGGAAGAGATGAGTTTGGGCCAGGCGATCTGGATTGGCGCATGCCAGATTCTGTCGGCGGTGTTTCCCGGCACATCGCGTTCGATGTCCACGATTGCGGCGGGGCAATTGGCGGGAATGTCGCGAGCGGCAGCGCTGGAGTTTTCGTTCTTTCTGTCGATACCTACGATGACGGTGGCGACGGTGTACACCCTTCTCAAGTCTTTGCATGGAAGCACGACGGAAAATCCAATTGGGGTTTCAAACATCGATACGCATGGGTGGATTGTGCTGGCAATCGGCTTCGCGGTGTCGTTCGTTGTGGCGTACGGAAGCGTGGCGTGGTTTATGGCGTACGTGCGTCGGCGGGGATTCGGGCCGTTCGCAGTATACCGCATCATTCTGGGTATCGCAGTGCTGTTTTTTGCGTCGCGGTTGGCGGGTTGAGTAGTTGATTGCGGAGTGGAAACTCAGGTGAACTTCGGCTTGTGGCGCATCTCCGGTTTGGTATGATTTCGGAGTTCCTCCTGAACGGGCTCAGCAGCGCCGCGTCCCGTTCGCGACACTCAGCCTTCCCCAAAAAGCTGAGGAGAAATACTTGCGCTTCCTAACGCCTACCGAAAATAAACGGCTCAACGAGCTGATTGGATTCTTGTGTATCACCTTGGCGGTGCTGGTCGGATTGTCGCTGCTGACCTACAACCCTCACGATCCGTCATGGAACGTGAGCGCTTCCAGCGGCGACCATTCCGTTAACAACTGGATAGGACCGGTGGGCGCCTATGCGGCGGACATGCTCTTCCAAGTGTTCGGCTGGACGGCGCTTTTACTTCCGGTGGGCATAGGGATTTTGGGTTGGCGCTGGTGCCGGAGCCGGGCAGTTGATTCGCAGACTGCAACGATTTTGGGCTTTACGTTGTTGCTGCTTTCCTTGCCTTCCCTTCTGTCACTTTGGCATTTCTGGGAGATTCGCGACACGGTCCCGCCCGGCGGATTGCTGGGCACGCTGGTATCACAAGGTTTGCGAAGTGGGTTCAACGTGTGGGGCGCAAACGTAGTGGCGCTGGCATTTCTGGTAGTTGCGTTGTTCCTGACGACCAGCTTCTCGTTCAGTGGTGCGCATGCGTGGGCCAGCAGCGCGAAGGGTCCGCTTGGTCGCGTGGAAAAGTCCGGATTGTTGCAGCGGGTGCAATCGCGCTGGCAAGCGTGGCGGGACGAGCGCGAGCAGAATCGCATGCGAAAGCGAGTGGAAGAGCGGCGCATCGCGGGGCGCAAGCCTGTGTCGCCTCAGACTGTCGGAGCGGCCGAAGAGGATGGTGCCGAATCGAAATCCATCCGCATGGAAGACGCCAGCGACATTTTTAGGAGCAAGAAGGCTGCGGCTGTGAAGGAAGTGGAAGACCAAGAGGAAAAAGACACCGGCCACAAGGCACCGATTCTTTTTCTGAATTCGGAGAAGCCGGAAAAGGCGAAGAAGTCTGCGGGGGAACCGAGGATCGCCAAGACCAACACGAATTACAAACTGCCTTCGATTCAATTGCTGCGGTCGGGCGAGGGTTCGCAGAAATTGGACGAAGAAGAGCTGAAGATTCGCGCGCGAGCGATTGAAGAAAAGTGCCAGGAATTTGACGTAAACGGCCGGGTCACGCAGATTAATCCCGGGCCGGTGGTGACTACCTTCGAATTCAAGCCCGAGGCGGGAATAAAGTACAGCCGCATTATCGGGCTGACCGAGGACCTTTGCCTGGCGTTGAAGGCGGAATCGATTTTGATCGAACGCATCCCAGGCAAGTCGACGATTGGTATTGAGGTTCCCAACGATCGCCGCGAGACCATCGCTCTGCGCGAAATCATTGAGGCGTCGGAGTTCACCAATTCGCCTAGCAAGCTGACACTGGCCATGGGGCGCGACCTGCACGGGCGCATTCGCGTGACGGACCTGGCTTCGATGCCGCACTTGCTGATTGCCGGATCGACCGGCACGGGCAAGAGCGTGTTCATCAACTCGCTGATGATGTCGATTCTTTACAAGGCTTCGCCGGACGACGTGAAGATGGTGCTGGTTGATCCGAAACGCCTGGAACTTAATTTGTACGAAGGCATTCCGCACTTGATCGCACCGGTGGTGACCGACCCGAAGATTGCTTCCAACGTGCTGCGCAACGCCACGCGAGAGATGGAGAATCGCCTGAAGCTGCTGGCGCAGCGCGGCGTTCGCAACATTGACCAGTACAATCGCACGTTCCAGAAGCAGCAATCCCTTTCGCTATTCGATAGCGCCGAGGAGAGCGAACACAAGCCGCTTCCCTATCTGGTGATCATCATCGACGAGTTGGCAGACCTCATGATGGTGGACACCAACAACGTGGAAGAATCCATCACGCGGCTGGCGCAAATGGCGCGCGCGGTAGGCATTCACCTCATTCTGGCGACACAACGACCATCGGTGGACGTGATCACCGGCTTGATCAAAGCGAACTTCCCTGCCCGCATATCGTTTCGCGTGGCCAGTAAAGTGGACTCGCGCACGATTCTCGATTCGAACGGATCGGAATCGCTGCTTGGCAAAGGCGACATGTTGTATTTGCCGGCGGGGTCAGCGCGGCTGCATCGCATCCATGGGCCGCTGGTTTCGGAAGATGAGATCGTAGCGGTTTGCGACTTCTGGCGGCAACAGGCGCAGGCCAAGTACAACGAGCAATTGCTGGAAGCGCCGAAGGATGACGACGAGAACGGAACCTCGGGCGGGAAGAAGGCGGGTTCGGGTTCGCGCACGAATGTAGATGAGGATCCTGCGACCAATGAGGGTATCGACGACGATTTGTACCAGGATGCCGTGCGGGTGTGCTGCGAAATGGGGCGCGCGTCCACGTCCACGCTGCAGCGGCGACTACGCATCGGCTACGGCCGCGCTGCGCACTTGATTGATTTGATGGAGAAGGACGGCATTGTCGGTCCGCCGGACGGCACGCGGCCGCGCGAAGTACTCAAAGACCGCAATTGGATGAAAGAGTTCGACGACTCGCACTCCTAGCAAGTAACCGGCGGTTCGAGGAGCCACAAATCCGCCACAAAACACCGGCGCTTTCCACTCTGATTGTCGCGATGGCTTTTCCGTACTGCGTTGCGAGTGTTTCTGCGCAACCGGCACCAAAAGTTGTGCACGCCTTCGTTGCGCTTGCGGACAACGCACATCAGGGAATCGTGCCGGTACCGGCGGCACTGGGGAATGGTGACGATCCTGCCCGAAACCTCTATTGGGGAGCTGCATTCGGTGTGCGCACTTATTTTCGCAAGGACGGCGAGTGGAAAGAGATTGCGGTGACGGAGAATCCGAATCCCTTCATCCTTGAGCGCAGTGTCTTCTTCCACGCGCGGAGTGACACGTACTTGATCGCCGACGCTTACCGCGGACGAGAAATCAAGCAGGCCATTTCCGATTTCTTTCAAGCTGCAGCGGGACTCGGCCCCGACGTCGGCGAAGTCAAAACAGCAGAGAGTGGGAAAGTCATTCGAATAGCATCCAAGCCAACGCTGGTGGTCTACGTTGGCCACGATGGCCTGATGGATTTCACGCTGACAAAAACCTTTCAGGGGACTTCCGGAGAAAAGCGCGACGCAATCATCCTGGCCTGCGCCAGCAAGAACTACTTCGCATCGGGACTGCGGCCCACGGGCGCGCAACCTCTGCTGTGGACAACCGGATTGATGGCTCCCGAAGCTTACACGTTGAAGGCTGCTTTGGATGGGTGGACGGCGGGGGAATCCGCGCAGCAGATTCGAGGGCGAGCGGCAGCCGCCTACGCGAAATATCAGAAATGCGGCCCGGCTGCTGCGCAGCGGCTCTTCGGCACTGGTTGGTAGAGATTCAGCTGTGTGCTTCCAGGTATTTTCCCAACACCACGGCGGCGTGTTCGCAGAGCTTGCGATCTTCGGGGCCAAAGGCGGCGAGGAAGTGGCTGTCGATGTCCAGCTCGCCGACAACTTTGCCCTTGGCGAAAACGGGCACCACGATCTCTGATTTGGTTTCTAGCGAACAGGCCAGGTAGCGCGAGTCTTTGTTGACGTCGTCAACGATTACGGTCCTGCCGCTGGATGCAGCGGCGCCACAAATTCCCTGGTTCAGCGGAATGCGCGTGTGCGGCGTCATCGTGCCTTTGAAGGGACCGAGGACCAGCATGTTCCGGTCGATTTCTTTTTCGATCATGTAGAAGCCCACCCAGTTGTAGCGGGTCAGCTTTTCGTGAAGAAGCGCGACGATCGCGCGCATAAGGGCGTCGGCGGAGGTAGCTTTGGAGACCAGAGAGTCCAGTTCGGTAATTAATTCCGATGCTTGCGTGTTGGTTGCGGCCATGATGACAGTATACGAATAGTTGCGCGTCGAAAGCGTTTGGCATTTTCGCGAAGAGTGCGGCGCGAAAGTAAAGGCAAATCGCCTAAAGAAAATCTCGCCTGCGAATTGACACACTGTTTGGCGGTCCCTAAAATTGAGAGGTTGCATGCCGGGGTAGCTCATTGGTAGAGCGCCGCCCTGAAAAGGCGGGCGTAGCCAGTTCGATTCTGGCCCCCGGCACCACCCGTTCGCGCCATCGCTTCTTCTTCGAAGAAATCTACTTTGCCATGAGCCAGATACACTGGTTCGCCGTCCTGTATCGTGGGTTCAAGTGTGAACGTACCGCAGTGTTCTGCAAGCACTGCGCGCGCAAGGTCAACACTTTCGGGATGTGAGATTAACTCGCGCATCTTCGCTAAACGTGAGATAGCGAAGTTTCGCAGCTCATCGAGTGTGGCCCACAAAGAACCAGGGCCTGGCTCAAGCAACTTGTTCGTAATCGTCTGCAATTCCCTTTCGCGCTCGCCGATTGCCGATTGCCGTCATGAACTCTGCGACGGTTGTCCCTCAGCAATGGCATTTACGAGTCGCGCAAGCTCGGCCTCCAGTTGCTTCTTCCTCTGGCGCATGCGTTCAAGCTCGGCACACATGGAGCAGGCGCTGCGGGAGGGCCACAAAAAGCTCAATGATTGACTCGACTTGCGCAAATGTCAAACATTCAGGCTGCCCAGAATCATGATTTTGGGCAGGCCATTTTGCGAAGGACCTGATTTCAGCGGATAATTTCCCTATCGAGTAGCCGTGATGTAGACTGTGCCTCGCGTCCAAGGTACCAAAGCAACTTACATGGGTTCCAACCTCGAAGAGCAGAAGGCACCGGAGTGGTTGGCTTCGAGTCCAAATTCGCTCCCTTCCGACGGCAGGTCTGAAGCGGCGAGAGCTCGCTTGCGGGAGATTCTGCAGGGATTCTGTGCAGAATCAAGTCTTAATGGCCGCCTTCACGCATTTTCCAGACTGATAAATTGGACCAGGTTTGATGGTAAATCGACTTCGGTGACCGAGCGTGTCGGTCGGCTGCAGGATCTTTTGTCTATGCTTGAAGGGGACGCGGACCTGCGCGTATCGTTTCAAAAAGCATTTCACGCGTTGCTGGGAGAAACCCAGGCCGTAGGGCTATTTGCGGAGGCTGGGCTGCACCCACGCGAAAGTCTCTGGTCCGAACTAGCGCGAAGAGTTGTAGAACGAATCTTACCTTCTGCCCGCGCCGATGCAGATCTCTCGAAACTTGTTTTTCGGCTACATCCCGACCAACGCTATGCCTCGGGATTTCTGGATTGGCCACAGGAACTCTTTCTGCGGACGGTACGAGTGCTGTCGCCCGACAATGAGCCACATGCATGGAATAGGCAAAGGGAAGATCTTCGACAAGCAGTCGTTCTTCTGGGAATTCATGTGGCGGGAGTGGGCTTGTCGTCAGAATTTCGAGAGCGGTGCCATCCATACGCCGTTGAAGACTCGCCATTTTATCGGGTTCAACACCTGTCCGGCGAACTTGCCCGTAACGCCTCAACCGCGGAGGCGCAAGGCCCGCTGGAGGCATTGCGGGAAGAGACGCTCCGTTGCCGGGCGGAACTCGAATACATGCACGAGCGGATGGAAGAAGCAGGCGTGAGCACGGCACTCGAATTCGACATGTTCACGATCGAACGAGCGTTGCGGAGATTAACCCGCATAACAGAGGTATTATTTACCGAAAGCGCAGATAGTTATCAGGCTGTCAAAAAACTGCTCGACGATGTGCTGCATGCGCGATTCGAAGATCTCAGCCTCTCGGCGTTGCTTCGCGAAAATGCGGGACTGCTGGCACGAAAGATTGTGGAGAGGACCGGGAAGACCGGTGAACACTATATTGCCAACACCCGAAACGAATACTGGGACATGTGGAAGGCGGCGTTGGGTGGCGGTTTGCTGACGGTTGCAACGGCAGCCATAAAATTGAAAATCACCATGGCGGGCCTGCCGCCCTTTTTCGAAGGCTTGTTGGTGGGCACGGACTACGCGATCAGCTTTCTCATACTGCAAACTCTTGGCCTGGCATTGGCAACAAAGCAACCGTCTATGACCGCTGCGACGTTCGCCAAAATTGTTCGCACGACGGAGGGATCTGAACGCTGGGAAAAACTAACGGAGTTCATCAGTCGGATTACTCGTACGCAGCTCG
>Ga0210384_10009107_pt1 | contig 10275 bp, 10 predicted proteins | sample IncBWH2MmetaG_FD_160574 | JGI IMG/M metagenome (GOLD analysis project Ga0210384, IMG submission 160574) | Forest soil microbial communities from Barre Woods Harvard Forest LTER site, Petersham, Massachusetts, United States - Inc-BW-H-2-M | ecosystem: Environmental > Terrestrial > Soil >...
ATGCTTCCATCCGCGTCCAGGCTGACGACGGAAGGACACAGCGTCGAGCCCGTCGGCCCGGGAATGCACTTCGGCGTGCCATCCACCTCGGTGTACGCCACGAGACTGTTCGTCGTCCCCAGATCGATTCCGACTATGCGGCCCATGCTAGATCAGATCTCTCCCAATTCTTTCGCCACGCCGGCGACCAGATTCCGGATGTAGGAACGCCGGTTGAGGCATTCATTCATTTGTGCCATCAGCGTCTTGCGCGCAGGCGCGGCAGCATTTGCGTCGATTGCGGCGTCCCACTCTTGCGCGATACTTTGCAACTGGCGATCGACTTCGCTGAGCTTCTCGCCGAAATTCTTTTCCGCGGACTCGAGCCGCGTTTTCAGTGCCGCGACGTCAATACCGGCCGATTTCGCTTCGCGCCATTCATCGAGCGATTCGTTCAACTCGAAAGCTTCTTCGAGAAGTTCTGGCGGCGCTTGCTGCTTTTTCTCGCCTTCTTTGCGTTCGCCTTCGATTTCCAGAAGGTATTGGACTCGCCCCACCGGATCGCGCAGCGTGCGGTACGCGTCGTTCAACTCCGAACTGCGCTTCAGCGACAGTTCGCGCTCTTCCTCGCTGGCGTTCACGAAATTGTCCGGATGCAGCTTCCAGCTCAACTGCAAAAACTTCTGCTCCAGCGCGCCCATCGCGATCCACAACTTGCGCGGTATTCCAAACAGCGCGAAGTAGTCGCTACGTTGTGTGATCGCTTGCAAAATCCTGTCCCCCGCCCGTAACTTCGCTCAGCAACAAAAAAAGTGGCTGGCGGATGCGGCTGCCAACCACTTGTCCATCACTCCGCGTGAATGCCTTTACGCCGTGAACGAACTGCCGCAACCGCAACTGCGGGTCGAATTCGGATTCTGGAACACGAAACCCTGGCGCATCAACGTCTCTTCGTACTCCAATATTGTTCCGTTCAGATACAACAAGCTCTTGGGATCGACAAAGAGGCGCGCGCCAAATTCCTCGAAGACTTTGTCGCGGTCCCGCGCCTGGGTATCGAGGCGCATGGCGTACGACAATCCGGAGCAGCCGCCGCCCTGCACGCCGACGCGCAGCCCGCCAACCTCTGGCGACACGCCATCCTTCTCGAGCAGCGAGCGAATCTTCTTCGCCGCGCGCTCGGTCAGATGAATTGTCGCGGTAGTCGGACCTGTGGTAACTGTTGCCATGGACTGAAGCCTTAGTGCGAAGCCTTCTCCGCTACCGGCGCTTCCACTCCATGCTTTTTCTTCCAGTCGCCGATAGCCGCTTTGATGGCGTCTTCTGCGAGCACGGAACAGTGAATCTTGACCGGAGGCAGTGAAAGCTCGCGGACGATGTCAGTGTTCTTGATCGACAGCGCTTCGGAAACGGTCTTGCCCTTGACCCATTCCGTCGCTAGCGATGAACTGGCAATCGCCGAGCCGCAGCCGAAGGTCTTGAACTTGGCCTCTTCGATCACTTGCGTTTCGGGATTGATCTTCATCTGCAGCTTCATGACGTCGCCGCATTCCGGCGCGCCCACGAGGCCGGTGCCGACGTTGGGATCTTCCTTGGACAGGCTTCCCACGTTGCGCGGATTGTTATAGTGATCTACAACCTTGTCGCTATATGCCATTACCCTGCTCCTTAAGCTGTCTAGGTCAAGCTGGATACTTCCAAGCTCGTCAATACTAGCTAACCGTTGCTTCTCGCCAGATTCTCCATGTTCACGAAGCCCGCGCTGCGCATGGCTTTCTCCGAAATCGAAACGTTCGGCACCCAAGCCGAGCGCCCCGCGGTCAGCTGCCGCAACGCATCCTTGATGAAATCCGCGCCCAGCCCCAGCAGCTTCAGAAACGAGCGTACCTCCTGAAGATGATGAAACGAACGCTGCCCTGCGGGCTTGGTGTCATCGCCGTCCGCGTAAGGCACGAATGCCACGCGGAACGCCGCGCCGGTCCCGCCAATCGAGCGGTGAATCTGAATAGTTCCTTCATTGGTTGTTGTGCTGCTTGCCATGGTCTACTTTCCCTTTCTTTCCGGGCTGTTTTTTAAGCTCTACGCTGTCTGCCACTTGACCTTCGAGATGTCGATGCCTTCCTTGGCCATCTCGTACAACGGCGACAACTCGCGCAGTTTCGTAACCACCTGCACCATTTTGTCGATCACGTAGTCGACTTCCTCCGGCGTATTGAATCGGCCCAGGCCGAAGCGGATCGAGGTGTGGGCCAGGTCTTCGCCCACGCCTAATGCTTTGAGTACATAACTGGGCTCGAGGGTTGCAGAAGTACACGCCGAGCCGCTGGAAACCGCAATGTCGTTGATGCCCATTAGAAGGGACTCACCCTCCACGTAAGCGAAGCTCATATTGAGGTTGTTCGGCAGCCGATACTCCATCGAACCATTGATGAACACCTCGTCCAGCTTCGCTTCCAGACCTTTCTGGAGCCGTTCGCGCAGCGCTAGCATGCGCTTCGATTCGGTAGGCATCTCCTGCTGCGCTACTTCGCAGGCTTTGCCGAGCCCCACAATGCCGGGAACGTTCAGCGTGCCGGAGCGCATACCGCGCTCGTGCCCTCCACCATCAATAATCGCAGAAAGCTGCACGCGCGGATTGCGCCGGCGCACAAACAGCGCGCCCACGCCCTTCGGCCCATAAATCTTGTGTCCGCTGATGGCCAGCAGGTCGATGTTGTCCTTTTGCACATCCACCGGAATCTTGCCGACCGCTTGTACGCCATCCACCGCGAAGAAAATGCCTCGCTCCTTGGCGATCTTGCCGATTTCCGCGATCGGATTGATGACACCGACTTCATTGTTGGCGTACATGATGGTGATCAAAATCGTTGTCGGTCTGATGGCCGCCTTCAGCTCATCCAGATTCACGCGCCCGTCGCGCTGCACCGGCAGATAGGTGACCTCGAACCCTTCCTTCTCCAGCCGCTTACAGGTATCCAGCACCGCTTTGTGCTCGATGGATTGCGTGATGATGTGATTGCCCTTTTCGCGGAACATTTCCGCGACGCCCTTGATCATCAGGTTGTCGGACTCGGTCGCGCCGCTGGTGAAAATAATCTCTTTCGGCGTGGCATTGATCAGCGAAGCCACTTGCTGGCGCGCCGTTTCCACCGCTTCTTCGCCGGCCCAGCCAAACGAATGGTTGCGGCTCGCGGCATTGCCGAATTTCTCGCCGAAATACGGCAGCATCGCTTCCAGGACGCGCGGGTCCACCGGCGTGGTCGCGTGATTGTCCATGTAGATTGGCAGTTTTACAGCCATTTCTGTCTCCCTAAGCCTGTATTTCAACGAGCGCCCGCTCGTGCGGTTCGTCGGTCATCTGAGAAATCGTTACCGTGCCCAGCACCTGCAAAATGCTCTCGTTCACCCGTCGCAGCGGTTCCCGTACCGAGCACTTTTCCGTGGCGTCGCAGTTGCCATGGCTGGTCACGCAAGAGGTAATCAGCACCGGCCCATCGATCGCCGTAATCACGTCTAGTGCGCTGATTTGCCCCGGTTCCTTCGCCAACTGGTACCCGCCGCTCGAACCGTGCTTGGCTGCCACCATGCCCTGCCGCGCCAGCTTCTGCAGCACCTTGGCCATCAACGTCACCGAAATCCCGTACTCTTCGGCAATTTCGTTGGCGCTGCACGCGTGATCCCTGCGGTGCGCCGCCAAATGCTTCACTGCAATGAGCCCGTAATCGGCTTTCTTGGAAAGCTTGAACATCTTCGGTCGACTCTTGTCCCCAGCCACCCAATACAGGCAGCGTACCGATATGCGACTGATTCAGTCGCAATTGGATGCTAGTCCCTCTGAGGCGAAAAGTCAACTTCTTCCCGCTTCCCTGCTGCGCCCAAGTGCCCTATTTCCTTCACGTTATATTGCGACTGTTTCAGTCCCATTGCTAATAGATTCCCGACAATGGTCGCTGGTTGCAGTAAATGGTCGCTTTCGCGAGACGAAAGGTGTTTTCTATGGAACCGTCCGGGGCGTGTTACGCTATCGCGCGATTTGATTTCACCGTCCACGGACATTAACTCATCGTGATTCGCTCCTGCAGAACGACCAGCGCTCTACTGACCCTGTTGCTCTCGGCTTGTTCCCTGGGCGCCGCTGCTCAAGATTCGGCGCCCGCCCACTCGCGCCGATCCCGTCACTCCGCCAAGCGCGAACTGAGCGCCGCAAAGCCCCCGGAGACCGTGGTACTGGTCGGAGCTGGTGACATTTCCAGTTGCAAACATCCCGAAGGCGCCCGCGCCACCGCAGCGCTCCTTGATCAGATCCCTGGCACTGTCTTTGCCGCGGGCGACCTGGCCTACGAAAGTGGCAGTTCCGCCGACTTTCAGAACTGCTACGGTCCCACCTGGGGCCGCTTCAAGGACCGCACCCGCCCCGCTTTGGGCAATCACGAATACGGCTTGCCGGGCCCGGCTACGGCCTACTTTCGGTATTGGGGAGCGCCAGCCGGCCCAGCCGGCAAGGGCTACTACAGCTACGACCTCGGCGCCTGGCACATCGTTGTGCTGAACACGAATTGCCTCGCGGAAGGCGTGGGCGGCTGCGCGTCTGGCTCAGCGCAGGAAACCTGGCTTCGAGAAGACCTGGCAGCGCACCCGAACGGTTGCCTTCTCGCCTACGGCCACCACGCGCTGTTCAGCAGCGGCATTTTCAAAAGCCATGCTGTTCATCCCGAGCTGAAAGCGCTGTGGCAGGATCTTTACGCGGCACACGCCGACCTGATCCTCGCCGGCCACGAGCATTCCTACGAACGCTTCGCGCCGCAGGACCCCGACGGCCGCCTGGATCCCGAGAAGGGCATCCGCGAATTCGTGGTCGGCACCGGCGGCCGTAGCCACGATCTCCTCGGTTTCGCGCAAGCCAACAGTGAGGTTCGCGATTGGTCTACCTACGGCGTGATAAAGCTAACGCTCGCGCCCGGAAAGTACACCTGGGAATTCCTTCCCGTGACCGGTGGCACCTTCCACGATTCTGGCTCCGGCGCCTGCCACAGCCCGAACGCTGCACAGTAACCTATGCTCAGTTGGAAGAGGGCGCCGGCGGCGCGCAGCCCGCGTTGGACGCGGCGGCTTCGACCAGCTTCTTCACACCGGCAGCCGGAATCAGGATCAGCTGCTTGTTGAACGCGTCCGCGAGCGCGGAATCGATCAGCCCAAGTTGCTGTTTGGCCGCCGCGTCGGACATCCTTTCGGCTTTCAGAAAAGCTTCGAGCGCGCCCAAGCCAGCTGCGCCAATCGCCGAAAGCCCCTTCGATGGCACGGCAACCTCCGCCACGAGAAACGACGTGGAGTGCAGCCGCAAGTCGTTCTCTTGCCAGATGGTCAGCTCCGATCGCAGTTGTTCAACCATTTTTTCCAATTCGCCAGCAGCCAAATCCTGCCGGCAGCGTGAAGCAAGGTATTTGTCCGCCAGCTCGTTAAATCGCCGCCCGCGGTCGCTCTCGAGATTGACGGCATCCACCAATCGGTATAGCGGCGTAGCGCTGGTTGCTTCAACCGGCGTAGTTTTCTGCCGCGCGTAATCTTTCACCGGCTCGACCACATCTGCCAGGGTCTTCAGCGCCGCAAATTCTTCCGGCGTCGCGTTCGCTCCCGCAATCCTTTGCAGCATCAACCGGTAGTAGGTACGATGCGTCAAGCCCAGCCACTCGAGGCGCTGGCTCTCCGCTTCCATCCGTTGATACATCGACGGCACATCCGTAACGCTCTGCGGCGACCACAGCCGCTCCGCAATCGCCGCATTGCGCGGCCAAATCCGCGAGTCCACATTCTCGGCGTTCACATATTCCGACCACATACACGACTCCCCGCCCAGAACGCGCTGCTGCTGCTCCGCTGAAAGATTCGCAGCATCGCCGCTCAAGGGATCGCCGGCGTAATGCCGCGCCGCGGACCAGCCGAGATCCAGGTAATAGCCATTCGAAAGCAGCCCGCGATAACCATCCTTTGCCGCCTTGGCCAGCGACGCTTGCCCGCGCCACGATTGAATCACGATATCTTTCGGCACTCCCTCGACCAGCACTTCGTCCCAGCCCACGACGGTCTTTCCATGCTTGGTCACCAGCTTTTGTACCCGCCCGCTGAAATATGCTTGCAGCGCTTCATTGCTCTTCAGCCGGTGCTCTTTCTTGAACGCTTGAATCTTCGGATTAGCGTCCCACTGTTTTCCGTTCACTTCATCGCCACCGATATGAAAAAAACGATCCGGAAAAATCTTCGCCATCTCGCCAATCAATTCGTCGAGCACCCTGTAGACTTTCTCGTTCGTCGGATCCATCGCCGGATCGAAAACTCCCCAGCGCCGCTCCACCTCGTACGGCCCTGCATCGCTCGCCAGCTCCGGATGCCCCACAAACCACGCCGTACTGTGTCCCGGGATGTCGAATTCCGGCACCACGCGAATGCCGCGGTCGCGCGCGTACTCGATCAGCTCGCGCATTTCTTCCTGGGTGTAATACAAACCGTCCGAACCTAGCCCATGTAGCTTCGGAAATTTCCGGCTCTCCGGGCGAAATCCCTGATTCTCCGAAAGATGCCAGTGGAAGACGTTCATCTTTACGGCTTCCATGCCGTCCAGATTGCGCTTCAGCACCTCCATGGGCATGAAGTGCCGCGCGCAATCGATCATCAATCCGCGCCAGGGAAACCGCGGCTGGTCTTGGATGATCACTGCGGGCGTCGCAAATCCCCCCGGCGAAACATCCACGAGTTGCAAAAATGTCTGCAAGCCGTGCATAGTTCCGAGCGGCGTCGCGGCATTCAGCTTTGCTCCCGTTGCTATCACTTCGAGCGAATACGATTCGTCTTCGCCAAGCTCCTGGGCCGGTTTGCTCGCACGCTCCGTGTGAATCAGCAGGGTCGCTTTGCTCGCGTCCGCGTTTCGCCGCGCCAGCGTCATTCCGGTCTGCCGCGAAAGCTGCCGGTAAAACCGCTCCATCGCCCGATCAAGGCGCGCTTCCGAGTGGCCAGTAAGTGCCACGGAAAAGTTCGCGTCAATCGCTAGGCTGCCGCTGCCAACTTGCACGCTCGACGGCATCGGCATCAGACTCGGCGCGTTCACTTGCTGTGCCGCTCCCGCTTGCGCCCACAACCCGCTCGCCACCAGGACCATGCCGAGCCTCTTTTTCCAACCCCAATACGCCATTTTCTCCAAGGTCCCATTCCTTCCTCGAATTTCTCGCGGCTCCAGGTGCTACATAGCACTACCGCCCACGCATGGTGGCACATCCCGCCCGCTCCTGCCAAACGGATTCGCCCTCACCCGCGGACCCGTTCCATTTTGTCTCCGCGATTGGCGCCCTTCATCTTCCCGCCAGCGCCAAAATAGGGCATCCTTGTCTCGTTCATGAAAACGTCGATCGCCATCTATCCCGGCTCGTTCGATCCGGTAACCAACGGCCATCTCGATCTGATCGAGCGCGGCGAGAAAATGTTTGACCTGCTCATCGTCGCCGTCCTGCGCAACGCCGAAAAGGCGCCGCTCTTCTCGGTTCCCGAGCGTGTCGAGATGCTCCGCGAAGTCACCAAGCAATGGTCCGGCGTTGAAGTCGATGTCTTCGACGGCTTGCTCGTCGATTACGCGCGCAAACGCGGCGCCGGCGTAATCCTCCGCGGCATCCGCGCCGTCTCCGACTACGAATACGAATTGCAGATGGCGCTCATGAATCGCAAACTCGAGCCGCGCCTGGAAACCGTTTTCATGCTGCCCGGCGAGCCGTATAGCTACCTCAGCGCCAAGCTCGTTCGCGAAATCGCGCAATTCGGGGGCCCGCTCAAAGGCTTCGTCCCTGATATCGTCGAGCAACGCCTCCGCGCCAAAGTCACTTAGCCAACGCGCCCGCCGCGCCGGTCCGATTTGTCTCTTTCAACTTTGCTCGTTCAACCGTAAAATTTGGCCAGAACTTCGCTGCTCGCTCAGCAGCCACAAGGAAGAACCCACGTGCAACTCACCGACCGCATCAACCGCATCCAAATCTCCCCCACCGCCGCCGTAATCGCCGCCGCGGATCAACTCAAGGCCAAAGGCGTGGACATCGCCGACTTCGGGCCCGGCGAGCCGGACTTCCCCACTCCCGATCACATCAAGCAAGCCGCCGTCAAAGCCATCAACGAAAACAAAACCAAGTACACGCCTACGCCCGGCGTCATGCCTCTTCGCGACGCCATCTGCGCGTGGCACAAGCGCGAGCTGCACTCCAGCTACGAAACCAAAGAATGCGTCACCAACGTCGGCGGCAAGCACTCCATCTTTAACGTGATGAGCGTCCTCGCGCAGACCGGCGACGAAGTGATCATCCCCGCTCCTTATTGGGTCAGCTATCCGGACATCGTGAAGTACACCGGCGCTACTCCGGTCTACGTCGAGACGCTCGCCGAAGACGGCTTCGCGGTGCGCGCTTCCGCCGTTGAAAAAGCCATCACCTCGAAAACAAAACTCATCATCCTGGATTCACCGAGCAATCCTACCGGCGGCGTCACTGCTCCGGACGATTGCGAAAAACTTCTGGCGCTCTGCAAAAAGCACAACATCTGGCTGATGGGCGACGAGTGCTACTCGCACTTCACCTACGCCCCGCACAAGCCATTCTCCGTCGCCAGCCTCCCGGGCGCGAAAAGCAACGTCATCATCATCGGCTCCATGTCCAAAACATTCGCCATGACCGGCTGGCGTCTCGGCTACACCCTCGCTCCGGCCGAAATCATCACCGCCACCATCAAGTTGCAAAGCCAGTCCACCTCGAATCCCACTTCCATCGCGCAATACGCCGCCATCGCCGCGATGACCGGTCCCATGGACAGCGTCCCGGTCATGCTGGCGGAATACGCGAAGCGCCGCCGCCGCATTGTCGATGGACTCAACGCCATTCCAGGAATCACCTGCGGCGATCCTGGCGGCGCCTTCTACGCCTTCCCCAACGTTTCCGCCCGCCTCGGCAGCGGTCCCGACGCCCTGGCAAAAGACGGCGCTGAACTCGCCACTCTGCTTCTCGAAAAAGCGCACGTTGCCCTCGTCGCCGGGGAAGCCTTTGGCGCTCCCGGCTACCTCCGCCTCTCTTACGCCACCTCCATCGAACGCATCGACGAAGGCCTCCGCCGCATCGGCCGCTTCTTCAGCCGCGCCGAAGCCGCCGCCTGATTTGGAGTGCGGCAGCCTTGCTGCCGCTTTTCCGTCCGCCGACATCGCAAAAATAACCACCCATCACTTGATCTTGCTAAAGTGAATGGGCGAGTCCTGTCCGCGACCCAACCCATGAAGCCCGAACCCTTCCGCATCGACCCCATGTTCTCTGAAAGAATCTGGGGCACCCATTCGCTGGCTCCTCTCTTCCCCAACCAAATCCATCTCCGCGAGCCCATAGGCGAAGCCTGGCTCACCGGCCTGGACTGCGGCATCGCCACCGGCACCTTCGCCGGTAAAACCCTCCGCGAAGCCTGGCAACAAATGCCTCCAGAATGGCGCGGCTCGCAACTCGTCGATACTTCCGATTTCCCCCTCCTCGTAAAATTCATCTTCCCCAACGACAAGCTCTCCATCCAGGTCCACCCCGACGACACCTACGCCGCCATCCACGAACAAGCCGCCGGCGGCCGCGGCAAAACCGAAATGTGGCACGCGATCTCCGCAGAACCCGGCGCCCAAGTCCTGGTCGGCCTCAAGCCCGGCGTCGACAAGCCCCAATTCCTCGCAGCCCTCGCCACGCACACCGTCGAAGACCTCTTCCAGCCTCTCTCCGTCCACACCGGCGACACTTTCTTCGTCCCCGCCGGCACTCCGCACACCATCGGCCCTAAAATGATCCTCTGCGAAGTCCAGGAATATTCCGACCTCACCTACCGCATCTACGACTTCGGCCGCCTCGATGCCCAAGGCAAGCCCCGCGAACTGCACATCGAAAAAGCCCTGGCGGTAATGGATTTCGGCCCGCCAAAAGGCGGCAAAGTCCCCCCGCTCGCCCTGAATGCAGACGACCGCCAAGCCAAGCTCCTCTGCGCCTGCCCTTATTTCGCCGTCGAGCGCCTCGCCTTCTCCGAGCCCCGCGAATTCCCCACCGATCCCGCCCATTTTCAACTCCTCATCATCCTCACCGGTCGCGGCAACCTCGGCTGGCCCGACTCCGCCGCCCGCTACAACCCCGGCGAATGCTGGCTCCTCCCCGCCACTCTAGATCAAGCCGCCCTCCACCCGCTCCGTTCCACCACCCTCCTCCGCACCTACGTCTCCAACCTCTCCACCCTTCAACAACGCCTCAGCGATGC
>Ga0210384_10009108_pt1 | contig 10275 bp, 7 predicted proteins | sample IncBWH2MmetaG_FD_160574 | JGI IMG/M metagenome (GOLD analysis project Ga0210384, IMG submission 160574) | Forest soil microbial communities from Barre Woods Harvard Forest LTER site, Petersham, Massachusetts, United States - Inc-BW-H-2-M | ecosystem: Environmental > Terrestrial > Soil >...
TGCACTTCATCCCGGCATTCGCTGAGAAGTGGCCCATCTTGCGGCGGGCTCTCGACAAACAGTGCAAGAAATCATGCCGACCGGTCGATTTTTCCACGGCGTACTGGCGACCGCCAGTGTCGGCCAAGGTGGGATTCGAATTGGAGAGCAGGCAGATTGAATACGAGCTGGAGTTGATGAGCCTGGTATCGCTTACCGACCATGACAGCATGGGGGCGCCAACCGCTTTACGAGAATTGTCCGGTGCCATACAGATCCCGCTTGCCGTGGAGTGGAGTGTACCGTTTGAAGATGCCGTCTTTCATCTGGGCGTTCACAACCTGCCGCAGCATTTGGCACCGGCGATGATGGAAGACTTTGCCGAATATACCCGCAACCCGTGTTCGTCACGTTTGACGGAAATAATGGCGGAGCTTCATAAATTGCCGGAAGTATTGATCGTCTTCAACCATCCCCTGTGGGACCAACTGGGTCCAGGAGAACTTCCGTTCCAACTTGTTCTGGAACGATTCTTGCAGCGGCACATTGAATTTCTTCATGCTTTCGAGCTCAACGCCATGCGCAACTGGAGCGAAAACAAGAGGGTCGTGCAGTTGTCTAAGCTTTGGCAGAGGCCGGTAATTTCAGGCGGAGACCGGCATGGATGCGAGCCGAGCGGAGCACTGAACCTGACACGCGCCACCAATTTTTCTGCCTTCGTTCTGGAAATCAGGGAGGAGCAACTCAGTCATGTTTTATTTATGCCGCAATACGCGGAGCCGCGCAGCTTGCGCTTCTGGCAAACGGTGATTGATGTGCTCCGCGAGTACCCGGAATACCCGCTGGGTTCGCGGCGCTGGGACGAGCGAGTATTTCATATTGACTGTTATACAGGTTGCGACAGTCCGTTATCGGCATTGTGGAAAGCGCCGCCTCCATTTTTGGGCCGGATTTTTTCGGTTATTCGCATGGCCGAAAGGAAATCAGTGCGTCACGCGCTAAGTTACACCTTTGGCGGAAATGCGGAATTACCTATGGCTTCCGAGATTCCTTGCGATGCAAATGCGTAATACCAATTGGGGTGGGCGACGGTTAGCACGTGGCACGACAGTGCTGAGCTCGATTACTCTATTTCTGCTGAGTTGCGCCGACAGCGGCCAGGCGCAAACGGTCATTCTGCAAACAGGCATGACCGGGCGACCAACGCTGGAGCAGGTGGTGGACACGCTAATCGCGAAAAATGCGGAACGTGCAGTCGCATTGCAACGTTATCAAAGCAGGCGCTTTTATCGCCTGGAGTACACTGGATTTCCCGCCTCGCTAAGGGCTGAAATGGTTGTCGACGTGGTGTACGAGGCACCCGGCACAAAAAAATTTACGGTCATTTCGCAGAGCGGCCCCAAATGGATGATTGATCGTATTTTCAAGGGGCTTATGCAAGCTGAACAGGAAGCCCTGAAGAATCGCGAGCGTGTGGCCCTGGATCGCCACAATTACGAATTTAATGGGATGGCGTTTCAAGACGGCAGTGATGGTTGCTCTTATGTGCTGACCGTTCAACCAAAGATGCCGAACAAGCTTCTATATCGCGGGCGGATCTGGGTGAATAGCAAAGATTTCGCGGTATGTCGCATCGAGGCAGAGCCCGCAAAGAACCCATCGATCTGGATTAAGAGCACCGCAATTCATCATATCTATAAGAAATTGGGTGATTTTTGGTTTCCCTCGGAGAATGAATCCACGTCCACCATGCGCGTCGGTGGACACGCCGTTTTGTCCATCAAATATCGCGATTACGAAATTCTGGCGGCGCGTCCGCTTCGGGAAACAGATTCCCAGCAATCAGACCTTCGCCCTTCCTCAACCGCTGTACCGCTGTCCAATCGTGTGGAATAAATATTGTTTGCGCTCCTTCGGAGATATCATCGAGGAACTGCCCCGACGCTCTCACCAGCCCGATTTGACAAGATAAAAGGCATTTTATAGTCTCAAACCGGTTAGAATGCGGAACCGAAAAGTAAATGATGGAGGAAAATTCGCTGATGTGGAGGCGAAGTGAGTGAACCTATCTTTCTGGTCCATTCCCAGGAATTGGCCGCGGAGCAATCGGGAGAACTCCTGCACTTGGCCCGCGAACAGGCGGGATGGAAGTGGATGAGTATGTCGGTGCGCCGCTTGCGGCCGGGCGACATTGTTCGAGCGTCTACGCGAAATGAGGAATGCGCATTTGTCTTGCTTGGCGGGAAGTGCATAACGGATTGGGGTGAGGGGCCCAAGCGCATCGGCAAGCGCGCAAATGTTTTTGACGGATTTCCATATGCCATTTATCTGCCTGCCGGTCACGAAATTACCTTTACCGCCGAAACGATGTGCGAGATTGCGGAATGCCGAGTGCCTTCCGAGGCCAAACTCGAGCCGCGACTGATCACGCCGGACGAGGTGGCCACCAGTTTGCGCGGCGGGGGCAATGCTTCGCGGCAGATCGTAGATATTATCAGACCCGATTTTCCTGCGGATAAATTGGTGGTCGTCGAGGTGTATACGCCAGGAGGAAACTGGTCAAGTTACCCGCCTCACAAACATGACGTGCATGATCCGCCTACTGAAGTGGATCTCGACGAAATTTACTACTACCGTATCGAGCATCCCCAAGAAGGATTCGCGCTGCAAAGACTGTACTCCGCAGATAAGTCGCGAGACTTCACGGTGCGAGCACAGGACGGCGACGCCGTGCTGGTTCATTCAGGTTTTCATCCGGTGGTGGCCGGGCCGGGGTATAACGTGTACTACTTGAATTTTCTTGCCGGCACTTCGCGCACCTTGTCGGTGACCGAGGATCCCAACCACGTATGGATTAAGTCGACGTGGAAAGAAACCGATCCACGCCTTCCGTTGATTCGCTAGCAACTTAATCGTTCGGGCTGATCGGATCCAAGCCGGATAGCCCGGATAAATGCAAAAAAACAAATAAGCGGTTAGCGAATTACTTCATTTTTAACTGGTGTCTCCGGAAGTTCTACGGCATGCTATGGCGCAAATTGAAGAATCGCAAGCGGGGAGAACTTCTCCATGAATCGCCGCCTGACCGTTGCGCAAGCTATTGTGGCGTTCCTATCGAATCAATATTCAAGTCGCGATAACCATGAACAAAAATTCTTCGAGGGGTGCTTCGGAATTTTTGGTCACGGTAACGTAGCCGGCATGGGACAAGCGCTCGAGCAGGACCGGAGGCTTCGTTATTATCTTTGCCGAAATGAACAAGCTATGGTCCATACGGCTGCGGCGTTCAGCAAGGCGAGTTTCCGGCTGCGCACGTTAGTCTGCACAACCTCCATCGGCCCGGGCGCCACAAATATGGTTACTGGCGCAGCCCTGGCAACCATCAACCGTCTACCGGTGCTGTTGTTGCCCGGGGATATTTTCGCCAGAAGAAATGTTTCGCCGGTTTTGCAGCAACTGGAATCTCCTGCATCACAAGATATTTCCGTGAATGATTGTTTCAAGCCGGTTTCGCGCTACTGGGACCGCATCCAGAGACCGGAACAAATCCTTACTGCGTTGCCCGAAGCGATGCGCGTGCTTACTTCCCCCGAAAATACCGGGGCGGTAACGCTCAGCTTGCCGCAAGACGTGCAGGTCGAGAGCTTTGATTTTCCTCAGGAATTCCTGGAGAAGCGGTTGTGGACGATTCCGCGAAATCGTTGCGATCGCCGCTTCCTGAAGACCGCTGCAGCATGGATTCGTTCAGCGAAAAAGCCCCTGATAGTGGCGGGCGGTGGAGTGCTTTATTCGGGAGCGTGGGAAGCGCTTGCGAAATTTGCGCAACAGACCGGCATTCCTGTGTGTGAGACTCAGGCGGGTAAAGGGTCGTTGCCTTACGATCATCCGCAGCAGTTGGGCGCAATTGGAGTCACGGGAACTCCTGGCGCGAATATCATAGCGCGAGAAGCCGATTTGATTATCGGGATCGGAACTCGTTACAGCGACTTTACGACTGCCTCCAAGACAGCGTTTCAAAGTCCGGAGGTGCGCTTCATAAACATTAACGTAGCGGAATTTGACAGCTATAAACATCGGGCGCTGCCGCTCACCGCAGATGCTCGCGTAACGCTGGAAGAGCTGCGCGAGGCGTTGGCCGGCGTGCGAGTGCATTCAACCTACCAGGCGGGAATTGACAAATTTCGCGGCGACTGGGAAAAGGAAGTTGACCGCATTTACGGCGTACGAAAGGACCCGCCTATCACGCAAGGGGAAGTCATCGGCATCGTAAACGAAATCTGCAAAGCAGATGACGTCATGGTGTGTGCGGCGGGAAGCTTGCCTGGCGATTTGCATAAACTGTGGCGCACCCGGCGGCCGGGCGACTACCACATGGAATATGGCTATTCCTGCATGGGCTACGAAATCGCGGGCGGGCTGGGAATAAAAATGGCTAATCCCGAGCGCGATGTCTACGTGATGGTGGGCGACGGATCTTATCTAATGATGGCGCAGGAAATTGTCACTTCGGTGCAGGAAGGCTACAAGCTGAATATCATTTTGCTGGATAACCATGGATTCTCGAGTATCGGTGGACTGAGCCGCAGCTGCGGAAACGAAGGGATGGGCACGAACTATCGCTATCGAAAAGGTGAGCGCTATGACGGAGACCTGTTGCCGGTTGATTTTCAGGCCAATGCGTCAAGCTTGGGGGCCTGGGCGGTTCGGGCGCGTACTTCGCAAGAATTAAGAAATGCTTTATGCGAGGGGAAGAAACAGACACGGACCTCCGTGGTGGTGGTGGAAACTTCTTATGAAGATCGCGTGCCGGGTTACGAATCCTGGTGGGATGTGCCTATCGCCGAGGTTTCGGAAAGCGACTCAGTCAAGAGCGCACGCACGGCATACGAGAAAGCGCGCAAGAAGGAACGGTTGCTCTTCTGAATAGGGAACGTGCAGCCCAGGTATAAAGTATCCGGACCCTCGCGTATAAAGGCGAATTAGCAGAAAGAGGCTGGGTGGATCAAACCGGGCAACTCCTCTCGGAAGCTTCGTCGAAGCCTCACCTGAAACGCGTGCTGACCCTGTGGGACCTGATCTATTTCGGGGTCATCCTCACATCACCGATTGCGGCGGTTCCTCTTTTTGGAGAGGCGCAAGTTCTATCGCGTGGACACACCGCGTTGACGATGCTGTTGGCGATGGTGGCGATGTCGGTGACGGCGGTGAGTTTCGGGCGCATGGCCACGGTATATCCGTCCGCGGGGTCGGTTTATACCTACATCAGCCGGGGAATGAATCCGCATATTGGTTTCATCGTGGGCTGGGCAATGTTTCTCGAATACCTTTTTCAACCGGTGCAAAACGCGCTGTACGCCGTGTTAGCGATTCAGCGCATGGAACCACGTATACCATTCTGGTTTCTCGCGGCGATTACCGTGCTGTTTATTACGATCATGACTGCACAGGGCATCAAGTTTACGGCGCGCACAAATCAGTTGTTACTGGGCTTCATGATAGTGGTTACCGCCGCGTTTCTTGTCGAGGCTTTCCGGTACATTGTGCTACACCAACACTTCACCGGCATTTTCTCGCTTCAACCAATTTACAATCCAGCCACCTTTAACGTTCGCGCTGTCGCTGCTGGTACTTCGCTGGCGGCACTGGTGTTTATCGGCTTTGATGGGGTCTCGATTCTCGCGGAAGAAGTAAAAAATCCAAGGCGCAATGTTTTGTTGGCTTCCGTGCTGGTGTGTGTGTTCACCGGGCTTTTCAGTGGACTGCAGGTATATCTAGCACAACGGGTGTGGCCAGATCACACCACGCTTCTCAATCCGGAGACAGCGTTCATGGACGTGGCACGGAGGGCCAGCGGGCCTCTGCTATTCACGGCTTACGGGGTGATGCTGCTGGTTTCGAGCATAGCGTGCGGTCTTGCAGGGCATGTGGGGGCGGCACGCATACTTTACGGAATGGGTCGCGACGACGTGCTGCCTAAAAAAGTTTTTGGCCATCTCAATCCTAAGAAAGGCAACCCTACGTACAACATATGGATTGTAGGATTGCTTGCCTACCTCGCGGTGCTGACAATCCCATGGGAACGTTCGGCGGAAATTGTTACGTTTGGAGCATTGCTGGCGTTTATGGGTGTAAATCTTGTGTCGTTAATGCATTTTTGGTTCTCACCGGCGGCGGCCGGACGAAGAAACTTTTTTGTCGATGCGGTCGTGCCCAGCTTCGGCTTCCTATTCTGCTTTGTGTTGCTGATCAGCCTGCAGACATGGACAAAGTTCGCGGGATTAGCTTGGCTAGCGGGGGGATTTATTTATGCGATGTACAAAACGCGATTTTTTACGTTACGCCCCAAATTAATCGACTTCAGCGAATCCTAACGGTCATCTGGATCTACTTTACCTTTTCGAGGAGTACGCTCTGGCCTTGCGAGGCATCACCGTTAGCCGCCCGCGAAACATGGAGGGCGAACCCGCAGGATTCTCGGATACGCAATTCAGGTTGTAGTTTTCGTAAAACCGACTTGCCGCGATCTCCGGAGATACGTTTGATGAGCAATTCGGCGGCTTCACTGCCCAGTTGATGTTTTGGCAGTTCCACCGTGGTTAATCGCGGGCGAAAAATTCCAAGCCACGGATAATCGTCGAAGCTGACCAACCCAAAATCTTCCGGGCAACGCATTCCGATTTCTTCCGCAGCCTTAAGCAAACCAACGGTCATCAAATGATTGGCCACATAAATCCCGTCTGGACGGTGCGAGAGCAGCGCGTGTCCGGCCCGGTAGCCGGACTCGATGCGGTAATCTCCTTCGATGATGAGTTCCTTGTCAAAAGGCAGACCCATGGCCTTCAAGGAATCGTGAAAACCTTGCCAGCGAGCGACAGCATTGCTGACTTTTAACGGGCCACTGATGAGCCCGATACGCTGCCGTCCTGATCGCGCTAAATGAGACACAGCGTCGTACGCGCCTTGATAATCGTCGGTGATGACGGCGTCCGCGGTTAATTTGGGGTAAGTGCGCATCACCAGCACAAACGGAACTTTGACCTCTTTAATCATTTGCCGCAGGGGCGCGCGAAAATCTTCAGCCGCTTTAGTGAGCAGAATACCATCGACTCTCTTGGAGAGCAGCAGTTCGATGGCGCGCTCTTCCTTCTCCAGGGAGTCGTCGCTATTGCAGAGTAAAAGGTTGTAACCGTCTTTTTGCGCGGCATCTTCCGCGCCGCGAACTACCATGGGGAAAAAAGGATTTGCAATATCCGGCACGATCATGCCGATGGTGTGGGTTTTTTGTTTGGCCAGGCTACGCGCGATCAGATTTGGGCGATAATTCAGTTTTCGGATGGTTTCTTCCACGCGATCGCGAAGCTTCTTGCTGACGTGGCTCTTCTTATTGACCACCTCGGATACGGTAAACACCGAGACAGCGGATTCGCGAGCCACATCGTAGATGCTGGCGGCTTTGCCTTTATTAGTTCTGGTCTTTTTCATTCATACCTGTTGGCCGATGGTTTTTAAATCCAATTCCACTTTATTGTACGCGAGGCATGAGCAGTTAACTTTCGCGGTCCGCGCGGCCCAGCCTTTGGTTACGAATTGCTTTGTGATCGAGGCCTCGCAACTCTTCGATATTGGACAAAACCTTGTGGATTGCCACAGCGATGGCGTGGACGTCTTGAATGGTGCCGAGGAACAGCTGGTGCGGGAACCACACTGCCTCGTGATAAGCGGCGCGGTCAGCTTCCGGGCATGAATACATATTCCTGAGATCGAGGGGCTTTTCGCGCCCCCAGCTTAGCGCTGGAAAATCGGCGGGGTCCAGCGGGAAGAGCGAGCTTTTGTAAACCGGTTCATAAAACAGGCCATCGCACGGAATGCCTTCCATTTGCAACGCACCTACAAATTCCGCGCGCGGAATGTCTTTTGCTTGATGCTGAAAATATTTGAGCACGTAACCATAGGGCGCCTGCGCGGTAATTCTTGGCTCAGGTTTAAGTAGACCGAGGGCAGTGGTATGGTGCAGGAGGCTTTCAAAATGCAGCATGTTTTTTTTGCGCAGCGCGGCTTGTTCCGGCAAGCGTTCGAGTTGAGCACACAGAACTGCCGCTTGAAATTCGCCGAGACGGTAATTGAAGCCGATGATTCTGTGATGATATTGGTCCGTGGGGCTTGCGCGGCCGGCGTTTATGTAGCTCTGAACGCGTTCCAAATATTCGAGGTTATTGGTGATTACCGCGCCGCCTTCGCCGGAGGTAATCAATTTGCTGGATTGGAAACTGAAGGCCCCGAGGTCGCCCATGGAGCCAGCGCCTTTGCCGTTCCACTTTCCGCCATGAGCGTGCGCGCAATCTTCCACAACCTTCAGATTGTGTTTTTTCGCGATGCGCAAAATCTCATCCATGTCCGCAAAACGCATCCCCAGGTGAACGGGTAGGAGGGCTTTGGTTTTTGAGGTTATGGCTCGTTCGATCTGTCTTGCGTCCAGGCAGTAGGTTTCAGGGTCAATGTCCACAAATACAGGAACAGCATTCATCAGCAGGACCGGCCCTACGGTGCCTTCCCAAGTGTACGCGGGAACGATCACTTCATCACCCGGACGAATATCGATGGCTTTCAACGCCGCCTGAATTGCTACCGTTCCGGTGTTAACGCATTGTCCGTATTTCGCCGTGTGTACGGCGGCGAATTTCTTTGCGAAGGCGGACGCATACTTACCGGGGAAAGGCTGGCCACCCCATCTGGAGCTCTCCAGTACATCTTGAAGTGCGAGTGCCTCTTCCTCTTTTCCGAGCGGCCAAACTGGAAAAGGAGAAGTTCGAACGGCATCGCCGCCGGTAATTGCGAGTTTTCCCATCCTGCGAGCCTCCAGATGAATTCGTAATCTATGCCGTGTCAGGATTCGGCAACAAAACGTCTCGCACGATGGCATTGAGATCACTGCACGCCGCGATGAATTGCCGTAATGTTCGTCGTGTCGGGCCGAATGAATCGAACTCGGAAATTGAGAGCCCATCTTCCATGTAGGCACGCCGGAAGTCTGCGAAATGTTTGGTCAGACCTTCAACAATTTGCGATGGCACTTCTTGATTGATGCGAGGAGTTACTTCAATGTGGCTGGCATTGAAGCGCTTCTGCCATGCGTGCGGAGGCGAAATAACCACCTCGCCGCCGATGAATTCGCTCCAATGCATATGATTGCGAAATGCCGCGGACAGCAAGCGAATGCGGTAACCGCGCTGACGAAAAAGGTTATAGGTTTTTTTGAACACCGCCACGCCAGCCCATTCCAGATAACCGGGGTCCACCGAAATATTTTCTCTTTCCAGCAAAACTTTCAGCCAGTCGTCCAGGCGCCCAACCATGATGGTGCAGACTGGCCCCATCATTTTTATGTCTTGGCCCTCGCGCTCACGGCGTTTTAATCCGCGCTCCATGGCCTCTGCAACCGCAACACATTGCGGCAAAGTAAAACAGACGGTGGCATTAATGCTGATGCCGCGATAGGTAGCTTCTTCAATAGCGGGAATGCCCTCTCTGGTGACCGGGATTTTGACAATCATGTTAGGAGCAAGCTGGTTGAACTCCACGGCCTGTTCGACAATAGCGCGTGCATCACGATAAAGTCGCGGATCTGTTTGAATCGAGAGCCTTCCGTTCCGGCCTTGATGCGCATCGAAAATCGGTTTCAGCAGCGCGGCACTCTCGGCGGAAATTTCGCGAACTACTCGCCACCCCAGCTGATCTTCGGTGGCGTGAGGCATTGCCTCGATCAATTGGCGGATACGCGGAGCCCAGCGCGCCATTTCTTTTTTTAGAACGCCTACCACGATGACCGGATTGCATGTTGCTCCGACGGCGCCATGGTCGATGGAATAAGACAACTCCTCGAGGGATGCCGAGTCGTTCCAGAGGCTCGTAGAGGTGGTCTGGGTCATCTTGTGCAGCGGGCTTTTGTAGGATATTGCGGTTGTCTCAGTCATACGCCCTCGCTACGAACTAAAATCCTGCGTCCTCGAATCACGCTGTGGCATGTTGGGCAGCGATTTTGACGGGTCTTTTTTGCAAGTGAGACCCTTCCGCGGCCGCTGCAATAGCCAACGCTTTTATTCCGTCGTTGCCGGAAACACGCAGCGGTTTGTCATGCAGAATGTTGTGCACGAAGTCGCGCATTTCAAGCACGTACGCTTCGGCAAATGTCGTCAAGAAATGGTCCGCCAGGTTTTGTAGACCGCCGTTGGCGCTGAGAAATACGGCTGGTGTCTGTTGCAGGGTGCCCACGAAGATTGCTCCTTTGGATCCGACAAT
>Ga0210384_10009110_pt1 | contig 10272 bp, 10 predicted proteins | sample IncBWH2MmetaG_FD_160574 | JGI IMG/M metagenome (GOLD analysis project Ga0210384, IMG submission 160574) | Forest soil microbial communities from Barre Woods Harvard Forest LTER site, Petersham, Massachusetts, United States - Inc-BW-H-2-M | ecosystem: Environmental > Terrestrial > Soil >...
AGAAGGGGTCGAGGTCCGCCTGGCCACGCTCGTAGAAGCCGCCCAGATAGAAAGTGAAGGCATTCGCCAGCACGAGAAAGATGAGTATGAACACGTACGCCAGCGGCGTCGCGAAGTAGCTCGCCAACTCGCGACGCATGATGATGCCCACGTTGCTCATGACCTCAGCGCTCCCTCAAGCCGTGATGGTGCGGAACACCTCGTCGAGGCGCCCCGACTCCAGGTGCAGCTCCTTAAACCGCAGCCCCGTGCGCGCCGCCAGCGCGGAGATCGCCGGAAGGATAGTGGCGCCGGCGCGTGGCAGGGCCGTGAGCCGCGCATCGCGCTCGCTCACCTCGATATCGGCGACCGCGGGCAGGGCCGCAAGCGCCGCGCGGGCGACGCCGAGCTGCTGCGGCTCCTCGAGCTGCATGCTTACCGCGTTGTGATAGCGCGAGCGGGCGGCGAGCCCGGCCGGGGTATCGTCCGCCACGATGCGGCCCCGCGAGATGATGATCGCGCGTGTGCACACCGCATCGACCTCCTCGAGGATATGGGTGGAGATGACGATGATCTTGTCGCGCGCCATGTCATTGATGAGGGTGCGCACCTCGTGCTTCTGGTTCGGGTCGAGCCCGTCGGTGGGCTCGTCGAGAATGAGCACCGGCGGGTCGTGTACGATCGCCTGCGCCAGGCCGACACGCCGGCGAAAGCCCTTGGAGAGTGTGTCGATGGTCTGCTCGAGCACCGCGCCGAGCTGTAGATGCTCGATGACGTGCGCGAGGCGCGCCGCGCGCTGTGAGCCCGCGAGCGCGCGCAGGTCCGCCACGAAGGCGAGGAAGCGTCGCACGGTCATCTCGCCGTAGCTGGGGGCCCCCTCGGGCAGGTATCCCAACGCCGCCTTCGCGGCGAGCGGCTCGGCCGCGACGTCGTGGCCGCAGATGCTCGCGCCGCCGGAGGTAGGCGCCACGAACCCTGCGAGCATGCGCATGGTGGTGGTCTTGCCGGCGCCGTTTGGCCCGAGGAATCCGAGTACCTCGCCCGGTCCCACCTGAAAGCTCACGTCCTCCACCGCCGCGAGGCGGCCGTAGTGTTTGGTGAGGTGTTCGGTCCTGATCATAAGCTCTCGGTTCTTAGTCGAAGGCTGCGCGAAAAGTTCCCGTCACATTTCAAAGCGCGCGATTGTGACTGTGACCCGCAGCGGAATTCAACTTTGCATGGATTCTGTTTAAATATCTGACCATTAGAGTCTATACTTCAGGTAATTCCGAGTACATCTGCGAGAGCGCAGCGTCACGCCTCCGCCACGCGCGCGTCATGCGCACGTCAACAGCGGCCGCCACACTGACGCCGTGGAGGTCAACATCCGAAGAGCCGCCGACATGCAGCCGCTGCGCTCCCATCCCGACGCGGGCTGCGCGCAGGCGCGCGCCGCGGACGACGCGCTGCGGATCAGGAGCTGAAACGCCGGCGCGCGCGCCAGTAGAGGATGCACAGCAGGCCGCCGAGCATCCCCCCCAGGTGGGCGAAGTGCGCGACTCCCTGTTGCTTACCCGTAACTCCGAAGAACAGCTCGACCAGGGCGTACAGGGTGACGAGCAGCCACGCCGGCATCGGGATCGGGATAGGGATGATGATCAGACGCTGCCGCGGGAAATACCAGGCGAAGGCGAGCAACACCCCGAACACTCCGCCCGAGGCGCCGATCACTTCCTCCTGCTCCCCGGCGACAATCTCCACGGCGAGCTGAGTGAGGGCGGCCGCGAGCGCGCACACCAGGAAGTAGCTCACCAGGCGCCGCCCGCCCCAGTACATCTCGAGCGCGCGCCCGAACATGAAGAGCGCAAACATGTTGAGGAAGATGTGGGCGGGATTGTTCGGATCGTGCAGGAAAGCGTAGGTGAGCAGCTGCCACGGATGGAACAGGCCGCTCCCGGGCGGCCACAACGCCAGCCATTTGATCAGCAGCGGCGCCGCCAGCTGCTCGAGCAGGTAGACGCCGACGTTGATCAGGATCAGTGCCCGCGTAGCGGGCGGCAGCAGGACCGACATCCGCCAATCTTACCGGTCCCCGATCCGGCGCTGCAGAAAAACCAGGTCCAGCCAGCGGTCGAACTTGCGGCCGACCTCGCGCAGCAGCCCCACCCGCTCGAAGCCGAGGCGCTCGTGAAAGCCGATGGCGGCGGCGTTGTCGGCATCGACACCCGCGATCATCACGCGCTTGCCGCAGCGCACCGCGCGCGGGAACAACGCGCTCACCAGGCGCGTGCCGATGCCGCGGCGGCGGCCGTCGGCGCGCACATGCACCGTGTGCTCGACGGTGAAGCGATAGCCCGAGGCGGCGCGGAAGTCGCCGAAGCTGGCGAAGCCCGCCACTCCCTGCGCATCGTGCGCCACGAGCACCGGATAGCCCTGCGCCAGGCGCGCCCGCCACCAGCCGCGGCGCTCATCGAGCGTGACCGGCAGATGCGAAAACACGGCAGTGGAGTTCGCGATGACCTCGTTGTAGATGGCCACGAGAGCGGCGAGGTCCGACTCACTCGCGTCGCACACCTCGATGGTGTCGGCCACGCGCGCTAAGCCACGCGCAGCGCACCGCGCAGGAACTGCACGAGCCGCGGGCTGTTGCTGTGCGTCACGTTGAAGCGCAGCCACTGTACGCAGCCCTGTACGGGGGAGAACAGCACGCCGCGCGCCAGCAGGATCGAATGATCGCGCGCACGGCGCACCAGCTCGTCTACCGGTGCGCCCTCAGGTACCCGGCCCCAGAGGAACATGCCTTCCCCGGGGGCGGCGTCGAATTCGATGCCGGCGGATTCGAGCGCCAGACGCGCGTCGCGGCGCATGCGCGCGAGGCGCGCGCGCGTGTGCTCCACGTGGCGCTTGTAGCGCCCGCCATCGAGTACCTCGGAGACAAAACACTCGAGTAACGTGGAGCCCACCAGCACCGACAGGATCTTGCGCTCCACCAGGCGCGCAATGAGCGCGGCATCGGCGGCGACGAAGCCGACCCGCAGCGACGGACCGATCAGCTTGGTGTAGCTGCCGACGTAGATGACGTGCCGCAGGCCGTCGATCTGCGCCAGCCGCACCGCCGGGCCCTGGTACAGGTCCCCGTAGACATCGTCCTCCACGATCGCGAAGCCGAACTGCTCGGCGAGGGAAAGAACGCGGTGGCAGTGAGCCGGGTCGGCGCTCGAGCCGGTCGGATTGTGCAGCAGCGTCTGCAGGAAGAAGGCGCGCGGGCGGTGCGCGCGGCAGGCCGCTTCCAGCGCCTCGAGATCCGGGCCGGCGGCGTGCCGCGGCACGGGGATCAGGCGCACGTGATGCGCGCGCAGCTGCTCGAACAGCACGAAGTAGCCCGGATCCTCCACCAGCACCGCGTCACCTGGCGCCAGCAGGATGCGCGCCAGCAGGTCGAACGCCTGGCTTGCGCCGTAAGTGGTCATGATGTTGGCCGCTCCCGCGGCGATGCCGTGCTGCACGAGCCGCGTGGCGATCTGCTCGCGCAGCTCCGGCAGACCCTGCGGCGGACACGGGAGCCAGGGCTGGGAGCGCTTGCCGCGCGTCAGGCGCGTGAGCACGCTCGCGGAAACCGCCTCCAGGAGCCAGTTCTCGGGCAGAAAGCCCGAGCCGGCGGCGACGATATCCGCCGAGGGCGCCAGGCACAGTCGCGCGAGCGCCAGCGCATCGGCGCCGGGGTCCGCGAGTGCCTCGATCGCCACCAGCGGCGCGGACAGCCGCCGCTGCGTGACGAAGAATCCTCGTCCGGCCCGTGACTCGATGACGCCGCGGGCGACCAGGCGGTCGTAGGCGTCGACCACCGTGAAGGGACTGGCGCTCACCAGGTGGGCGAGCTTGCGGATCGAGGGCAGGCGGGTCCCGGCCGGCAGCTGGCCATGGCGCACCAGCTGCGTCATGCGCTCGCAGATCTGATCGACGAGGGGTACGGCGGAATCGCGAGTCAGCTCGAACATCCGCGCCTTTCGGGACAGTTACCTCAGCGGATCATCATGACTGCCGTGCTGGCGAGTGCAAGCGCCATGGCGACATTGAACACCAGCCGCCCGCGCGGGGCGCCGAGCAGACCGCGCAGCGAGCTGCCGAAGAGTGCCCACACCATCATGCAGGGCACACCGATCCCCTCCATCACCCCGGCCATGTAGCCTCCGCGCGCGAGCAGCCCCAGTTCCCGCGGCAGAAACAGGGTCGCCGCGGTGACCGTCATCACCCAGGCCTTGGGGTTGAGGAACTGAAACAGCGCGGCTTCGAGGAAGCTTACCGGACGGGCATGCTGACGGGCTGCGGCTGCATGGCTCCCGAGCATCTGCCATCCCAGATACAGCAGGTACGCCGCACCCACCCATCCCAGCGCGCTCTGCAGCGCCGGCCAGCGATCAAAGAGCGCCGACAGCCCGGCGCATACCGCGAGCAGCTGCGCGACGAAACCAAAGACGATGCCGAGAATGTGCGGCAGAGTGCGGCGGAAGCCGAAACTTGCCCCCGAAGCGGTCAACATTACGTTGTTGGGCCCGGGGGTGATCGACATCACGAACGTGTAGGTCATGAAGGGCAGCGGGTCGACCATGGGTGTTAAGCGTGCGCATTCGCGCGTCCACGCGGCAGATACAGCGCGCCGGTTCCGCGCGCGCACTGTATGGGTTGGGCACCGGTACGGCGCCTCGCCGGGGGAGCGCCTTCCGCTATCATTGGGCGCACCATGAACGAGGCTTTCATCTGCGACGCCGTGCGCACGCCCATCGGTCGTTACGGCGGCGCGCTCGCGACGGTGCGGGCGGATGACCTGGCCGCGCTGCCGATCGCGGCGCTGATGAAGCGCAACGCTTCGCTCGAGCCGGCGGCGGTCGAAGAGGTATTGCTCGGCTGCGCCAACCAGGCGGGCGAGGACAATCGCAACGTGGCGCGCATGGCTGCGCTCCTCGCAGGGCTGCCGGTGTCGGTCGCGGCAGCCACGATCAACCGCCTGTGCGGGTCGGGCCTGGATGCCGTGGCGCAGGGTGCGCGCACCATCCGCCTGGGCGAGGCGCAGGTGGTGGTGGGGGGCGGCGTCGAGTCGATGTCGCGCGCGCCCTTCGTTATGCCGAAGGCGGACGCGGCGTTCAGCCGCAACGCGGAAGTTTACGACACGACCATCGGCTGGCGCTTTATCAATCCGCGCCTGAAGGAGCGCTTCGGCGTCGATTCCATGCCCGAGACCGGTGAGAACGTCGCCGCGCAATTCAACATCACGCGTGCCGACCAGGACCGCTTCGCTCTGCGCAGCCAGCAACGCGCCGCCGCGGCCAGTGCGCGCGGCTTTTACGCGCAGGAGCTCGTGCCGGTCGAGATCGCGCAGCGCAAGGGCAAGTCGCTCCTCGTCAGTCGCGACGAGCATCCGCGCCCCGAGACCACGCTCGAGCAGCTCGCCTCGCTCCCGGCGCCGTTTCGTACCGGTGGCACGGTCACCGCCGGCAACGCTTCGGGGATCAACGACGGCGCCTGCGCGCTCCTCATCGCCTCCGCCGAGGGGGCACGACGCTACAACCTCACGCCGCGCGCACGCATCGTGGCCGCCGCGACTGCGGGCGTCGAGCCGCGGATCATGGGTATGGGTCCGGTGCCGGCGACACGCAAGGTCCTGGCGCTCGCACACCTCACGCTCGGGCAGCTCGACGTGATCGAGCTGAACGAGGCGTTCGCCGCCCAGGCGCTCGCGGTGCTGCGTGAGCTGGGAGTGGCCGATGATGCCGGGCACGTGAACCCGAACGGGGGGGCCATCGCGCTCGGCCACCCGCTCGGCATGTCCGGGGCGCGCCTCGCGACCACCGCGACCTGGCAGCTCGCCGGCGCCGGCGGCCGCTATGCGCTTTGCACCATGTGCATCGGGGTCGGGCAGGGAATCGCCGTCATTCTCGAGCGGGTGTGACCTCGAGCGCGGGAGGTGCCACGCCCGGGCCCGGCACGCCCCACGGCAGCTGATCGAGATCCACGTTGCCGCCGCTCAGCACGATCCCGATCCTTCGGCCGTGCAGTTCCGCACGCCGCGCGAGCAGCGCGGCGTAGGGCACCGCGCCCGATGGCTCGACGACGATCTTCAGCACCTCCCACAACTGGCGCATCCCCGCGACGATCACCTCATCGGGCACCGTGACAATGTCATCGACCCGGCGGCGGATCTCGGCGAACGGCCGCTCGCCGAGAGCGCTGCGCAGGGCATCGGCGATGGTGTGCGGATTCACGCTCGGGAAGATGCGGCCGGCGCGGAAGGAGCGGGCGGCATCGTCGGCGCCGGCCGGCTCAACCCCGATCACGCGGATGCCGGGACTGAGCGCCTTCGCGGCGACCGCCGTGCCCGCGAGCAGTCCGCCGCCGCCGACCGCGCAGAGAAGGAGGTCAAGATCGGGAACCTGCTCGAGCAGCTCCGCGGCGGCGGTCCCCTGGCCGGCCATCACCGCAAGATCATCGTAGGGGTGCACGAGCGTTGCACCGGTGGCGGCCACCACCTCGCGCGCGCTGGCCTCGCGCGCGGCGAGCGTCGGCGCGCACCAGGTAATCTCGCCCCCGTAACGAGTGACCGCGGCGCGCTTGGCCTGCGTCGCGTTCTCCGGCATCACCACATAAGCGCGGATTCCCCGCAGACGCGCGGCGCGCGCAAGCGCTGCGGCGTGATTGCCGGAGGAGTGCGTGGCGACGCCGCGCTGTGCCTCGCCATCGGGAAGTGCGAACACGGCGTTGGTGGCGCCGCGGGCCTTGAAGGCGCCGCACTTCTGAAGGTTCTCGCACTTGAAGTACAGATGCGACCGGCTGAGCGCGTCGAGCGTCGCACTGGTGAGCACCGGCGTGCGATTCACCTTGTCCGCGATGCGCGCGCGTGCCTTCTCGATCAGGCTCCAGGTCAGACCGCCGGTGTCGCTGGACATGAGGCGCTCGAGCATGGGCACGCGCTCCGGCAGGGTCAAGCCGCGGCGCAAGAGGCGGGCGGAATGCTTCTGACCCGGCGGGGGAGCCTCAGTGCGCCGCGCTCGCCGTGACGGAGCCGCCGCGTTCGGCGTCGAGACGCGCGAGGGCGGCATTCACATCGACCGGGGAGGGGTCGCCGGCGGCCGTGTGCACCTGCGCGGTGCTTTCGCTCAGGAGCGAAGCGATGCGCGCGGTGTCGAGACGCTTGGAGGACGCCGACATCAGCAGCGCGATCACCCCGGTGAGCTCGGCTGCGGCCACGGAGCTTCCGGATTCAAAGTCGTACTGCTCGGCCGGGCGAAGCGTGAGCACGTGTTCGGAAGGGGCGGCGAAGGCGCCGGGCGGCAGCGAATGCTCGGTGCCGCCGGCGCTGATGACTCCGGGAATCGCAGTCGGGAAGCCACCGTCGGGGCCCGGGGCCGCGCCGACGAAAGTCACACCGCGCCGCAGCCCATGCTCCACCAGCGCCGACAGCAGCGGATCGGCCGGACCGGCGATGCTCAGGTTGACGAGCGGGGCGCCTGAGGCGAGAGCGGCGGCAAGCGCTTGCGCCAGAGTGAAGGTATTGCACGCGGCCGCGTCGCTATCGGGAGCGAGCTGCCAGCAGGCTTCGAGGACTTCCAGCCGCGCCAGCGGCGCAATGCCGACGATGCCGATGTGATTGTTGGCAACCGCGGCGATCACGCCTGCCATGGCGGTGCCGTGGCGCAGCGAGCCGCCCGGGGCGCGGGTAGCGATGAAGGAACGGGAGTGCACGACGCGGCCCCGCAGATCCGGGTGGCTGGCGTCGACGCCGGTATCGATCAGGGCGATGCGCACACCCTCTCCCTGCGTGCGCCGGTGGGCGCGGGCGATGCCCAGCGCCACGAGATTGGTCTGCAGGTCGTACAGCGGGTCGTTGTACGCCGGCGGCGCCGGGAGCGAGTCGGCGAGGGTATGAAATTCCTGCAGCGGCTGCGCGAGCACCACGCGCGGATCTTTCGACAATGCGGCGAGCACTTCGGGTACCAGCCGGCCGTTGGTGATCTCGAACACCACGCAGTGCATCTCCAGCGCCTGGATCGGCCAGCTCGCCACCTCGCGCAGTGAATAGGCCGCGGCCACGCGGCGCGCCTGCGCCTGGGCGCTCTGCGACACGCGGTATCCGCCTCCGCCATAGTGACTGCCGGTCGCTCCCGCAGCACCCGGGGCGCTGTGCGCGTGGTTCGCGAAGGCCACGACGATGCGTGGCAGCGGCGCTTGCGCGGGGGGCGCGGCGAGCGCGTAGGATGCCAGGATCGCAACCGAGGCGATGGCGGCGCGCGCGAATGCGTGCCTCAAGGTAGCGGCGCGCGCGGTCCCTGCGCGCCCTCGGGCGGTTCGCTCGCTGCGAGCGGCTCGACCCAGCGCACGCGCGCATCGGAGCGCAGCCGCGCCGCCAGCGCGCGCATCTCCGCACTCACGTCCCGGGCGTGCGGCGCGTGCTGCGTTGCGGCGGCGATGGGAGTCACCCCGAAAATCCCGCTCGTTCCCGGACCCTCGACTACGCGCGCGCCCGCCGAGCTCAGCAGCTCCTCGACTTCACCTATCGAGAGCGAGCGTTCGAAGGCGATGTGCAGCATGTCCGGGCTCTGCGGGACACTCGCGGTGTGCGTGGCGTAGAGCGGCTGCGACCAGCGGTACGCGGTGCCGGTGAGGGCCACGAGGCCCACGGCCAGCACGAAACTCGCCGCCCAGGCAAGACCCGGCGGCCGCCACGCGGCGAGTACCGCCGGGCGCAAGCCGGACACGCGCGCCCGCGGCCGCTCCTGCGGCGCGATCGGGCGACCATCGATGCGCTCCATGAGCTTGCGGAAGGAGGGTCCGGGCGCGTAGGTGACCCGGTCGGGCTCGGCGAGGGCCCGGCAGGCGAGACGCTGCCACGCGACTTCGCGCGCGCACAGCCCACACTCGCGCAGGTGCTCTTCGACGCGGGCTCGTTCCGCCGGCGGCAGCCGGCCGTTGGCGAGCCACGGCAACAGCAGCCAGATCTCTTCGTGACGTGAGGCGCTCGCCATCATGACTGCCTCCGCGGCGGCGCGTGGGCGGCCGGCGCGCCCGTACCGGTACGCCCTGCCGCCAGGCTCACGGGGTCGGCGAGCTGCGGCAGCAGACGCTGCAGCTTCGCGCGGGCGTGAAACAGCCGCGTCTTCACGGTGTTCACCGGGCAGCTCATGATCGTCGCGATCTCCTGGCAGGAGTAACCAAGCTCGTAGCACAACTCCACCGCCAGCCTCTGCTCCACCGGAAGCAGCGCCAGCGCCTGCGCGAGCCAGTCGCGCAGCTCCTCGGTGCCGCAGGGCTCCTCGCTCGTAAGTGGCTCAAGGTCCACCTGCAGGTTCTTTTCCGCCAGCCGCGCCGAGAGACGAAACGCGTTGCGGGCCTTGCGGTAGGCGATCCCGAGGATCCAGGTCGAGGGCTGCGAGTCGCCGCGAAAGGTGCGCGCCTTGCGCCACACCACCCAGAAAGTGTCGTTGATGACTTCCTCGGTGATGTCATAACGGTGCGTCAGGCGCGTGAGAAAGCGCGCCATGCGGCGGTGGTACAGGTTGTAGAGCTCTTCGAACGCTTTGCGGTCGCCCTCGGCGACGCGCGCGATGAGATCCACCTCGTGGGCAACGCCAGCCGCGCTGCGAACGTTGGGTTCCGACATGACTTTGTCGCTGTAACCTATGGCCTTCACTTAAACCGCCCCTACAGCGGTAAGTGTCGCTGGCACCGGTGCCGGTTCAGTCGTTCCCTACTATCCCCCGGGGCGGCAGGGGCGTCAAAAGCGCCACACCAGTGTGCCGGCCACGCGATCAACGGGGGCCGGATAGGGGACCAACTTGCGCGCTTTGTCCTGCGTCGCGAAGTAGCCGATCTCCAGACGCCAGTGGCGATGCTCGAAGGCCAATCCCGCGTCGCCGTACGCGTAGCCGCCGCCGGCGCCAATTCCCGGCCCGGTTCGGCTGGCATAGTAATAGCCGGCGCCGCAGGTTACGAAGAGCCCGTCGGCGGGCAGGAGCCACTGTCCGGCCGTTTCGGCGACCCAGGCGCTGCTGCGGCCGACGCGCTGGTCGAACCAGTAGTGCGTGGCATTCGGGATGGCGGCGAGGGAGAGCGTCCAGCGGTCGAGGTAGGTGAGCGAGCCGGCGAGCTGCTCATAGTCAGTCGAGCCTTCCGGCCCGCCGCCCACGAAATAGTGTCCGCGTGCGCTGAGCGCTGCGCTCCAGGCATTACTCAGCTTGAAACGCTGCCCGAGATAGATCTCCAGGTCGAAGTCCGTGTAGGGATCGAGGTCGTGGTCCCGGGTCGAGCCCCAGGCCCCGAGGA
>Ga0210384_10009111_pt1 | contig 10272 bp, 8 predicted proteins | sample IncBWH2MmetaG_FD_160574 | JGI IMG/M metagenome (GOLD analysis project Ga0210384, IMG submission 160574) | Forest soil microbial communities from Barre Woods Harvard Forest LTER site, Petersham, Massachusetts, United States - Inc-BW-H-2-M | ecosystem: Environmental > Terrestrial > Soil >...
CGTCGGCGAACAGACGGGCGCCATGGATGCCATGTTGCAGAAAATCGCGGACTTCTACGAAGAAGAAGTGGACGCTGCCGTAAAGGACCTCCTCACCGCCTTGGAACCTATCATGATCGTTTTCCTCGGCGTGGTGGTCGGCGGCGTGGTCATTTCCATGTACTTGCCGCTGTTCTCCTTGATCGGCAAGTTGAGCCAGATGCACTAACCGCAGCTTCGAGCTGCCAACGTTATTCAATTGGCGGAGGGCCGGGAAGGAACTCCCAGCCCTTCGCCATTTCTGTTTAAACTAAAGCATGCCCGGGGGCAAACAGGGGTCGGGAAGCACGGGCGATTCATGGATCAGAGTTCAACAACGAGAGAATGGCTGGGTTGGCTGACCCGCGTTCGTCTGCTCACGATTCTCTTAATACTGGTAGTCGACCTCCTGTGGCCCCAGTACGTCCTACCTTCTGGCACCAACCGCTCCTTCCTCCCCCTCTTGCTCGCCTGGGTCACCATGGGAGTTCTGCACATCGGGTTGATCCGCTGGCTGCCCGGCGCCAAGTGGCAAGGCGGATTGCAAGTGGCCACCGATGTAATCATTATTTCAGCCCTCGTCTATACCACCGGCCTCCAGGAAAGCTATTTCATCTCCCTGTACTTGCTGGTCATCATCGTTGCCAGCATTCTGTTTTCGCGCCAAGTCGCGTTCGTCACTACGGCAATCTGTCTGAGTATTCTCGGAGGTCTGACCACTCTGGCGTTTACCGGAAAGATTCCGCGCACCTTCCTGCTGGTGCCCACCCAGGAGGGGCTGCGGGTGTGGTTTCTCAGCAATCTCTTCGGTTTCCTCGCGGTGGCCTACTTGGCCAGTCTTCTTGCGCAATCCCTTCGTCGCAAAGGCATCGAACTCGAGCAAAAGCGCGAAGAGTTGCTCGAACTACAGGACTTTACAGAAGACATAATCCATTCGATGCGCGGCGGACTCCTCACCACCGACCTGGATGGAAGAATCGTGCTCCTGAATCGCACCGGGGAAGAGATTCTCGGTTGGCGTTTTGCAGAACTGCGGGGAAGGAAGCTACCCGAGATCGATGAGAATTTCTGGCTTCCGGGCCTTAAAGGACCCAATGATCGGCCCGTGGTCCGGCGAGAAATTGAATTCCGTACACCGGACGACCAGCAGCGGTACCTGGGCATCTCCGTTTCTCCTCTGCGCACCAGCAACTCCTCGCGGAGTGGCTACGTTTTTAATTTCCAAGATCTCACCGAACTGCGAAGGCTTGAACAAGAAGTGGCTACGAAGGATCGCATGGCGGCACTGGGCAGGCTGTCCGCCGCTATCGCCCACGAAATTCGCCAGCCGCTGACCGCCATGGCCGGCGCCGTGAAGGAACTAGCGCGGCTGGTTCCACTCGAAGAGGACGAAAAACATCTCGTCAATATCGTCAGCCGCGAATCGGAGAGATTGAACCATATCATCACGGACTTTCTAAACTATTCGCGCGAGAAGACCTACGAATTCCAGGAAGCCGACGTGCGCGGCTTGCTGGATGAAACCCTGACGCTGCTCGAAAGGAAGCCGGACGTCGAGAACAAATACCAGATCATCCGCACGTTTAACGGCGCTGAGCTACGCGCACGGGTCGATGCCAGCAAGATTAAGCAGGTTTTCTGGAATCTTTGCGACAATGCGCTTCGCGCCATGCCCACCGGGGGAACGCTCAGCGTGGGCATTGAGCGCCTGCCGTTCTGGTTGCGCATTGCTTTCCGCGACACCGGCATTGGGCTGGACGCCAAGCAACGCGCCAAAATTTTCGAGCCTCTGCAATCCGGATTTGAGGGTGGAACAGGTTTGGGACTTTCCATCGTGTATCAGATCGTTCAGGCACACAGCGGCAGAATCAGTGTGATCTCAGAGAAAGATCGCGGCGCGGAATTCATTATCGAATTGCCGCGCACGGTGTGAGGTCTTATGCACGGAACGAAGGCGGTGGCAAAGGAAGCGCAGAGTGACTTGGTTCACATCCTCGTGGTCGACGACGAGCGCTCTATTTGTGAACTTCTCGAGATCACTTTTCGCAAGGAAGGCCACCGCGTCGAGGTCGCCCATAGCGTCGAAGCTGCCAAACGCAAACTCGAATCGCAGATTTTTGACATCATTATCTCCGACGTACGCATGCCCGGAGCGACCGGCGTCGACCTCCTGAAATTCACCAAAGAGATTTCTCCCAACTCTTTCTTTCTGCTGATCACCGGGGTGCCTACGGTGGAGACCGCCATCGCGGCCATCAACTCCGGCGCGGATCGCTACGTCATTAAAGACCACGAATTGGTCGACCAGCTCCGCCGCGCCGTCAAGGAAGTCTCGGAAAGCCTCAGGTGGAAAAAAGAGGCTGGCTATCTGCGCCGGGAACTGCGACGCCTCACTGGCCTGGACAATATCATCGGGCAAAGTCCCAAAATGCGCGCCATCTTCGACCTGATTCAAACCATCGCGCCGCAGACCAGCCGCGTCCTCATCACTGGCGAAAGCGGTACAGGAAAAGAGTTGGTGGCACGCGCCATTCACGAAAACAGTCTTCGTGCTCAGGCTCCCTTTATTACCATCAATTGCGGCGCGTTCCCGGAGACGCTGCTCGAATCGGAACTCTTCGGCTATATGAAGGGTGCGTTCACCGGCGCCAACGAGAATCGTAAAGGCCTCTTTGAAGCCGCCCACGGCGGAACGCTCTTCATGGACGAGATCGGCAACATGAGTCTGACTATGCAGGTGAAACTTTACCGCGTGCTGCAGGAAGGCAAAGTCCGACCCATCGGCAGCACGGAAGAAACCGACGTGGATGTTCGCATCATTGCCGCCACAAACAAGGAGTTTGAAAAGGAGATTGCCGAGGGCCGCTTCCGGGAAGACTTGTACTACCGCTTGAGCGTTATCCCGATTCAACTCCCGGCATTGCGGGAACGCCGGGAGGATATACCGCTGTTGGCGCGGCACTTTCTCGAGAGATTCCGCAAGTCGATGGAAAAGCCCATTGAGGGGCTCTCGCCCGAAGCGGTTCGCCGCTTGGAAGCCTACGATTGGCCGGGAAACGTTCGTGAGTTGGAGAACACCATGGAGAGAGCCGTTGCCCTGGAAACCGGCAGCGAGGTCTCTCTGCGCGTGCTTCCCGACCGCATTGCGGGCTATTCCTCATCAGCCAGTCCTGGAGTCGGGGCCAGCGAGCTCACGTTTCCGCCCGAGGGGCTGGATTTTGAAAAAGAGATAGCTGAAACCGAGAGAAGGTATCTGCAGTCCGCCCTTGAGAAATCTGGTGGCGTCCGCACCAAGGCGTCCGATCTTCTGAAGATCAGCTACCGCTCCTTTCGGCACTATGCCAAGAAACATAACCTTTAGAACCGTCGGATTGCTTTGAAATCTTGGACCAAATCCCACTAATCATGAAAAAGTGCCCTTTTTCGTCAGGTCAGGGAGACGGAAAGCGTCAATTTGAACCCTTTCAGAGCGTTCGAGTACCCGGATAGGTACTGCTCCACGCTTTCGTACTGTGCCATGTTGCAGAAACTAAAAACCTTACGAGAATTCTTCGGTCTCGTGCCAGATTGGCACACTCCTTGCAGTAAGGATGCAGTGCTCTGGCACCTAAAAACTCTCACACTCTCAAGGAGATAGAATGAAGAAGCAGAAGGGTTTCTCACTCATCGAGTTGCTGATCGTCGTGGCGATCATCCTGATCATCGCGGCCATCGCAATCCCCAACCTCCTCCGGTCGCGCATGGCCGCCAACGAAGCTTCCGCAGTCGGTTCGATCCGTACGATCAACACCTCCGCGGTGACGTATTCGTCCACCTACCCGCAAGATGGTTTCCCAGGAACCCTGGCCGCGCTGGGTGGTCCTTCTCCCTGCACGGCTACTTCGGCGGCAGCCTGCTTGCTTGACGCGGTTCTCGCAGCTGGCACGAAGAGCGGCTACAAGTTCGCATGGACCGGCGACGGCAATACGCCTTCGGTCGGCTATTCGATCACGGGAACTCCGGTTACGGTTGGCACCACCGGTCAGCGCATGTTCTGCTCCGACCAATCTGGTGTGATCCGCTTTGACCCCTCCGGAGCTGGCTGCACAGCTGCTAGCTTGGCCCTCCAGTAAGATTAAAGTCTCGGCCGGGCAACCGGTTCGGAACGAAATCAACAGAGCACGGGATCAATCCCGTGCTCTGTTCTTATTAGTTCAGAAATCCTGATTCCTAAGTTAGTCCTCGGGTCTCATTTGAATGTCTCATTGCACACAAAAGGCGGCTGCGATCGAACCGGTCTCATTCGCTCGCGGCTAAGATTGCTAAATGTCGGACCTCCATAAAGACCGCACGGTCCAGACCGCCACACCGGAGACAAACGGCTCCGAATCCAGCAATGTTCGTCATCTCCCGATGGATCGAGAAGCTAGTCGCCTTCCCTACGAAGCAGTTGCTCCCAAAGCGCAGGCTAAGTCTCGTCCGATTCTGATAGCCATGATGTTCGGATTGGCGGCCCTGGCGCTCTTGTTGCCCGGTATCGGGACTCCCACAAAAATGTATTTCGATGAGCCCTATTTCGTTCCTGAAGCGAGGGCTTTTATCCAGGGCAAACCAAATCCGGCTCCTGACGCTCCCCCTTTGGCGAAACCCCCATTAGGAAAGCTGATCATGGCTGTTGGAATGGAGGCGGCCGGCGACAATCCGTTTGGTTGGCGGATCGCTGGCGGTGTATGCGGAGCTTTGACTGTCGTTGCCGTGTATCTTTGGTCCTATCTTCTTTTGCAGGATAGAAGCCTGGCCTCACTGGCGGCAGGACTGGCGCTTTTTAATAATTTTCTCTTCGTGATGTCGCGCATTGCCACCGTGGACGTTTTTCTTCTGTTCTTCCTATTATGGAGCTTGGTCGCCTACACGGCGGCTCTCACGTTGGATGTTGGAACCGCTTTACGGAGGATTTTCTTCTGCTCGTCCGGGGTTTTGGTAGGACTGGCGGGGGCTTGTAAATGGAATGCTATTGACACTCTGGGCATCTTTTTTCTCGTCACGTTTCCATTACTGTGGGCGTCGCGCCGCACCTCTGCCGATTTCATTCGCCCAATCTCAACCTACGCGCTCAACGTTAAGAAGATAGGATTGCCCGTTCTCCTGATGGGCTTGATCGTCGCTCCCATAGCCTGCTACAGCCTTACCTTTTGGCCTGTATGTCGAAGTATTCACCGGCCGTTCAGCTTTCATGAATTGGCGGCGATGAACGTATTTATGTGGCACTTCAATAAAACGACGGTGGTCAACCCATTCCTCATCTCGCCTTGGTATTCTTGGCCGTTGAAGGTGAGTCCCATGCGCGTGCTCAGCTATTTGGTCGGCAATCCGGTGATCACCTGGGGTGGGTTGATAGCGCTGGCGGTGTGCCTGCGCCGCTTCTGGACGTCGGACCCCCTCGCGAAAACACTGGTGCTCCTCCTTTTCGCCGCCAACTATCTCCAGTGGGCTGTAACGCCGCAAAAGGGTCTTTATTATTACTACTATTATCCCTGTGTCATGATTCTGGGCGTAGCCATTCCCGTTGCTCTGCGAACCCTGCCGCCCCGCCTTGTTGGCGTGCGTATCAGTTTCCTCGTCTTGGCCGCCGCCACGATCTTTTTCATCCGTTGCTATCCGCAGATGGCGCACTTAGAGGCTCCCTGGGACTGTACCTTCGGCTGCTGGCCCTAGTTGATCTCGCCGAATAGGCCCCGCGGAGCCGAAGTTTGCAATCCGCCCCGAACTTGGCATCCTCCAAAAACAATCCAGAAAGACCGCCGTTTTGCGTCAACGCGGCGTCTCGGAATGACGGTTAGTGTCATCCCCAATTTGAACCCCCAAGTATATTCTTTTGGCGTTAATCTAACGCTATTAGAATCTTATAGTTACGAGAGGCCCTGGAGGTCCGGAGAGTGGCCTCCAGAGTGCTGTCTAGTGGGTGTCCCCTACCCGTGCAAGTACGAAAACTGGGCGGGAAGCTGCACTCGGAAAACTTTATGAGAAAACGACAGGATGGATTTTCCCTAATCGAGTTACTGATCGTTGTAGCGATCATTCTCATCATGACCGCCATAGCGGTACCGAACTATATGCGGTCGCGCCTGGTTGCCAATGAGTCTTCGGCTGCGCAGTCTGTGCGCACCATCAATACGGCCGTGATCACTTACTCCAGCACCTACCAGAACGTGGGATTTCCGCCGACCTTGATTTCGTTGGGTGGGGCTAATCCTTGCACTGCCTCTTCCGTCAATGCCTGCTTGCTCGACCAGGTGCTCAGTGCAGGAACTAAGGCAGGTTACAAATTCGTCTACGCCGGAGACGGACAGACTCCTTCGGTCAACTACTCCGTCACCGCGACGCCGATCGTTGTGGGCACTTCCGGACAGCGCATGTACTGCTCGGACCAAACCAGCGTGATCCGCTTCGATCCCAGCGGCGCAGGCTGCACGAGTGCGAGCGCTCCCATCCAATAACCGAATTAGCCTCACTTCGATCGAGCTGACATTTACGAAGAGCACGGGCAACGCGCCCGTGCTCTTTCGACCGTTCGGGGTCCACCAGCGCGACAAGGTGGTCGTTTGCGGCGTACGGCGCGCTTGTTAAACTACACGCCATGTTTCCTTTCTTAGCATACGCCTCGGCGCTCCTCGTCGCTCTTGCGTCCACCACCCCGGAAGCAAAACTGGTTGGCGCGAAGTTGGAGGCCCGTTACCGTGGAGTGCACACCCTAGCCGCAACCTTTCTGGAACGCTACTCCGAGAATCACCAGGTAGTCCGCACAGAAGCGGGAGTCGCTTATTTCAGGCGTCCAGGGAAAATGCGCTGGGAATACGAATCACCCGAAAAAAACCTCTTTTTGGTGGACGGCAAGACCGCCTGGTTTTACGTCCCTGCGGACCATACGGTAACCCGAGCACCCGCAAAGCAGAGCACCGACTGGCGTACTCCGCTTGCTCTTCTCACTGGCGACATGAAATTATCGCGAATCTGCGCACGCGTCGAAGCTGCCACGGCAGAACCGCCAGCCACGCCCGGTAACATGGTTCTCTATTGTCCGCTCCGCGGCGAAGACCCCAAATCGAAACAAACTCCGAACGATGCCGTCGATAAGCAGCCAGCCACTCCGGACGAGTCTGTCTATCTCGAAATCGCGCCAGCCTCTGGCGAACTCGCCCGCGTCCTGGTTCGCGAAAAGGGTGGCGTCGAAGTCGAATTCAAGTTCACCGCGTGGCGCTTCGATCCCCCGGTCTCCGACTCTTTTTTCCGCTTCGAGGTGCCACCCGGCGTCGCCATCGTGAACGCCGAATCGCCAGCCGAAAGCAGGCCCTAACATTGCAATTAGATTAAATCCCTGGAACGTTTCACAAAAAGAACAGCCAACCCTCAGCCCTTACTACGCATACTAACTAGATGAGGTAAACTATTGGGCATGGGGGAATTTGTCTGCCGCGTTGCTGACGCAAACGGCCGGGTTTTCTCGCACGTCGAGGCTGCGGGGTCATTAGCCGAAGCGCGCCAAAAACTGGCCGAGAGGGGTCTCTTCGTGTACTCCGTCGAGACGCGCAGCGGCCTGCTGGGCATCTTAGGAAAACGCCGCAGCGAGCGCCCCATCGGCGGCTCCGACTTCCTCATTCTAAACCAGCAGTTCAACACCCTTATTAAGGCCGGTCTGCCAATCCTTCGCGCGCTGGATCTTCTGGCCGACCGCGCCACCTCTCCCAAGCTGCGCCCGATCCTCTCCAAAGTCCGCGACCGCGTTCGCGAAGGTAAGTCCCTCTCTGAAGCCATCACCGAAGCTGGCGTCTTTTCCAAGGTTTATGCCACGGCCATTCTGGCCGGTGAAAAAAGCGGCAATCTCTCCGGAGTTCTCGACTACTACATTGCCTACCAAAAGGTAAGCACCGGCGTAAAAAAGAAAATCCTCGCCACGCTGGTCTACCCCATTCTTCTGATCACTGTCGCCTCCATCATCGTGACGTATCTCGTGACCTTCGTGATCCCCAAATTTGCCGTACTTTATCGCGACCTGAACGTAGAACTCCCCGGCCCCACACAATTCCTCATCGCCCTGACGGTCGACTACCGCTACATCGTAATCGGTATCATGGCGCTGGTGTTTGTCGCGGCTTTTGGCGTCGTTCTATGGTCAAGGACGGATGAAGGTGGCGAGGCCTTCGATCGCCTGAAATTCCGCATCCCCGTCATCGGCGACACGCTCCTGAAATTTCAAGTGGCACAATTTTCGCGCACTCTGGCCACGCTTCTGACCGGGGGCACCCCGTTAGTCGCCGGCTTGCAAACGGCCTCCGATGCCATCGGCAGCAAACTCATCCGCTCCACGGTCACCCAAGCCACCCAAATGGTTCGCGAAGGCGAATCGCTGCACAGTGCCCTGGCTTCCAAAGGCACCATGCCGGAGCTCGCCCTGGATATGATCGAAGTCGGCGAATCCAGCGGCGCCCTAGCCCCCATGCTCACGAGCGTCGCCGAATTCTATGAAGAAGAAGTAGGCGTCCGTCTTTCCGCCCTGGTGGCCGTCATTGAACCCGTTATTCTCATATTCATGGGCTTGCTGGTAGCCTTTATCTTGATTTCACTCTATCTGCCGATCTTTTCGTTCTCGCTTACGAACACGGCGCCAAAGTAAGAAGGAAACAGTGGCTACGCAAGAACACAATTGGACACCAGGCGACGGCTCGGACGCGGTCAATGAACGCGAATTTGCCCGCAAGCTCGCCGGCAGGTATCGCTGCGTCTTTGTCGATCTCAGCGAGCAGCACATCGATCCGGAACTCTTTCGAACCATTCCCGCTGACTTGATGTTCCGCTACAACTTCGTACCTCTCGAGGTGCAGAACAATTCACTCTCGATCGCCGTTTCCGACCCCAGCCTGGTGCTGCTCAGCGACGAACTTCCGCTGCTGCTCGGGAAAAAACTGGCCATCAAAGTAGCCACCGCCAGACAAATCGGCGACATCCTCAAGCGTACCGAGCAGTCTCAACGCGTCCTCGAGCAGGCCACCGAAGCTTTTACCCTTCAGGTTTCCAAGGAAGAAGAAGAGAGCGAAGAGACCATCTCCGGCGACCGCCTGACACGCGATACCACTGTCAGCCCGGTCGTTCGCCTGGTCGAAACAATCATCTTCACGGCCCTCGAACGTCGTGCCAGTGACATCCACATCGAAGCCCGCGACACGGAAGTGGCCGTCAAGTACCGCATTGATGGTGTCCTGCAACACGCCATGCAACCGATTGCCAAGGAATGGCACTCCACGGTTCTCTCGCGCATAAAAGTTCTCAGCGATTTGGACATCGCCGAACGCCGCGTCCCCCAAGACGGCCGTTTCCGCGTGAAGTACAAAGGCCGCTTCATTGACCTGCGCGTCTCCATCATGCCCGCCAGCCATGGCGAAGACGCCGTCCTGCGCGTTCTGGACAAAGAAACACTTTCCGAGAAATTCCAGAGTTTAAACCTCGACGTCGTGGGCTTCTCCGACCTCGAAGTCAAACGCTTCCGCCGTTATATTCAAGAGCCCTACGGCATGGTACTGGTCACCGGACCAACGGGCTCGGGCAAAACCACCACGCTCTACGCCGCCATCAACGAAATCAAAACCGACGAAGACAAAATCGTCACCATCGAAGATCCCGTCGAGTACCAGCTGAAGGGCATCACGCAAATCCCGGTAAACGAGAAAAAGGGCCTCACCTTCGCGCGCGGCCTGCGTTCCATCCTTCGCCACGACCCTGACAAAATCATGGTCGGCGAGATCCGCGACCAGGAAACCGCTCAAATCGCCATCCAATCCGCCCTCACCGGGCACTTGGTGTTCACCACCGTACACGCCAACAACGTCACCGACGTCATCGGCCGCTTTATCAACATGGGCGTAGAGCCCTACAATTTCGTTTCTGCCCTGAACTGCATCATGGCGCAGCGCCTGGTACGCGTGATCTGCGAAAAGTGCAAGCGCCCCAAGAGCTTTTCGCCGGCCGAACTGAAAGAAGCGGGCCTCGACCCAGCAGCATGGTCGGGCGCAGTTCTTTCCGAAGGTGCCGGCTGCCTCGAGTGTTCCGGCACGGGCTTTCATGGGCGCACTGCGATCTGCGAGCTTCTGGACTTGACGGATCGCATACGCGAAATGATCGTGGATCGCCGCCCAACTTCAGAGATCAAACGTATAGCTCGAGAAGAAGGCATGATCACTCTGCGCGAAAGCGGCTTGGCCAAAATCCGCGCAGGTCTTACTA
>Ga0210384_10009113_pt1 | contig 10271 bp, 10 predicted proteins | sample IncBWH2MmetaG_FD_160574 | JGI IMG/M metagenome (GOLD analysis project Ga0210384, IMG submission 160574) | Forest soil microbial communities from Barre Woods Harvard Forest LTER site, Petersham, Massachusetts, United States - Inc-BW-H-2-M | ecosystem: Environmental > Terrestrial > Soil >...
TCATACGTCAAACGGCCGTCTTTGGACCTACCATCGCCCGGATCGGGATTAACTGCTGCCTGATAATGGAACCAATTGCCGTACTGATCGAAGAAGTGTTTATCCTCACGATAGTGGAAGCTGAGTGAGAACACGCCCAGCTCCGGCAACGTATGCAATTCACTTTGTTGGGAAATGCCGTCATGGTTCTCATCAACCCACAGAAGCAGGTGCGAAAACACCGCGTCGCGTTTGTCGATGATGCCGTCCCCGTTACCGCCGTTCTCTGGTTTGTCGAACTCGGCCAACGCTAGAAAACCATTCGGATTTGGTGATTTGGGCTGTTCGGTGACGTTTCCAAAAAGCTCCTTACCGCTGTCGATCACTCCGTTGTGGTTGCGATCGAGCGCCAAGAAAGCGTTCCCGGAGCCAGCGGCTGTCCACGAAATCTTGATGGGGTGCCCGTCTGCAAGAATGTCAAACAACACGCCGTTTTCCGCAGAAGTTAGGTGGAAACCGTGGCCTGTGGTGTCGATGAGGACGGGAGTTACGGAGTCGCAGCCGCAGGTACTGTAATTGCATGACCCGCCATTCCCAATTTTGCTGCAGTCTACACTCCCGTTGCAACAGCCCCAGGTCTCGCAGCTTGTATCCGGGGCTATGTTCGCGGAGGTGTACTGATAGTGGTCTGCCGAGCATTCGCCATAACCCATATAGCAATAGTAGCCTGGAGTGCCTGAACCTCCGCAGTATGACTCGGGGACATCGATACCATTGCACTCGTGCTCAAAATCGACGGGCACTACTGCCAAGTCACATCCTTGTGCAAAGGCCCTGCCATCCAGAAGCAGAGTGGCGAGAACTATTGAAAACCCGCAGGCAAGTCGAAGAGCTCTCATCGAATCCTCCTAACCTAAAGAGGACGTTCGGGTCCGAAGTTAGGCCAGCATGTTTAGCTGAAAAATAGACAAGTTCCCTGCACGTCGACATCTCGCTGCCGACTTTTCTCCAAGAGTGTGATCTGCGACACTCCAGAGCAGTGACGGGCCGTGGGGCCTCGTTGGCTTTCTGGGGTCAGGACAACACATATTTTGTGCGACCCGGTTTGAGAACGCCAGTATGGCCCAGTCCGGACGTGTCGAATATTAATATTTCATTAAAAGAATTGCAAAGGCGAGAATGCTGTGAATAAGCAAGGGCGCTGGCCCAGGCTTTCGAAGGTTTTGATTTTCCTTCCATAACAGAAACATTGGGTGCCCCGTTCTGGGCTCTCTCAAGGCGGGTAGCTATGCTGCCGATCCAATGCAACAACGGCCAGGCCTCGTCGAGCTACTCGCAGCCCGAGGTCTGAAGTGTTTCGCGAGCGTCTTCTACCCGCCTCGTCTGGACCGGCGAAGCCGCTTGCCGCGCTGCCGCTAAGATCAACACTCTGGCCTGATCGCAGTTCTTCGCTACTCCGTCCCCTTTGGCGTAGAGACCCGCCAATTCCAGCAGCGCCGATGCGTTCTGTTTGCCGACGGCCTTCCACAAGTGATGCGCCGCAACTTCGCTGTCGCGCTCGACTCCGTCTCCATGCAGGTAGCGCAAGCCCACGGTTAGCTCGGGGTCTTCTTCTTTCTTGTCTCCGAGTTTCTCGAAGGTGTTTGAGGCCGGGTTCGTCGCCGGGTTCGCCGCCAAGTTCGTCGCCAACGCAGCTGGCGTACGTGCGGGGCCAGATCTTGCTGGGATATGTCTCGGCGCAACCGGTGCCTGACCGTGCTCGAGGCTGGAAGTCTCTTCACTCCCCGTGACCGCGCTGGGTGCGACTGCGCTGGGTTTAGCCGGAGGTTCTTTCGTTCCCGAGGAAGTAGGAGCGGCGGATATTTGCGTTGAGGGTTGGACTGAGGCTCGGGTTGCGATCCGAGTTGCGATGCGAGGTGCCGCCCACAGCAGCACTGCAACCGCGGCCACTAAGCTAGCTGCTGCGACTCGGCTGCGGGAGGGAGCCTGCCAAGACTTTGTCATCCAGGGCTGGAAGGAAATCCCAGAGCCAGTTGCCTCGTGTGGGAACTCATTGCCAGCGAGATCGTTGTCGGTAAGATCGCTGTCGGCGAGATCGCTGGCGAGCGCAGACTCGAAGTCCGGCCGGGGTTGAGAGGCTTCGATCTGAGGAACATCGATCTCAGAAACCTGGACTTGAGAAACGGCAGCCTGCGGAACTTCTACTTCCGGAACTTCGACTTGAGGAACGGGGGGGTGCGGTGCGGAGACAAAGACGTCGCTCAAGTCCGTCTCACTCTTTGCAATCAAGGGCGCCAGCGACGTATCGGATGCTGCCATCGGAGTTTCACCCGCCGGCTCCGCGATGCGTGCGCCCTCCGCCACAGGTTCACGAATTTCTGACGGCTCTGCCAACTCTTGATCCTCAATCGGCTCGGCGTTTTGAATTTTCGTCGCTTCTTCTTCTTTCTTATCCGAAAATTGTCCGGTGGCTTCAGCAGCACTGATGGCAGGCGCACTCGCTCCACCCGCGATCATTGCGGACTCCGCCTCCAGCTCGCGCACCAACTGTTCCACGGCCGCTTCCCGCTGGTCGATCGGCGTTGTGTAGTAGACATGTGCCCAACGTCCCATTTGCTGGGCCAACAGCGGATTGAGCAAGGGGCTGAGACGGGGATTGGCGGGCGGCGGCGAAGGCTCCCGTCTCATTGCTTCCGGTTCTTGATCCACATCCCTCACGGCAGCTATTTCCTCCAGTCGTTGTCCTTAATAATCTTTTAATCTTTCCTCAATTCGAATCCTTCCGGCCGCAACTGTCAAAAGTAAATACCTGTAGAAAACCGGTCGGACCACTAGTTGCAGGGCTGGCCACGGGCTGGCTGGAAGTTAAGATCCTGGGCGTCGCGTTGGGTGAGAAACTTTCCTTTAGGTGTTTTGCCGTAGGGTTCGGCGCCTGGGCAGTAGTAAAGAGCCTTATGGAGATCCACCCACACCTTGGTTCCGGGCGCGCCTGTGTAGACCACCGGCAGGGGCGCTTCGGCCAGTCCCACAGCAACCAGTAATTCTTCAAACGGCGTCAGCTTCGGTTCGCTCGTCGCCGTAGCCTTGATGGGTTGCGGCCACAAAGCCCACACCAGGCTGCTCGCGAGCATGACCACCGAAAACGCCAGACAAACGTCTGCCCAGTGCGACTTCCAAAATGTCAAGGCTGGGGAGGCGGCGGAATTCTCCGCATCTCGTAGTTCGTCGAGCGTTGCTGTTTCAGCGTCCAGCCAGGGCAGGTTGCGGAGTGCCAGCGTTGCGGACTCGCCCTCTACGGTTTCGGCAAAGCGGTCATGGAAATCCTTTTCGCTGGAATATTTCCGGTGCCTGGCCGCGATCTCATCAACCTGGGAATCGGCGTCGTGGGAAGCAACTTCGTGCGACCCAACGCCGTGCAACCCAACGTCCTTAAGCTCCTCCTCGTCCACGAGCGATCCGTTCTTGAGGTGCGCGTACTGAGGGAACTCCGTCTTTGCTTCGATAGGCGGCTGCGGGGTCACGGCCAGATTGAGAGCCGTTTGCACTTCTCGCGGCAAAGCCGGCCGTGAGACCGCAAGTGGGGCAGCTGGATTCTTGTCAACTCCGGGTTCGGGCAAGAGCTCGTGGCGAGTGCGCCAGGCTTCGTCGCCGTTTCCCGGGCCTTCGCTTCCCTCCACCGCTTCCTGATGACGTGGAGAAGGCATTTCAGCCTGCTGTGCCACCAGGTACTTTCCCAACCTCGCCATACCGTAAGTGTGCTCCACGGGAGCCCTTGCGGCCTCAGGCGCGGACGAGGCCTGTGTATCCTGCGGCTTGGTCTTCGATTCGACGTGAGATTTGACGTCCGATTTGGCGTCCGATTTGGCGTCCGTTCTAACGCCAGCGTCGCTCAGCAGTTTCGAAAGATGAGGTTGAATCTTCTCCAGCGCGTCCAGCAGAATTGTTCGTTCTATTTCTAGAACTTGCTTCCATTCTTGTTCCGCCGATAACGCCACCGCCTCACTCACCAGCCCGCTTAAGATCTGGCAGGTCCGCACATCCATTTCCGTAAAGCCCCGGGCTTGCGCGAAAGTGATCTCCAGAGCGCCTTCCACTCTTCCTTCGTGACGGATGGGCACCGCCAACACGGATCCTTCCGCTTTTCCCGGCAGCGCGTCATACCGCGCGCGAGGATCGGACTGCGCATCCACGCACCGGAGAATCTCGCCATTGCGGAAACAGGCGGTCAACCGGTTTGCTTCGATGGCAACGCTCTGTCCAACACCTGTCTTGGAGATTCCACAAGCGGCCTGGCACACCGCATTCTTACCATGGCCATCGACCAGCCAGATGGCCGCCCCGGCTCCGCCGGTGATTCCGGCGGAGCGCTCGGTCACCAATTGCAAAGCTTCCTGCAAACTCAATTTCTTGCCGTGGACCGTGGTCTGGGTATCGGCAATTACGGCCAGCCGCGCCGTCTCGTCCAGGGCCGGTTGCACGCGCAGAGGAGCGCGCTGCTGTTGCAGCACGTAAGCTGCGGCCAGCAACTGCTCGAACGATCGCTCATCTAGGCGAAGTCGGCTTTTCATTTCTCTCGAACTACTCGTCCCCAACTACTCGTCTTTACGAACTCCTGCATGGATTACTTTGGTGCAAAACCCGCAGCATACGATTTCACACCGTTTACTGTGCAGAATGCAATCAGTTATCCAATGCAGTCCGGCTTCCACAGCCGTTCCGCGTTACTCACTAGGGCAAGAAGGCTATGGGGACCTTCCTTGGCCGACCCAGATTCTACACCTAAATGTAATGGTATCAGCGCTATGCGACCAGTATGGCTGGGGGCTTGAAGTCTGGGAGCGGCCGGACTGGTTGTGGCTTCGAATCCGGGTTCAAGAGTCGGGATGCAAAATAATGCAGTCTGGCTTGCCCTCCGGCAGATGTCTACGGAGGGGGGCTCGCTCCTGGCAGGCTCGAAGCGGTCCTGTGCCGAACGCGTCGTTTCGGGGTCGTTCCACCCGATTCGGGAACTCTCGCCCCTTCCGGTCCGTGCGGCCTTCCTCAGTTTTCCACGTCCTCTCGTAAGTATCGGAGTTTCTTGCCCTTTAGCTACGCGCCTGGTTTGGCTGTGGCCTTGCATTTCACCATCGTGCCGGTCGCGACGGACACAACTTCCAGGAGAAACCGAATATGGTTGATTTAAATGTGATCAAAATTACGCCGCGGGATGAAGACGTACTCCGCTTGCTTGGGCAAGGGTGCAGCAACAAAGAAATCGCCCGCCAGCTCACCATCAGTCCGCGAACCGTCAAGCAGCATTTGCGCACGCTGTTTCTGCGTGCAGGTATCAAACAGGGCCGCAAGCGCGTCATTCTGGCTACCGCCGTCTACGAAAAGGAGCAACTATGCAACAACCGCGAGATCGCCTAACCACGAAAGAAAAAATTGTTGCCAGCCTGGTGTGGGAGGGGCATACAAACCGGGAGATCGCATCCCGCATTCACACCAGCGAGCAAGTGGTGAAAAACCATCTGCGCAGTGCCTTCGACAAGCTGGGAGTCTGGAGCCGCCTCGAGTTGGCGCTCTATGTCGCCAGCCACGGCGGCGCGGATTGGGAAAATACAATCGGAGTGATCACGCCTGCCCCCGCCACGAGTGCTGGAACCGGAACAGGGATTGGGATGGAGCGGGGCTAGTGAGTCCAAATGGGGGAATCCGAGTCTTGCTCCTGGCCGGATTCCGCGAAACTGGGGCTGTGCGAGTACAGCCGGGCTGCTGGTCCTCTCTCGGATACGAGCGAATCCCGGATGCATGCAAACAACCCGCTGGCCGCCAGTTTCGCGGAGCCGGTCTTAACCGAACGGACTCCTGCCAAGAGAGAAATGGGTAATGGCGCAGTTTAATATTTCTTCAAGATTGTCATTCCGAAGCGCGGCAGCATCGCGCGAGGAATCTGCTATTTTTCTGGCAGGAGCAGATTCCCTTCGGCAAGCTTAGGGCAGGCTCTCGCCGATGAACCTGGCTCGGAATGACAATGCAGGCGAATGGGTTTACACCCTGCATCACGACCAAGAAACAGAACGGTTTGTGCGACAACATCTCTTGCTTGTACTTATAATGGAACAAGAAGCTTGGACGCACAACCCAGGCAGGGAAAGCGGCTTCTTACCGCTTCCCTTGGAATGGGTAGCGCGGAATCTTGGCGATGTAGTCCCTCAGTTTGGCTTGCTCCTCTGGCCGGACATCCTTGAATTCCACACCCATGCCAAACCCAGGCCGCACATTGCTGACTACGGCGTTCGCTTGCACCTTGACCTCATTGAGCCACAACCCAATCGTTAAGTGTGTTCCCTTGCGGAGAGGCATGGGCATCTCAATGAAACATCCGCCCAGACTCAAGTCCACAACGCTTGCCATCATCGGCGCCCCTTGTCCATCGGGATGCAGTTCCGCGGAGGCAGCGCAACGGAGCCGCTGGGCGGTCCGGCGTTCGCCTGCCGACGGCCCAGCGTAGGGATCCAATATCGGGATGGGCAAAGGGAAGTCGAAGATATTTTTCTCCGGCGCGATGTTCTCCAATCCTGCTTCGCGCTGCAGAGGAGTTCCCGATTCCGCCACCCACTTCACCCGATACCGGGCTTTCTGATCTTTGTGGCTCACCGAGATGATGTCTTCCAGCTTCAAGGCAACGGAGAGGCCCCGCACGCGCAGACCACAGCGGCTTACGTCGAGGGCGTCTACTTTTTCCGCAAAGGGATGCTCGTGGGCGTCAGTGCCCAAAATCCGGACAGTCACTTCTTGCACGGGTTTTCTTGGCTCTCGGCGTTTACCCATGGCGGAAAATGCTCGTCGGCAACGAACTTGCTGAGGAGCGATTTGAACAATCCTAGTCCGGGTTGGATGGGTTGGCAAAGTAACCAGTTCATTGCCTCTTGGCAGCCCTCCCTGCCTGATAGGAGGATGGGTTTTGGGGTACAAGACTGCAACGCCTTGCAGTCCGGGTCAAGTGTATGTTGACATTGCTGATGCTAAGTGATTGCGGCGTATGCAGTTACCTGAAATCCTGCGGTCCTGTAATTGCTCCACACTCCCCGTAGGCAGCGCGAAGCTGCGACATCGAAAACACCGGATCCCCCAAACCCATGGCCTTTACTGAAACTTTCTGGATGGCGTGCGATTCTACCGAGAGCGCGCGAGCTGAGTATGGTCCGTTTATCACCCGCGCCGAAGCGGAGGCTACAGCCCGCCGCTTACATTTTGGCTACCTCTTGCGCTACGAACACTTCGTCGGCGAGGGCGACCAAATTCAGGACGTCCGCTCCATCTTCATCGAGCTGGGCAACAGCGCAATACCGCTGCCTCTGCCGCTACAGTGGCATACGCGCTGCGCTTCTTGTGGTGTTACTGCCGTGCACGAGCATAGTTGGCAAGCCGAGGTCTGGGCCGATATCCACGAATTCGAAAATGTTCGCCATCTGGTGCGCCTGTTCGAGCGAACCGAGGCGAAAGGACTGCGCGAAGTGGCCCACTGGCGTCAGCAAAGCGCCTAAGATTCTACGCTGCCCTTTCCACCGCGACGGCGAGCTACCCGAGTTCTACGACTTTGCGAACCAGCGCGATTTGCCCAGCGTGGTAAAGATCGTGATGTAGTGTTCCGTGGATCATCAGGTACTTGCTCCAGCCCCATCCTGGAACGGTTTCCAGGAGTTGCTCGGGCGCGAGAATTCCGATCGCTTCAAGCAATGCTGCTTGGCTGCGCTTCAACCGTTCGAGCGCTGCGGACCATGCTTGTTCTGAGACGGTCTGGACCTCAGGCCAGTCTTCTGGATCCCCAGTGGTCGTACTGATATTTTCCCCTCTCAACCGGCGGCTACAGATTTCGTCCCACTGTGCGATGTGCAGAACGAGTTCCCAGATCGAGTGGAAATGGCCAATGGGTTTCCGTGCTGCCATCTCCGCCGTGACCCCATCAAGAAGTTTCATGAGCGAGGGCCCATGCCATGCAACACCATCGCGACCGGGCTCGCCCCCATACGCTTGCCGGATGAGTTGATCGAGAATCGTTATCGAGTTCGTCAATGTCCCTCCATCGAAAGATCTTTGCCTCATTGCCGGCCAATCGCTCGCGTTTCGAAGGGTACCATCCGGGCTGCGTGGTGACGCCGCACAGCCCGCTATTCCCTGTGTCGTTTAGCCAGGCAGCGCTCGATGTCGGCGCTCCACTCCGCGCCGCTATTCCGATCTCCATCGCCAGCTTTGCGAATATGCTCGTTAGCTGCAGCGTTCAACGCCGTGCGCTCGTAGGCGACTTGCACTTTCGTATTCGCGACATCGGGCTGTGACAGGTGAATATCAATCCGCGTAACCAGTGTTTCCGGAATGAAATAAACGTATTGAATGTGCCCTTGATTTAAGTCGAAAGCAGTGTTGACCCATGTGCTGGAGTGAGCTCCACGACTCACTGTAAACACGGCGCCCTCAATATCTTGCGCCGGCTGAGGATAAAGAAAATGCGGATTCCAGTTGTCCGAAGCCCAAGCACGCTCACCGTCAGGTCCGAACAGGGGCGCGGCGACTTTATAGGGGGCATGCACCGTGAACTCGAATTCTGTCCGTACGTGGCACAGCGGCTGAGATGAAGATGAGCGACTGCCGTGAAGCAGGTGGTGGTGGGCAACTACCCCCGCGCTCGCAACCATCACAATGACTAGCGTCAAAATCGTAGTCTTGTTCATGTCAGCGCTCTTTCAGGTGATGACTGTCGGAAGCTCGCAGCGTCATACCGTAGATTTTCTTGAATTGCTCAATCTCCTTGAGCGTTTCCGGTGAAAATGGAGTTTTGCCCTCGAAGGCGTGCAGTACGACCCCTTCCAGCAGGTCGCCGAGCGTCATGTCTTTTAACTCCGCGACGGCCTTCAGCACTTTCAACAGCCGCCGTTCGAGGCGTACACCGGTTTGGACACGTTCAACTTCCAGGAACTCAGAGGTTTCTTTTGGCGGCTTCATGTGTACCAATATACCACGGTACCTCATAGAAAGATATAGTCCGAAAAGTACAAACACCTTCGTAAGATGTTCTCCCTAGCTGAAGATCGCTAACATGTCAGGAGATCAGCCAAATACTGGCCTCCCCACATGTTTTTTTATGGAGACTACAATCAAGATGAAAACGACAACATTAGCACTGGTTTTGGTTCTTGCTTCCGCGGGTGCGCATGCCAAAGAGCGAGCTCACGATTCGGGCACGCTGTTGCAGATGGATTCGGCGGAGTGTGGCACCGACCAGAAGAGCGGCAAGAGCCTTGCGGGTGAGATCATCGGCACCGACAATGCTCACCAGAAGACCCACCTATTGCTCTGCCAGGAATACCTGCTGCAATCTGACCGCATCATCTACAGAATTCGTCCTAAGGATGACAAGCATCCTGTTCTGCTTCCCGTCGGCCAGAAAGCTCAGTTCCGCCTGGACAAGGACAAAATGAAGCTGCGCGTGGAAGATATGGACGACAAAGAACGCGACTACATCGTCGTGTCGATGACGCCGCGGCAAGACCGTACCGAAACCGCCGACAAGAAGTAAGCGTAAGCTCTCTTAATCCCGCGAACTTTCGAACTTTTGAACCACGGACCCCGTACTTCCGATAGGGAAGTGCGGGGTTGTTTTGTTCGCGTGCGTTAAGGGGATCGGTCAATGCCTGAGCAAAGTCTAGTTTCTCTTCAAACTCGCAGTTTCGTTGCGCTTCACCCGGTGGCCGCCTATTTTGCTGTGACCTTCGCAATTTCCTGGACGGGTGCGCTCGCCGTGGCATCGCCGCATCTCCTGCGCCACGAGAGCGTCCCGAAGTTTGCCGGCCTGATGATGTTTCCCGTCATGCTCCTCGGCCCAAGTCTTGCAGGCATCGTGCTCACGAGAATCGTCGATGGAAAAAGTGGCCTACGAAACCTATTTTCCCGCATATTTCGCGTTATGCTTCCACCGCGCTGGTACGCGGTGCTACTCATTCCTCCGGTCCTGATCCTCGCCGTTCTTCTTTTTTTGCAGACCTTCGTGTCTCCCGTTTATGCACCCAACCATTTTCTGCTCGGTTTGGCATTTGGAATTCCTGCCGGGCTGTTTGAGGAAATTGGCTGGATGGGATATGCGTTCCCAAAAATGCGTTCGCAGAACAATGCGCTGGCGTCCAGTATCTTGCTCGGATTGTTATGGGCAGTCTGGCATTTACCTGTGATCGACTACCTGGGTACAGCGACTCCGCACGCTGCGCATTGGCTCCATTATTTTCTGGCGTTTGCCGCAGCCATGACAGCCATGC
>Ga0210384_10009114_pt1 | contig 10271 bp, 10 predicted proteins | sample IncBWH2MmetaG_FD_160574 | JGI IMG/M metagenome (GOLD analysis project Ga0210384, IMG submission 160574) | Forest soil microbial communities from Barre Woods Harvard Forest LTER site, Petersham, Massachusetts, United States - Inc-BW-H-2-M | ecosystem: Environmental > Terrestrial > Soil >...
CAGGAACACATAGATGAGCGAGCCGACCGCCATGACGGTCGGCGCCACCATGCGGAAGAACAGGAACACCACATAAGGACTCTGCCCGCGATATCCCGCCTGCACCAGCTTGGCGCGCGCCGCCTCCTCGCCGAGCCAGCTCGAAAGGTTGAACTTTTCGACGACGGTCTGCATGTATTGCTTGGGCGAGACCCGCAGGCTGGCCCGCTCGCCGCCACGCGAAGCGCGTTCGCGCTCGCGTTGGCGGATCTTCTCGCGCTCGGCGGCGACCGCCGCGATGCGCTTCTCCAGAACGTCGCCGCCGAGCAGCGGCATCGCCAAGGTCACGACCGTCGCGCCGGCCGCAATCGCGGCGCAGATCATCGCCAGCAGGCGCTTGTCGTCGAACAGGGCGAACAGAAGGTCGATCATCCGGGCTAAACTCGGTTCAACGTGTGGGACCTCATCCTGAGGAGGCCGCGCCGCTTTGCGCGGCCGTCTCGAAGGATGCTCCGCATGGTCGATCCTTCGAGACGCATCGCTGCGCGATGCTCCTCAGGCTGAGGTGGATTTCCCCACAATTGCCATGACATGGCGGGCCTTCGCTAAAAGTCGAAATTGATCATCTTGCGCATGACGAGGACGCCGATCGTCATCCACAGCGCCGATCCGGCGAGCATCATCTGGCCGAGGCGCTCGGTCCACAACAGCGTGATGTAGCCCGGGCTCGTGAGATAGACGATCGTCATCACCGCGAGCGGCAGCGCCCCGATGATGGACGCGGAGGCCTTCGCCTCGGTCGACATCGCCTTGATCTTGCCCTTCATCTTCTTGCGCTCGCGCAGCACGCGCGACAGGTTGCCGAGCGCCTCGGAGAGATTGCCGCCGCTCTTTTGCTGGATCGTGATGACGATGGCGAAGAAATTCGCCTCCGGCAGCGGCATGCGCTCGAACAGCTTGCCGCAGGCCTCGCCGAGCGGTAGACCGATCGCCTGGGTCTCGAGCACGAGGCGGAATTCCGTACGCACCGGCTCGGGCGATTCGGTGGCGATGACGCGCAGCGAGTCGCCGAGCGGCAAACCCGACTTGATGCCGCGGACGACGACGTCGATCGCATCGGGAAAGCGATCGATGAACAGATTCTCCCGCCGGCGCTTGAGATAGATGAGGGCCCAGCGCGGCGCGCCGACGCCCGCCGCAAAGCCGAGCCCCAGCGCCGCAAGCGGCCCGGCGTCGAGGACATACACCGCGACGGCCACCGCGACGCCGAGGGCGGCGCTGACCATCATGAATTGCTGCGGCGACCACGGAACGCCTGCCTGCGTGAGGCGCGTCGCCAGCGCGGGCGACCGCGACTTCTTGTGACGATTCTCGATCTCCTTTAGGCTCGATTCGACCTGCTCACGCCGCGACTTGATCGCCCGTGACGCGGCCTTGAGCGCCGGGACGCCGGGGCGCGTGACGCTCAGCATCCGTTTCTCGGCTTCCTTCTCTCCCGAGAGATACGGATAGATCAGCACGTATGCCAACGCCCCGGCGCAGAAGGTCGCGAGCGCAACGATCGCCAGTAGCTGCATGTTCATCGCGCCTCGCCTCAGTTCTTCGGCGCATCGACCAACGCCGCATCGAGGGCGGCGGCGAGGCGCTTGTCTTCGTTGTAATAGCGCGCGCGCTCGGAAAAGCGCGGACGGCCGATGCCGGTCGAACGGTGGCGGCCAATCAGCTTGCCGTTCGCGTCCTCGCCCAGGATGTCGTAGAGGAACAGGTCCTGCGTGATGATGACGTCGCCTTCGAGACCGAGCACTTCGGTGATGTGGGTGATGCGCCGGCTGCCGTCGCGCAGGCGGGCGGCCTGGACCACGACGTCCACGGATGAGCAGACCATTTCGCGGATGGTGCGGGACGGCAGGGAGTATCCCCCCATCGTGATCATCGACTCGATGCGCTGCAGCGCCTCACGCGGAGAGTTGGCGTGCAACGTTCCCATCGAGCCGTCATGGCCGGTGTTCATGGCCTGCAGGAGATCGAACGCCTCGGGACCGCGGACTTCGCCGACGATGATCCGCTCCGGCCGCATGCGCAGGCAGTTCTTGACGAGGTCGCGCATGGTGATTTCGCCGCTGCCTTCGAGGTTCGGCGGACGCGTCTCCAGGCGAACGACGTGGGGCTGCTGGAGCTGCAGTTCGGCGGCGTCCTCGCAGGTAATGACGCGCTCGTCGGTGTCGATATAGCGCGTCAGGCAGTTGAGCAGCGTGGTCTTGCCGGAGCCGGTGCCGCCGGACACGATGGTGTTGACCCGGCAGCGGCCGATGATCTTGAGGACCTCGGCGCCCTCAGGCGAGATCGAGCCGAAGCGGACAAGCTGCTCCAGCGTGAGCTTGTCCTTCTTGAACTTGCGGATGGTCAGTGCCGGGCCGTCGATGGCGAGCGGCGGCGCGATGACGTTGACACGCGAGCCGTCGGGCAGGCGCGCGTCGCAGATCGGCGAGGATTCATCGACGCGCCGGCCGATCTGGCCGACGATGCGCTGGCAGATGTTGAGGAGCTGCTGGTTGTCGCGGAACCGGATTCCCGTTCGTTGGATCTTGCCGCCGATTTCCACGTAGATCGTGGTGGCGCCGTTGACCATGACGTCGGAAATGTCGTCACGCGACAGCACCGGCTCGAGCGGCCCGTACCCCAGCACGTCGTTGCAGATGTCGTCGAGCAGTTCCTCCTGCTCGGAGATCGACATCACGATGTTCTTGATCGCGATGATCTCGTTGACGATGTCGCGGATTTCCTCGCGCGCGGAATCGGCATCGAGCTTGGCCATCTGCGACAGATCGATGGCCTCGATCAAGGCCGAAAAAATGCTGGTCTTGACCTCGTAGAAGACCTCGGAGTGGCGTGAGTCGAGGCTGGGCTCGATCGGCGGCGGCGCCGGCGGCGCCTGAGTGCGGCCGGCCGGGCGTGGGTCGGCCGCACCGGGCGCTTCGCCGCCGCCATGGGCCGGCATCATGGCCGGCGCCTCCGACTTCGCGGCAGGCGCCTGGGCCGGCACGATGCTCGGGACCGGCGCCGGCGCGGTCAGGGCATCGTTCGCTGAGCCGGAGCGCTTGCCGAACAAACCTGCCTCCGCTTACCGGCCTGCGCGCATCGCCAGCAGTCTCGTGAGAATCGGCGACAGGATTCCGTTGCGCGGGCGCTTGGCCTCGCCGCGGCCGGTCAGGTGCTGCGCCAGGGCGCGAAAGGTTTCGGCAACCCGATGGTTGGCGGCGATTTCCGAGATCATCTGGCCGTTATTGGCCGCGGTGCCGAACATCTGCGGCTCGAACGGGATCACCGCGAGCGGCTCGTCCTCGATCGCCTTGGCGAAATCGGCCGGCGCGATCTCGGGGCGCTTGGGCACGCCAACCATATTGAGGGCATAGAGCGGACGCCGGTCGTTCGGCCGCGAGCCCCGCAACAGATCGATGATGCTCTTGGCATTGCGCAGGTTGGCAAGGTCGGGGGCCGCCACCACCAGGATGTCGTCGGCGCCGACGAGAACGCGCCTGGTCCACGCCGTCCATTGGTGCGGCACGTCGAGCACCACATAAGGGACCGCAACGCGCAGCACGTCGAAGATCGGGTCGAACGCCTCGGCGCCGAAATCGTAGAGCCGGTCAAGCGTCGCCGGCGCCGCCAGCAGACTCAAGTGATCGGTGCATTTCGACAGCAAGCGGTCGACAAAGGCGGTGTCGACGCGGTCGGGCGAAAACACCGCATCGGCGATGCCCTGGGTCGGGTCCTGATTGTAGTCGAGGCCGGCCGTGCCGAAGGGCAGATCGAGGTCGGCAATGACGGCGTCGAGCGCCATGTCGCGGGCGACCGCCCAGGCAATGTTGTGGGCGACGGCGGACGCGCCGACGCCGCCCTTGGCGCCGACCACGGCGAGGATCTTGCCGACCGGCTTGGCGTCCGGGGCATTGAACAAGGTGCAGATCGCACGGACGATGTCGATGGTCGAGATCGGCGCAATCAGATAGTCGCTCACCCCGCGCCGGATCAGCTCGCGGTAGAGCACGACGTCGTTGTGGCGGCCAACCACGACGACGCGGGTGCCGGCATCGCAGACCTCGGCCAGCTGGTCGAGGCCTGCCAAGATGCCGTCGCCGTGATTTTCCGATTCCAGGATCACCACGTTCGGCGTGGGCGATGTCCGATAGGCTTCGAGGGCCGCGGCGATGCCGCCCATTTGCAGGCGCAGATGCGCCTTGGCGAGACGGCGATCCTCGGAAGCGTCCTGGACGATCGACGCGGTCTCGGCCGTCTCGCAAAATGCCTGCACCGACACGCGCGGCGCCGGCGCGATGAACTCGTCGGGGCTCGCGCCGGCAACCGGCTGTTCCGTCCCCGCGGTCTTTTCCTGGTACCTGATCATTTTCCGACGTCGCTTATCTTGGCTTTTTCGACGTCGTGATACTGAGTCGTCGTGTCTTCGCCCTTGCGATAGTGGTCGAGCACGACCGAGCGCCGCGCCGCGGAAGGCGGCGTCTCGGCACGGGGCTGAACGAGATCCGACGGATCCTCGACCATCGCGGCGAGATTGCGTTGCATCGAGCAGCCGAGGTTCCAATAGGGCTGATTGGTATCGTACTCGATGCCGGCGCCCGGACCGAGATCGTTCGGCCAATGGCCACACGGGCCCGCCACCGCCGCAATCCGCGGATAGGCCAGTACGATCGGCATGAGCTCGTAGGGTGCGGCCGGATGCGTCGGCCGCGTCACGATGCCGTTGCGCGGCACGCCCGCGGCCAGGAGGATGCCTTCGATCTCGGAGACGGTGCCGCGTGCCGCATGCTCATTGTCGGTGCCGAACGGGACGCGGATCTCGATGCCGCCCGCGGCCTCGCGATGCCACTCATGCGCAAAGCCTTCAACATTGCGGCGCTGCGCCTCCGTAAGGCCCGCGCGCCGCCGGCCGACGAAAATCTGGACGGTGCGGACGCCCTCCTGCAGCCTGATCGGGTGCCGTTCCCGGTAATCATAGGCGTAGGGGACCGTGTCGGTGGTCTCGGTGGTTTTGCAGCTTGCGAGTGCTGCGGCGGCAAGTATGGCGCATGCGATCCTGGTGGCAAGCCAAGGTTTGAGCCGCCGGTCGGTCCGAAGTCTCTGCGTGATCGTCATTTCGGGACGGCGTCCATTATTCCAGAATGAAGCCATAGGTGCCGCGAGGGGGGCGCGACGGATCGACCGGACCTGTGGAACCGGCGGCGCGGTACAGCCGATTGAGGCGGCCCAGCAGCACGGTCTGTGGATCGGGGGCATCGGCGAAACCGTCGTCCGGGCGCGACAGATCCGCCTGCGCCACCGCCTGGACCACGTAAGGCGTCACCAGGATCATCAACTCGGTCTGCATATTGACGTAGTCGCGGCTGCGGAACAGCGTGCCCAATATCGGCAACTGCTGGAGCGCCGGGAAGCCGTTGATCGACTGCTTGGTCTGCTCCTCGATCATGCCGGCGAGCGCCAGCGCGCCGCCGGAGGGAATCTCCACGGTGGTGTCGGCGCGGCGCACCCGGAAAGATGGAATCGTGGTCGTGGTGTTCCCGAACGCCTGCGTACCCTGCTGCGCAAGGGTCAAGCTGTTGTCGGTCGAGAGGTCCGAGACCTCGGTCATGACCTTCAGGCTGATCCGCCCTTCGCCGAGCACCACTGGCGTGAAAGTGAGGCTGACGCCAAATTTCTTGTAATCAATCCCGGTCTGGCAGCTCTCGATATTCGAACCGGAGAAGGTAGAAAACCCGCAGCTGAAGGTCTTGGGGTACGGAAGCTCGCCGCCGGCGAGAAACGTCGCGCTCTCTCCCGAGATCGCAGTCAGCGTCGGCTCGGCAAGCGTGCGGATCACGCCGGCCCGCTCCATCGCCCGCAAGGTGCCGGCGACCGAACTGAACTGGCCGGTGACGGCGGTATTGCTGATCGTCTGGAGGGCGGTCGAGAACGGGTTGTTGGTGGTGAAATTGAGCACCGCGGTTCCCCTGCTGAGGGAGCCGGACATATCGATGCCGAGCTGTTTGATGACGTCGCGCTTGACCTCCGCAACCGTCACCTTGAGCATCACCTGGTCGCGGCCGCGTACGACGAGGCCGTTGACCACCTTGGCATTGTCGCCGACCAGGCGCCCGGCAATGTCGAAGACATGCTGCGACTCGGCCGCGTTCGCCACGACGCCGGTCAGCATGACGCCGTCGCCGACGCCCTCGACCTGCACATTGCCCCCCGGGAACATCTGCCGCAGAAGGCCGCGCATGCCGTTGAGATCGCGCGTCACCGCGATATCGAAGCCGGCGAGCTGCCGGCCCTCGGCGTCGAAGAAATAGATATTGGTCTGGCCGATGCCGGTACCGATCAGATAGGCGCGGCGCGCCGTGCGGATCACGGCATTGGCGATCTTCGGGTCGGCGACCAGCACGTCCTTGACGTCGCGCGCAAGATCGACGACGACCGATTTGCCGACGCCCAGCGGAATAAAGTTCGAGCCGAACTCCGACGCCACCACCTTCACGCCGCCGGCGGCAGGTTCGCGCGGCGCCGCGGCGCCGTCGGGCGCGGCCGCAAGCGCCAACGGGGCCATCAACAGCGCTGCGGCACGGAGCGTTCGTCTCGCCATCGCCTGTCCTTGTCCTATTTCGTGATCGCGGTGGTGCTGACGCCGAACCGAACCATGTTGACGCGATTGGATGGCACCTCATCCGCGGGCACGTCGACGCCACCCTTCGACCGGTCGACGAGGCTTCGCAGCGCGAGCGACAGCGAGCCCATGAGGCGGCCCATCGCCAACGTCTCCGCCTGACGCTGGGTCAATTCAAGGGTCGCCGTCTTGCCGACCACCACGCGCTGGCCATTCTTCTCCTCGACGTTCTGATCGATTGCCAGCACCTGCACGTCGCTAAGCAACGTTTCCCCGACCATGGTTTCGACGCCGGTGAGACGCTCGGCTTCCTTGTCGCGGCGCGACAGGATCACGTCGACGCGATCATTGGGCAGGATGAAGCCGCCCGCCCCGGTCTCGGGCGAGATTTCGGTCGATACGGCACGCATGCCGGCCGGCAGGATGGCCGCCATGTAGCCGGAGCCCCTCGTCTTGATCAGCTTGCTTTCGCGCAGCGGTTCATCGGTCGCAATCGGCGTCCGGGCGATGGCGCCCGTCAGCTGCTCGATGGCGTCGGCGTGGTCGGCCCGACGAACGAATTGCGAGCTTGCCGATTCGGCCGGCCAAGCGACCCATCCCATGTCGGCCGCCTGGATCGACTGCCCGATATTGATGTCCCTCTTGGCGACGAGAATCTCGACCGTGTCGATGGCGACGACCGGCGCCGGCGCCGGCGCCGGCGCATCGGATCGACCGGCCAACAGGGCGGCGCCGCCCCCGGCCACGACGGCAATTCCAAGGACAACCAGACGCGCGGTTTTCATGACACTTCCCTCTCCACGACGCGACGGCGGCTGCCGTCCTGGTGAGGCATTGACGGAGCGTCGCAAACCCCGATGTGGCGCACACGCGCCGTCCTAGCAGGATTCCAGCAGCCAATCGTCAATTCATGGTTAACGTGGCGTATCGAAATCGAGTTAATTAACGGTGCATGTGCCGCCGCCGGCGACGCGGTCACATTGCCATGGCCCGCATCCATGGGCTCGACGGATAGGTGATGAGGGCTGCCGCCGCGAGGGCGATGCCGTAGGGAACGCCGCCATTGGGCTCGTGCAGTCGCGTCACCCAATCCCGGCCGGCCAGCACCGGCGGCAGAGTGCGGCGGCGAAACTCGAGAAGCAAGAGCGTCAGGGCGCCGCCGAACAGCGAAGCGTAGAGCAGATAACCGTAGAGATCTGTCCAGCCGAACCACAGCGCGGTCGCCGATGCGAGCTTGGCATCGCCGCCGCCGATCCAGCCGCGGGCGAAGAAAGCGAAACAGACCGCGAGCACGAGGAGGCCGGCAGCCAAATGGTTGCCGATCTCCGCCACCGGCAGTCCGTCGAGCGCCGCGAGGGCGAAAAATCCTCCCCCCAGAATGAGTGGGATGACATTGGAGATCGTCATCGTGAAGAGATCGGCCGAAGCCGCAAACGCCATCAGGGCGGGGAACAGCGTCAAGCGGACGACATCGGCGAGCATCGAGATGGCTGCTGAAGACATGGCACAAACATCCGTGTGGCGATCGAGGGCGTCGGAACACGCCGCATCGGAATCGCGCCCGAGCGGCGCCGACCGTGCGTGACGGTGGCGGAGCGGACGCTAAAGCACATCGCTTGAAGATCGGTTAGCGCGCTCGCGGACCGCAAGGGCCGGCGACTCGTCGATGCAAAGCCGTCTGCGCCGCCGGCATGGGCCCGCGCCCACCCAAGCCGATCCGCTTCGGCGCGCTGATCGACTATTTGCCAGCGGCCGCGAGATCGGAGCTGATGGTGCTGAACGTCGTGTTGAGCTGCGAGCCGAGCGCGTTGATGACCGCGATGATCGCAATCGTGATGCCGGCGGCGATCAAGCCATATTCGATGGCGGTGCCGCCCGACTCATCTTTCAGGAATTGCACGAGCACTTTCATTTCCAGCTCCATGACCCCGACCCGCCCTGGTGCCACCCTTGGAATTATCAGCCGAATGCAAATAAGGTGTTATGGGCCACATGGGATAATGTTTACATTTGGCGATTTTCGGACCGCTCCGGAGTCCGCCTGCGGACTGCCGCACCACGGCGCCTGATACGGGCGACAAATCAAAAAAAGCCCCAGGGACGGTCCCCCGGGGCTCTTGAAAGCAGCGGCTGCGGCGCGGTTACTTGCCGGCGGTCGCGAGCTGCGAGGTCACCGTGCTGAAGGTCGTCTTCAGCTGCGAGCCGAGAGAGTTGACGACCGCGATGATCGCCACAGAAATGCCGGCGGCGATCAGGCCGTACTCGATGGCGGTCGCGCCGGACTCGTCCTTCACGAAACGATTTACGAGGCTCTTCATAGTGTCTGCTCCTGAGGTCCACTTGGCTGTCTGAGCTCGGTCCCACCGTCGCCGGTTGTTGCCCCGGCCGATCCGGACCTGTCGCCACCCTATCCGGCGCCCCATTGCGGCGAGGTTAATTTGCACCGCGAAACCCTCGATCTGCGGCCGATCATCTCGGGTAGTTAAGTTTCGATTTAGGCATTTCCTGCAATTGCCTCGATCGCTCCCGTGGCAAAGAACCGCACGAACCAATCGACTCGCTTGAAGGGGCGGGCGCCCACCGGCACCGGTGTGGGGTTCGACTCCCAATGCGGGCCATGGCGCGGCCCATTCCGAACGCCAAACGCAACTCAAACCCACGACGCGCGGCATTTCGACTTCCTTCACCTATTTGCCATTATGTGATGGGGCTTGGGGAGCCCGCGTGTCCCGTGAAATTGTTTGCGTTCGAGGTCGATCGTCGATGCGTACCGACATCGCGTCCATCCGTCCGATCCGTTCGACGGCGCTGATCGTTGCCGTTTTCGCCGCGCTGTGGCCAGTGCCAACCTTGGCGCAACGCGCCGGCGGAATCGAGGTGGTCATCGACAAGGCCGCCATCGCCAAAATCCCCGATCGCACAGCGACGGTCGTGGTCGGCAACCCGTTGATTGCCGACGTCTCGATTCAGGCTGGCGGGACCATCGTCGTGACCGGCAAGGGATACGGAGTGACCAATGTGGTCGCACTCGACCGCGCAGGCAAAGTGATTGAGGAGCAGCCGGTGACGGTGAGGAGCGCGGCCGATTCGGTCATCGTCTATCGCGGCGCGTTGCGCGAGTCCTATAGCTGCGCGCCGAATTGCGAGCGACGTACGACGCTCGGCGACTGGCCGGACTATTTCGACGCGAACCTTGGCCAGGTCGGCAATCGGAACCTGGCCGCCCACCTCGGCCAGTCCCCTGTCGGCAGCAACAACACGCGCTGAGACGGCGCCCCCGCGCGCGGCGCTGTTTGGTTGACCCATCGTTAATTCAAAGCCGAAAAGGCGGCGGCGTACGCAAACCGTTCGCTTAGCGGCGCCGTGCCACAATGCGCTCGATCGCAATCACGCAATGGAAATTCGCCGGCCATGTCGCACTTCAAAAAGCTGATGTCCCGGTGCCTGGCCGGCCTCGCCGGCAGGGATCGATTTTGCCGCAATGAATCCGGTGCCGCGGCTGTCGATTTTGCGATGGTGCTGCTGCCGTTTCTTGCGGTTCTGATGGCCATCATCGAATCCGCCATCGTGCTGCTTGCCGGCCAGGTGCTCCAGACCGCGGCCACGAATTCGGCACGACTGATCCTGACCGGCCAGG
>Ga0210384_10009115_pt1 | contig 10270 bp, 10 predicted proteins | sample IncBWH2MmetaG_FD_160574 | JGI IMG/M metagenome (GOLD analysis project Ga0210384, IMG submission 160574) | Forest soil microbial communities from Barre Woods Harvard Forest LTER site, Petersham, Massachusetts, United States - Inc-BW-H-2-M | ecosystem: Environmental > Terrestrial > Soil >...
CCTACCAAGTAACTAAATCTGCAGTAGAAATACCCGCCCTTTCGAGAACGAGCCTAGCCTTGCGCGCAACCGCTTCATCCACCATTTGATGATCGACAGATCCCACTCCTTGCTGATTCACCGTCAAGATCTGACGCGCTCTCGCGACCTCTTCTGCAGAGGGAGTAAAAGCCTCATTAATGATGGAGATTTGCTTTGGATGGATTGCAGCCTTGCCGTGAAATCCTAAATCCTCTGCGGCCTTGGTTTCCCTCTTCAGCCCTTCCAAGTCAGCGATGTCAAAAAAGGGGGAATCCACGACAACGACACCTGCCGACGCAGCAACCTGGAGGATGCGCGATCGGACGAAAAACAACGTTTCCCACGTCGTCTTCGCGCCAAGATCTGCTGCCATGTCCGCCGCGCCAAAAAGCAGGCCAACCGGTTTGACGTCGCTCTCCACGATGTCCGGTAGAGCCTCGACTCCTTTTGCCGATTCGATGAGGGCGATAATCTCTGTCTTTTTCGCAGCCTGGTCGAGCAACACCCGCACCATGCTGATGAACGCAGGGGAATCGCACTTCGGCAGAATTATGTAGTCCAGTGCAGCTGAAGATTCGAGAAGCGAGTGCAAGTCTTCAATTCCAGTCCGAGTTACAGGGGCATTGATTCGAAGCGCGCAGGGCAACCTACCTTGGGCGGGCTGCTCAAGATATTGAAGAGCGGCAGTGCGAGCCTTCTGCTTGTCCGAGAGGGCGACGGCATCTTCGAGATCGATGATGAGTGCGTCGGCATGTACCTCAGCCCCGCGGCCAAACCGATCGGCTTTCGTCGCGGGCGTGAACAGCCAGCTCTTCAACGAAAGAATCGACCTGCGCGATTTGTGTACCGCCATAACTACTCCTCAAACTCTTGACAACCGCCCCATACAAATGCAATCGAGCGGCCAACCCGATCGCGTCGAATCCACTGATCTTGCTGCAGAAGATCGTGCCGAAAATTCTGAAGTGCCGAAATTTCAGAGGAAACCAATCAGAACGAGAAGGAGCAGGCTTAGCCTGTGGTGCAGATCAAAACGAGTTTACGCGCGCGTCAAAATGATGGGATTCGAACTACGCCATTTCTTTGAGCTCTACTCGATGATGTTTGTGAAGGTTGCCCGCTTGCCGGCGATGAGGTTGAGCTCAGCCAACTGGAAGCGCTCATCTTCCGAGGTGACGAGTTCGGTTCCGCGGTTCAACTGATTGACGATCGCGAAATACCGCCTCCTCACGCTTTTCGGGCGGAGTGTGCGCCTTAAGCAATCGCGCAGTATCAGTATGATCAAAAGCAGCGCGGCCCCGAGCATCCCAAGCGCTTTAAAATGAAGGACCATTGCCGCTCCCGTCCCAGCACCCGAGACAAAAGCAGCCCAAATTCCGCAGAGAAGGCGCATTTTGGGGTCGGGAGCTCTCATCGGCGGAGGCGCCTCTCCAGAAGCGTATTTTTCAGCTTCGGTAGAGATTAGGCTTGTAATCATCCCGGTGAGATACGTCGTGTGAAGGCTGATGCCACCGACGCGACGAAATGCTCCATTTTGCAGCCCGAGCGCCAGAGAGACAAAGATCGCAAATATTGCAACTCCGTGGGCCACATCTGATGCCAGCACCAAAGAAGCAGCTAGTATCAGAATCACTTCCATTCCCATGACCCTAGGAAGAAACAGCGCCGATGGCCACGCCTTGGAGGGGCGGGCGATCAGCACACTGAGGGGAACCCCTATCAAAAAAGTGACAATGGCCGAGAGATGTCCGAACGTGGCCCGCCAATCGTGAGCAGTCACTGCAATTGCCCCTAGCACCAAATTGCCGGTCACATGTCCAGTGAACGTCTTGGCGAGCACGAAGCCAGCGGCGTCGCCATATCCGCCAACAAAAGCAAGCCCAAAGGAAAGCCAAGTGTCAGTCAAGCGGATGTTTGTAGGCACAATTTCCCCTTGGAGATTGCTCAGCTCCCATCGTCAGATCCGCGTAGCGATCCGACAGGAACCCCATCTCCGACATTGCGCAACTTTTCGAGACACAGAAGCCTCCGCTCGGAAATGAAGTTCCGACTTTTACAATCAGACTCGATACGCTACGTGAACGGAACGGCTTCGAGCTCCATTTACCTGCTTATCCAAAGTATTGCCGGCACCGTAATCGCGAGGGCGAGCGTTGAGACCAAAAGCATAGACGCCGTCTCCGACTGGGCCGCCTTATATCGCGCTGCAAAGAGCACGACCACGGTAGCCAGAGGAAAGCTGCAACACACCAGTGACTCACGCGCGAAAGGGCTAATGACGTGTAAGAGATGTAGTAGCGCGAACAGCACCGCGGATTGGACGGTGATTCGAGCAAGTGAACCCGCGAAGACTCCAGGCGAAAGGCGCACCGGATGAGATGCCAAGACGAGACCTACAGCAAAGACCGCCACACCAGAAGTGGCAGAGCCAATCAACTCGAAACAGCTCGCCACAACAGCTGGAAGATGGATGCCCGCAAGGACAACAGCAATTCCGAGAATCGGCGCCCACAGGAGTGGTGATTTCAGGCCAGCATTCAACCCCGTTAGAACGGCGCTCGGCTTTGAAGGGCCCGTCGCGGCCTGCTGATTCTTCGCCGCCGCATCCATCTCCAGCAGAATGACCGCGGGCGGTACCGTTAGATTAATTGCCAGAGCCACGAGTCCCACCGTCCCCGCGCTGGTAGGACCCAGGATTGGTCCGAGAACGGCCAGGCCAAATACTGGAGTAGCGGATGTCGATAGCATGAGCGCATAGATGATCGAAGGGGTGCCGTGCAGAGACTTCACGAATCCTAGAGCGAACCATGCGATCAAGAAAAGTCCGGCATGAGACAAAATCAAGGCCAGGACGAGACGACCCTGCTGTAAAAGGAGATCCTTGGGGATGTCGGTCATGCTGACAAACAAAGAAGCTGGCAGGGCAAACGACAGCGCAAGCTTGCTCAACCCCGCGGCCTGGTCCTCATCGAAGGCATTGCGCTTGCCGGCGAAGTAACCCAGCGCGAGAACAAAAAATACCGGAAGTAGTGCGCTTACAAGCCCGCCGATGTTCATGAGTGACTCCTTTCTGCGCTCCCTAGAACTCGATCTTAGTTCTGAATCCGAAGACGACCGCGCGCTGCGCGCTTCCTCCCACGTTCGCGTAGTACTGGATGACCGGCTGCAAAAGGAGCATGGGTAACACATCCAGCAGAGCGTTGAATTCAACGCCCTCCTCGGTCTTCCAGGCCGGCGTGCCGGGCGGAAGAAACTGTGAGCTCAAGCTGTTTCGCACATAGCCAAGCGACATAGTGTTGTGGATGTGCACGCGCAGCGGCTCATTGAAACGCAGTCCCGCAGTCAGCAAAGTGTTGTTGCGATTGACGCTCCCGGGACTCCAGTCATACGCAAAAGTTCCATCCAGTCCTTTGTCGCCGTTCGGGTCCACTCTCCAAAGCGCTTGGCTCGCCATCCAATACAGGAGGTAATTTCCCCGCTGCGGTTTAGCGCTCGTCGGCGAAGCGAACTTTCCCGGATTGTAGGAAGCGCCGAACTGATACAGACCGGAATATCCCTTTCGAGTTTCCACGTTGTCGAAGGCCCGAACTGACGACGCCTTCTTGCCCGGAGTAAACCCAATCTCCGAAACACTCATTGGAGTTCCATTGAATTGGGGAACGAGGCCAGTGGGGTTTTGCGAATACGGCGAGCTCACCGCGGCCAGCACCATCGATTTCAGGTAGAAGTTCTGGATGGGTACAACCCGGACCTCCAACGCCGGCGTTGAGGGAGGATCGAAAGACTCAAAGTCCGTGAACAGATTGCCCAACGCGTAGCCCATCGGCTCGAAGATGAAGGACGCCGCGTAGTGCTGGGCTCCGTAGAAATCCTGACCCGCGAACTGACCCACGCGCACAGTAAGACGCTCACTCAGCCATCGCTTTTCGATCCACCACGAATCGAGTCGGCATGTATTCCCGCTGGACATCCCGCTGGGGCTGGTCAGAAGACCGAGGTACGTTCCGAGATTGCCGCCGCCCTGCCACAGTGCGGTTGCATGGAAATACAGATCGTGCCATCCGGTCAGCTTTGCGAGATCAATGTCCACCGTTCCGCGGAATCTGTTCCAACTAGCAAATCGTTCTGGCTGCACGCTCTTAAGGTTCCAAAGGGAATCGCTGACATACTGAAAATCGAAGCTCACACCGCGCTCTTCGAGGCGTGTCCGCTCACCTCCCCAATCCCCAAAGAGGTGCCCGTGCGGGCCTTGGCCCGTTTCATGACTGTCCGGGCCGGGGAGCGGTTCCTGTTGCGCCGTCTGTGAACGAACCGGCAAAGCGAACAGGCTCAGGCCGAACGATAGCGAAAACAGAACCAACATTGTCGAACGCACAAGCAAGACTTCTCCTCAGCGCCAAAGACGATTGGTCTGGCGTCCGTGTGACAACCCGATTGACTGAAACGAATTCGTGGTGCGGCGAACCTATTAGGCTCGCCGCACGTACTTAGGCTGTGGCCGTTAATCTCGCTGCTTCGTTCACATATTCCGGCTTGTAAACGTGTTTACGGATGAACGCAATCATGTCCGTTGGGCGAGGGACGGTGGCCAGGCCGGAATCGAAGACCAGTTTTGCAACTCGCGCGGCTGTCTGGATTTCGGACTCGAGAATATCCGACTGCAACGGATACAAAAGGCCCTGCTTGAGTAAATCGGGCGGCACCTGGTCTGCAACGGCTTGGCCAGCTTCAATGAACATCTCGTCAGTGACGCGTTTCGCCTGGGTGGCAAAGATCGCCATGCCGACGGCCGGGAAAATGTAGAAGTTGTTCGCTTGGCCTGGCAGGAATGTTTGGCCGTTATAGTGGACCGGCGGGAACTGCACACCGGCTGCGTAGATCGCTTTACCCTTCGACCAGGTATAGGCTTGTTCGGGAGTACATTCGGCATGCTCGGTGGGGTTCGATAGCGCAAGGATTACTGGTCGCTCGTTGATTCGCGCCATAGCCTCGATCACCTTTTGATTGAACGCCCCGCCAATCGTGCTCACTCCGATGATCGTGGTGGGCTTGAGGCTCTCAATGGCAGGAACGAAATCCCGCGTTGGCGCATGCTGGTGCGCATACGGCAACTGGAAATCGAAGAGATCCTTGCGGCTGGACTCCAGCAGCCCGTTGACATCGAACATGTAGACCCGGGACTGCGCTTCCTTGAGCGTCATGCCTTGCTTCACGAGCGCGGAACACAGCAGATCGGCAAGTCCAATGCCGGCCGAGCCGGCGCCGAGGAACAGGTACTTTTCATCTTTGAGTTTTGTGCCCTTGACCTTGGCCGCGTTAATCATCCCTGCCAGGGTGATGCCGGCCGTACCTTGCACATCATCGTTGTAGACGCAGTACTTGTCGCGATAGCGCTGCAGCAGGTGCACAGCGTCCTTGCCGGTCCAATCTTCGAAGTGAATGCAACACTTTGGGAACACTTCCTGCACTGCTTGAACGAACTCGTCGACAAAAGAATAAAGATCCTCGGTGGCAGCACGCGTCTTGCGCATTCCCAGATACAAAGGATCATGCAGGTATTGCTCTTTGTTGGTACCCGCGTCGAGGTACATGGGCAGCAGGTAGTGCGGAGGCACTCCGGCGCAGGCCGTGTAGAGCTGCAGCTTGCCAATGGGGATGCCCGCACCGTTTGCCCCCAAATCGCCGAGCCCAAGAATTCGGCCGCCATCCGTGACACAGATGAACCGAACGTCCTTCTGCGGCCAGTTTTTCAGAATTTCCTTCACCTTGCCGCGCCGCGTAATCGACAGATACATGCCACGCGTCTGGCGGTAGATATGGCCGAACTTCAGGCATGCCTCACCGATGGTCGGGTCGTACACAATCGGGAGAAAGCGCGCCGGGTCCGACATCACCGTTCGATAGAAGAGCGTCTCGTCGTGATCGAGCAGATTCATTAAGTAGATGTAACGCTCGAGGTCTGTGTCCTTCTTGCTCAGTTGGAGCATGACCCGCTGCAACTGAATTTCATCGGTCTCCGTTACATCAGGAACGAGCCCAACAAGCCCGAGTGCTTGTTTTTCCGCCTCAGTGAAGGCGGTCGACTTGTTGAGCGATGGATCGCGGAGCAATTCGATTCCGCGCTTGGCAGTGCTAGTCATTTTGATTACCTCTCTTTCGTTTTTTTTAGTTCGGGGCCCGGTGATCCTGCACCACAATCAGGCAGCGGCGGTCGCCACGTAGGGTGTGACCATTTTTTTGGGGTCGACAACTCGATCGAATTCGGCCTCGGTCACGAAGCCGAGCTTCAGCGCGGCTTGCTTCAGCGTAAGGTCGTTGTCCATAGCGTAGTGCGCAATCTTGGAAGCCTTGTCGTAGCCAATGATGGGCGAGAGCGCTGTCACCAACATCAGCGAACGCTCGACGTATTCGTTGATCTTCTTCAAATTGGGCTTCGTCCCCTCGACCAGGAACTTACGGAAGTTCGTGCAACTGTCGGTCATGAGCGTGATCGAGTGCGTAACGTTGTAGATGATCAGAGGTTTGTAGACATTCATTTCGAGATAACCCCCAGCGCCACCAAAGCCCACAGCTAAATCATTCGCCATGACTTGGACGGCGACCATCGTGAGGGCTTCTGCCTGTGTGGGGTTGACTTTCCCCGGCATGATCGAGGAGCCCGGTTCGTTTTCTGGAATCACCAATTCGGCGAATCCGGCTCGCGGGCCGCAGGACATCAGGCGGACGTCGTTGGCAATTGTGTCCCGGAAAGCTGCACCTGTGCGTCGTGGGTTCGGTGCGGTCACGAACGGTAACCCGGTGAGCTTGGCGAGATCCCGGTGCCGACGGCCGTGCCACCGAGCGCAAGACGGTAGACGTCTTTCAGCGCGTCTTCGATCCGATCAAGATCGTCAGCGAGCACGCATTCATAGCCCGACCACTCCTGCCCAAGAGTGAGTGGCGTAGCATCTTGCATGTGTGTGCGGCCGATCTTGATGACATCTTTCCACTGCTCAACTTTCTTAGCGATCGCGTCGTGCAGCGCCTTCACAGCTGGGATCAGCCGCTGCTTCACATTGACCGCCGCCGCGATGTTCATTGCGGAGGGAAACGAGTCGTTGGATGACTGAGCCATGTTGACGTGATCGTTGGGGTGAACCGGCGTCTTGCTCCCCAACGGCGTGCCGGCGATCTGGCAGCAGCGGTTGGAGATCACTTCGTTCACGTTCATGTTGAACTGCGTGCCGCTGCCCGTCATCCACACATGCAGGGGGAACATGTCGTGATGCTGGCCCGCGAGAATTTCGTCGCAGACCTGGACGATCAAATCGTGGCGTTTCTGGTCGAGCCGCTTGCTGCCATGGTTGGCATTGGCGGCGGCTTTCTTCAAAGTGGCATAGCCGGTGATCATTTCGCGGGGCATCAAATCTTCGCCGATGCTGAAGTGCTCAAGCGAGCGCTGAGTCTGCGCGCCCCAGAGTTTGTCAGCCGGAACATCTACTTCGCCGAGGCTGTCTGTTTCCTTGCGAATTTCCGTCATTTTGTTTTCTCCTTTTTCTATTCATCCGCTTGGTGGCCAAGTCTTATCGGTTCCAGTCCGAGTTGTGGGGGCATTGATCCGGAGCGCGCAGGGCAACCTACTTCCGGCGGGCTGCTCAAGGTATTGAAGAGCGGCAGTGCGAGCCTTCTGCTTGTCCGAGAGGGCGACGGCATCTTCGAGATCGATGATGAGTGCGTCGGCACGTACCTCAGCCGCGCGGCCAAACCGATCGGCTTTCGTCGCGGGCGTGAACAGCCAGCTCTTCAACGAAAGAATCGACCTGCGCGATTTGTGTACTGCCATAACTACTCCTCAAACTTTTGACAACCTCCCTATACAAATGCAATCGAGTGACCAATGCGATGGCGCTGAATTCACTGCCCTTGCTGGGGAAGATCGTGCCGAAAATTCTGAAGTGCTGAAATTTCAGAGGGAAGGAATCAGAACGCGAAGGAGCAGGTTTAGCTTATGATGCCGATCAAAACGAGTCCACGCTCACGCCAAAAATGATGGGATTCGAACTATCACTGAAGAAGATTGCGCGCAGCGCGAAACTACAGGAGTGTTCGGGCATGATCCCGACAACCTTCACATCGAGCAGAGCTCAAAGAAATGGCGAGCAGGTATCTCGCTTGCTGGAAATGAAGGACAGTCCCCTCATACACGCTATCGTGTTTCGTCAGCGGTTGCTGGCACGAAGTTCGAGGCTCTGAGTAACTAAGCATATCGAATTAGATTTTGAAAACGCCGTTTATCGATGCCTAGGCTTGCAATCTTCGAATCGAGTGTCTGGCGCGGAATCCCCAACTTTGCTGCTGCTCCCTTGGGGCCAGCAACCCGCCCGCCGCTCTCTGCAAGAGCTGCCTCGATAATCTCACGTTCTCTGTCAGCTCGCATTCTAACAAATGGAACAGCCGGGCCGTACCCTTGCGGGATCTCCCTCTTTAGCCACGTCTCCTCGACCGAAAAGACATCCCCCTCACACAAAATGGCTGTACGCTCAATAACGTTCTGCAATTCGCGGATATTGCCGGGCCAGCCGTAGCCCTGAAAGATATCAAGCGTTTTCTGCTCTATGCTGCGAAACCCTTTCCCGGTTTTCTCTCGATAGCGATCGAGCAGATATTCGACAAGGAGAGGAATATCGTCGATTCGCTCACGCAGGGATGGCATCTCGACGGGGAACACGTTGATCCGGTAAAAGAGATCGCGACGAAACGTACCGGCAGCTACGGCCGCGGTGAGGTCACGATTCGTGGCTGCGATGATCCGTACATCTGCCGAAATCGTTTGATTGCCGCCTACACGTTCAAACTCTCTTTCTTGCAGAATCCGCAGTAGAACGATTTGCGTTTCCATTGGCAGCTCGCCTACCTCATCCAGGAACAGAGTTCCGCCGTCTGCCGCCTCAAACCGCCCGAGACGGCGCTGCGTTGCTCCGGTGAAGGCCCCCTTTTCATGTCCGAATAGTTCGGAATTGATAAGAGATTGCGGAATCGCTGCGCAGTTGACTCGAATGAACGCCCGTTGCGAGCGATGCGATCGTTTATGAATTGCGCGCGAGACCAGCTCTTTACCTGTTCCAGTCTCTCCCAAAATCAAAACTGTGGAATCCGTCGGAGCGACCTTTGCGACTTGTACCAGAACTCGTCTTAGTGGCTCTGAGAAACCAACAATTTCCTCAAACATAGAAGGTCGATCGGCCTCTTCTTTGAGTACAAGATTCTCCTCATAGAGTTGGTCGTTAAGAGTCTTGATTTCTCCTAAGGCTTCCTCAAGTTCCGCACTGGTTTGGTGCTCCCCTTCTATTTTCATGTGGCGCTCACTTGCGATTCCTACAGCGTGGCTGGCATTTTCGATCGACTGCGGGTCGGCTGGTGCTCGGGCTAACTTCCACGTCGTTCTCTCGCGATCCACTCGCGGATGTATGCCGGGCAGTTCTCCAGCCGGACGCCGTCCGCTTCGCAGCGCTTAAGAAAACTGACAGCCGCTTGATCCACGAGCGTCAGGTCTCGTAAATCCAAGATTAGACGTCGACCCTTCTCTTCGGATTGAAATAATGATTTCATCTCACCTATGTTTTCGGCGTCCATGCAACCGCTCACCATAAAGACAACTTCTCCATTCGCTGTTCTTCGGATCTTCAGCATCTGCCCCACTTTAGAGTATTTCTCAGCTGCCCAGCTTTTAGCACGGACGCTGTCTACAGAAGCAATTGGAAGCCCATCATAATTTACTGAAAACATGACCTTTAAATCGAGGGTCTATTGTGAGTTATCACAAATTTATGAAATTCAACAAGCAATCGTTCTTAGCCTATGAGGGGGATATTACTCAATGCGACGAGGCGAGGACACCGCGGGTTTGAAACGATACTTGTCTATCTTTAGTGACCTAATCTTAGACTCCAGCGTGGGTCCTGGAATACCGAGTTTGGCAGCGGCTCCGGATTGTCCGGACACCCGTCCTCCGCTTTCGCGAAGAGCGGCCTCGATCATTTCTTTCTCCTGGGTGACAAGTCTTCGAGACAGGTCCATTTGGCTTTTTGTTTCGGTTCCAAGCGGCGATCGCGAAAGCCAACTCTCATCCACCGAAAACTCCTCCGTGTCGCAGACGATCACAGATCGCTCTATGACGTTCTGCAGCTCGCGAATATTACCCGCCCAGCCGTATGCCTGGAGCAGATCGAGTGTCTTTGTGTTTACCGCCCGAAAATTCTTTCCCGCTTTC
>Ga0210384_10009116_pt1 | contig 10270 bp, 7 predicted proteins | sample IncBWH2MmetaG_FD_160574 | JGI IMG/M metagenome (GOLD analysis project Ga0210384, IMG submission 160574) | Forest soil microbial communities from Barre Woods Harvard Forest LTER site, Petersham, Massachusetts, United States - Inc-BW-H-2-M | ecosystem: Environmental > Terrestrial > Soil >...
CGATTCGCCACCCGAAAGCGTCGAGGTCAATCGGTCCAGCGAAAGATAATCCAGCCCGACTTCGTCCAGAAATTGCAGCCGCGAGCGAATTTCCTCGAGAATCTTGTCTGCAATCGTGCTCTGCGCTTCGGTCAACTGCAAACCCGCAAAAAACGCCCGAGCCTCTTTGACCGTGAGCGCGCAAATCTCCGTAATCGACTTCCCCGCGACGCGCACGGCGCGCGCCTCCGCACGCAACCTGGTGCCGCCGCATTCCGGGCACATCGCATATCCCCGATAACGGCTCAGGAAAACGCGCACGTGCAACTTGTACTTCTTGCGCTCCAGCCAATTGAAAAATCCCTTCACGCCGTCAAAATCATTCTCCGGGTCGCCTTCGAGGATCAGCTTCCGCTGGTCCGTAGTCAGGTGCCGCCACGCCACGTTCGTGGGAATGTCTCGTGAACGAGCCCACTTCTTCATGTCTTGAAATAACGTCTTGTAACGCGGCTTGGTCCACGGCTCAACCGCGCCTTCCTCCAGAGACTTGCTCGGGTCGGGCACGACGAGGTTCAAATCGAAATCAATGGTGTTGCCGAAACCCTGGCAGCGCGGGCAAGCGCCATACGGATTATTGAACGAAAACAGTCGCGGCTCCGGCTCCTGGTACAGCGTTCCGTCGTTCTTGCATTCGAATCGCTCGTTAAAGACAAGCCGCTCCGCCGCATCGCCGACAAACTCCAAAAGCGCTTCCCCGCCGGCCTCGCGGTAACAAATCTCAATCGAGTCCACCAGCCGCGCTCTTGACTCCGGGCTAACCGCCAGCCGGTCCACCACCACGTACACTGGCCGCGTAAAATCCACTTCCAGCAGCGTTTCCGGCGAAGAAAACTCGTGCAACCGGCCGTCCTGGTATAGCCGGTTGAACCCGCGCTTCTGAATATCGCTCAGCGCGTTGCGCAAAGTCTCGGCCGGAGGCGCCGCAGGCTTTTTCTTTCCGCCGCGCCGAGCCCCGGTGGCCTGCGCCGGCGCGATTCGTAGCTCGTACAACACATAAAATCGCCGCCCGGGCGCAAGCGATAAAACCTTATTCCCGATTTCTTCCGGATTGTCGCGGCGCACTTCCGTACCGCACTTGATGCAAAACGTCTGCCCGCATCGCGCGAACAGCAGCCGCAGGTAATCGTAAATCTCGGTCGCAGTGGCCACCGTGGACCGCGGGTTGCGCGTGGAATTTTTCTGTCGAATCGCCACCGCGGGCGCGATCCCCGAGATTTCATCGACGTCCGGCTTTTCCATGCGCTCCAGAAATTGCCGCGCGTACGCCGACAGCGACTCCACATACCGCCGCTGCCCCTCCGCATAGATCGTGTCAAACGCAAGCGAAGACTTGCCGGATCCGCTGACTCCAGTGACCACGGTAATCGCATTATGTGGCACGTCCAGGCTGATATTTTTCAGGTTGTGGACACGAGCGCCACGAATGGAAATAGTGTCTTGGCTGGTGTTTACCGGGATGAGTTCGTTGGTCGCCACAGGGAAGCTCAGACAGTGCGTTCTGCGCGCGCTGTCCAAACTCTAAATTATACGGTGACTGCGCGGGCAGGGCAAACCGAGTATTTACGGCTCTTCGATCAGGCTGATTTGCCCGACCCCGCCCTCGACCTTCAGATGAATCGTCGCCGGGGTCTTTCCGTAGGCGTCGTTCGTGTATTCGTCGTCTTCGTGACGAAATCCGTGCGCACTGATCGAACCGATCCCGCCGGAGGCTCGCACCACCACGCCGACTTTTCGCGGCAAGCGGATTGTGACCTGCCCCACTCCACCCTCCAAATTCGCGGTTAGATCATTTTTACGGTCGCCCGTCAGATCCACGTCCGCCTGCCCCGCGCCCATGGTCATATCCAACCGTGTCACAGGCAAGTCGCGAAGCAGCAGGCGCCCGCGTCCGGCGCCCATTTCTACTTTCAACTCCAGCGGCACATCATTGCTGAGGCGCAGATTCCACTCGTTGTGCGAGCTTCCAAAATGTGTGCTCGTTCCATCCTGCGAAATATTTAGGTGGCCGACGCCGCCTTCCACGTTGTAGTCAACCCGCGGCGTCTCATACGAGTCGCTATACTTGAAGTCAGCCTCGAGAAGATGGCTGGAGCCTCCGCTGATGTTGAACTCACCCGCGCTAGTCTCGAGTGAAATATCGACGGACTTCGCGCCTTGCCGGTCCACTGTGCGGGAGTGCTGCTGTAAATCGTTGGAAGAATGCCGATCGTGCGTGAAAGCCCGGCCGTGCCAGAAAAGAACCACAAGCACCAGCACGAACGCCAACGCGCCAAAAGTCGCTCCGAGAGAAACTCCGCCTGATCGCGCGGTGCCATCCGGATTTTGCCGAGCGCGCGTCACATCCCACATCTTTCCCAGACCGATAAAAACCAGAATCAGCGGCCAGTACGTTCGCAGGATGGGCCAGGGATCAAACGCCGGCCGCCAGTTCGCGTACAAAAACATCGCGCCCACAGTGATGAGCACAATCGGCAGCACAAGCGAAGTGCGGCGCTGGAATTGACGGTCAGCCATTTCACACCCCTTCGTCTCTTATTACGCAGCTACAGCGAAAAAAGTTCAGCATTTCGGAGTGAAATCGTAGCCGTAGAGTATCGCCGAAGGCGTGCCGCCGCAACGCCAGGCCGGGCGCGCTATGCTAAAGTCGCGGGGATTGGACAGTGCAAGGAGTGTCGCAATGGCTGCGTGGGATAGAGTTATTTGGATAGTGCTGGACAGCGTAGGCATCGGCGAATTGCCCGACGCCGCAGAGTACGGTGACGTCGGCCGCAACACTCTCGGGCACATTGCGGAATCCCGCCCGCTGCAAATTCCGAACCTCGTGCGGTTGGGTCTGGCAAACATCGCGCCGCTAAAGCATCTCCAAGCCACAGCCGCGCCTCTCGCCGCTTACGGCAAAGGCGCGACCCACTCGCCGGGAAAAGATACGACCACGGGGCACTGGGAAATGGCCGGCGTGTGGCTGCCGCAGGCATTTCCCGTCTACAAAAACGGATTCCCGCCCGACGTAATCGCGGAATTTGAGCGCTTGATCGGCCGCAAGACCATCGGCAACAAGCCCGCGTCCGGAACAGAAATCATCAAGGAGCTGGGTGAAGAGCATGTGCGCACAGGCAAGCCCATCGTCTATACCTCGGGCGATAGCGTTTTTCAGATTGCCACGCATGAAGACGTCATTCCCATCGCAGAACTCTATCGTATGTGCGAAATCGCACGGAAGTTGCTGGACGGTCCGCATCGGGTGGGGCGCGTAATCGCCCGACCGTTCGCAGGCCCGGTCGGCAATTTCGTGCGCACTCCGCGGCGCCACGATTACGCCGTCGATCCGCCAAAGCCCATGCTCCTGGATGTTCTGGCAGAGCGCGGCGTCCCGGTGTTTGGAGTAGGCAAGATCCACGACATCTACAACGGCCGAGGTGTGGCGGACTATGTCACCACCAAGAGCAACGCCGATGGAATGGAGAAACTAACCGCCGGTGTCCACGAACGAAGCAAAGGACTGATTTTCTGCAATCTCGTCGACTTCGACATGCTGTACGGCCACCGCAAAGACGTGGAAGGCTTCGCCAGGTCGCTGGAAGAATTCGATCAAGCGCTCAGCAGCTTTTTGCCCCAACTCAGCCCCACCGATCTCCTGATAATTACCGCCGATCACGGCTGTGACCCCGATCCACGCTGGCCCACCACGGACCATTCTCGTGAATATGTACCGATTCTTGCCTGTTCGCCCGCCAGTAACTCAGGCGTGAACCTGGGCATCCGCGAAACACTTGCGGACATGGGGCAAACGATTGCCGAGAATTTCGGCGCCACGATCCCACACGGGATAAGTTTTCTCCCCGCAGTCACGAATGCCGCCGCCACGCAGCAGCAAGTTAGTGGATGAATAGCGGCGCCGACTTTTCGAAAACACAAGACTCCACGGTCGTCGCCACCGCATAACCGTAAGATACTTTGCTGGATTTTTGACTAATTACCGGCCGCGCTGGCGTTCGGCCCGCCAGGCGCATAGTAGCCGTTGCGCGTGCGTGCCTGCAGCTTGCCCCGCCCGCGCGGCGGGATCACTTCCACCTGAACTGCGCGGAACGTGCCATCACGCTTGGCATTCGTTGGATAGTACGCCAGCGTGTACTGATTCCGGATATCATGCGCAACTTGCTCGCAAATGTTGTGCACATCTTCGACGTTCTCCGGAAAGTAAGCCAGACCGCCGGAAGCTTTCGAGATTTCTTCCAGAGCACGCTTCGCGCGTTTCGCGCTCTTCTTGCTCTCTTCGCTTAGCAAACCGATCGTATAGATAACCGTATCCGTCTTTTGAATCTCGCGAACTGTTTTCTCCAGCGAGCTGTGGCTCGTGTTGTCCTCGCCATCCGTGACGATCAACAGCACCTTCTTATCTTTGGCGCCTTTTTTCACGTGATCAAGCGACCCGATAATCGCGTCATACAGCGCCGTGCTGCCGCGCGAATCAATACGCTCCAGCGCTTCTTTCAGTTCGGGAACGCTATTCGTGAAATCTTTGTCCAGATCGAGGTAGAAATCGTCATTGAAGTTCACGACAAACGCCTCGTCCTGCGGGTTGCTCGCCTCAACCAACGTAAGAGCCGCCTGGTTCACGCGCGGCCGCTTGTCCCGCATGCTCCCGCTGTTATCGATCACCAGGCCCATGCTGACCGGGACGTCTTCGCGCTTAAAAACCGAAAGCTTCTGCTCAACCTTATCCTCGAAAACGCGGAAATTATCCTGCTTGAGCCCATCCGCAAATCGCCCGCGGTCATCCATCACGGTCGTGTGCAGCACCACCAGGTTGACGTCCACGCGTATCTTGGAGTCTTGACCGGAGTTGCCCTGGCCTGGAGGAGGCGGAGGAGCGGTGGGTGCAGACGGAATTTGCGCCAGCGCAATCCCTACGCCAAAAAGAACCGCGAACGAGACAAGCAGAGCGAGGAAGCCCCTCCGTGAGGATACAGATGCGAAGTCAGTGGCTAGGAGCGTAGTAGCCCGTCTTCGAGTACACGTTGAGGGGAGGAAGCCCCTTGGGCGCACGCAGCTTGATTTTAATTTTTCTCCAGCGCGCGTCATGCGCCTTATTGCTTGGCCGATATCCCAGGACATATTGGTTTCGTAGCTCCATGCCGATTTTTGATGCGATGTCCGGAAGCTCATTCAGGTTCTCGACCGCAAACACGCGGCCACCCGTCATCTCGGTAACTTCCCCTAATAAAGACGGGCCGTTCAGTTCCTCAGGCGTCCGGTTGCGATAGCCGAGCGGGTCAAAGATGCCGATGGCATAGAGCTGGGTGTCGGCTTCCTTTACCAGTCGCTTGATATCGCTTTCATTGTACCTACTATGATTATCGCCTCCATCCGACAGGATGAGCAAGGCGCGTTTGCCGTTCTTAGCACCCCTCATCTGGCTAAGGCCGAGATAGATCGCATCCAGCAACGCCGTCCGTCCCTTCGGAGCGGTCATCATCATGCGGCTCTGCAGGTCCTCTATGCTGTTGGTGAAGGCGCTCGTCAGCTCCGCGCGCTCGTTGAAGCTGACCAGGAAAAACTCGTCCTGCGGGTTAGCCGTTTTGAAAAATTGCAGCGCAGCCTCGCGTGCCTTTCCAATCTTGTTGGCCATGCTGCCGCTAAAATCAAAGATCACGCCGATCGAGATAGGAACATCTTCAGAGGAAAACGTAACCACTTCCTGCTCAATATTGTCTTCGTAAACGCGGAAGTTGTCTGGGTCAAGTCCCGTAACCAAGCGGTTGTAAGGGTCCGTCACGGTGACATTGATCAGGGCCAAGTCCACGTCCATGTGCAAGCCAGTCAATGGCCTGACCACAAAGCCAGCCGTGTCTTTTTTCACGTCCTCTTTGGGCTTGCCCGCATCTTTGCCTTTAGCTTCTTCTTTGGGCTTTTCGTCGCCCAGGGCCGCCGGATTCTCGTCAGAGCCCGAAGGATTTTGCGCAGCAGCGGGAACGGACAGGGAAAGTAGCAGTGTCAGACAGACGGACAGGAAAATAACGAACCATCTCAGAGAATGGAATTGATGTGCATCGCGCTTCACGGCTCCCTCACTCGACCCGGACCTGCAGGAACGGCCGCGCGGTAGGACTGCCTTGGATTCTATCACCGCACATATACAAGACAAGAACAATTGCTAAATGCTTCCAACAAATATTGTCAATCTTTTGTCAACGCGTGTTTTTGTAGAGAAGTCACACGTGTTTCCTATCTTTTGATGAAACATTGCACGCTTGCCAGCACCGGGAAGTTACAGTAGAAGTGGCTCAGGAACAATGTAGGAAGGCCAAATCATGAGTTCGCCCAACGTAGTGGTCGTAATCCCCGCCCGTTATGGCTCGACCCGGTTGCCTGGGAAGCCGTTGGTATCCCTCGGTGGAAAGCCTATGATTCAGCGCGTCTATGAGCGTGCCAAGCTGGCACAGCGGGTGAGCCGCGTCATCGTAGCCACCGACGACGACCGCATCCTCAAGGCCGTGCAGGACTTCGGCGGCGAAGCGCGCATGACCCGGCACGACCACCGCACCGGCACGGAACGCGTAGCCGAGGTGGCCGCGCACGAGCCCGGCGACATTTTCGTAAACGTGCAGGGAGACGAGCCGCTCCTCGACCCGGCAGCCGTCGACACGGCTGTAGGAGCTTTGCTAGAAGAGCCCCAGGCCGCGATTGCCACCGTCGCGACCCCCATCAGGACTCCCGGCGACATCATGGACCCCAATGTCTGCAAGGTAGTGCTGGACTTCGACGAGAATGCCCTCTACTTTTCGCGAGCCCCCATTCCCTGGGTGAGGGACACCGGCGGCCATGTGCAAGCCCGCCATCTGAAGCATCTTGGGTTATACGTGTTTCGCCGCGATGCCCTGCTCGAGTACCCCACCCTCCCGCAGGGTGAGCTGGAGCGGGTCGAACAACTCGAACAGCTACGCTGGCTCGAGAATGGCTGGAAGATCCGCGTCGCCGAAGTCCAACACGACGCCATCAGCGTAGACGTACCAGAAGACGTCCCCCGCGTGGAAAAGCTGCTAGCCGAGAAGTAGCGGCTTCAGATTCCGAGTGGGACAGCCATTTCTGGCTGTCCGCACCCGCAAGCGCAGGCGAAGTTCGCGGAGCCCTGCGGCCTTTGCCCTGCACCAAGGACGGCCCAGCCCCCTACGGCTGAACGGACGCGCTCCCCGCGGTAGTTCGGTTCGAGTCCACGCCGACCAACAAGATCGTGCCCGACCCAGTCAGATAAGCCCGAAAGTTCAAAGTTGTCGACGGCGTGTTCCCCGTCGTGATCGTGTAATTGTTAGCGCCCGTCCCATCCCCGTTCACCGTAAGCGTTCCGTTGATCGGTATATTTAGGAACGCAGGATTACGTTTGCTCGGCGACGCCAGTTCCACGAAATCGACCACCCCGGCGATCGGGCCGCTACTGGACAAGGCGTACTGGCCGGCGAAGTCCTCCTCGACGCCCAGCGCAAGGTTAATTCCGCTCCAGTCAAAAACGTAATTTCCCGCCAAATTAGCCGCAGAGAATGTGCCCGTTTGGGCCAGCATGCTGCCATCACCCACCACGCCATTGCTGATGTCTTGGATAAATCCCTGCGTCGCAGACGCAAGATAAAACACGAACTGGAATGTGCCCGCGTTCGGGCTGCCGGCGGCAGTAAAGGTTAGTGTTCCACGACCCGTTCCCGCGTTCGCCGTGTCGATAGCAAATTTGGCATTTTGGATCGTCGTCCCGCTTCCCACCGAATTGTGAATGCCGTTGTCATTGTCATCGAGCTGGATGTTCGTCAGATTTCCGCTCGCGTCTGTTGTAAACCGGCCGCCGCGGGCAATCGCCCCGCCTGTCCCCAGCACCGCTGAGCCACCAATGAGGAATGCAAAGCTACTTGCTGTAGCCTGCGTAGGTGCGCCGCTCTGCTGCAAAGCGTCGCCAAACGTAAAGAGCTGTTGGTCGGTCTCAAGCAACCGGATCCGCGTGCTATCTACGATATAGAAAACGAAAGACCGGCTTGCAAACGTAATCGCCCCTCGTCCAAACGTCGAGCCGTTCGTAGGATCGAGCACGTACGTCCCACCTGCTCCGAAGGTCTGCGCCGTTGTCAGTGGCGTACTTGAACCGCCGTCATTCGAATCGAAGATTCCCCCGGTGATCGCTCCCCCGCCGTTCGTCACGATCTGCCCCAAAACGGAAAGGGGAGCCCCGCTGCCATCCGTGCCCGCGACATCAAACACGTAGCCGCCGTTGATCCCGCTCACGCTGAAAGAGTTCGGCGACTGCAATAGAAAAGAGCCGCTCGATGTCGCGTTCAGGTCCGTCTGCATCATTACGCCCTTCGTCGACGAATTCAGCGCAATGGTCAGCCCAAGGCCGCCATTTAAAGTGGTGAGCGTAAGCGTCCCTTTGCCGTTTCCTTGGATGGAGTAGCTCCCGCCGGTAAATTGCACGGTATTCAGGCTGCTCCCATCGATCACATCCTCCATGCCCGCCGAAATATTGCCGCTTCCGTCCGCCACGAAGCTCCCTACCCTGGCAATCAAGGCTCCGACATTCGCGCTCGCATCCGTGCCGCTCATCGAAAAGGAATACGTGCCTTTGAGGCTCGCGTTCGAAAAATTCCCAGTGACGGGCGGAGGTGCTGGATTAGACGACCCGTTGCCTCCGCAAGAGATCGTCAGTAGTGCCAACGCCCCTGCCGCAACAACAAGCAGCCGCCTCACAGCGCACCTCGTCGATCAGCCGACGTACTTGTTGAGCGAAGTGGAAAACCCTGCGTGCTGCGCAGCGCGAGCGTCTGACCGCCCTTTTGAACTATCCGCGCCAGAAAGTGCGTTCCCGAGCCAAGCGCCACATTTTCTCCGACCACGCGAACCGCATCCCCCGCCGCCAGCGTGAAATGATTGCTCTCCAGCAAGCGAGCATTGCCCAAATGCACGTCGAGCACGCCCGAACTCGTCTGCAATGTCACGTGCGGCCCAAACGGAGCAGCCGACGACGTTTCCGAGTAGGTGATCACCGAACCCTGCACAGATATTTCGCGGCTAACCGCGTAGCCAAGATTCCCCTGCGGAGCACTCTTCTGTTGTGCGCTGGCCATCGTCGCGAGCAGCAGCGTGCTGCCCAGCAATGCAATGCCAATGCACCCTTCAAGCAGTCGTGTCATTTCGTTCTCTTCTCCCAGGCAAAAGAGCCCCCACTCCGCCTATATTTTTTGTGACTTAGGTTGGACGAGCGTAGCGGCGCGCGCGGTTGCGCACGGAAACCAAAGAGCGTTTCCAAAACGCCAACAGCACGAACTCGCAAAGATCGACATCCCCGTGACTAAGAACACGGCTGAACAAAAAAGGTTTCACCGAAGGCGTAACTCACCGAAGGCGTAACTCGAGGTCCCGATGCATTCTCCTGTAGCGCAGGGCGGAGTCCGCGTAGCCCTGCGGTTTTTCCACCGCGTCTTGCCACCCACGCGGAGAGAGGTTTCCCCGAGCGCAGGCCTCAATCAAAGCAGAAAATCCTTGAATAGGTGAGCGTCAGTAATCCGATTTGACAGTTTCTCGCCCAGCGAACATAATTGATTGTACGTCACTCCTGCGGAGGGCTAACAAGCCCGCGTTATTGTGAAGTGCGGGCTATCAAGGATGGCGCCAAAATATATTTTTGTTACCGGCGGAGTTGTTTCCTCACTGGGAAAAGGCGTAGCGGCCTCCTCAATCGGCTGTCTCCTCGAAAGTCGCGGTTTCAAAGTCACCCTTCAGAAGTGCGATCCGTATCTTAACGTCGATCCCGGCACCATGAGCCCGTTTCAGCACGGCGAAGTCTTCGTCACCGAAGACGGCGCCGAGACCGACCTCGATCTCGGTCACTACGAGCGCTTCACGCACGCCAAGCTCTCCCGCGATAACAATTGGACCACCGGCCGCATCTACGAAACGATTTTGACCAAAGAGCGCCGTGGCGACTACCTCGGCAAGACCGTCCAGGTCATTCCGCATGTCACCGACGAAATTAAAGCCACTATCAAAAAAGTTTCCGAAGGCGTCGACGTCGTAATCGTAGAAATCGGCGGCACCGTCGGCGACATCGAATCCCTGCCATTCCTCGAAGCCATCCGCCAAATGCGCCTCGAACTCGGCGCGGAGAACACGCTTTTCGTCCACGTCACGCTCGTCCCCTTTATCGCCGCTGCCGGCGAGCTGAAAACCAAGCCCACCCAGCACAGCGTAAAAG
>Ga0210384_10009117_pt1 | contig 10269 bp, 9 predicted proteins | sample IncBWH2MmetaG_FD_160574 | JGI IMG/M metagenome (GOLD analysis project Ga0210384, IMG submission 160574) | Forest soil microbial communities from Barre Woods Harvard Forest LTER site, Petersham, Massachusetts, United States - Inc-BW-H-2-M | ecosystem: Environmental > Terrestrial > Soil >...
CACGAGGCCACGGCCGGTGCCCTCATGGTGCTCTTCGACGGGGCCGTGGCGGCGTCCGAGCAGGACGGCCCGCAGCGGGCGCGCGACGCGCGCTGGACGGCGCGTCTGCTGCTCTCGCGCTGAGCAGCGCAGGGAGAGCAACCGGGACCGTCGCCGTTCAGCGGATCACGCCCGGACGGAAGCTGACCGATCCAGAAGTTTGAAAACGGACCCACGACCGCGGCAGCCGCTGCGGCGGCTCGCTTGACGAGAGCGTAACTCTGGCGTAAGTTGGCGAGCATCGACTCATTGCCGCGGCGGTCGCCGAGCGGCCGCGAGCCGGAAACCGGTTCCATGCTCTGAAAGGGAGGCGTGAGATGGGCAAGAGGATCTTGCTGGGCAGCCTCGTGGGCAGCATCGTCGTATTCGTCGTCAGCTCCGCCTGGCACCTCGCTCCCGGGCTTGGCGAGATCGGGGTCAAGGCCCTGCCCGCCGAAGACACCGTGCGCGCCGGGCTGCGTAGCTCGCTGCACGAGCCGGGACTCTATTTCTTCCCCGCGCCCGACATGTCGGCGGGCAGGACCAAGGAACAGGTGAAGGCCGACCAGGCGGCATACCTCGAGAGGTACCGCAGTGGCCCGTCCGGCATCCTGGTGTACCACCCGGGCGGTGAAGAGCTGAACTTCGGCAAGCTCATGGGATACCAGTTCCTGTTCGGGCTGGCAGGGGCGTTCGTCATCGCCTGGATCCTGGCGCTCACCGCGGGCTCGACGACGTTCGGCTCCCGGGCCTGCTTGGTGCTGCTGATCGCGCTCTTCGGCGGCATCGTCTATTCCCTGCCGGAATGGAACTGGTATGGCTTTCCCGCGAGCTACACGATCGCCAGCATCGCCAGCATGCTGGTGAGCTGGGGCATCGCCGGGCTGGCCATGGCTGCCATCGTCAAGCGTCCCGCCGCCGGCTGAGGTTCGGGCTCGGCCGAGCGCTCTTGCGGCCTGTCCGCCGTCCACGAGTTCGGCGGGAGCGCTGTCCGCTCGCGCGGGAGCGCGATCCGCCCGCACCCGGCTCCCGATCCCTTGCGCCCGAGGGGCCGGCCCGCGGCATCGCCGGACCGGCAAGCTGCGTCGCCGCACGAGCAGCTACGCGTTCGCGATAGACTTGAGAGCTGATCCGGGGCAACGTGGAGGGACGGTCATGCTCGCATCTGGCCACCCGCATCGATCCCAGGCCAAGGGCCTCTTCAAGGCTGTCGTACTGGCCGTCGTGCCGGTCTTGCTGGGCGGCGGCGCCGAGCAGCTGCGGGCGAGCGATCTGCCGCGCGACAGGGACGCCTGGCTCGAGGTCAAGACGGCAAACTTCCGGCTGTGGAGCGATGCCGGGGAGCGCCACACCCGCGCCATCGCCGCCCAGCTCGAGCAGCTGCGGTCGGGGATGTTGCGCCTGAACCCCGACCTCACGGCGGCCTCGTCGTGCCCGACCTACGTGTACGTGTTCAAGGACCGCTTCGCGTTCCTCCCCTACCGCTTCCATTTCCAGGGCAAGCGCGTCGAAGTCGCCGGATACATCCTCGGCCGCCCCTGGGGCATCTACGTGGCGATCGACGGCGACCCGCGGACCGACGCGCTGCACAGCGTCCGCCACGAGTACGTGCACTACCTTCTGCACAACAACTTCGCCCACCTGCCGCTGTGGCTCGACGAGGGCCTGGCCGAGTTCTACGGCACCTTCCACCTGGTGGACGGAGAGGCGCGAGTGGGAGAGCCCGTCGCCGCGCACATCCGGTGGCTGCGGGAGAACCAGCTCATCCCGCTGCGGCAGCTGTTCGCCGTCGATCATCGCTCGAAGGATTACCACGAAGGCATCCGCCAGGGAGTGTTCTACGCCGAATCCTGGGCGCTGACCCACTACCTGCTGCTGGGCAACGCCGCTCGGCGCCCGCAGCTGTCGCAGATGTTCAGGCTGATGCAGGACGGCGCGACGCAGGAGGAGGCCTTCAACCGGGCGTTCGCCGGCAACTATGACGCGCTCGAGCAAGAGCTGCTCCTCTACATCCGCAAGCCGGTCTTCTCCTACGCGCACCTGGCGCTCGACGTCGCGGCCGAGGCACGGGCGGCCGTGCAGCCCCTGGCGTGGCCGGATGCGCTCTATCGCCTCGGCGACCTGCTCCTCAACGTCGGTCCCGAGGAGCGAGCGGCGGCGGCGGAGCACTTCCAGGCCGCGCTCGCCGCCAACCCCCGGCACGGCCTGGCCTTGGCAGGTCTGGGGCAGATCGAAGAGCAGGCGGGGCGGCGGCCGGAGGCGCTTGCCGACTACGAGAAGGCGGTGCAGCTGGCGCCGGACGAGCCTTACGCCCACTACCTGCTGGGGAGCTGTCTGCTCGAGCAGGCGCGGGAGGGACCTCGTGCCGCGGTCGCCGAGCGCGATGGCCAGGGCGACCATGGCGGTCAGGTTCGCCAAGGCGCACCGGCCGAGAGGGCGGCCGCGGAGCTGGCGCGCACCGCCGAGCTGGCCCCGGACTTCGCCGACGCGTGGGTCCGTCTCGGGCTGGCGCTGCTGTCGTACGACCCGGCCTCGCAGCGGACCATGACCGCGCTCGAGACCGCCCAGCGCCTGCTGCCGGCGCGGGCCGACGTGACAGTCAACCTGGCGTCCTCGTACGCCCGCCGAGGCGAGCGCCAGAAGGCCGCGGCCATGATCGACCGCGCTCGGGCGGTCGGTGCCTCGCCCGAGCAGCTGGCGCAGGTCCGCGAGGCGCTGCTGCTCGCCGATCGCGACGACGCCGGGAGGCTGGTCGCGGCGGGCAAGATCGAGGAGGCGATCCCGATCCTCGAGCGAGTGGCTGCCGGAACCCAGATCAAGGACGTGGCCGAGCTGGTGGCAGCCGACCTCGGCCGCCTGCGGAAGGCCCTGGCGCGCCAGCGCTTCGTCACCGCCTACAACCAGGCGGTCGAGCTCGCCAATCATGGCGACGCGGCAGGCGCCATCGCCCACCTCCAAGCGCTGCTGGCAACGGCCCCCGAACCCGCCGACGCCGACCAGGCAAGGCACCTCCTCGATCAGCTCCGGGCCCGCCTCGAGCACCGCGGCAACTAAGAACGTCCGGCTGTGCGATACTCCCCGGCTGCGGCGAGGGCGGCGCGCCATGGCGGCGGCCGCGCGCGTCGAGCGAAAGGAGACGACGCATGCACGGCATGCACGACCCGTGTGCGGGCGCGGCAGCGTGGGGATGGTTGGCGGTGGCCTTGATGCTGGTCGGCGCCGTCGCGGCATGCGCCAGCGAGGGCGGCACGCGGCCGGGCAGCGCCCAGGCCGGGGCTGCCGGCGGCACGCCGGACGGTGCCGCGGCCAGCGCCCAGGCAGGCTCCCCGGCAGGTGCCAAGAAAGCGGCGCCGGGGACCACGACCCAGCCCTGGGCGGTCACGCCCTCGGGCGAGCTCGCCCGGCCGCTGATGCCCGATCGCTCGCTCGACCCTCCCGCCGACCAGGTGCCGGTGCTCCTGGCCTACGGCCAGGGAGTCCAGCGCTACGTCTGCAAGGAGAAGGAGCAGGCGAAGGGGAGCTTCGAGTGGACGCTCAAGGAGCCCGTGGCGAAGCTCTCCGACGCCGCCGGCCGCGAGATCGGCAACCATTCGGCGGGTCCCGCCTGGCAGCTCGCGGACGGCAGCAAGGCGGTCAAGAAGAAGCTGGTGGCGAGCGTCCCGGCGCTCGCCTTCGACGCCGTCCCCTGGCTGCTGATCCAGATCGAGTCGAGCGGCAAGGGCGGGCTCGCCGGCACGCAGTACGTGCAGCGGATGGACACCGTCGGCGGCGCGCCCCCCAGCGCCGGCTGCGATGCGGCCCATGCCGGCGCGACCCGGGACGTCGACTACCGGGCCACCTATCTCTTCTACGCCCCGCGGAAGTCGTCCTAGTCACCACTGCCTGCCGGGCCCGCTCCCCTCATCCAAAGCGAGGCGGCGCCCGTACACTCAGGAGAATCCGGGGTACGGGTGTCTTCCCGCGGCGGTTGCCCGGCGGAATACGCAGGGTGCGGCAGCGGGTTCACCAGCACATCTCCCCGAGTGTGGCCGGGCCCTGGGTGCGGCGTACGACGGCCGGCCGCCGGGGACGCCGGAGATGAACGACGAGCAGCAAGACGGCGCGGTTCGGCCTGAGGAGAATTCGATCGTGAGCTCCCATCGGTCCGCTGACTGTCATCGTGGACAGGTGCTGCTGGCGGCGCTGATCGCCGCCGCCTGCTGTGCCGCCTTTGCCGGTTATCTCGAGAGCTCGCCGCCCGCCGCTCCCGCCCCTCCAGCCGCGCCGGCCAGGCGGGAGTGGGCAGCCACCACGGCCGGCAGCCAGGACGCCGACGTCCGGCCGGAGGTCGCCGGGCGCGTGGCGCGGCGGCTGGCCGTCGAGGACGGCCTGGTGCGGCAGGGAGAGGTGCTGTTCGAGATCGACCCGCGCCCCTTCCAGGCGCGGCTGGACCAGGCCCGCTCCGAGCTGGCGGCCGCGCGAGGCGCCGAGAGCGTCGCAGCGCTGCGCGCGGCCGTCGAGCAGGCGCGCCGCGCCCTCGCGGCGACACGGGTGCGGTCGCCGATCGCCGGCGTCGCCCGCGTGCTCCAGGCGAGGGTGGGCGACCTGGTCAATCCGACCAGCGTCCTGGCCACCATATCCAGCATCGACCCCATCCGCGTGCGCTTCCAGCTCGACGAGCCGGACTACCTGCGTTACCTCGACGGCATGCGGCCAGGCGCCGCAGCGGCGCGGCGTTTCGGCGCGCTCGAGCTGGAGCTCGCCCACGGCAAGACCCTCCCCGAGAAGGGCTACCTGGCCGCCACCGACCGCCAAGTCGATCTCGCCACCCGCACCATCGGAGCCGAGGGCCTCTTCCCGAACCCGGGCTATCGCCTGCGGCCGGGGCAGCCGGCGAGGATCCGCGAGCGCGGCTGATCTTCGGCACCGGCGCTGTCAGTCCTCCCCAGCACCACAGAGCGACACAGGTGGCGGCGGGAAGCGATTCCTCGTCGAACCGCGATACCGTACTGGCGTCCGCAGGGAAAGAGATAGAGCTTCGAATCCGTGACGACGACACCGCTGCCGGGCGGGGGTATGGCGGCGGGTGCGGAGGTGCGCGGCCTCATGGTCGGCCGGGAGGCGGGTTTGCGAGGCTCGAAAAAGGGCCTCGGAAACGACAATGGAAGTTCTGGCTAGAAAAACGCCCCAAGGGGGCCAAAATCCTGTACACTATCGTCAGGATGACAGACATGATACCCGAGGTCGAGGAAGAGGTCCGACGCTACGCCGGCCTTCTGAAGCAGGCGATCCGCGCCGCCGGGCTCAGCGTCAGCGAGGTCGAGCGCCGCCTGGGCGCCGGCCCGAAGGCCCTGCGCCGGATCTTCAGCGGCCAGGTGGACCTGAAGCTCAAGCACATCGTCGCCATCCTCCGCATCATCGGCATGTCGCAGGAGGAGTTCTTCGCGATCGCGTCGCGCCCCAAGCACCGGCCGCATGCTCCGCAGCCGCACCACGCTCCCACGGCCACCGACTTCCTGGCAGCCTTCCAGCGAGTCGGGTACCGCGGCGAGATGGTGCCGCTGGACGAGGTGGACCCGGCATCCCCCGAGGAGTTCGACCGGCTGGTCGAGGACGCGGTGAACCGGGTCCTCGAGCGCCGCCGCCGCGAAGGCAAGGCGCTGCCCGACGCGCCGTCGCCCCCGCGAGGCGACCAGGGCCAGCCCGAGCCCTGAGAGCAGGGCGGCCCGGCAGCCCGGCGATGACCGCGGCAGGACGGCCGACCTCACGTACAGACCCTTCCAGGCGTTGAGCGGGTGAGAACCCGGATAGGAAGTCTTTGCCGCCGCTGGAACGGAATGGCGCGCGGTGGTGCGGCCAGACGGTGGACTGAGCCTCTTGCTCAGAGCGAGGACTGCGCCGGCGAACCGGACTCGTGGCGCTTCGCCGGCTGACGCTCCAGGTCCTTCAGGAAAGTCACCACCATCTCGATGATCTCCAGCAGCTGGCCGCTGCCGTTGATGCAGGCCCGCTGCAGGATGAGCAGCGTGACGATCGCCTCTCGGGCGATGCGCATGGCCCGGAAGGTGGCGATCATCTCTTGAGCGAGGGCCTGGATCTCGTCGACACGCCCTTGCTGCGCCCAGAGGGCTGCGAGGTCGAGTCCAGCAATGGCTGCCAGATAGACCTGCTCATGCTTGGCGAATCCTGCCCGGGTTTCCTGGAAAGCGAGCTCGGCTCTGGGGAAGTCGGAGAGGCCGGCGTAGATCTCCCCTTCAAGCCAGCGCACGCGGACAAGATCAAGCTCGTTGCCCGACTCACTGAATAGATGACGGCATCGCCACAGGAGCCGCCTCGCCGCACGGAACCGTCCGAGGTCAGCTAAGTTGCTTATCATCGCGCGTAGCAGTTGAGACACTAGCGCTGGATCGCGCTCATGGTCCAAAAGGTCCAGACCTCGACGCATGAGCAAGATTGCCGGGGCCGGAGACCCAGCCCAGGTTGCCATGTTCCCGGCGCTGAAGAGCGCTCTGCCAGCTAGATGAGGCCGACCATTCTTCTCATGAGCGTGATAGACGAGATGGAGCAGCTGACAGGCCTCAGGGAAACGACGCTGAGCACCCAAGAGTGAAGCCAATAGATCGGCAATGCGGGCCAACAGGAGGTCGGACTGAGAGCCGCGACGCGACCAGAGCACGGCTCGATTCATCGCTCGGCTCGCGCGAGCAAGGTCGTCACAGATCCGGTAGGCGTTGCCAAGCTCCGCCCACGCGAGGGCGCGCACGTCGGCGACCGCCTGGGCGCCGAAGTCCTTCAGGCTCAGACGATCCGCCGCGTAGCGGGCCAGCTTGGCGAAGCGCAGGGTCGCCTGCGGATCGTGATGTCGAAGGGAGCGGCCGGCCTCGAGCAGCGCTCGAACCCGAGGGAGACCGCGCAAACTGGCGATCTCAGGGGTAGAGAGATCGCTCCAACTCCTCTCACCCGACAGCAGCGAGGTGAGAATGGCAACCGCGCCGGTGCCTGCCCGGGCGGTTGCCGATGCTCGCGCCACCGCACGCTCCACGACTTCGTCATACGCTTCTTCCGGCACCTCCGCCGGCGTCGGGATCCCATGCAGAGCCAGGAGACCCGAGCACGCCGGGCAACCTTGTATGAGATGACGGAGCAGCTCCGACCTCTTCTGGCGCGACAGCTTGCCGGATGCAAGGAGGGCGAAGTCTTCAGCTGAAGGGTGGTCGGTCACCAGTTCTTCCTCTTGGAGACACCATTGTGCCATCGATTACGCATAGAAGAAAGGGACAGCGGGGGGGAAGGGACCCCCCCGCCAGATCATTCAAGCCCAGAAGCTTCAAGTCTAGATGATTCAAGCCTAGGGGTGAGGGCAACCATTCGGATCGGAATTAGAGCTGCCATCGCACTGAGGCCTGATCACCGGATGGAACGCCCTCCCCTCACGATGGTTCCCGCTCCCAGCCTGCCGGGCGCGGCCCACCGGCGCCGCTCCTCCATTGGGCTCGGTCAGCCCCGCACTGTCGATTCTGACCCCTGGCAACCAGCTGGCTAGCCAGCTCTGGACCTTGGACCCCAGGTGATCCAGGAGGCTGGACCCTTGGGCGGCCTGGGCCGGGGGGGCGGCCAGGGCCAGGAGGACGGCGAGGACCAACGCGCTGACGACTGGACGGTGGGACAGACGTGATGACATGACAATCTCCCTTCATCGCGGGGAGGCCTGGACGCCTCCATGGCGCCCAGCGGCCGCGGAACCTGACCATCAGTGTCGCAATTTCCTGCGCAAAAGGCGCTACCCGGGGTTGCGCGCCGCTCATGTCAGGCGTGTGACGGAGGGATGTCGCTACGGGGAGAGGTGATGAGGATCGCTCATCATCGGGGGGCTGGGGCCGCTGACCGACTCGCAGCGGTTGCAAAATGGGTGTTGACAGGTCATTATGTGACCTTGATGAACGAACCCACCCGGACGTGGTCCTCTGAAGCCGAGCTCGCGGCCGCGGTCGGCTCCAGGGTCAAGTCGCTGCGCGAGGAGCGGGGTTTGAGCCAGCGCGCCCTCGCACAGCACCTCCAGGTGTCCAGCTCGACCATCGCCAAGTACGAGGCGGGGGTGCATACGCCGCCCCTCGCCGTCCTGGTCCGCCTGGCGGCGATCCTCGACGTCAGCCTGGATCAGCTCGCCGGGCGCGGCGACCTCGCGCCGGTGATGGACCCTCGCCTCATCTGGTGCTTGCGGGAGATCGCCGGCATGGACGAACGCAGCCGCGAGCTGGTCACGGTGACGCTGGAAGGGATGGCCCAGGCCTACCACATCTTGCGCGATCGCGGCCGGGACTCGCGCCGGGCCGCACCCCCTCCCGCCGATGCGAAATAGGTCGGCCGCGAAGGAACAGACGATGCCCCGCGCACGACGACAGCCGGACGAGCCGCAGGGAGGAGGTCCCGGGGCCCCGGCGCACGGCGGTGCGCGGGTCGCCGACGAAGGGCGCAGCCCTGCCGCCGTCCTCGATCCCGGCGGCGTCCCGGATGCAGACGGCGCCTCCGCCGCCGCGGCCGCGGCCGTCGAGCGCCTGTTGCAGCGCCTGGAAGGCCGGGGCCTCGACGCCAAGCTGGCGGCGCTGGAGCAGGAGCGCCGCGAGGCGCCAGGCCTGGTCTCGGAGCTGCTCGCGCTGCCCGAGGAGCGGCGCTCGGCGGCGGCGGCGAGCGCTCGCTTTGCGACGCCGGAGGTGGTGTGGCGCCTGCTGGAGGTGTCGCGCGACTCGGCGCCGGCCGCGGCGCTGCGGCAGCTCGGCCAGGCGCGGAAGATCGCCATCCACCTGGCCGCGGTGCGTCCCGCCGCGTCGCTCCCCATCCAGCTGCGCGTGGAGGTGAGCTGCGAGACAGCGCACCGGCAGATCGACGCCGGCGACCCGGCGGCGGCCGCGGCCAGCCTGCGCGAGGCCGCGGCGGCGCTGCGGCCGGACCTCGGTTACGCGCGGGCGCTCTATTGCCGGGCGCTCGCCAGGCTGCGGCGCACCGAGCAACGCTGGGAGGAGGCGCTGGCGCTGGGCGATCGGGCCATGCGCCTGCTCGACGACCATGGCTCCACCTCCGAGATGGCCGCCGCGATCGTGGAGCAAGGCTGGCTGCTGCTCGAGGCCGGCGAGGCCGACGAGGCGGTGCCGCTATTCGAGCGGGCGCTGCCGGACGTGGAGACCATCCCGTACCCTGCCGTCACCTGCCGACTGGGGCTCGCGATCGCCCTACGCGAGAGCGGCCAGGCCGCGGACCGCGCCCGCCTCGAGAAGCTCCTCGCCGACGCCGAGTGGATGATCGCCCAGGCAAGCGCCGAGGCCGACCAGCCCAGGCTCCGCTGGCTCGCGGCGCAAGCAGCCGCACGGGCAGTGCGGCGATCCCCCTAGAGCACGTTCCCCGCGATGCCGCATCCCTCCGCCGACGGAAGAGCAACCCGGTGACGCAGCCGGCAACCGCGAGGTTGTAACCGCCACGCTGCCCGGCCCGTCTCTTGCACGAGGCAGGCGCTGAGCCGGCGGCAGCCGCCGCGGTCGTCCGGTGGCGCGGGCAGCGCCCAAGCTGGGCCGATTTCCGCCGCTGGTGGCGGATCGTGGTCGCCTCCCGCGCGGCTCCCGCCACCGGAACTTCGAGGTCCCGGGCGGCGTTATCAATGCCAGCGCAAGACTTGCGCTCCGGCGCCGCCCCGGCGCCGCGGACGCCGCTCGGGCCGCCCCGGACCCGCGCCTATCCGTGAGGTAGAGTTATCGGTTATGGTCACCGACGAGCCGTCGCAGACGACAACTCTGGAAGCTCCCCCCGAGACCTCTCCGAGCACCCCCGGCGGCAGTACCGCCTCCGGCGCCTCCTCTGCCTCCGCGGCCTCCGATGCCTCCGATGCCTCCAAGAAAACGGCGGCGGCGGCGCGGCGCGAGGAGCCCACCGCCCCGCCGCCCCCGCCGTCCTCGGAGCCGCCTCCTCCCGCGCCCAGGCGAAAGCGCTGGCCGTGGGTGGTGCTCGCCGTCGCCGCCGTGGTCGCGATCTACCTGCTGATGTCGAGCCACAGCCGCACGCAGGCGAACGCCGCCGCCGCCAAGGCCAAGGCCGCCGCCTCGGCGCCGGTGCCGGTGGTGGCCGCGGCCGCCAGGACCGGCGACGTCCCCGTCTACCTGACCGGCCTCGGCAGCGTCACCGCGCTCAACACCGCAGTGGTCAAGAGCCGGGTCGACGGGCAGCTGTTCCGCATCGACTTCCACGAGGGGCAGATGGTCAAGGAGGGCCAGCTGCTGGCCGAGC
>Ga0210384_10009118_pt1 | contig 10268 bp, 10 predicted proteins | sample IncBWH2MmetaG_FD_160574 | JGI IMG/M metagenome (GOLD analysis project Ga0210384, IMG submission 160574) | Forest soil microbial communities from Barre Woods Harvard Forest LTER site, Petersham, Massachusetts, United States - Inc-BW-H-2-M | ecosystem: Environmental > Terrestrial > Soil >...
CTCCCCGATGATATCTTCGGGTTTTTTGTAGTCAGTCAGCAGTTGATCGATCAACTTCTTGTCGATAGCCATGGGACTTTCATTCTCCTCTTCCCATAGCCGTTTACACAGTTCTATTTATACCCTCTGATAGCAAGCTGGGTCTGCCGACCTGGCTAGATGAGTTCCACGTCGTTGGTGGAATGGCGATGTTACAACAACGATTCCAATAGCAGCGGGCGCAATTCAACCGGAATTCGCCAGGGTTTGCTCCGCCTGTCAGTACATGCTTATTCGCGAGTCGTCGGCTTCTCCGCCAACAGCAGGGCATCCGTTGAATTCCTTCCTGGACTCCCTACTCTTCAGAAGATCATCTGCACCTTTCCGCTTTAGCAAGCGTACTCGCTGGATATGGCCATCGCTTGCGCTCTCGCCTTGAGCTTCAACGCAAACGTAAATTCCAGACGCGTCTTGTTCTAAGAGCCTGATGGCAATTTGTGATCCCCCATGTGGCGTCTCGAGGAGTACTTCCTTCTCGTCTACCTTCCGTGTCACATACCCATAATCGCCGAATGTCTTCTTTCCTTTTTCCCGCTTCGGCCGGATCCCAGAGGGAAGCGTTGTTACATCCAGTTTCTCGACCAAAAACTCGCTCACCTTTTCGCTGGGGTATGCCACATCATTTCTTGCCAGAGCTAAGGGCACACACGTCAGGACGATTATTCCACACAACAATTTCATGACTCTTCCTCCTAATTTTCTGGACCAATCACCCCGATCGAAAAATGTCTGCTCTTGCGCGTGAACGGCGAGCAGCACTGTCTTCAGCTCGAAGGGATTGACCGTGGGCCGCCATAGTGACTGTTGCCATATCGACGACCTCTACCGAATGGAACTGACGACTCTAGGAAATATTCCAGGCTTTCATTTCCGGCAGAGACAATCTTTTTGCTGGTCTGAAAATTTCGGTAACAGAATCAGCTTTTCGTGCAATGAGTGAGAAACCCTAGATGGAAGCCCGGTTCGTTTCCCTCTTATGCCAGGAGGAGGGCGGGAGCGCTTTTAATGTCTCGAACTCACACGGGGATAGCTTCGATCACGCTCTGCGGCGCCATGGTGGGAACGATCTTTGTGAGTCTGTAGCCGGCAGCAGCAAGCAGGGTGCGGAATTCAGATTTGGTTCGTTCTCGTCCTCCGGTCATCACCAGCATGTTGAGATCGAGAAGCTTACCGAAAGAGTTTGCATCGGCGTCGGGCACAACCATTTCCACCAGCAAGAGTCTTCCATTCCTAGTCATCGCTCTGCGGCAATTTTTCAGGATCCTGATGCCGTGGTCATCATCCCAATCATGAATGACACCACAGAGAATATAGGCATCGGCTCCCTCCGGAACCGAATCGAAAAAATCTCCGGCTATCGCTGAGCATCGTCCACCGTACACGTTGGAACCGAGGTGCTGCTTCGCCATCTCAATGGCAGGTTCCAGATCGAAGACTGTGCCTTTGATCTCCGGATTAAACTGAACGATGCATCGCAGCAATTTCCCCTGCCCACCTCCGATGTCGACGATGGATGAGATTCGGGAGAAGTCGTATGCCATCAGAACGGCGTAAGCCAGCATCGAAGAGACATCGGTCATCCCTCGGTTGAATGTGTCAGCGGCTTCCGCGTTTCTTTGGAGATACTCAAACAAACCAGTTCCGAACACGTTGTTGAACGCTGGAGAACCGGTTTGGATACTATGAAGAAGATCTCCCCAGGCTTGGTAATGAATTTCGCCGATGCTCATCACAATCGCCCTTAAGGAACCGGGAACATTGCTTTGGAGGCTTTCCCCGGCGCTCGCTAGCGCAAAAGAATCGTTTTGTAGATGAGCAAACACCCGCGCACTCGACAGTGCACGCATAAGGCGAAAGAGAGATTGCTTGTCCGCTCCGGTTGCCGCGGCCAGAACGTCACACGACTTAGGACCGTCCTTCAATAGATCTGCCAAACCAAGCTTGGCAGCGACGTAGATTGCCTGTGACAGCCAATAGCCCGTTGCCATCTGGAACAGAGCCGGCGGTTGGGGGTTGCTGTCGCCCGTTTCTATCTGGACAGCGCTTCGATTGCGACGGAGCGTCAGCAGTGGCTTCAGTTCCGTCCACAGCAAAGTGCGCCGGGTACGCGCAAGAAACCGCAGCAACGGCCAACTGGGGAACAAACCGCGACTTACCATCTTAGTAGTGCTACCTCAGCCGCCATGCCCGGACCTAATGCCACCATGATCCCCCAGTCGCCAGGATGCGGATCTCCGTTGCGCACCACTTCGTCCAGAACGAACATCACGGTTGGGGACGACATGTTTCCATAGTTCCGCAATATAGCGCGGGAAAATCGAATTTGATCGTCTGTGAGACCCAGATATGCTTGGACGTCATCGATTACCTTCCGTCCGCCGGGGTGGACCACCCAGAAGCGAATGCCAGACCTGGAGAGTCTATGTCGCTGCAGCAGGTGCTGAAGAGCCTTTTCGATCATGGGGCCAGCGACTTTGTGAATCGAAGCGCCAAGTACGATGCGCAACTTCCCATCCTGATGCAGCAGTCCAACCTCTTCGATTTGCTCCGGAGCAAGGAACGTTTCGAAATCCACAATTGTTGGATAGCGCACGGTGCCTGGTTGGTCCACCCCCAACAAGAAAGCGGCGGCGCCGTCGGCGCAGATCGCGTTTCCTACTACGGTTTCAAGCGTATTATCGACGTAGTAACAGGCGGAGCAGATTTCGACGGCTAGCATCAATGCCACGCCTCGAGGATGGGCGCGGACAAAGTCAGCCGCACGCTGTAGCGTGGGGACGGCACCTGCACAGCCGAGACCTACGATAGAAGCTCTCTGAACATTGTCCCGAAACCCCATATGAGCAATCAGCCGGCTGCCCAAATCCGGACACACGTAGCCAGTGCAGGTACAGACCGCGAGAAAATCGATGTCCCGAACGGTTCTTCCAGCACTCGCCAAGCAATTTACAATCGCGCGACAACCAGTTTTCACGGCGCCACGCAGATACCGCTGATTTAGTTGATCAGAGCTCTCGTCGCGATTGAGATCGCCCTCCAAATAAAAATGGCGGTAGTCGATGTCACCATTAAGGAAAATCTTACGAATGCGCTCGCTTTGGTAACCGGCCGCATGAAAGCTTTGTTCCTGCGTGAGCCTTAGCGCTGGATTTGCCGTACCGATGCCGATGATTCGAGGATTACTCATGTGTTATTTTCTTCAGCAGTCCTAACTTGTTACGGGTCCCGCGTGACTGTGACTGTCAGATCCGCACGCTCGCAATCGGGCTCGCCGAGGCTCGCAACAGACCTGTAGATTGGGTGGATCGTCTTCTGTTCTCGGAAGACAATCAAAAATAGAATGACTGGCGTGCATCCGAGTAGTGCGAGCATTCCCAGAAAGACGTTGAATACAGCCTCGTAATTCATCGATCAGCAAACCTCATATTCGTACGTCCCTCAATAACCTGCAAACTCTTCGGTCCGGATATCGTCTTGATCGACACCAGCCTCACATAGCGTTCGGCAGGCACCAGCGACCATCGCCGGCGGCCCTGCAAGGTAATAGATCGGGCCTCGCAGCCTGCCCACGTGCGTTGAAAGCATTTCCGGGCTGATATGCCCTGTCTCCCCCTTCCACCCCCGGTAATTCTTGGGCAGGCGCGTGAAGGTCGGAACAAAGCGAAACCTCGGATTTGCCTCTCCCAACTTCCAGAGCGCCTCCATGAACGCGGCATCTTCAAAGTAACGGTTCGCGTAGAAGAGAAAAATAGGATGGCGAAGTTTCTCCATCGCAGCGTGCGAAAGAATGCTGAGGAATGGTGCGATTCCGATTCCGCCAGCCAATAAGACAGCCGGCCTGGCCGTGTTGTTATGAAGAGCAAAAGAGCCCATGGGGCCTTCTATCTGGACCTCTGTACCGATGGGCATAGCGGATAAGGCACGCTTGAACTCTGTATCCCGCATGCGGGTCGTAACTACAAGATCTTCAGCGAGCGGAGAGCTTGCAATGGAGAAAGTATGAGTTAGTCCGTTTGAACGGTCAGGTTCTGAACCTAAAAGGTGTAGGTCGATATACTGCCCCGCCTTGAATAGAAAGTTACGCGGCTTTTCAAAGTGAAAAGCCATCGTCTCTTCGGCGACTTCTGTTCGATTTAGCAGCGTGCTTTTGTAGGCAATCATCGAGCATCCTTTTTGTTGTGCAACCTTAATCCTGAAAACAATCTGTGCTTGGAGTGGCGCACTAGGTTGAAGCGGAGATCCTTGCTCTGTGCGATGTGCTCTGCGAATCACCGCCAGCCAAACGTGAGGCCTCACATCCCTAACCATTCGACTACTTGTTTGTGCTAACTATTGAGATCGCGTCTTATTCCCAAGACCGTGGGAGGTTCGCAGATGAAAAGACCCTGTGGAATCGCGGTATTGCAGCGAGTCATTTCCGGCAACAAGTGCAGTTCCTGACACTGAAAATGGAAAGCTGTTGCTGCCTGAAGCAAAAATGCCGACGTGCCTCTTGCGGCACACCGGCATTTTCGCCTTCGTTCCCGCTCCCCTCGCGAATGACGGTTTGGTTAATTACAGAACCCGATTTATTTGGGAAGCAGAATGGTTTCGTCGATAGACTCCGCCACCTGATGGCCCAGATCTTTACCAGCCACGTGGTCGGAGCGGAAATGTTGCCCGGCGTAAATCCGGCTCAGCCCCGCCTCCTGCGCCGCCGCTGAGAAGCTGGTGAAGTGCCGGGTCACTCCTGCCAAAGACTCGGACGTAACATCAAAGGTAAACCGTTGACCGAAGTAGAACCGCAGCACTTCGGCCCCGGCGGCGCTGATGGCACTGTGGGCGCCCGGGTACGAAGGGTCGGGAGCGGTTTTTGTCGTTAGCGGAAGCCACGTCGGATTGGGCTCCGTACTGGGATTGCCATCACTGCCCGCCATCTGAATGGCAGTGACTGGCCGCCAGAACTGGTAGGTGTACTTAGCATCAAAGAACGCAATCGCGGTATCGGCAAGGCTGATGTTCAGCAGCGCAAACAAGCGCGCGCTTTGTGCCAGGCTAAGGTGGTGTCTCAAAGCCGCGGTCTGCGCGATCTCATTCCAGAAGTCCTGAATATTGCCATTCCAGAATGTTCCAATCAAGGTCTGCTCGGGAGTACGAGTTGTGCTGTTGATGAATCCCAGACTTTTGACTTCGTCAAAAACCCTGGTGTACGAGTCGCTGGTCAACTCGGGCGGCGGGCCGGGGCGAAATTCGTCGGCGCGCGCCAGGGCAAACGGAGTGACCTGAGGCCATTGCGTGAAATCTGCTGCTGCGAAATTGGGTGGCGTCAGTTGATAGCCTCCAGGCTGGTTCCCCGGAGTGAACGGAGAAGGAGTAACGCCCGACCCGTCGTTGCTTCGCAAGGACAAGATCTGAGCCGCAACCGTCTGCCCCACGGCGATGCCATCAGCCTTATTCTGCCCATCCGGAATTTGCGCCAGGTCTTGCTGAAGCTCAGCGTCGAGCGTCGCCTGGAAAGCTGGGTAGAGCGCCACCAGCGCGTCATGGGCCGCTTGGTCTGCCGCAGCTGGTGTGGAAGCGTGACCCGAGACGTTTGGGATGCGGACAAAGTATGGGCTGAAGGTTCCGTCAATGTTGTTGACGGCGTCGTACACAGCAGCATGCAGGATAGCGAAGTTGCGAGTTGAATGAATAGTTGGTGGTTGGGCACCAGCAGTCCTTACGATCGCCAGAAGAGTTCTATTCCACTCAATGGCTGAGTTGACCGACTGAGCGGACGAAGCTCCTGGATTAACTTCATCGTCTGTCGTGGAACTGGCGGACGCTGTGGCCCCTACCGACAGGCTGGCGCAAAGAAGTACGAGTGCGATCAAGCTTTTTACCATCGCGACTTATCCTCGTTGTTGGGTTAGGCGAGAATGGCAAAGCCGATTGATTGCCAAAACGCAACGTCAGGCACTCTCACCAATATCGAAAACTCAGGATGGAGGCAAATATTCCCCGGTTGACCTGTGAATACGGAAAAATAATCGTGAGAAAGTGAGCCGGATGATCTTCAAGGTCCCTGCCTTCCTGCCTAATAAACTATGGGCTTTGGCCGGGCGCTACGATAAGGAGGCTGGATATGCAGTGTGCGATGATGAGGTGGGAGACCCGGTGAATATCCTCTTGACGCCTGTCCGCAACCTTCACTCTCCTACCGGGTTCGTATCCACAGGGACCGAGTATGATGCCCCACAAAATCTACGCCATTCTTGCTGCGTGCCTCATGACCGCCGCCGCTTCCGTTTCGGCGGAAGCGCAAACCATCAGCCAGCTTTGCACACCCAAGGTTACCGTCAACGAAATCGTGGTCTCGCCTAAGCAGCGGTATGACGCTAGCCAGAAAGCGGAGCCGCCGCTTACCGACATGGGCACCGGCTTCGCCTGGCCGGACACGCCAATGGGAGTAATCAAGACCGCTGATGGCTACCAGTTTTTTGCCAGCGATGGCGGGCAACACGCCCGTCAGATGTGGCAAGGCCATTGGGTCGGCAACAATAAGTGGGGATCGGTGGTCACCACTGCCGGGACGCTCGACAACCCCCTCGGCTCGGGCGATCCCCAGGACGTCAGCGTCTCACCGAATCCCGATCCCTCCGTGAACCCCAACTATTCCAGCTACGGCTATATGGGCGGAGGCCCGGTCTATCAAGTTCCCGCGGGCATGACCGGGGCTGGCAACCTGCTGGTGACCTATCACGCCGAGCTCCCTAACGACGCGCTGTACGCAGCCCTCGGACTGGCCGCGTCCTCGGATAGCGGGCTGCACTGGAAGGACCTCGGGGAAATCATTCGCCTCAACCAGTCCTATGCGGTCGGGCTTGACGGCTTCGAGATCGGCGATGGACCACTCGTACTTTCGCCCGACGGCAAGTATTTCTATTTGTATTTTCCGGACTGGATCGCCAACGGCACGCTTCACTCGACCACCACGACCAACGTCTCTGTGGCGCGGGCGCTGGCTTCCTCGGTGCTCGAGGCCGCATTCGGATCAACGCGCCAGCACGCTGTCGTCTTCGAAAAATTCTATAAGGGCAGTTGGCACCTGCAACCGGCGATCGGCGGAGCATCCACCGACCTCAATCCAACTTCCGCATATCAAGGGTATCTCGATATCCACTACAACAGCGCGCTGCAGCGTTACGTGATGATCATTTCTAACGACACTAACTTCGCCTACGCCGAATCTACTGACGCTCTTACCTGGACTGTTCCCACATTGCTTGGCACCTTCGGCCCGATCGCGGCATATCCCACCGCTGTCGGACTCGGCGACGATCCTCACATCCTTGGTCAGAGTTTCTATGTGTACTTCACCCACCTGCCGACCGATGGCATGGGGTGGACGAACGGCGCGCTGCGGCGGCTTACGCTTACCTGCCAATAATCGCCGAGCATAGTTAGCGCCAACGCTATCAACTTGACCGTATTAGTCGACGGGAGACTGATTCTTTTATGCGAGTTGATAAATATGCTTTCCTGACCTCAGCCCAGCTGCTCATCTGCAGTGCCGTGCTGTGCGCTTCGTCTTCAGCGGTTCCAGACGCTCCACTGGTCGTCGATCAGAACAGCCACGTCGTGACCATGGAATATGAAGCTTGGTTCGGTCCCAACGCCGTGACTTTTCAGGGCACCGCGGCCAAGCCCAAGCTCCAGTCGGCGGACATGCAACCAGTCGGTGGCGGCTACGACAGCGCGGATCCCGCTGTCATCAAACAGCACGTCGCCTGGCTCGAGTACATGGGACTCGATGCGGCTCAGATCGAGGTCACCAATAACGTGGCCTGCATCTTCAACAGCGAGTGGTTCGTCAAGAAATACGTCCGGAACTGCACCGCCAGCTTCCGTCGAGGAAATCAAAACATCCGCGACAATACCGCGAACCTTTATCAAGCGTGGTCAACGCTGGGTACCCGGCTCAAACTGATTCCTATGATGGGCGGCATCGACAACAACGTCCTATACAAGGACATCGACGGCAAAACTGCTCTCGAAAAGGAAATCGAATATTTCGGCGCGCGCATGCGCAAGTACCCCGCCCTCAACGTGATTTACCAGGGTAAGCCTCTCATGCTGATTTACCTCGGGGCGGCGCAAGACCCAAACCCATCAGACAATCCGTTGTGGTTTCGAATTAGGAAATTTCTGAAACACCATCCCGAGATCGAGAGCAAATATACCTTCAAAATGGTGGCGGGATATCTCGACAGCCAGCCCGGCCTGTGGGCCACGCAAGGCACCCCCAGCGGCCCAGTGGAGATCAGCCCACCATACGGCTTTTGGAGCGTGGTTGATCGCCTCAATCCCACTTGCACCGTCGCCCCGTTCTGCCCCTACTACCCGTCCTATAACAAGACCGGTTCCCGAGTCGAGAATTTCACGGTTTCCGTCGCCACCGCGGGACAGACCGGATGGGGCTGTCCCAACCCCAACTCCCCGCCCTATTGCTCCGACGATGCCCTGCGCTTCGACGACAATCATTCTTACGTCACGCTCAACTCGTTCATGACTTACGCGCGGCAGCTCGCTCCCATCTTTCTGATCATTGATCAGTTCAATGAGTACGTACACCCGGACGAGGGCTTTGACGCAAATACCGACGACGATATTGAGCCTGCGAATCTCTGGGGACGCAGTGCCCTCGACGCCGTCAGGCATGAGATCCGGGCCTACCGTTGCAAGATGGACGACGAAGAAGTCCCGGATCGCCCCTAATTTCAACAACCCTGGAGGCGATTTTCGGACAAGGCAGCCGGGTTTCTCTGCACCTCAGACTGCATGGCGGAGGGAGAGGGATTCGAACCCCCGGTACGGTTTCCCGTACAGCGGTTTTCAAGACCGCCCGTTTCAACCACTCACGCATCCCTCCGCGCGGCGTGTGTTCTCGATAGTTTAGCAGCTTGGAGTTGCGAGAGCCTTTGAGCCCGCCCGAATGCGGGACATCGTGCTCTAACCTTTCGCCATTTGTTCGTGCGCGTGTGCAGCAGACCTCAGCTGCGCGTGTGCAGCAGACCTCAGCAACGACAGTGGTCGATGTCCGGGGAGGGATTAGACCACGTGGGTAGTTGTAAAGATTGGAGAAGGAGTTACAGTTTCCGCAGGGCGTACCTTAGCTGATCCTCCCTCCCCCAGCTAGAAGCGCCTCGGAGGGTCTTCCATGAAGAAGATAGTGTGTGCCATTGTGCCCACGCTGGTCATTGCCTTCGTGCTTGGGGGGATCTCAGGAAGCGCGGCGGCGCAAGACAATACCACCTACGCTGTTAACTACTACTCGAATGCCAACACCAGTGGCGCGCCGGACGCCACTTTGCGGGTGATCAACGACGGCGACACAGGGGGCACGCTCTGCGCGGCCTTCTACGTATTCGACGACAGCGAGGAGATGCAGGAGTGCTGCAGCTGCCCAGTAACCGCGGACGGTGTCATCGCGGAATCCCTGAACAAGTACCTGCTGGCCAATTCTCTAACTTCGGTTGTGAACCATAAGGGCGTGATTAAACTGGTTTCGACGAACGCCCCCTCGGGAACCTGCGATCCCAGAGTGGGCGCGCCGACCGCTGGGATCCGGGCGTGGTCTACTCACATCCAGGCGGGAGTGCTGCTTGAGAGCGCTCCGGTGCCCTCGCGGTGGTTTATCACCGAAGCTGAGTTGCACAACTCGAATCTCATCCCTAGTGAACTAAGCGATTTGCAGCAGTTCTGCTGGTTCGAGATCGCTCTCGGCATGGGACACGGCATCTGCGCATGCGGTCAAGAGGACCAAGCTTTTTAGTGTCTGGCGACAAGCTGCTGGCCCAACAGACGAGGGATTTGGCGTCAAAATAACCAGCGCCCCGTCTTTGTCGACGCAATCTGATGTTCGGAGCGAGCCCTCTCCCCGTTCCCGCCAACTTCCCGCGGGCGATTCCGCCGGTTGACGTTTGAGCAAATCTCGGTCGTGATGTATAAGACAAGGCCTATGCTGCGACTGGCCTTCCTGCTTGTTTTTGCAGTTGCCTCCCTAAATGCGGCGGTCAGCACCCAGGCGCAACCGTCGACGTCGCCGTCACCCGAAAGAGTCACGATTACAACTCGCACTGCAGGCCTTCAAAAGCATGACGGTTTTCTCCCGTACTATTGGGACGAAAAGAAAGGCGACATTCTTTTTGAGCTCTCACCGGCTGCTTTGACACGGGAATTTATTTACTTTACCGGCATGGCCACTGGGG
>Ga0210384_10009120_pt1 | contig 10267 bp, 11 predicted proteins | sample IncBWH2MmetaG_FD_160574 | JGI IMG/M metagenome (GOLD analysis project Ga0210384, IMG submission 160574) | Forest soil microbial communities from Barre Woods Harvard Forest LTER site, Petersham, Massachusetts, United States - Inc-BW-H-2-M | ecosystem: Environmental > Terrestrial > Soil >...
AGATGGCCAGGGTCCTTTTGCAGGGATTGTGTTCGGCACGTTCGGGAAGATTTACGGCACCACGGCCTTCGGTGGCGAGTTCGGCTACCGCCAGGGTGGTTACGGAACTGTTTTCGAGCTAGTGCCACCTGGCAAGGGCAAGTATGAAGAGAAGGTTCTCTGGAGCTTCAATATCACGGACGGCGAATATCCGTATGGCAGCCTGATTCTGGACAGCGCAGGCAACCTCTATGGTACGGCCGCCTCGGGCGGATCCAGCGGAGTCGGCGTTGTGTTCGAAGTGACTCCGGAGGGTGCTCGGTAACTTTGGGTTCAACCCTACCCCACGTCGTCTTGGGCGGGGTTTCCTTTTGGCGGTTACACTCTCCGCGTGCACGAAGGAACGCTTCCGTCTTCCCGGTGCTAGAAACGATTGTTTCGATAGTCGTTTACGACAGTGAAGCCAGCTAATCCGTCGGTTTGCGGCGCGGCTTCTGTTTTTTCGAGATTGATCGAATGATCAGTTTGCCTCTGCCGCTCGCAGGCAACGGCCTCTCAGCCTGTGCGATGGCAGCAGCGATGAGCTCCTCGACCCCCGGATGCGCCAGCGTCGCCGCCGACTCGATCCTGACAAAACGGTTCTGGCTGCCGCTGCCGAGAAGCAACTTGAGCGGATCGGGGAGAGAGGACCCATAGTAGAATGACAGCCCAACTCCGTTCGCGGCTGCAGCAATGGAGACGATGCAATCGGATGGTCGTTCGGTCGAACAATACCCAATGACGAAGAAGTTGTAGTTGTCATAGACCAGTTCGTTCGCAGCGGGCAGGCGCTTGCGCAATGTCTTGCGTGCGGAGCGGATCAGAGCTGCGTTCTTTGAATCAAACTTGTCGATAAAGATTTCAAGTTGGTCCTCGTCGGAGGCTCCCACCTGCGACGCAATTCTTGTCCTAGTCTTCATGTTGGATTGAACAGTGCTATGAGCTTATCCCAACCATGTGGTTGAAGGAAACCACCGCTTTCACCGATTAAAGGGTAGTTAGCGTAATCGCGAGTGGCTGTTGAAAAAGGAACCAAAGCAGTAATTTCGGTGAATTTCAGCGTCTGCGCCGACGAACATTCAACTTACGAACGAATTTCGCAGTTGAAATTCCCTAAAAAGACTTTCTCAACAGCAAGGGGCCCGGCCGGTGGCCGGGGCAAAGCGGAAAGGAACTTGTGTTCTGCCAAGCCATTTCTGCATCCGGAGACGGGAGTTCCTTGGGAGCCACAGGCGTTATCACTCAGATGAGTGCGATCGGGAGGTTGCAACAACCATCTGACAGCTCCTGTGCAAAATTGACCGTTTTCTTCTTCCAAGGCGCCGTATTATCACCGACGCGACATGGTGACAACGTTTGACCTCTTTTGATGCAGTTCGAGGCACGATGACCGCAGATGCGAACCTCGGTTCTCGGCCGTCGAGCCACCCGCTCATCGCCCCAGCGTGGCATACGATTGTGTTCATTGCTATTTTTGTGGGGCTTTCCGTCATTGGTGGCTTCTTTCAGCACGCCGTAAAGCAGCAGCCGCAGGCAACCGTGCCGAGCGGCAGCGCCGTGCCTGGTTACATTTCCGTGGTTGTCTTTGAATGGCTCCTAGTGCTTTATGTCCGCATGGGCGTGCACAAGCGCGGAATGCGTCTGCGCGATCTTGTTGGCGGCCGATGGGCTACACTGAGAGAGTTGATGAAAGACATCGCTCTAGGCGCGGGTCTTTGGGCGGTGTGGATCGGCTTGATGAATGCTCATGTCCTGGGCGGCGGAACCAATGCCGCGCAGGGACTTCTTCCTCGAGGGATTCTTGAGAGCCTCATGTGGATACCGGTTGCTCTCTCAGCAGGGTTTTGTGAGGAAGTCGCATTTCGCGGCTATCTCCAGAAGCAATTTCAGGCGATAACAGGTAACGCTGGATGGGCGGTCCTTTTCCAGGCGATTATATTCGGCATTGGCCATCTATACGAAGGCGTGGGTCAAGTAGCAAGAATCACGATGTTCGGCATCCTGTTCGGACTACTCGCTCTATGGCGGAAAAGCCTGAGACCGGGCATGATAGCGCACGCGTGGTCTGATATTTTTGGCGTTATCATTTTTCGTGGAATGAGATAACGGCACAGTTAGTTTGGTAACGCGGCTTTCTGAGCGTGAGTCGTTAACTGCGGCAACAGGCGTCATCACTCAGAGCTCCGGTCAATGAGCGTGATCGCGATTTTTCGCCAACCGTGCCGGTCAGCGTAGTTTCCGGGTTAGCCGACCAAACGGATGCAATCGCGCATCTGCCGCGAAAGACACATTCCGTTTGCATGTGGTTCAACTATGCCTGACTGCTCTTGGTTCCGGTGACGATAAGAACCTCCGCTAGAAAACTCATCCCACCCTCGGTCGAGTACGCCCGTAAAGCTTCCAGCGCCTGACTCTTCACTTCGGTCAACTGCTTGCCTGAAAGCGTAGCGAGTCTTTCGCGAAGCTTCTCGGACATCTCGCATCGCAGTGTCAGAAAGTCTTCCACTGAGGTCGATGCTTGTATGGTGAACTGCAACAGGCGCTCGGATGGAGACATCGCGCCAGCCTTGGCAAGAACGGCCAGTAATTTGCCTGCGCTGGCAAAGCGGAATGCGTCCGGAGCATCGGGCGCAGGGGGTGGCGAATCGACAAACCGTTCGATGACCCGCGCCAGCGCGTAGTGGAAAGGATTGTTTTCGGCGAGATGCCAGACCGCCAGGGCCAGTTTCCGTCCTGGCTTGAGTACTCTCAACATCTCTCGAACTCCGTCAACCGGAGACGGAAAGAACATCACCCCGAAGCGGCTGACCACGGCATCGAAGGTATCAGCGGGGAACGGCAGACGGTCAGCAGAAGCGACTTCGAATTGTGCATTCCTAAACCCAAGATGGTCTGTCGCTCGTCGAGCTGCGTCCACCATCTCGGGTGCAGGATCGATCCCTAAGACCTCGCCCTCGGAGCCGACAAGGGCAGCGATAGTCAAAGCGGGCTCTCCGGGCCCGGTAGCGATATCCAGAACTGTGTTCCCGCTGCCAATCAGCCCGTCCTCGACCAGAGCTTGCGTGACCGGCGCAAACATCTCTCGGATGATTTCGCGGTGCTTCTCCCAGAACGGCGCGGAAGCACGCCATGCGCTTATAACCTCCTGCTTGGGTTGCATCAACCCAAGTATAGCTAAAGTCTGTAACTAGGGCAGAGCACTCAGAACCGGGTCAATGAGTCTAATCGGGAGTGGCTGTTGAGAGAGTCTTTTTAGGGAATTTCAACAGCGAAATTCGTTTGTAAGTAAGTTATTGAATGTTCGTCGGCCGCAGACGCTGAAATTCACCGAAATTACTGCTTTGGTTCCCTTTTCAACAGCCACGCGATATTTCGTCAACTATCGCCCAACGAACCGACACCGTCCGACACCGTGGTCTGAAATGCAAGAGCCGAACTAAACTGCTACTCTGAGCAGTTTCTCGGATGCGCCTGTTGCTGAAAACCTGCCTGATCGGCCTTGGCGCAATAGCTCTGGCGCTGATCACGGGGTTTGCTTGGCTCTTCTACGACTCGCGGGGTCTACCCGACGCGCAAGCGCTTGCTCAATTTGCGCCCGCGAGCGTTACGCATGTGTCCGATCCATGCGCCAAGAGCGCATCGGTCGCTATTCCCTACGACTCAATCGGAGTTAACTTGCGGGCGGCCTTGAGCGCTGCCGAAGCCAGCGAAGTCGATCCCGGAGTGCTGACCGAAACGTATCGAGGGTTCACACACCATGAACGCCGTCACAGAGCCACATTGTCGTGGCACATCTCGCGAACAATGTTTTGTGCGCCTTCGAAACCGCTAAGCCGCCAACTCGATGAGCTTCCAGCTGCGGCGCAGTTGGAGCAGCATTTTTCGCGTCGACAACTGTTCACGATCTTTGCTAATCGACTTGAGTTCGGCGAGAATATTGTCGGAGTCGAACCCGCGTCACAGCACTTCTTCCAAAAGGAACCGAATCAGCTCGTCATCGGAGAGGCAGCTCTGTTTGCGGGTTCTGGTCAGAGCCCCGACCTACCTTTCGCCGGTTAAGCATCCTGATCGTGCTCTCCAACGACGGAACGAAGTCATCGATGCCATGATTGATGCACATGCCATCAGTGAAGCAGAGGCTGCCACAGCCAAGGACGGTTCACTTCCGATCATGACCAAGTGAAGTTTCCGTTAGTTTCTGTAATCAGGTGATAGCGTAAATTGAGAATTGGCCGACCCCGTCAGGGGTCAATTTGCGCGATCGCGATTCTCCGCCAATTGACGAAAAGGGTACACTTATCTGCGCAACCTCGGAGGAGAGCAATGTCTACCGCTGTGCAACGAGCAGCTTTGTGTCTGATCACTTGGGTGACAACCGCGTGCATTCCCATGCTCATCGCCGAAGAACCACCCGCACCGCCTCCGGCTCCGGTTCCAAGCCAAATTCTCGCGGCCAAGAAGATTTTCATTTCAAATGGCGGCGAAGATACTTGGTTGGACTACGATCCAAAGCACGATCCAAGCCTGACCTACAATGAGTTGTATGCCGACATAAAGAGCTGGGGAAAGTATGAGTTGGTGTCAACTCCCACCGACGCAGATGTTGTGTTTGAAATTCACCTTGTGTTTCAAGAGCGTTCCCAGCAATTGCGGCTCCTGATTCTCGATCCGAAGAGCCACATTACCCTGTGGACACTTAATCAGGTCGCAAACGCTGCAAATCGGGATGCAACTGCTCGCAAGAATTTTGATAAAGCGATGAACTCTCTTGTGGCGACAATTAAGGATCTGCTGGCCAAAAGCAAGGAATACTGATTGGCCAGTAATAATCCGTAGTTGGCGATATCAGGCGTTTACGGAACCCAGGTCAATGAGTGAAATCGGGATGTTACGCCAATTGACGCACTCGATTCGCCTTTGTTATACCCGTTATACCTCGTTATTCCGCCTCTGGCGGTCGATGGAGGTTTTCAATGTCGTCTTCGACTCGCATGCTTCCTGCTCCGTTCCCTTCGCGCAAGTTGCGAACCCGTTCTCTGCTGTTGGCGGCCACATTGGCAGGCTGCGTTCTTTGTGCGGCAGGCGCGAACCCTTCCCACTCCGTGACCCCGGACGGAGCTACCTCGGTCGACCAAGCCGTGCGTGCGTTCATGCAAACCGTCTCTCATTCCGTCACCCAGGATGGCCCCATGGCTTGGATCAAGTATTTTGATGCGAGCCCTGCATTCTTTATGGCCGTCAACGGCCAGATGGCCTTCCCGAACCCTGCTGCGGCGCAGGAAGGTACTCGCCAGTTTGCCCAAACCATCCGTCACATTGAATTGAACTGGGGAGATGATTTGCGCATCGATGCGCTCACCAACGACCTCGCCGTAGTCGCGGTTTCATGGCGCGAGGTGCAACTCGACACCGCCGGGCACAGCACTACCGAAACGGGATACTTCACCGGACTTGCGGAGTATCGCGAGGGACGCTGGCAGTTCCGCGACGCTCACTGGTCTTCACCCGTATCCTCCCACTAGTCTCCGCCAGATCAACTAGCTTGGATGTAAGAGCGGATAACGGTTTGCAATAGACTCAGTGACCCTCGATGAGTGAAATGGGGATGTCTCGCCAACAACCGCGTAACTTCCGAGTTGCCGATGATCCGCCCCAGAATTTTACGAGTTGCCAGAGCGCTGTTCTCGTGACTGGGGGGAGAAAACAGCCGCTGACCCGCGGTCGGCACCCAGCATCTTTCTACATTAGACTTGCCCCATGATTCGTCAGATCGCGCCTCTGTTCTTCACCATGGACATTCCCCGCACCCTTGCCTATTACAAAGCTAAGTTTGGCTTCACGTGTTTGGGCACGTGGCAGGACCCGCCGGTTTACGCCATCGTTGCGCGCGACCATCAGGCGAATTCACTTCCGCTGTGCCGAACCTCCCACAGCCAACCCCAACAAATATTCGGACGAACTGCTCGACGCATATGTATTCATCGAAGATGCGAACGCACTTTGCGCTGAGTATGCAGCTCGAGGCGTGGAATTCACGCGTGGACTTGCCAACAATGCCGTGGCACTCGCGTGAGTTTGTCGTGAAGGATTGCGATGGCCGTCTGTTAGTCTTCGGCGCGAACTTGTAGTCTACTTTCGGTTGTCCGGCCACAAATACGACTCTGGACTGTCCACGACCACATGAGCGTCCATAAGTGGCTTCGGAAAAGTTCGCCACCAAGTGCGGTCGGATGACAGGCAGGCCTTCCGTTGCCGGTTTGGGGAGGGGTTGCCGACGATAAGTCCAGAACCTCGTCGTTTTGGCTGCCTGACGCCCACGCAATCGGAATGCCGGTGATTCAAGTACCATCTCGTCATGCGAAATTCGACGCATGATCAAACGATAAGCTGTCGCCCATGCTAATCATCCTTGGAGGGCTACCAGGTGTTGGCAAGACAACGATTGCTAGAGAGTTGGCTCGACAACTTGGTGCAATACATGTGCGTGTTGACTCGATTGAGCAAGCAATGCGCGATTCCGGGACGTTGAGCCAACCGCTCAACGACGCCGGGTATCGCGTCGCCTATGCAATCGCCGAGGACAACCTTCGACTCGGTCGAACTGTGATTGCGGATTCCGTCAATCCTGTTCATCTGTCTCGTGATGCCTGGATCGGCGTTGCGCATCGGGCGTGTGCAGGCGCTGCTGAAGTCGAGTTGATTTGTTCTGACCCGCAGCAGCATCGCCAACGTGTGGAGACACGAACGGCGGATATCTCCGGCTTGAGGCTGCCGACATGGGAAGAAGTTGCTTCTCGTGAATACGAGCCTTGGGAGCGTCAGCACATCGTGCTCGATACGACAGGGCGGAGCGTGGCCGAGTGCGTCCGAGAACTTCTTGAAGCCCTACCGAAGTGACGGGCCATGCCATGTATTATGGGCGGATGAAGCTAGTGCTGACGGGCAAACCGGAAGTGATTGTTGAAATCAGATAACGCTCAAAACCCCTCAATGAGCGTAATCGGGATGCTGCAACAGTTGAGCTTCGCTCCCCCTTGGCTGCAATTAGGGTGGCAATGACTTTTTTTTCACTCCGCGTTACTCTTGCTGTCTAATTTTGACTGCGAGCCACCCGTGAGCACTCTTTCCGTCACTTCCAAGAAACGCTCGGTTCTGACGCGCCGCATTTTCCAGATCGAGCAGGTGCTCGTGGCCGTCGCGTTCGTGGTCTATGCTCTTTTGGTCTCGATCAACCAGCCCGCTTCCCTGTGGGTCATAGTGGTGGCGACCCTCACGGTAGGCAACCTCGTAGTTCCTCTCTCTTTAGAGAGCCGCCGTTTGTATGTGGGGCGGCCGCTCCCGTGGAACTGGGTCGTATTTTTCCCCATCCAAATCATTTTCGGCGTGATCTGCGCCGTGAGCTCGATACTGTTCCTACAGTTGACCAAAATCGATCGCGAGCCATTTTGGCTCCTCTTTTCCAAAATCGGTTATTTCTGCATCGTCGTCGTCGTGATCGCCAACGTTCTTGCGTACGGTGTCGAAGAACTCCAACGAAAGCTGAAACAACGCAATCAACAACTGGAGCAGACTGTCGAGAAAGGAACAATCGCGCTGCAGCTGCAGGAGGAAGAACTCAAGCGAGCGCGCGAGATTCAGGAAATGCTGCTGCCCAGCACGTTGCCGCAGCTTGCAGGAGTTCAGATCGCCGGAGCCTGGCAGCCTGCGCGTGAAGTCGGTGGCGACTACTTCGACGTGATTCAACTGGACAAAGATCGCCTTGGCATTTGCGTGGGCGATGTCGCCGGAAAAGGAATCACCGCCGCATTGCTCATGGCGAATCTTCAGGCATCCTTTCGCGCCTTCGCCACCAGCGAGGCATCGCCTCAGGTGGTCTGTACCAAACTGAACAAGTTCCTGTGTGCAAACATCGCTTCGGGAAAATTTGTAACTTTCTTCTACGCGGTGCTCGGCGCCGACTCACGCACGCTCACCTACGAGAATGCCGGACACTCACCCGGACTTCTGTTGCGGAGCAACGGCACAACAGAAACTTTGCCAGGAGGAGGAGCAGTGCTGGGTGCGCTGCCGGACTGGACATACCAGGACTACACCGCGCAACTGCAACCGGGCGACCAACTGCTGCTCTCAACTGACGGCATCACGGAAGCCGAGAACGCCCAACTCGAAGAGTTCGGCGAGGAGCGCCTGCTGCAAGCCGCTCGCGCGCGCAACGGAAGCGCGCTCGAAGTTCAACGCGCGATCATGCAGCAGGTGACGGCCTTCTGCAGTGGGAATTTCCGCGACGACGCAACCTTACTCGTTCTACGAATCTCTTGAGCGCCGCCGGGAACCCAGGCGCCGACCTCCAACAATCACGCGGCCATCGCTCAGTTGTTGAAACCAGATGGCACTCTTTGAGAATTGGCCCACGTGGTCACTGAGCGTAATCGAGATGTTACGACAGCTGTCCAAATCGACCAGCATCATGAAATCAACTTGGCTTCGCGGAAAGCCATGTCGCAGCAACCAAACACACCGTAATCATGGTTAAGAAAACGATAGGCAAGATGAAGAAGTATCTCCAGCTCAAGATCGTCACGGCGACAAAACAAAGGGCAAGCGCCCACGCAGTGGGGCGCATGAGGCCCAAAGTCTCTGCCGAAAAACCGCCGAGCTGCCACGCTAGTACCGCCGCGAATAGAAGAAACACGGAGACAAAGAGTCCGGCCCCAACAAAGAGGTCCCAATAAGTCCGGCTAAACCCTTGCACGTCAAAGTGAATTGACTGCATTGAGGCAAGAAGCACGTCCACTCCCCATTTGGGATCGGACTGGCGAAAACCAAGTGTATGTCCGATGTCAAAAAGCAGCAGGAGAATAGCGGCGATTCGATAAAATGCAGATGCCTTCATGTCTTGCATCTCCTTTTTCGCAGCGGTAGTGTACCAGCTTTACCCGTCCCCTCCATCGACCGTCGGGCCCTCAACTGGCGTAAACAGCGTAGCTGTTGAAAAACTCTTTTTAGGGAATTTCAATGGCGAAATTCGTTCGTAAGTTATTGAATGTTCGTCTGTCGCAGACGCTGAAATTCGCCGAAATTACTGCTTTGGTTCCTTTTTCAACGGCCACCCCTGTTTCCAACAAACATAGTCTAGCGGAAGCCGTTGCTAAGGATTGCGCGATGTGACGCTTTGCAGAGTGCTACGCTTTGACCTGCGCTAACACTTCGCCTGACGCCCCATATACCGCGTCGTTCGTTGACGCCACCCATGCCATGGAAAGTTGGAATGCCGCTTTCCGCGCTCACTCCTGCTCCGGCAAGAATGAAGATGCGCTCAGCGGGCGAAACTGTGGGCATGGATGAAGGCGATGTCGGTTAAGGGATGCTCACAATGTCGCTCTTTTAGCGTCGAATGGGTTGAGGCTCCCTTATGCCCCTTTCCTGCTGGACTAGTTGGGTAGCGGTGTTACTGTTCTTTTCGGTTGCCGCAAACTCCCAAACCCAAAGCTCAGCGCAAGCCATGACGCCCGGCTGGCCCACGGCTTCCACGGTTGAAACGGGACTTTCCGACGCCCGCCTGCGCTCGCTCGATGCCGCCATTCGTTCCGAGGAATTCAAGAACATTGGGAGCGTTCTGATCGCCCGCCACGGCAAACTGGTTTACGAAAGATACTTTGACGGCGAAGCCACGACCCTGCGGGACACCCGCTCGGCGACCAAGAGCATCACCGACATACTAATCGGAATTGCCATCGACGAGCACAAGCTCAGCGGAGTGGACGCGAAGGTTCTGGCGCTGCTGCCGGAACATGCCCGCCGAGTTCAGAATCCCGACCCGCGCAAAACCGCGATTACGGTGGAAGACTTTCTGACCATGAGTTCGCCGCTGGAGTGCGACGACTGGAATGATGCTTCGCGTGGCAACGAGGAGCGGATGTACCTCGTTGAGGATTGGGCGCAGTTCATTCTCGATTTGCCGATTCGCGGACGTATGCGCGTAGGCGAGCATGCGGAAGCGCCTCCCTACGGACGCTCCTTCAGTTATTGCACCGGAGGAGTTTTCACTCTGAGCGAAGTCCTCCAAAAAGCGACGGGCGCACGCACCGATCATTATGCAAGCGAGAAGCTCTTTCAGATGCTGGGCATTACGAATGTCGAGTGGGTTTATTCTCCCATGAACGTTCCGCAAACGGGCGGCGGATTGCGGCTCACTAGCCGTGACCTTCTCAAGGTCGCTCAACTTTATCTCAACGGCGGCGAGTGGCGA
>Ga0210384_10009122_pt1 | contig 10266 bp, 7 predicted proteins | sample IncBWH2MmetaG_FD_160574 | JGI IMG/M metagenome (GOLD analysis project Ga0210384, IMG submission 160574) | Forest soil microbial communities from Barre Woods Harvard Forest LTER site, Petersham, Massachusetts, United States - Inc-BW-H-2-M | ecosystem: Environmental > Terrestrial > Soil >...
ATAAAACAGCTTTTGCTTCCCTTCCATAAATCCCAGGCCGGTGATCCCTCCGGTGCTCACGGCGATGAGCGACTGGATAATGTGAAACCCCTTGCCCTGAGGGTCTGAATACGGATTCACGAACGCCGTGATACGGCCCCAGCGCCAGGCCACACGAACCACGAGAAAATAGAGCGGTAGCACCGAGAACGCACACGCGTATCCCAGATAGCGCAGTTCCAGGCCGGCCACGAACATTATGCAAGCAGTAATCGCGGCGCAAGCGATGGCAGTACCCAAATCCGGCTGAAGCACGATTAAGCCCAGAAACATCAGCGTGGGCAACACGGCGGGCAGCAAAGTGTTTCGCCAGTCATTCATGGAGTTGATGCGGTTCTCCAGAAAGAAAGCGAGGAACAGGATGATTGCGACCTTGGCGACCTCTGACGGTTGGAACGAAAATCCGCTGAAGTGAATCCAGCGGTGCGTGTTGTGAGCGCGGTCAAGAAAGAAGACCGAGATCAGCATCAGGGTGGTGAGCCCCAACACCGAAAACACGACCCCGGGATGCTTGTAGCGGCGGTAGTCGACCTTCATCGCGACCACCATCGCCGCGATCCCGCCGACGGCCCATCCTATCTGCCGCAACAGGAAGTAGTAGCCGGATCCGTAGCGTTCCTTGGCCAGGACCGCAGATGCGCTGAATACCATTACCAATCCCAGAAACACCAGGATCAGGGTAACGGTAAATAACCAGCTATCGACGCTTACACGCTTGGCCATGGGATTTTCATTTCACCACGGAGGCAGGGAGACACCGAGAAGAATGTCTGTGAATTCATTGGACGGTCTGTAACTATCTTGGTTCCTCCGGGAAAAGCCTGGTGTCGGGGCGAGCGGGGCGCTCGCGCCCACATGGTCTACGGTCTCGCCTCTGCGCCCAGGGCATGCACTACCTCTTTGAATACCCGTCCCCGGTGCTCATAATTTTGAAATTGGTCGAAGCTGGCACACGACGGAGCCAACAGCACCACATCTCCGGCCGCTGCGATCGCGGATGCCCGTCTTAGCGCAGTCTCGAGAGTCTCGGAGTGATCAACATCCACGCCTTTAATCTGTGATTCGATCTTTTCAGCTGCCGCGCCGATTGTATAGACGCGCTTGACCCGCTGCCGCAGCAGCTCGTTGAGCAGCGTGTAGTCGCTGTCTTTGTCCTTGCCGCCCAGGATGAGATGGACATTTGCCGGGAACGACTCCAGCGCCTTGATCGTGGCATCCACGTTGGTGGCCTTGGAGTCGTTGTAGTACTCCACGCCGCGAATCGTGGCCACGTATTCCAGCCGATGTTCGACGGCCCTGAATTCGCGGACGGCTTTGCCGATGCGCCCGGGCTCGCAACCCAAAAGCACGCCCACACACACGGCAGCCAGGACGTTCTCGACGTTATGGCCTCCCTTGAGCGGGATTTCCGACGACAGCATGATTTCGCGCTGCCCCTTGGCGTCACGAAAAAGGATTCGGCCCTCGCGGACATACGCACCTTGCTTTACCTCTGACTTGCGGCTGAACCAGAAGACTTGCGCCCGGGTTCGACTGGCCAGTCCGGCACAGGTGGAGTCGTCCGCATTCAGGACTGCAAAATCTTCCGGCTGCTGATTCTCAAAGATCCGCGCCTTCGCCTTCGTGTACGCATCGAAAGTGCGATGTCGGTCAAGGTGGTCGGGTGTGATGTTAAGTACCACTGCAACTCTCGCACGAAATGTCTGGATCGTCTCTAACTGGAAACTCGATACCTCGAGCACCACGACCGTGTCAGGCTTCGCTTGCTCCACCAGGGAGATTGCTGGCGTGCCGATATTACCGCCGACAGCGGTCGAAAAGCCTCCAGCTGCGACAATTTCGCCCGCCAGAGTTGTGGTCGTGGTCTTCCCGTTGGAACCGGTGATGGCAACGATATTCTTCGGCAGAAATTGCGATGCCAGCTCAATCTCGCCGATCACGGCCTCGCCCAATGCACGGGCCTGCACCAGCGACGGGGAGTCTACGGGAACGCCGGGGCTGACCACGATGAGGTCCTGCCCGCGAAAGGTGCGCTCACCGTGTCCGCCGGTTTCGACCGCGATGCCGTGATCGAGCAGGATCGGAATTTCTTCTCCCAGCTGGTCTTGCGACTTGGCATCCGAAACCGTGACCTTGGCGCCTCTGGCCTGCAAGAACAGGGCAGAGGCCACGCCGGATTTGCCCAGACCGACGACGAGAACGCGTTTGTTGGCAAGATCCATAACGAATCGTTTCTGGCTTCTGGCTCCTGGCTTCTCGCTTGTAGCCTATGGTCCTTGGCGAGAGCGAGGAGCCAGGAGCTAGCAGCTTTTATCTTAGCTTTAGTGTAGTCAAGGCGAACAGGGCAAACACCAGGGATGCGATCCAGAAGCGAACAATGATTTTTGATTCGGACCAGCCCAGCAATTCGAAATGATGATGCAGCGGGGCCATTTTGAAGATACGCTTTTTTCTCAATTTGTAGGATGCCACCTGAAGAATCACGGACAGGGCTTCAATCACGAAGATGCCGCCGATGAAAGGCAGTAGTAGTTCCTGTTTGATCATCACGGCAACCGTGCCGATAGCACCACCCAGTGCCAGAGAACCGACGTCCCCCATGAAGACTTCGGCTGGGTGGGCGTTGTACCACAGGAATCCAATGGAGGATCCGACCATGGCTCCACAGAAGATCGTTAGTTCGCCGGCCAGCGGCATGCGCTGCAGCTCAAGATACGATGCGAAGGTGGCGTGACCGCTGACGTAGGTGAGCACAGCCAGTGCGCCGGCAGCGATGACGGTGCAGCCGATGGCGAGTCCGTCCAGACCATCCGTAAGATTCACCGCGTTGCTCGCGCCTACGATCACGAGCACCACAAACGCGACAAAAGGAAGAAACGCCAGTGGCCACAGCACAGGGTGACTGATTAGCTTCTCGATCACCAGATCGGGATGAAACTGCTTGATGAAAGGCACCATCAGCTTGGTCGAGTACGCGCCCCGGGTTTGCATGGCGATCAGCGCTACGGCGATCAGGATGCTCGCGGCAATCTGCAAGCCCATCTTGGCCTTTGACGTAAGGCCCAGATTTCTCCGGTTCACAACCTTGATGTAGTCGTCGGTGAATCCGATGGTGGCAAAAGCGCAGGTGGCAAACACGGCAATCCAGATAAAGAGATTGCTGAGATCGGCCCACAACAATGTCGGAACCACGATGGAGATCGCGATCAGCAAACCGCCCATGGTCGGAGTGCCGGCCTTCTTCTGATGCGCCTTGGGCCCTTCTTCCCGGATGAACTGGCCGATTTGAAATTCACGCAAACGGTTGATGACGATGGGGCCGACGATGAGTGCCGTGAAAAGTGCGGTAAGGCTGGCGAATGCCGTACGAAACGTCAAATACCGGAAGATTCGGAATGGAGGAAAATAGTGGAACAGTTTCAGGTACAGCAGCCAGTAGAGCAATCAGCCTCCCGTTCAGTCGTCGGTCGTCGGTTCAGTCGTCCGAAACTAGCTATCGGCGGTCTTTGATTTGCTGACGACTGAAGACTGACGACCGACGACTGTTTCCAGAGCTCGTTCCAACTTCACTCCGCGTGAAGCCTTGAGCAGCACCACATCACCGTCGCGGGTTTCGCGTACCAGCCACTCGCCTGCTTCCTCGGGAGTGGCTACGAATTCTGCCCTGATCCCGGCGCCACGGGCGGCATCGACCATCTGCTGCGCCAGGCCCCGAACCCCGACGAGTATATTGATTCCCTTCTTCGCCATGTGCTGGCCCGAGCGGCGATGCAGTTCTTCGCCCGACGGCCCCAGCTCCAGCATCTCGCCTGCGACCACAATGCGACGCTTGGCGGGCATAGCGGCAAGCGTATCCACCATCGCGTCCAGGGCCGTTGGATTGGAATTGTAACAATCGTTTATGACCGTGATGTTGCCCACTTGAACGACCGCCCCCCGTTTGTCTGGGGGACCGAGAGTCGCCAGCGCGCGGGTGGCTTCTGAAGGACTCAAGCCGCGTTCCATGCCCGTTGCGACCGCGGCCAGCGCGTTGTAAATGTTGTGCGTGCCCACCAGGGGCAGGGTCGCCGGTTCGCGGCAGCCGGCGGCCACGATGTCGAACACCGAGCCTGCAGCTCCTCGCGATTCGATATTTTCCGCGCTGACGTCCGCGGACGGATGAAGACCATAACGCACGACTTTGCCGTGAAAGTCGCGGCCGAACTGGGAAACGTACTCGTCGTCGGCATTGAGGATCGCGGTCCCGCCGGCGGGCAGGGACGCGATCAGCTCGTACTTTGCGCGGGCGATTTCAGCCACCGACTTGAAGAATTCCAGGTGGACCGGGGCCACGTTGGTAACCACACCAATTTCCGGCTGCGCGATTTTCGCCAGTGCGGCAATCTCTCCCCGATGCGACATTCCCATCTCGATGACAGCCGCCTCGTGTTCGGGTTCGATTTTCAACAACATCAGCGGCAGTCCAAAATGATTGTTGAAGTTGCCTGCGGATTTCAGTACGCGAAAGTGGGAAGAGAGTACGTGGGCAATCGCGTCTTTCGTGGTGGTCTTACCCGTTGATCCAGTTACCCCGATCAGGGGTTTCGCCCACAAGCGGCGGACCGCAGCCCCCAAGGTTTGCAGCGCGACCAGGGTATCCGGCACAGCCAGCAGCCCGGTCTTCACTACATAGCGAGCCAGCGCGTCCTTTCGAACAACTGCAGCCACGGCACCCTTCTCGAGCGCCTGCTGGACGAAATCGTGGCCATCCATGCGCTCCCCTTTGACCGCGAAAAATAGCTCCCCGGGCTGAAGGGTGCGCGAATCAATCGAGTAGGCCTGGGCAATCGATTTGTGCTCGAACTCGCCGGTAGCTGAAATAAATTCGGCGACTCTCGAAAGCGGGAGCTTCATGCACGTTTTCCAGCGGCCGCGTTGGATGACTTGCAGTCGTATCCGGCGTCGCGCAAAATTTTGTGTGCGACTTCTACATCGTCAAATGGGATCGATCCGTCCCGCGTGATCTGCACTTTCTCGTGACCCTTGCCGGCAATCAGCACAATATCCCCCGGATTCGCTTCGCTGACGGCCAGCGCAATCGCGGCTTTGCGGTCCGGCTCGGTCTTGTATTTTGTGCCCGAGCGCTGCAGTCCGACCATGGCGTCATTGATGATGGCAAGTGGATCTTCACTGCGCGGGTTGTCCGAGGTCAAGATTACGAAATCGCTGCCCCTTCCGGCGGCTTCCCCCATCAAAGGACGCTTGGCGCGGTCCCGATCGCCACCACAGCCGAAGACGGTGATTACCTTGCCCTTCTGTCCCGCCTGCTGAACAAATTCCCGCGCCAGAGCGGTTAGGTTTCGCAGGGCGTCGTCGGTGTGGGCATAGTCGACCGCAACGGTGAAGGGCTGTTGACAGTCCACACGTTCGAAGCGGCCGGGCACGCTGGTTAGAGCCGCTACTCCTTGCGCGATCGCCTCACCCTCACAGTTCCGCGAGTACGCCGCACCCGCCGCCGCCAGAATGTTGTAGACATTCACTTTTCCAATGAGGGGAGAAAATAACGGAATGGTTCCGTTCGGGGTAAGCAGATCAAATCTGGTGCCGCGCGGGGTGATTTCGACTTTCTCGGCGTGGAAATTGCCTTTGGACAGTCCGTAGGTCAACACCTCCGAACTGCGCTTCTTGCTAATCCTCGCCAGCGTCTGGCCGTATTCGTCATCCGTGTTGAGCACAGCGGCGCGAGGGGCTTCGGTGCCGCAGCCTTCGAACAAGACCTGCTTGGAGGAGAAATACTCCTCCATGGTGCGGTGATAGTCGAGGTGGTCACGTGTGAGGTTGGTGAAGACCGCGACGTCGAACGGAGTTCCATAAACCCGCTGCTGCTCCAGTGCGTGTGAGGAAACTTCCATCACGGTTTCGGTTGCGCCCTGTCCCAGAGCCTGGTTCAGAATACGGCTCAGTTCGAGGGCTTCGGGAGTGGTGTGCGGCGCGGGCAGAGTCTTTCCGGCAACGTGATATTCGATGGTCCCGATCAAAGCACTCTTGCGACCAGCGGCGGTCAGGATGGATTCGAGCAGGAATGCAGTCGTACTTTTTCCGTTCGTACCGGTGATGCCGGTGATGGCCAGTCGCTCGGCCGGCTTCTTGTAAAAGTTCGCGCTTAAACGCGCGAGCGCCCGGCGTCCGTGCGGAACCTGTGCCCAAGCCACGTCCGGACGCGGCTTCTCGGTCGCTGAATCAGTAACGATGGCGACCGCACCGGCAGAGATCGCCTGGTCTATGAATTTGTTTCCATCACTCGATTCGCCCTGCATGGCAACAAAGACATCGCGCGCCTTGATCCGGCGCGAGTCGTATTCCAGCCCGCCGATGCCGGGGTTGCCGCTTTGGGAGAGCACCTCCGCACCGTACAGGAGTTCGAGGAAAGTCATTATTTTGGATTCTAGTGCACTGAGCGGCCTAGACAAGTGTCATGGTGTCTTACGCAGGGGCGGGTGTCCTCACCTGCCCGGTCGAGCAGAGCTCGGCAATTTTCGCACAGACCGGCTCGGCAAAACCTCCGGCGAGCTTCGCTCGCCCGCCCAGACGAGGACGTCTGGGCCTACCTGGTTCGTGCCAGATGTTACCGTCCGTCCCGCAGCGACCGCTTTCACCGCCCAAACTTCACCGTCACCTGCGATCCTGATGCTACGTGGGATCCGGGCGCGGGCGACTGCTGGCGAGCCAGACCGCTGCCAACCGCATCGAGATCCAGTCCGCTTTCCTGGGCCATTTCTATCGCGCTTCTGACGCTCTTGCCCAGAAACGATGGGACCACAATCCCGCCCTGCTCGACGTCCAACATGATCGTGCCGCTGGATGGCAGATGAACCGAAAAAGGTGCCGCTGCCGGCGGATTGTCTTCTGCCATCGAAGTTTGCTCCTGCTGCGGAACAGGGGCTGCAGACGGCTGAGACTGGCGCAAAGCCGCAGGCACCACCACGCTGGCGGCCACCTCGGGCGTGGGCTTCGCGGCAGCGCTGGCCAGCTGGGGATTCGAGTCTGCGGGTGGAGAATCGACTGCTTCCAGGCTGTCTCCCAGGCGGTCAGGCGATCCTTCTTCGACGTCCTGGTCCGTCACGCGCCGCTCCGCCATGAGGACCTGGCGGCTGGGAGGCAGCTCAACATCGTGGGGCGTGTGCAGATATTCGAGAACCTGCTGCGCCACTCGCTGAAATACCGGCGCGGAAACTTGTCCCCCCTGGTGCAAACCGACCGCCGAATCGAGAATGACGGCGACCGTGATGGCCGGATCATTGACCGGAGCAAATCCGGCGAACGACCCCACGTACTTAGTATGCGAATACGTGTGGGTAGCGGGATCAACTTTCTGCGCGGTGCCAGTCTTCCCAGCCGAGCTGTAGCCCTCGAGAATTGCCTTTTTGCCGGTGCCATGCAGGACCACGCCTTGCATCATCTGCTTCATCTGAGCCGCTGTCATCGGAGAAATCACCCGCCTCTGCACTGTCGGATGAAACGCCACCATCTGAGGAGCGCCCTGCGGTTCGGTGGTTCCGGCAACGATTCGTGGTGCAACCCAGACGCCATCGTTGGCGATGGTGGAAACCATGGCTACCAGTTGCAGCGGAGTCACTCCGATTTCCTGGCCCATCGAAATCGCTCCGATAGAGACCTTCGACCAGCGATTCAGCGGCTTGGTCAAACCGCGAGTCTCGCCCGGCACTTCGATGCCCGTCTGTTGTCCGAAACCAAAGGCGCGAATGTATTTGTAAAACCGCTCTTCTCCCAGGCGCAGCGCAATCTTGATGGCTCCCACGTCGCTCGATTCAGCCAGAATGCCCGCCACTGAAAGCAGCCCGTGCGGCTTGCTGTCGCGAATCCGCATACCATTGATGACGATTGATCCCATCTGGCAGTCAAACACTTCGTCGGGGCGGGTTAATTTTTCTTCCAATGCAGCCGCAATCGTGACCAGCTTAAAGGTTGATCCGGGCTCGTACACGTCGCTGACCGCGTGGTCTTTCAATTTTTGTGGCGTGATTTCGCGGGCCAGGTTCGGATTGAACGTTGGACGATTGGCGAGCGCCAGAATTTCTCCCGTTTTCGGGTTCTCCACGACGACCGTGCCCGACTCGGCATGGGTTTGCTGCATTGCAGTTTCCAGCTCGCGTTCCGCGATGTACTGGATCTTCTCGTCGACGGTCAGAATGACGTTCTCGCCCGGATCAGGTTGCTTCTCCACGCTGCCGAACCACTTGCGGCGGGCGTCCACCGAAATCATCATGCGGCCGGGCCTGCCGCGCAGGTCGTCATCGTCCGCGCGTTCAATTCCGCTCAGGCCTTCGTCGTCCATGCCTACGTAGCCCAGCACCTGCGCCGCCAACTCTCGCTTGGGATAGAAGCGTTTGGACTCCTTCTGAAAATAGATGCCGCGCAGATTCATGGCCCGGATGCGGTCCGCGGTTTCGGCATCCGCCTTGCGCGCCACCCAGCAGAATGTGCGAGCAGACTGGCATTTGGCCAGCAACTCCCGAGGATCGGCCTTGGTGATCCGTGCGACCAGAGATATGGTTCCCGCGAGGTCAGGAATATCGGCGGGCACTGCAAATACCGAATCCACGGAGACTGACATAGCCAACTCGCGGCCGGCGCGGTCGTAGATGATTCCACGTTTGGCTGCAACTTCCGTGGTGCGTTGCTGCTGGCGCTGAGCTCTCTGTTCGAAGTCGCCGTAGCGGAAGATTTGCAGATAGACCAGGCGCAGGCAGATGACTCCTGCCCAAAGCACCAGGATTCCGGCCAGGAGGTAGAGTCGTTTGTTCGCGCGGTTGCGGGGTACGTTCGTCGCCACGGTTGTCCAACGCCCCTTAGACAAACATGGCGGCCCACGATACAGGGAGCCGCCAGTTAAGCTTTTATAGCGCCGCTAGTTTTTCTATCGTGCAGAAACCATCGCGACCGGGGTCACGCTGGCCAGCTCCGGCGTTGCGGCGTCCGGTGAAACCGTTTCCATGTGCATCACCTGGCCGGCCTGCGGAGACTGCAGTCCCAGCTTCTTCGCCAGCGTGTCAATGCGCTCGGGGTCGCGCAGCGAGGCTTCTTCCAGGCGCAGGGCCCGGTTCATCTCGGCCAGCCCGTCACGCTGCACTCGCAAGGTCTCGATCCGGTATCCGTACTCGATGGCTTTGAAATGCTGCCAGGCAAAAGTCATAACCAGCAGAAACAGGCAGCTCAGAGCGACTCCAAATTGTTTCATCTCGCGGCTGCGCTGCGGATTTTCCACTTTGACCAGCCGCGAATTGTCGATGGGCTTGGCAAAATAGACTTCCGGAGTTCCGGTCCAGGTACGTTTACGCCGCATGGTCGGAGCTGCGCACTGCGCCGCCGCCATTTATGCCACCCCAGCCAGACTGGATTCGAATTGGGCAACTTCCTGTTGCGCAACCGCATACCAGTAGGCAAGTTTTTCTTCCTGGGAGCGCGTGTCGAGCGAGCGCCTGTCGACGCGAGCTTCGCTCCGGGCTTCCGTTCGTTCTACCGTGGCAATCAATTGGTCGATCAATGTTCCCGTGTACATCTGTGGCCTCCGTTCTACCTTCCGTCTCTCCGGGACGGCACCGGTAGAAGGTAGAGAGTTGTGTTTCGCCCTTGTTGCAGAGAGGCGATGCCGTCCCGGAAACTTTTATCCCGGCCCATCCGTCAACGGCTGTACCGGGTCCCTGGCTGGTTTTCCAGGGCAAACTTTGTAACGCTGGCGTTCCTTCGACTCGCTCAGGACATGCTCGCCGGCTGTCTGGCGGACGTCCCGCCCGCCTATCGGGCCGGCCGGAGGCCGGCGCTACTTAAACTCTTCCCGCCGCTCGCATCTTGGCGCTGCGTGCCCGCGGATTGCGATCAATCTCTTCTTCTCCGGCGGTCACTGGCTTTTTCGTCAGCACCTTGTAGTGACCTCGCTTCACGCCTTCGCGGAAGGCATCTTTCACGATGCGATCCTCGAGCGAGTGGAAACTGATGATCACTATCCTTCCGCCCGGTTTCAGCACTTGCGGGGCTGCACCCAGCAGAGCCCTCAAGTCGTCCAGTTCATGGTTCACGAAAATTCGGAGTGCCTGGAAAGTTCGCGTCGCGGGATGAATTCTTCTTTCCGCCTGATTCATTGGCCGGGCCGCGGCTGAGATCACGGCTGCGAGTTGCGCAGTCGTCAATATCGGCCGCGACCGGACAATGGCTCTGGCGATTCTCCGC
>Ga0210384_10009125_pt1 | contig 10264 bp, 8 predicted proteins | sample IncBWH2MmetaG_FD_160574 | JGI IMG/M metagenome (GOLD analysis project Ga0210384, IMG submission 160574) | Forest soil microbial communities from Barre Woods Harvard Forest LTER site, Petersham, Massachusetts, United States - Inc-BW-H-2-M | ecosystem: Environmental > Terrestrial > Soil >...
GTCTTCACTGTCATCGGTCTTCTTCTCTTCTTCGGGGCCGCCGGAAAGTCCGCGCAAATCCCACTCTACGTCTGGCTACCTGACGCGATGGAGGGCCCCACGCCTGTCAGTGCGCTCATCCACGCCGCCACCATGGTCGCCGCCGGCGTCTATATGGTCGCGCGCATGAGCGCCATTTATCAGCTCGCTCCCGTCGCCATGGACATCGTCGCCATCATTGGCGCCACAACCGCCATCTTCGCCGCCACTATGGCCATCGTCCAAACCGACATCAAGAAAGTCCTCGCCTACTCCAGCATCAGCCAGCTCGGCTACATGTTTCTCGCGCTCGGCGTAGGTGCTTTCGCCGCAGGCGTCTTTCACCTGATGACTCACGCCTTCTTCAAAGCCTTGCTCTTCCTCGGCGCCGGCAGCGTCATCCACTCCCTCTCCGGACAGCAGGACATCCGCAAAATGGGCGGCCTGCGCTATACCATTCCCGCAACTTCGGTTCCGTTCGTGATTGCCACATTGGCAATCACCGGGGTACCCGGTCTCTCCGGTTTTTTCAGTAAAGACGAAATCCTCGGCCACGCCTTTAACCGCCACCAGATGCTGGACCGGTATCTCGCGCTCTGGGCGGTCGGAATCGTCACGGCAGGCTTGACTGCTTTTTACATGTTCCGCCTCCTCTTCGAAACCTTTTACGGGATGTCCCGGCTCCCGGTTGAGATGGAAGGCCACATTCATGAATCGCCGAAGACCATGACGGTTCCATTGATGATTCTGGCTTTTTTTTCGATCGTTTCCGGCTGGCTTGCACTACCCATTCTCTGGGGTGAAGAAAGCCCCTTCGAGCGTTTTCTCGAACCGTCCTTGCGTGGCGTCGAAACGGATACTGGCGCAATTACTCTTGGCCGCCACACCCTGCCGGCTGAGTACGCACTCATGGCCGCTTCCATAGCTTTCGTCGCGCTGGGCTTCTGGCTGGCCCGCAAGCTCTACCTCGACAATCCCAAGCTCCACACCCAACTTGCCGCCTCCTGGCCTCGCCTCCACAATCTCCTCGTCCACAAATACTACGTCGACGAAATCTACGACGCTCTCTTCGTGAATCGCATCAAGGACCTCAGCACCGCGTTCAGCTTCTTCGACTCGAAAGTCATCGACGGTCTTGGCGTCGACGGCGCCGGATGGCTCGCGCGAGTCTTTTCCCGGCTTTCCATGTGGTGGGACAAATGGGTGGTGGACGCCCTGGTCAACTTGCTCGGCTGGTTCCCCAAATTTCTCAGCATGCCCGTGCGGATGTTCCAGACCGGCGTTTTCTCCACCTACGCCGTTTTCATAGTCATCGGATTGGCAATTTTGCTCGGCTTTTACGGCCACCACGTGCAGGCGTTTGTGCGCACCTTGCACTGAAAGGCGATTCGCATGGGGCTCTTCTCACATCATCTCCTCAGCGTGATCCTATTCACGCCGCTCCTGGGTGCGCTGCTCTTGCTGTTCGTTCCGCGCGACTCCCAACTCATGCACCGCCTCGTCGGCAATCTCTTCGGCATACTCAGCTTCCTCGTTTCGCTCCCGCTCATGCTCCATTTTCCGGCCGGCAGCGGTGCGTATGAATTCAGGGAATCCGCCGATTGGATTCCCTCCATCGGCGCAAAGTATTCCCTCGGCGCGGACGGCATCAGCCTGCTCCTCGTCATGCTCACTACATTGCTCGGCATGATCGCCATCGCCTCCTCCTGGAGCACCATTCAGCAGCGCACCAAGGAGTATTACATTCTGCTCCTCCTGCTCCAGACCGGCATGCTCGGCGTCTTCCTCTCCCTCGACTTCTTCCTCTTCTACGTTTTCTGGGAAGTCATGCTCGTTCCCATGTATTTCCTCATCGGCGTCTGGGGCAGCGAGCACCGTCTCTACGCCGCCATCAAATTCTTTCTGTACACCCTTACCGGCTCCGTAATTATGCTGCTCGCGATCCTCGCGCTCTATTTCAACTATACGAAGACTCTGCCGCAGGGCGCCATCGGCACCTTCGATATCCCCACGCTCCTGGCCGCCGCGCAGCAATTTCCAGACAGTCTGAAAATTTGGCTCTTCTGGGGATTCTTCTTCGCCTTCGCCATCAAGGTCCCCATGTTTCCGTTTCACACATGGCTTCCCGACGCGCACACGGAAGCCCCCACGGCAGGCTCCGTCATCCTCGCCGGCGTCCTGCTGAAAATGGGCACGTACGGTTTTCTTCGCTTCTCGCTCCCGCTTCTCCCCGCCGACGCCACCCTGCGCGCCAAAATCATTCACATCGTCATCGCGCTCTCGCTCATCAGCATCATTTATGGCGCCGTCATCTGCCTCATGCAGAAGGACATGAAGCGCCTCATCGCCTATTCCTCCATCGGTCATCTCGGCTTCTGCACCCTCGGCATTTTCACGCTCACGCCGCAGGGTCTCGCCGGTAGCGTCCTTCAGCAGATCAACCACGGCATTTCCATCGGGGCGCTCTTCCTCATCGTTGGCATCCTCTACGAACGCCGCCACACTCGTCTCATCTCCGAATTCGGCGGCCTTGCCACGCCCATGCCCAACTTCGCCGCTATCTACCTCATCGTCAGCCTCAGCTCTCTCGGCATGCCGTTGCTTAGCGGCTTCATCGGCGAATTCACCATCTTGCAGGGCACATTTGTCGTCAACAAAGCCTGGGCTGTATGGGCCTCGCTTGGGATCGTCCTCGGTGCCGCGTATCTCCTCTGGCTCTACCAGCGCACCATGTTCGGCCCAATCACTCACGAAGTGAATAAATCGCTTCCCGACCTCAGCGTCCGCGAGTATGCCGTTCTGCTCCCTCTCGTCGCCCTCTCCTTCTGGATCGGCATCTACCCAAAGCCATTCTTCGCCTACCTCGAAAAGCCCGTCCAGCGCATCGTCCAGCAAGTGAACCCCAATTTCTACGCCCATTCCACGTCCTCTACCTCCTTGACTTCCTCAACCTCCTTTACCTCCGTAACACCGGAGGTCAAGTAACAACCGCCCATGCACTCCATCCTTGATCCCATCCTCAACTACATCCACGGTGACGGCATCACCGTCCTGCCCCAGATGGAGCTACTCCTCTTCGCGCTAGGCATTCTCATTTTCGATTTCCTACTCGAGAAAAAAGAAAAGCACTGGAACGCCACGCTCGCTCTACTGGGAGTTGCCGCCAGCGCTTTTGGTCTCTTCATGCAGGCCCGGCGTTTCAATCTGCAGCACGAATCCCGCCCCGACCTGCCCGGGCTTCTCGGTTTTCAAAACACAGTCGTTATCGACGGCTACTCACTCTTCTTCGCTGCAATCTTTCTCGCCGCCACCGGCCTCGTCATCCTTCTTTCCGTCCGCTATCTCGACCTCGAGCGCGAGCAGGAAGGCGAATACTACGCGCTTCTCCTCCTCGCCTGCATCGGCATGATGTTCATGGCCTCGGGTACAGACTTAATCGTGATGTTCCTCGGCCTCGAGACCATGGCCCTCAGCTTCTACGTCCTTGCCGGCTACCTCCGCCGCGAAAAGCGCTCCAACGAAGCCGCCCTCAAATATCTTCTCCTCGGTGGTTTCAGCACCGGCATCCTCGCCTACGGTTTCTCGTTGCTTTACGGTCTCACGGCCAGCACCAGCATCCTGGACATCGGCACTACCCTCGACCGCCGTTTCCAATACGTTGCCGGCCGCGGCATGGCCGACTGGCTCCTCATCCTCTCTTTCGTCACCGTCGCCGCCGGCCTTTTCTTCAAAGTCGCGGCCGTGCCATTTCACCAGTGGGCCCCCGACGTCTACGAGGGTGCCCCCACACCCATCGCCGCCTATGTCAGCGTAGCCTCTAAAACGGCCAGCTTCGCCTTGCTCGTCCGCCTCTTCATCTGGGTCTTCGGCGGCTCGCAACCAATCTGGCAAGGCCTAGTAGCCGGCGTCGCCATCGCCTCGCTGACGTGGGGCAACCTCGCTGCACTCACGCAAACCAACATCAAGCGCCTGCTCGCCTACTCCTCCATCTCTCACGTCGGCTACATTCTCCTCGGCCTCGTCGCCGGTAACGAAACCGGCCTCACCGGAATCGTCTACTACTTGATCGCCTACGTTTTCACGACCATCGGCGCTTTCGCCGTTGTCATAGTGCTCCGCCAGCGTGGCCTTATCGGCGACGAACTCGACGATCTCGACGGCCTCTGCCAGCGGAGCCCTACCGCCGCCGTCCTTCTCCTCATCTTCATGCTCTCGCTCGCCGGCATTCCCCCCACCGCGGGCTTCATGGGCAAGTACTTCATCTTCCTCGCGCTCATCGAGTCGCATCATCCGGTGCTCGCAGTTTTCGCCGCGCTCTACATCGTTCCCGCCGTCTACTACTATTTCCGCGTCGTCGTTCACGCCTGGCTAAAAAAGCCCGGCGACGCGCCCGCGCCTTTCATGACCAACGCCCAGGCCATCGCTCTCGGCGCGGCCCTATTTGTAACCCTCGCCGCGGGGTTGTATCCTGAGCCATTCACTCGGCTTGCTCACTATGCCCTCGGAATCCAACGATAAACCGGACCCGGAAATTTCTCCCGCCGAGAAGCAGGCGAGAGGATTCTCGCAGCAGATGGCGACGGCGATGGAGCTCCCGTTCATTTTCGTCGGCTGCATCGTCGTGGGCGGCGCAATGGGCTATTTCCTCGATGCCTGGCTTCACACAAAACCCGTTCTGATGCTTGTCTTCGGCGTCCTCGGCTTCGTCGCCGGCCTCCGCGATATCCTCCGCCGCCTCGCCAAAGGCTGACTTCTCCGGAAACCTCTAAGCCAGATTCGTGCTAAATTTCCCCTCGGCCAACCTGCGCCGATATGTCCACCACGCCCGTCAACGTCGCCCTGTATCTCCAATCCGAAAAACGGATCGCCCGCCTGACTCTTATCCTCGGCGCGCTCGCCACCGTCCCCATCGGCTGGTTCTACGGCCTTCCCTGGGGCGCAGGCATCCTGGTCGGGGCCATGCTAGCTTGGTTCAATTTCCGGTGGCTGAGGCAAGGACTCGACGCGCTCATCACAGCCGCCACCGCCCAGGCCAACCGGCGCAACCCGCGAGTTCCCATCGCGACTTACTTCAAAGCCCTCTTCCGCTACGGGTTGATAGCCCTCGCCGTCTATGTTATTTTTAAGTATCTGAACGTTCCCATCTTGAGCATGATTTTTGGTTTGTGCGCCCTGGGAGCGGCCACAATGGCAGTTAGTGTGTACGAAATCCTGCATCCTCAGGAATAGCGAATGGAAGAACGCGTAAGCCCGATAACCCAATGGTTTAACCACATCTTCGCGCCGATTGCGCTCTCGCTTCTCCACGCGCTGCACATCCAACCAAAGGACTACGACGCCCCCATTCCCGAATATGTAGTCATGTCCCTCCTCGTCCTGGTGTTCTGCACCATCCTGGCGCTAATTCTCCGTCCCCGCCTGTCCGTAGAGCGCCCCGGCCCGCTCCAGCAGGGTGCTGAACTTCTCCTAACCAACCCGCTCGGCTTCGGCATCAAGGATCTTCTGGAAGAAAACGTAGCCCATGGTGGCGAGAAGTTCATCGCGTTCACGGGCTCGATCTCCATATTCATTCTTTTTGCCAATCTCTTAGGCGTCTTTCCGGCCTTTAGTTCGCCGACCGGCAACGCGGTCGTGCCTTTGGCCTGCGCCTCTCTCACATTCCTTTATTTCAATTACCAAGGAATCCGTCACCACGGCCCATTCCACTATCTCTTGACCTTTGCGGGTTCTCCCAAACAGATGGGTGATTGGATACTTGCCGTCCTTTTGTTCCCGGTCGAACTCATCAGCACCCTTGCGCGGCTCCTGTCGCTCACCGTTCGCCTCTGGGCCAATATCTTTGCCAGCGACCTCATCTACATGATTTTTATTGGGTTGCTTCTCGGGCCCATGCAATGGGCTTGGAGCAAGAGCCCCGTCCTCGGTATCCTCTTGGCAGTTTTTCCGGCAGTATTCCCGATTGTTTTCATTGGCCTGCACATCTTCGTGTCCATCATCCAGGCCTACATCTTTACCGTACTGCCTTCGATTTATCTCGGGCTCGCCACAGCCGACGAACACTAAGTTTTTCGTTCTTGAAGGGACGGCCTTCTGAGGCCGTCCGCCTTCGGCCAAGCCAACGATCTTGTTCTTGCCGTTCAGCGTGAGACCGGTTGTAGGGCGCAGATCCGGGAACCACCCACTGGCGGTATTCTAAGGAGGCAGTAATGAAGAAAGCAGTTCTGCTGTTGACCGTTCTAATGGTTGTATTGCTTGTTGCACCGGCAGCTTTTGCTCAGGATGGTGGCGCGGCAGCTGGCGGAAAAGGGGCCTTGGCGATTGCTGCAGGCTTCGGCATGGCAATCGCGGCGTTTGGCGGTGCACTTGGGCAGGGGAAGGTCGCATCCTCGGCCTGCGAAGGCATCGCTCGCAATCCTGGAGCCGCGGGAGCGATTCGCGCCGCGATGATTCTCGGTCTGGTGTTTATCGAGACTCTGGCGCTTTTTACCCTGGCCATTATCATGTTGAAGGCCTGACCCGCGAACCCCGGTTTCCAAACTCAAGTTTCAACGACCCGCTCCGGCTAGTCCGGAGCGGTTTTTTTTGAGTGCGGCCTGCCCTGAGTCTTTTCGAAGGGAAGCGAAGCTCACGCTTTTACGCCCGCAACCCTACTTTCCAACCAAAATTGTCACGCAGAACACAGCACAGGGAAGGCATCGAACGAGGCCTGCGAATCAAGATACCGGCCGCTTTTACCGCGCGGAAAGGATCAGGTTTTGCGAGAGCACAATCCCAAGCACATGGTTTGGTAAGAGCCCCAGATACAGCGTCGCCAGCGCCGCCACTGCCACGACCATCGCCGCCGTCGGGCTCAGGCTGGTCGCTGCGTCCGCAGGGACGTCTCCCTTGCGCTCGCGCATGTACATCACCACGATCACGCGCAGATAGTAGTATGCGCCGATCGCGGTGTTGATCGTCATTAGCACCACCAGCCAGATCAGCTTGGAATTGATGGCCGCCTTGAACACATAAAACTTGCCGAAGAATCCCGCCGTGATCGGCATGCCCAGCAGGGAAAGAAGGAACAGAGTCATCGCCGCCGCGGCGAACGGTTGCCGTGTGCCCAGGCCCGCGAAGTCGTCCAGCGTCAGGTACCGCTCGCCCTGTCCGCCGATCTCCGAAACAATCGTAAATGCGCCAACCTTCACCAGCGAATAACCCAGCAGGTAAAACAGCACAGCCGCGTACGCCGGCGCAGCTCCCGTTTCCGGGTCCAGCTTCATCGTCGTCACCGCCGCGAACGCCACCAGCGTGTATCCCGCATGCGCGATCGAGCTGTACGCCAGCATGCGCTTCACGTTGGTCTGCACCAGCGCACCAAGGTTGCCCACGAACATCGTAACCACCGCAAGAATCCAGAACGCCCAGAACCAAAAATCCGTCGCGGCATGAATCGTGGTGAAAATCCGCAGCAGCAGCGCGAACGTCGCCGCCTTCGGTCCCGCGGCGAAGAGCGCCGTCACCGGCGTCGGCGCGCCTTCATATACGTCCGGCGTCCACACCTGAAAAGGTGCCACAGCGACCTTGAATCCCAAGCCGACCAGGATCAGCGTCAATCCAAGCCGCAGCAGGTTGCTGCCAGGATCCGCCGAAGCAATCTGTGCCAGATTCGTTGAGCCGGAAGCGCCGTACACCAGCGCGATGCCGTACAGAAAAAATGCAGTCGCAAACGACCCCAACAGGAAGTATTTCACCGCCGACTCGCTCGACTTCACCGAGTCGCGCCGATAGCCCGCCAAGACGTAGCTCGAAATCGAAGACATTTCCAGGCCGATAAACGCCGTCAGCAGCTCCTGCGCGGAAGCGAGCACTCCCATCCCGGCTGTCGCAAAGAGAATCAGCGCATAAAACTCCGCAGGCGCCAGATTTTCGCGTTCCAGGTAGGAATCAGAAGCCAGAATCACCAGGAACGCCACCAGTCCCACCAGCCAGTGAAAGAAGAGACTGTACGTATCGAACTGAATCAGCCCGAAAAAGCCGCTGCCCATCTGACCGAAGTACGTAGCCAGCGTGCCAGCCGCCGCGCCCACCATGGCAAATAGCGTCAGCCCCTGTCGATTCTTCAGGAACGGCTGCAGCAGCATCAGCAGCACACCGAAGCCGCACCAGATAATTTCAGGCAGGACGCGAATCAGATCTGCGGCGCTGGGAGTCATTTAGCGGGAAACCGTCCTTCTCAGGGAATCTTGTTGCGTATCGCCGGCCAGCGTGGGCTGCGGCAGGACAACGGGCTTCGAAGCCTCTTCGGCATATTTGGACTTCGTCTGCTCGATCACCCAGTTCACCGGAGCCGCAACCCGCCGCGTGAAATAGGGCGAAGCTATGCCCATCCACAGCGCAATCACGGCGAACACGACCAGCCCCCACTTCTCTCGCGCATCAATATCGGTTATGTTGCGATTCTCGTCGTGCGTGATTTCGCCAAAGAAAACGCGCTGGTAGGCCCACAAAAGGTAGCAAGCGGAAAGAATCACGCCCGTGGCGGCCCAGCTGGCCCAGCCCCAACGCACCTGGTATGTCCCGAGGAGGATCAGGTATTCGCCCACAAATCCGTTCAGCATCGGCAGACCCATCGAGCTTAGCGACATGAAAAGAAAGAACGCCGCAAATTTCGGCATCGGTGTCGCCAGCCCGCCATATTCGCTGATCTCAAACGTGTGCCGCCGGTCGTATAGCACGCCCACTAGGAAGAACAGCGCGCCGGTCGAAATCCCGTGCGCTAACATCTGGTAAACGGCGCCCTGCATGGAAATCGTATGGAACGTGAAAATGCCTAGCACGACGAAACCGAGGTGGCTCACGGAGGAGTACGCCACAAGTTTTTTCAGGTTTGGCTGCACCAACGCCACCAGCGCGCCGTAAATAATGCCGATGATCGCCAGCACTGCCACATAAGGGGCTGCGCGGTGCGACGCCTCCGGAAATAGCGGTAGGCAGAAGCGGATCATGCCGTAGGTCCCCATCTTCAGCAGCACGCCGGCCAGAATGATCGAACCTGCCGTTGGCGCTTCCACGTGCGCATCCGGCAGCCAAGTGTGGAGAGGGAAGAGCGGCACCTTGATCGCAAAAGCCACGAAGAAGGCCAGGAACAACAGCATTTCCGTCCGCGGGGCAAGATGAAACGCCGCACTTTGCAGCGTCAACTGAATGGCCGGCAGATCAAACGTGCCGGTCAGATTGTAAAGCCACAAGATGCCAACCAGCATGAACGCGGAGCCGGCCATCGTATAGATGAAGAATTTCACCGCGGCGTAGATGCGCCGCCCATGGCCCCAGATCCCGATCAGAAACGCCATCGGAATCAGCATCACTTCCCAGAACAGGAAGAATACGAACAGATCCAGAGCCAGGAAAACGCCGATGATGCCGACTTCCAGCAACAGCAGCATCACATGGAATTCCTTGATGCGGTGATGCACGCCCTTCCACGAAGCCAGCACGCAGATTGGCGTCAGCAGCGTGGTCAGGATCACCAGGAACATGCTGATGCCGTCCACGCCCAGGTGGTAATTAATCGGCGGAGAAGAAATCCACGCTTTGTACTCGGTTAGGGCGTAGCCCGGCGCACCAATGGCCACCACTCGTAGCAGTATCAGCGAGAAGAGAAACTCGACAACAGAGACAACGAAGGTCAGGCGCCGAATCCAGAACTCGTCGTCGCCGCGCAGGAAGAGCAGCGCCAGCGCGCCAAACGCCGGGAAGAAAACCAGAATCGAGAGGAGATGTCCGCTGAGTTCCATTAGCGTACCCCTCCAAAGAGCGCCGGATGCAGAATCGGCCAAAAGACAATGCCTAGCACTACAATCGCGCCGATAACCACCCACACGGCGTAACTCCGCGTGTTGCCCGACTGCGTGTGGCGAACCGCGTCGCCCACCGCTGCCGCGCCTTCCGCCACGCCGTTCACCGCCCCGTCAATCATTCCGGCGTCCACAACCTTCCAAAGCACATTCGTCGAGAGCCACACCAGCGGGCGAACAATCGCGGCCGCGTACAATTCGTCTACGTAATATTTGTTGTAGAGCAGCTTGTGCACGCCTTCCGATGTGCCGCGTTTTACCTTCTTCGAATACATGCGCCAGGCCACCACCAAGCCCGCCGTCGCCGCAACCACCGCCACCGCCGATAGAATGTGCTCCAGCGATTGCGCCGCTTCTCCGCCGCCCGCTTCGCCTGCGCCAAACACCGGGGAAAGAAATTCCGCAAA
>Ga0210384_10009127_pt1 | contig 10263 bp, 6 predicted proteins | sample IncBWH2MmetaG_FD_160574 | JGI IMG/M metagenome (GOLD analysis project Ga0210384, IMG submission 160574) | Forest soil microbial communities from Barre Woods Harvard Forest LTER site, Petersham, Massachusetts, United States - Inc-BW-H-2-M | ecosystem: Environmental > Terrestrial > Soil >...
ATGCGAGAAGCGCAATGACTGCGACAGCAACCAGCACGCTTAGCGCGAAAGTACTGATTCCGCTTTGTGTCTCGTGTGACATTCTCTGCATCATAGGCGCGCCAACCCGGGCTGCCTGCGTATTTGGTTATCTCAAATGATAACCGACGCAAAAACGCGAGGCAACGCGCACCGACCGCCGGCAATCTCACTTGGATGCAGAAAGTCGGCCCCCTGGGCAAGTAATCGCTGCGTTGGTGTGTGAAAAAGTCTGAACCTGGCCAATTCTCGAATCAATCGTGACGGGAAACGGCCAGGAAATACGCAATGCGAAGTGACAGGTGTTTCGATTCGGCAGATCGCACGAGCGATAGAAGCTGAGAGCGTGGAAGGTATCGGGGCCACGGGAGTCGCTTGAAGAGGTAGTGCGGCTGCTCGAAACAGCGCCACTGCTGGAGTTGACATGCGAGTTGCTCTGACCTATTGTTTGCTCAAGATTCCGGCTAAAACCGGGAATCCATCGAGTTCCTTACCTTCTGATTCGGACGAAGCCGTCATCGCCCTGGACATATTCGTTGGCGGCTTCAAGTTGTGGAGTGCACCACGTTGTGCGTGATGCGCGGGAATTGAGTTTCGGGGATGCTGCACACTCTTAATAGTGACGCGGAGAAAAAAGAGATTTGTATGATCAGGAGGCAGTGAAAATGGCCCAGTTGAATCGAAGATTCATTCAGTTGTTGTTTGTTTTGGTCGCTCTCATCCTCGTCCCCGGCATAGCTCGCGCTCAGAAGAACAAAGGAGGAGGCGGTGGCGGTTCAGCGCCGAAATCCGCGCCAGCGCCGCACCCGTCATCGAGTGGCGGTGGAAGCCATCCTACTAGTGCGGGTGGCGCCGGTCACACCACCACCAACACCGGCGGTCACACCACCACTAACACCGGTAGCCACACTACGACTACGACCACCGGCGGTCACACCACCACAGCCGCTGGCGGCCACACCACTACAACAACCGGCGGCAAGACCACGACGACTGCGGCCGGTGGCAAGACCACGACCACCGCGGCTGGCGGCAAGACCACGACCACCGCGGCTGGCGGTAAGACCACGACCACCGCGGCTGGCGGTAAGACCACGACAACTGCGGCCGGTGGTAAGACCTCGACTACAGCGGCTGGTGGCAAAACCAATACCGCTGCGGCAGGCGGCAAGACCAACACAGCTGCGACCGGCGGCAAAGGCAGCACAGCTGCGACCGGCGGCAAAGGCGGCGCATCGAACGCCAAGGGCGGCGCAGGCGGAGCCAGCAAGGCGGCAGCTCCCAAGACGGTCACCACCAAGAGCGGCGCAACCGCTCGCGTCAATTCCAACGGACACGTAACGCAAGTCCACACGGCCAAGGGCGCGACGATCAACCGCAACGCTCACGGCGGCCGCACCGTTACGTCCGAGCACGTGAATGCGAAGGGCGAGCACGTCCGCACGGTAAGCACGGCTCGAGGCCGCGGCTACGTGGATCACCGGTATTCGCGCGGAGGCCATTATTATTCCCGCCGCACTTACTGGGATCACGGCCATCGTTACGCCTACGGCTACCGCGGTTACTACTACCATGGCTACTGCTGCTACTACGGCTACACTCCTGCCTACTACTACGGCCCTGCATTTTACGGATGGGCGTATAACCCGTGGGCAGCGCCAGTTGCTTACTCATGGGGTTGGGGCGGAGCACCGTGGTACGGAGCCTACGGCTACTACTTCAATCCCTATCCGGCTTATGCCAGCGCAGCTTTGTGGATGACCGACTACGTGATCAGCCAGAATTTGCAGGCTGCCTATGCGGCACAAGCCCAGGCCAATGCGAATGCTGCTGCTGCTGCGAATGCTCAGGCCATGGGTGATTACGCGGGCGGCGGACAGCAGGCGGAAAACGCCGGAGGTGGCGACAGCGGCGGACCTGCCCTTACACCCGAAGTGAAACAGGCCATTGCTGACGAAGTGCGTGCTCAACTCGAAGCCGAGAAAGCGGCAGCTGCCGCTCCTCAACAACCAGCTTCCGCCTCTGGCGGCGGAGCAGCCGCGGGTGGGCAGCAGAGCGCATCAGCAGGCGGAGATGCGGCCCAGCAAGAAGAAGTGCCTGCCGCCCTCGATCCGAATCATCGCACCTTTATCGTTGCGACGATCCTTACCGAGCAGGCCCCAGACGGCTCCGATTGTTCTCTCTCGCCCGGCGATGTCGTCACGCGTATTGACGACAGTCCGGACGACAATAAGAACGTCAAGGTCCTGATTAGCAGCAGCCAGAAGGGTGATTGCCATTCCGGTTCGCAAGTCGCGATTGCCGTGGATGACCTGCAGGAAATGCACAATCACTTCCGCGAACAGCTCGATCAGGGTCTCAAGACGCTCGCCGAGAACCAGGGCAAGAACGGCATTCCAGCCGGTCCGAAGCCTGGCGGCCGAGCGAACCCTGAGGGAAAAGTGGAACCTGATCTCGACGTAGAAGCGCAGTTGAACGATCAGCAGAAGGATGCCGACGCAGCCGAAGCCGAAGTGCAGCAAACGGCCGGTTCTAGCCAAGGCGGCAAGTAACGCGGTTGATTGAACGCGGAGTGCCGGACGCATATACGTCCGGCACTCCGCGACTCCGCTCCAAGATTAACGCCGACTGATAGACGCAGACCCTAACGATTCGGAACGGTTGAGACGTTGCCAGAAACTCCTATAAGCGAGGTAGCTATGGTTTCGCGGAGAGCGCTAGAGTCAATCACTGTCGTAGCAATCTTATTTTCGTGTCTCGGGGCACGTCCTTGCCAAGCGGACCAGGCAGTTGGACTCCAAAAACAGTTAGAAACGAAGTACGCCATCACAAAGACCACCGCTGACAAAACCGACATCGTCACCGCCGGCTCCGTTCTCATTCTGGAGAAGGATAGATTATTGATGTATGCCACCACCACGGGCTCTCCGCCGCAGAACACCTATAAGGATGGAAAGCTCTCTGCCGGCGCTTTTGCAGCACATGAGAAGGCGCAGAGTTTCGGGACTTTCATCGGACATCCGCCTCCGAAGACCGTAACGACGCGATACTACGTCACCGGAGAAAAGTTCTGGGTCACCAGAATTGATACTCTGGCCGACGGAGTCGTTTTTACGCTGTTCACCGATGCCGTTTCAGATATTCGTTACTATTGCACCCTCAAATTTGTCTACCCGCATGGCGCAACGCCCAGCGCGGACCAGGTGCTGAACATGGTCGGCGAAGTCCTCAAAGTCCAACAGGACGATTCGGCGGCTGCGGACAACAAGGGAGACCAGCAGCAGGCAGCGGCAGGCGGCCAGGATCAGGGCCAGCAACAGCAAGCCGCCCAGCAAGACGCACAACCGGCTCAACCGCCACCCACCATTCAAATGGGCCAGACAGAAGACGAAGTGGTCGGCATGATCGGGCAGCCGGAAAAGAAAATCGTGCTGGGCTCCAAAGAGATTTTTGTTTACAAAGACATCAAAGTGACTTTTATCGGTGGCAAAGTAGCAGACGTTCAGTAAAGCTCACCAGATTTTCAGAATCGCGGGCATGCACAATATGCCCGCGATTTTTTTTGCAGTGTTCTCCTGCTCGCGATCCTCTAGTCACTAGACTCAGCCACAGGCACTTCGGCTATTGAACGTCGGCGACCTTGCCGCTTATAAAGATCACTTTCATATCCGGGTAGAAGTAGATTTCTTTGGTACCTAGATTGACCTTTTTTTGCGGCGGCCCCAGAATCCCCACCACTTCGTCCATAGTCTGGCCAAGTGCGATGGTCTTAGTGGCTGGCGCTGGAGCTTGTCCACCGGCCTCCTGCTGCGCTGGCGGTGCCGCATTCTCCGCGGGCGCGGCCTCCTGAGTCGCACTATCGTCCGTCACCACCTCAGCGATTGTCTTCATCATATTGTCCGCGGGTGGAAACGCGCCCTTCGAAACGGGAAATTTCAGCTGTCCGAAGTAACGAACGTTGTCAAACGGGTCGCTGTAAAACAGAAAATAGACCCCGTCCTCTTTCACCTGGTAATCGGCCAGCCAAATCTTTTCGCCGCCAACGAACTTGCGCTGCGGAGTATTGGCCACTTGCTGGCCCACCGTGCTCAACGCCATGCTCCACGACATCGTGGCGCCCAGCCCCATGGAAATCGCGCCATTCTTATATGTGTTCGTCGGTGAAGCATGTGCGTCCATGCTGCACATCAGCAGGTTATCTTTATGCAGCGTAAGAACGGTGCCTGCCTTGGCTACATCCGATCGGTCCGCCGTCAGCGTGGTTCGCTTGAACGCTGAGCTCAATCTCTTTTGAATTTCCGCTTTCTGATCCTGGCCATACAGCGAAGGAGACGCACCCGCCAACACCAAAATCAGCATCAAGAGAATTCTTCGTCGCATGAGGTGCCTCCACTGAACCAGATTCGTTATTATGACCCGCAGGCAGGCCGATAACGTACACCGACCGGCCGCCACATTTCAATTCTTCATCGGGTTCTCAGGGCCACTCTGCCTTTTAACATTCCATTCTCATCAGCGTTCATTTTTGTCTGATCCGCCTTCAGTAGCGCAGGCTTCAGCCTGCGCCGCACGTAACAAACTTCTCGACTCAAAATGCTTGGCGCGCGTTAGTCGTGTTGCCGCCCGGCCATCTCCTCACCTCGCTCCGATCCGCAGTAGCTTCCAGCATTTCTGCAATCGTCATCATCGCCACAGGATGATTCACCTCCCCGGCAATCTCAGCCAGCGGCACAAGCACAAATTTACGCTCCGCCATTCGCGGATGAGGAATCTCGAGCCCCGGCCCTCTCACGATATCCGAACCATACAGCAGAATATCCATGTCAATAAGCCGAGGTCCCTTCGCCACCAGTCTCTCGCGCCCCATCTCGCGCTCGATCTCGAGCAGCACTTCCATCAATCGCTCGGGCGAAAATTCCGTCTCCGCCCCAATCGCGCAATTCAAAAACCAGGGCTGCTCCCTTATCTCCAGCGGCTCGGTCTCATACAACGAAGACTCCTGCGTCACGCGCACTCCGCGCTGACGCAGCGCCGCAACCGCACGCCCGATATTCCCCGCGCGATCTCCCATATTCGATCCCAGCGATAAATAAACCGTAGTCACTTCAGCGGCTCCAATCGCCGGCCATCATAAACACGGAGGCGAAAGCCTGGCGATTCCATCGCCTTCTATCGCACCCATTCCCAAATTGGGAATTGACGAGAGCGATAGCCCGCGACTATCATCCGTCTGCGGAAGGCCCTCTCATTGGCAATTGCTTAGGCCAAAGCTCCCTGCTGCTGCCGCGAGGATTGCCCAACATGAACGCCCCGGCCCCGAGTCCCTTGTTCCACAAACGTGCTCTTCGACTCGCGCTCTCGACCTCGCGAGCCGGAGTCCTGCTTCTCTGCCTCATTGCGCTTTTCAGCTCCCGGCCGCTTACGCCCCAGAGCCCGCCGCCCCAATTCGTTTACACAGCCGACGAGTCTACTCACATGATCTCTGCCTTTGTATTGAATCCCACCACGGGCGCGCTGACTCTCGTTCCGGGCTCGCCTTTCAACGAACGGTTGGATCCTTACGCACTCGCCGTCGATCCAGCCGGCAAGTTCCTGTTCGTCGCGAACAACAGCACGAGTGACGTCTCCGTCTTCGCCATCAATCAGACGTCAGGTGCGCTCACAGAGGCGCCCAATTCCCCCTACGCTGGCGGCATGGGATTCAATCCTACCGTTCTTACGACCGACGTCTCCGGAAAGTTCTTGTTCGTTGGGAACACATACTTTCATAACGTCGGCGGAAGCAACGGAGAAGTAGACGTTTATTCGATCGACCCTGTCACCGGTGTCTTAACGCCGAGTCCCAATTCTTTAACTACTTTTGCTGCAATTGGCCCCTCAACCCCGGTCGGAATTTTTGCGCACCCAGGAGGTAAGTGGTTATACGTCATGGGCTTGACGCTACCTGACGAGCCCGAGTCCGACGTCGTTGAGCAGTACACAATAGATCCAACCACAGGTGAACTCAGTGGCGGCGGCTGTGGCGGCGGCTGTGGCGGCGGTATTTATAACGGTCCCGAGCAAGCCCGTTCGCTCGGTGCCACTCCTACGGGCGCGTTCCTCTATGTGGGTGCAGGGAAAAATGTAGGAGTCATCGAAACGTTCGCGGTATCGCCGGTGGATGGCTCTCTCAATCAGGTCGATGTGCTATCGCTCCAGCCGCCCTTTTCCAATAGCATCACTGTAGAACCATCTGCGAAGTTTCTATTCTCGACATCCGGTACCTACTCAATTGACCCGATGACGGGCAGCCTCACTCCGACTCCGAACAATTCGAATCTCATAAGCCTCGGTCCCAATCCTCAGGTGGTCGACCGAATCGGCGAATTTCTTTTTACGGGAGACCCGGACGAGAAAAGTGCCATCTTAAACTCCTTCCAGATCGACACCACCTCCGGCTTGCTCACTCCAGCACCGGGTTCGCCCTATACCACCACCGCCGTCGTCCAGGCCATCGCCGTTACAGGAAGTCCCGTAGTGACCCCAGCGCCAGCTGCCAATTTTTCTCCTACCGCGCTTTCATTCAGCTCCCAGCTTGTCGGTGTGCCAAGCGCCTCGCAAATGATTCAACTCTTCAATACCGGCACCGCCACTCTGAATATCGCAAGCATCGCGATCACCGGCGCAAACATGGGCGATTTCTCACAGACGAACGATTGCGCCGCCACTTTAGCCGCCGATGCACACTGCACGTTTACCGTCATCTTCACGCCAAGCGGCGCCGGATCACGCTCAGCAGCCATTACCGTGATGGACAACGCGTCCGGCAGCCCGCACTCGGCCGCGCTCTCCGGTACAGGAGTGAGTGCCACTCCCATGGCTGCGCTCACGCCCGCCACTTTCACGTTCGCGGCAACCACTGTTGGAAACTCGAGCGCGTCTCAAGCATTCAATCTCATGAACTCCGGAACCGGCGCACTGGCAATTTCGAGCATTGGATTCACCGGCCCCAATCCTGGCGACTTCACTCAATCGAACACGTGTGGGTCAAGCGTCCCCGCGACCATGTCCTGCACGATCACCGTCACTTTCGCGCCGCAAGCCGTTGGCCTTCGGACCGCGATGCTAAGTGTTAGCGACAACGCGGCAGGCTCGCCGCACACTGCGGCCGTAAGTGGCACGGGCAATGCTCCCTTCATGCTGGCTGCGAGCGGCCCCACCACCGCAACAACAAAGCCTGGCGGAACGGCGATGTACAGCTTGCAGTTCAGTCCCATCGCAAATTTCACCGGAACCGTCATGCTCTCCTGCGCCTCAATGCCCGCAGGAGTTCCATGCTCGGCTTCCCCCAGTACAATTCAGGTTAAGGGATCCGCAGCCGTCCCTGTCACAGTCACTGCCATGCCGCCCGCGACGGCACTTCTCGGCCCAGCGGTTCGCTTCACTCCTCTAGGCTCTACTTCGCTTAGGCTCGCGTCTGGAATGGTGGGTTGCCTGTGGCTAGTGGGATTGGTTCTTGCGCGAACACGGAGTTCAAAGCGCGCCGGCTTCGCTTCACTGCGACTCGTTCACGCCGCGCTCGCTTCTCTGCTGATTGCACTCTGCCTCACCGCAGCATGTGGCGGAGGCGGCGGCGGTGGAACTCCGCCCACCCCATCAAATTTCACTCTCACCGTAACGGCAAGCTCCGGTGGCGCTGTTCTACCCGTCACCTTGAATCTCACCGTCCAGTAACCGCGAAAGCCCGCCTTTCGGCAATGCCGTTTCGTCGCGTATACTCTTGCAGAGGTTCGCATCTCCCTTCCTGAGGTGATTCATGCGCTGGACTCCCGGCGGCGTCAGCGGTGATATCGAAGATCGTCGCGACAGCAGTGGTGGCGGAGGCTTTGGATTCGGCGGTGGCGGCATTCCGTTCGGCATCGGCGGACTACTGGTTCTGCTCGTCCTGAGCTTCATCTTCAAACGCGACCTGATCTCGCCTTTTCTCAATTCCGGCTCCCCAGGTGCCGCCACCGTGAGCCGACCGGCTGATCCCGCGCGCAAGGCGGCCGAGTCGCGCGAGGTCCAGTTCGTTTCGTTCGTCCTCGACGACGCGCAATCCGATTGGGACAAGCTGATCCCCAATTACCGCCACGCCAAGCTGGTTCTCTTTCGTGACCAGACAAACTCGCCCTGCGGCCAGGCCGGAACGGCCACCGGCCCGTTCTATTGCCCCGGCGACGAAAAGGTCTATCTCGATCTCGGATTTTTTGACGAGCTCCGCAATCGCTTTGGCGCCTCCGGCGAATTCGCGCAGGCCTACGTGATCTCCCACGAAATCGGCCACCACGTGCAAAAAATCCTCGGCATCGAACGCACCGTCCGAGCCGAACAGCAGCGCAATCCAGGCGCTGCCAATCAGCTTTCCGTGCTTCTCGAACTGCAAGCCGATTGCCTCGCCGGCGTCTGGGGCAATTCCACCGAGCAGCGCAACCTAATCGACCAAAGCGACATCGCCTCAGCAATAAATGCCGCAGCAGCAGTAGGCGACGACCGCCTCCAAAAACAAGCCACCGGCCGCGTGATGCCCGATAAATTCACCCACGGCACTTCCGCGCAGCGCGCGCAATGGTTCAAGACCGGCCTCACCTCCGGCAGCATCAAATCCTGTAACACATTTTCTTCTGGCCCATAAGAGACCAAAACTCGCGACCGCCGTCTAATCCCATCAGCTTCCCCAATAACACCGGTGAATCGTCCGCTATGAATGGCTCCGGCTCTCAATGAACGCCCTGCTTCGCGACCTCCGCTACGCACTCCGAGCCCTCGCCAAAAATCCCGGCTTCTCGATCGCCGCAATCCTGTCTCTCGCCATCGGCATCGGCGCGAACACTTCCATATTCAGCATCACAAGCGCGCTTCTGCTGCGCCCGCTTCCCTACAAAGACGCCAGCCAGCTCGTCATCCTCTGGAACCGCTCGCCCGGTCTCGGCATCACTCAAGATTGGTTTTCCACCGCGCAGTATTTCGACATCAAGAACGGCCACTCCGGCTTCGAAGATGCCGCCATTGCCTTCGGCACCAACGACAATCTCACCGGCAATGGCGACCCCGAACGCATCGGCACAATTCGCATCTCATCGAATCTTCTCCCCCTGCTCGGCTATCGCGCCGCCATGGGACGCCTGTTTCTCCCCGACGAAGATTTCGCCGGCCACAATCCCACCGCGATCCTCAGCTACGGCACATGGACGCGCCGCTTCGGCTCCGACCCGCACATCCTCGGCAAAAAAATCGCCATCAACGGAACACCGCGCGAAGTAGTCGGCATTCTCCCGAAATCCTTCTCACTGCCGCGCGAAGTGATGCCCACTCTCTACGGCGCCGAAAATCAGGCGGAGATTCTCCTGCCGTTTCCCATGAAGCCCGATGCCGCGCAAGATCGCGACCACGAAGACTACAACATCATCGGCAAGCTCAAGCCCGGCGTCACCGTCGCACAAGCGCAAGCCGAAATGAACACGCTCACCGCCCGCCTCCGCCAGGATCATCCCAAGGAATATCCGCCCAATGGCGGCCTCACCTTCGGAATCGTGCCGCTGCAGGAACAAGTAGTCGGCGACGCCCGCCGCACCTTGATAATTTTGCTCGGCGCCGTCGCATTCGTACTCTTGATCGCCTGCGCCAACGTCGCAAATCTCTTGCTCTCTCGCGCCGTTGCTCGCCGCAAAGAAATCGCCGTGCGCACAGCCTTAGGCGCCAGCGCTCGCCGCATCATTCGCCAATTGCTCACGGAAAGTATCCTGCTCGCGCTATGCGGAGGCGCGCTGGGAATTATCTTCGCGATTCTCAGCGTCCACTGGATTCACGTGCTCGGCCCGAAAAGCGTTCCGCGCTTGAGCGACATCGGCGTCGACCGCCAGGCGCTTCTCTTCACGTTATCTCTTTCCGTTTTCTCCGGAATTCTCTTCGGCCTCGCTCCAGCCCTTCGCATCGCGCGCCTCGATATGCACGCCATACTGAGCGACGGCACGCGCGGCTCAGCGGGCACAGGCGCCGTGTGGGGACGCGGCAACAATCTTCGCCGCCTGCTCGTGGTCTCCGAACTCGCGCTTTCGGTTGTGCTGCTCATCGGCGCCGGCCTGCTGATTCGCAGCTTCGCGAGTCTCGAGAACGTCGCGCCCGGGTTCAATCCGCACAACGTCCTCACCCTCGAACTCACCACCAACGGCCTGCGCTACAAGGATGGCCCCACCGTGCTCGCCGCCCACCGCCAGCTCAACGAGC
>Ga0210384_10009128_pt1 | contig 10263 bp, 8 predicted proteins | sample IncBWH2MmetaG_FD_160574 | JGI IMG/M metagenome (GOLD analysis project Ga0210384, IMG submission 160574) | Forest soil microbial communities from Barre Woods Harvard Forest LTER site, Petersham, Massachusetts, United States - Inc-BW-H-2-M | ecosystem: Environmental > Terrestrial > Soil >...
GGCGGTTGTCGTGACATCCGGCACGAACATGCTCATCACGGCCGGCGACTACATGCCAACCGACATGAGGAACGCGTACTGGCAGTCACTGCTCAACGTGACCAGCAACCCCGGCAGCCTGAACTCCGAGCTCTCGCACCTCGACCAGGTGCAGGCAGCCGCGTACCAGGCCAGTTAGTCCGTATTTGGACGGTCGGGGCGGAGGCGTTCCGCCCCGGCCGCTTCCCGCTTAGTAAGGAGGTACCGAGTTGGAACAGATCATCACGGCGGTCGTCGCCGTTGTCGCCGTGCCGCTGATCCTGCTCGGTTACATCACCCTCGGCGAGCGGATCATCGAGAGGCTCCCCGAGACGCTGCAGGCTTGGATCAGGCCTTACTACTGGGCTTTGCCCGCGGTGGGTTTCGCGACGGTATTCATGGTCTACCCGCTCGTACGCACCGTCTTCATCAGCTTCTACAACAGCACGGGCGACAAATTCGTTGGATGGGACAACTACCACTACTTCTTCACGTTTCCCGACACGCTGACGTCGCTGCGCAACAGCATCTTGTGGCTGGTGTTCTTCACGTTCTTCTCGGTCTTTTTCGGGCTGATAATCGCCATCCTCCTCGACCGCGTCCGGTACGAGTCTCTGGCCAAGATCGCCATCTTCCTGCCCGTCCCCATCAGCGCCGTCGCGGCGTCGATCATCTGGAAGTTCATGTTCGACTACCAGGTGCCTGGCACCACGCAGACCGGGACGCTGAACGCCATCCTGGGCTCGTTCGGCCGTGATCCCATCGCCTGGCTGATCAACCTGTCGACCAACAACGCCGCGCTCATCTTCGTGGGCATCTGGAGCGCGACAGGCTTCTGCATGGTCATCATCTCGGCCAGCCTGAAGGCGATCAGCAGCGAGGTCCTCGAGGCCGCGCGAATCGATGGCGCCAACGAGTTCCAGATCATCCAGCTCGTGGTGACACCGCTGCTGTGGCCGACGATCACGGTGGTCGGCACCACGATGCTGATCAACGCGCTGAAAACGTTCGACATCGTGTATGTGATGACCAACGGCGCTTACAACACGGACGTGATCGCAACGCAGATGTTCCGACAGCTGGCCGGCGCACACTACGGCCGTGCAGCTGCTGTCGGCGTGGTCCTTTTCGTGGCGATCGTGCCGCTTCTGATCGTCAACATCCGTAGGTTCCAGCAGCAGGAGGAGCAGCGATGAGCGCCGAGCGCGTCACGACTCGTGGCCAGACAGCAGTTGGCGCAGGTGTTTCCGCGCTCGACTCCTTGGGTTACCGCCTCCAGCGGCTGCCGCTCCACATCGTGATCGCCATCTTCGTCGCGATCTGGATCATCCCCACCGTCGGCATGGTTATCAACTCGTTCCGTGGGGTGGCAGACATGAGTCAGGCCGGGTGGTGGACGACGCTCTTCCCGCCGCACGGCTTTTCTTTCGCCAGCTACCAGCAGGTGCTGAACCTGGAGGGCGTGGCGCCGTCAATCCTCTACAGCGTGCTGATCACGATCCCCGCGACGGTGATCCAACTGGCCATCGCCACGATGGGCGCATACGCCTTCGCCTGGATGAAGTTCCCTGGGCGGAACATCTTCTTCATCGTCATCGTCGGCTTGATGGTCGTACCAATCCAGATGACGCTGATCCCGGTGCTTCAGATATTCAAGGCGATCCATTTGAACGGCACGATCTATGCGGTCTGGCTGGCGCACTCCGGCTACGGCCTGCCGTTCGAGGTGTTCCTGCTGCGCAACTACCTCGGCGGCCTGCCGCGCGAGATCTTCGAATCGGCTGAGGTGGACGGCGCGGGCCACTCGGTTCGATTCCTGCGGATCGCCGTGCCCATGACGCTGCCGGCAATAGCGTCGCTGACGATCTTCGTCTTCCTCGGCGTCTGGAACGACCTGCTGGTCGCCCTGACGTTCCTTGGGGTCAGCGTGTTCCGGCCGTTCACGGTGGTGATCGCGCAGCTGACCACCTCGCTCGGTGGCGGCTGGCAGTTCCTCACCGCCGCAGCCGTGCTTCAGATGATTCTGCCGCTCGCAGTCTTCATCGCGCTTCAGCGCTACTTCGTGAGAGGCGTGACGGCCGGTTCGGTCAAGGGCTGACAGCCGGAACAGTCCAATAAACTCGGCTGCGTGATGGTGGCGAACGCGCCGGTCGACGTGGTGGTCATCACGTCCCACGACATCGGCCGCCATCTTCATTGCTATGGCGTCGATAGCGTCGTGAGCCCGAACCTGGACTCGCTGGGGGCCGATGGAGTGCGCTTCGATCAGGCCTTCGCCACCGCGCCGCAGTGCAGCCCGAGCCGCGCGAGCCTGGCCACAGGCCTGTATCCGCACAACAACGGCGTGATGGGCCTCGCACACGCCGGTTTCGACTGGGACCTGGCCCCGAGCGCGTCGCATGCGGCCGCTCTCTTCGCAGCCCTCGGCTTCGAGACGCACCTCTTCGGCGGCCAGCACGTCACGTTGCATCCGGAGCGCCTCGGTTTCAGGCACGTGCATCCGACCGGTCGTGAACACGGAAATATGACCGGCCAGATCATCGCCGCGGCCGTGGAGCAGCTCCTCGAGAGCGACCTGGGCGACCGGCGCCTATACCTGGAGATCAACTTCGAGGACACCCACAGGCCGTACCCAACGATCAGCCCGGACGCGCCGCGTGTCCTCGGCCTCGTGATCCCGGCTTACCTCCCTGCCGGTTCGGAAGCCGTGGTCGAGATGACAGCGCTCCAGGCAGCGATCGAGGAGATGGACGTCGCCGCCGGTCGGGTCCTGGCTGCCCTGGAGAAAGCAGGGCGGGCCGGCGCGGCGCTGGTGGTCTTCACGACCGACCACGGCCTGGCGATGCCCCGCGCCAAATGCACCCTTTACGATCCCGGCCTCGAGGTCGCCCTCATGGTCCGCTGGCCCGAGGGCGGCATCGGCAACGGATCCAATCGGACGGAGTTGATCAGCAACATCGATGTCCTACCGACGCTCTTGGAGGCTGCCGGCGCCCCGATTCCGTCCGGAATCCAGGGCCGCTCATTCCTGCCATTGCTTCGCGGCGGCGCCTACGAACATCGGGCGGCGATCTACGCCGAGAAGACTTTTCACAGCTACTACGACCCGATGCGCTGCGTCCATACCCAGCGCCACAAGTACATACGCAACTTCGAGGCCGCTTTCGCCGTCGAGGTCCCGGGTGACGTCCAGCAAGGCCCGATCTTTCGTGCCAACGCGAGCCGATACTCGACCGACCGGCCAAGTTTCGTCGAGCTGTATGACCTCGAGACCGACCCGCTGGAGGAGCACAACCTGACGGGCATTCCGAGCATGACGGCAATCGAGGATGCTCTCAGCGCCGAGCTATGGCGCTGGATGCGAGAAACGGACGATCCCTTGCTTCAGGGGCCGGTGGCCTCCCCGCGATACCGCTTCGCGATGGAGCACTAGCCGCCGGCTAGACCGGCTTCAAATACCAGTCTCGCTGGGAGTTTCCTTCTCGCTTCGATGGCACATCCATCGCATCCACTGCCTGGCCGCACCACCTCACGCAGTTGGCGATCACTCGCTGAATCTCGGGCTGGTGGTAGACGGGGAACTCCTGGTCGCCGGGGCTGAAGTACACGACCCTGCCGGCGCCGCGGTAGTAGCAGCAGCCGCTGCGAAAGACTTCGCCGCCGTCGAACGAGCTGATGAAGACGAGCTCATCCGGCGGCGGGATGTCGAAAAACTCACCGTACATCTCCTGGTGCGGTATCACGATTGGCTGCGGCAAGCCTTTGGCGATCGGGTGGCCGGGGTTGACCGTCCAGACCAGCTCCCGCTCGCCACCTTCGTCGGACCGCCATCTCAAAGCGCAGGTCGTGCCCATCAGGCGTCTGAAAATTTTCGAGTAGTGACCTGAATGAAGCACCACGATCCCCATGCCGTTCAGGACGCGGGCGTGGACGCGGTCCACGACCGCATCGGCCACCCCTTCGTGGTCGGCGTGTCCCCACCATGTCAGGACGTCGGTTTGTGCGAGCACCTCGGCGGTCAAGCCATGCTCCGGTTCCTGGAGCGTCGCGAACCGGATGGTCACGCTCTCGCCGAGCTCGCGCCGCAAGCCATCCGCGATCGCGCCGTGCATGCCGTACGGATAGAGGCGCCTCACGGATTCTTGCCGGAGCTCGTGAACGTGCTCGTTCCAGACGGTGACGCGAATCTTGCCGGCGGCCGCCATCAGATTGCCAGCGCTTCCCCGCTTCGAGAGATGGCCACCGGCTCGCGTCGTGTGGCGGAAGCAACGGCCGCCTCCACCAACGCGATGGTGCCCAGGTTGTTGCGGCCCGATGTCTCGGGCTCGCGACCCGCTTGGACCGCATTCACAAATTCGGTCACGGTTCCCCACGGGCCCGTCCGAGGCATGCTCGGCAGCGCGACAGTACGCGCCTTGCCCAGCCTCTGCCGAGCCACAACCTTGTCGTGGAGCACCCCATCGTCCTCGCGGCTCGTCCAGAAAACCTCGCCGTGCTCGAACTCCAGCCGCCAGTCGCCCGCCCACGGTGTGACAGGGCCGCTGCTGATCCAGGTCCCGCGGTAGCTCACCACCACGCCACCCTCGAACACGATCGAAGCCACCGCCACCGACGGACCGGTGAAGGTGGTCCACGGCGGGTTCCAGGCCTCGCAGTAGATGCGCGCGGGCTCGGCGTTGAGGATCAGTCGAAGGAGGTCGAAATGGTGGATCGACATGTCGACGAGCAGCGGCTGCTCCTCGAGCTGATGCCGGCCTTGGCCGGGCGAGAAGCGCCGAAAGTCGATTGACACCTCGTGCAACCTTCCGAGGCGGGACTCGCGCACCAGTGCGGCGATGGCGCGCGGAGCGGGAAAGAAGCGGTAGTTCTGGCTCACCATCAGCACCAGGTTCTTGGTTGCCGCCGCGTCGACCAGCTTCCGCGCGGCCGCAAGGCTTGGCGCGAACGGTTTCTCGACCAGTATGTGCAGGCCGGCTGCGAGTCCGGCCTCGATCACCGGGACATGACCCGGCAGGGCGGTCGTGATGAGCATGGCCTGGGGCTGAGTAACGGCGATCGCCTCGGTCAACGATTCGAAGCACCGGTCCGCCGGTACTTTGGCCTCTTCACGAAGCATTTCGATTGCATGTGGGTCGGTGTCGACGAACGCGACGACATCGACTTCCTTGGTGTCGGGAATCACCCGCTTGGCCCAGTTACGACCGTGCGGCCCGAGCCCGACCTGAACGATTCGCAACGGATTCACCGCATCAAATCATGCCGTAAAGGGAGTCGGATTCGGGATGACGCCGAGAGATTGGGTCCCCAGGTGGTCCAGATGCTAGGAGGCGCCGAGCAACGCAGCGCACGCATCGTAGATGCGTAAGCGAGTAGCGCAGAAGCCGACAACGCAGATGGGCCGCATGGGGGCCCAAGATCCGGTGGCAGTCCCGGATCCGACTCCCCGAATCGCCTTCAGGTTGAGGCGCGAACGACAAGATGAACGGGGAGTAAAACGTTCCGTGGCACGACCGAGCCGGCCGCAATCATGCTCAGCAGCAGGCGCATGGCCTCCGCACCGGTCTCGAAGAACGGCACGTGAATCGTGGTGAGTGGAGGCACCGTGTGGGCGGACATCTCGATGTCGTCGCAGCCGACGACTGCGCAGTCGTCAGGCACTCGTTTCCCCATGGTGCGCAGCGCGCTCAGCACACCGATGGCCATGGTGTCGTTCTGCGCGAAGATCGCTGTGATGTTGGGTCGTCGTTCAAGCAGCCGCGTGGTCGCCTTGAGCGCGCCGGCAATCTCCCAATCGCCATCCTCCACCAGCTCGCTGTCGAAAGCCAAGCCGGCTTCTTCGAGCGCACGGCGGTAACCGCGCAGCCGGCTTTGCGTGACGCGCCGGCCGCGAGCGCCGACGATGGTCGCGATCTGGCGGTGCCCTTTGTCGACCAGGTGCCTGGTGGCCAGCAAGCCGGTCAGCTCGTGGTCGGAGCCGACCGTCGCCACACCTCCACCCGGGACGTGATGGAGGCTCACCGCGGGAACCGTCCGCTCCAGAGCCCGCACTGCGATGTGGTCTTCCTCCATCTGTGGAGCGGCGAGCAGAACGCCGTCGACTCGCTTTCCCATGAGCGCTCGTAAGGCGAGCTCGCCTCCCGAGCCGTCCGGATCGACGCTGGTGATGACGACGCTGTATCCCTGCCGGCGAGCCTCGCGTTCGGCGCCCACGATGAACCGGCTCAGGTTGTGGTCGCTGAAGTCGCTGGCCACCAGGCCGACCTCGCGGGTGCTGCGCATGACCAGGCTGCGGGCCTGCAGGTTGGGCACATACCCCAGCTCGCTCGCCACCCGCAGAATCCGCGTCCGGGTGACCTCGGACACCGAGCCCTTCCCGTTCAAAACCTTGCTTGTCGTCTGGAAGCTGACCCCTGACCTGGCGGCCACGTCCTTGACTGAAACGTGTCTGGTTGGTCCCTGGATCGTCACGTGCGGCTATTATGACTTCTTCAGAAGCGAACGTTCGCCTATGGGAGGAGAGACGGCGAATTGCACGATGAGTCGACCCCTCGACCTGAGTACCCTCGGCCCCGGCTTCGGAGGTCGGATTGGCTGAACTTGAACGGCGAATGGGAGTTCGGCGCAGGGGAGACGCCGACCTTCGATCGACGTATCGTCGTCCCGTTCTGCGCCGAATCGGAGCTCTCCGGTATCGGTGAGCTGCCCGGCGACGTGGTCTGGTACCGGCGCCGGTTCGATGTGCCAGACGCCGGCTGCCTGCGACTGCATTTCGGGGCGGTCGACTATCGCGCCACCGTTTGGGTGAACGATGTCGAGGTTGCGCGCCATGAAGGCGGCCATACCCCGTTCAGCGCCGACATCACCAAGGCGTCGCAAGCCCGCGACAACGTGGTCGTCGTTCGTGCCGAGGACCCGCTCTCGGATAAGACAATCCCGCGTGGCAAGCAGTACTGGAAGCCGGTGCCGAAGAGCATCTTCTACACCCCGACGACGGGGATCTGGCAGACCGTGTGGGTTGAGCCTCTCCCCGAGCGCCACATCCGCGGCGTCAGGCTCACTCCAGACCTCGGGGCTGCGGCGGTGGACTTCGATCTCGACGGTGACGGCCGCGCGGAGCTGGTGGCATCTCTCGATGATGAGGTTGTCGGCCGCTGGTCCGGGCCCGCGGGTCGCGGCCGGATGCCGCTTGACCGAGTCGCGCCATGGCACCCTGATTCGCCGCGGCTCTACGACCTCGAAGCGAGGCTCTTCGATGAAGACGGCCTCCTCGCGGATAAGGTCGAAACCTATTTCGGTCTGCGTACGGTCGAAACCAAGGACGGCCGGTTCTGGCTGAACGGAGAACCGTACATTCAGCGCCTGGTCCTCGACCAGGGATATTTCCCCGGCGGCCTCCTGACCGCAGCGACCGACCACATGCTGCGGCGCGACATCGAGCTGGCGCGAGCGCTCGGTTTCAACGGAGCGCGGAAGCATCAGAAGACAGAAGATCCTCGCTGGCTCTACTGGGCCGACAAGCTTGGCTTCCTGGTGTGGGACGAGATGCCGAGCTTCCACCAGCATTCGCAGGAGGCGGAGCGCCGGCTCGAGGCAGAGTGGGCGGATGTGGTGAAACGTGATCGGGACCACCCGTCGGTCGTGGCCTGGGTTGTCGCCAATGAGAGCTTCGGCCTCGGCCACGTCGATCCCTCGATCCGCTCGAACTTCCTCGTTCGCCTGTACGAGCTCACCCACAGCCTGGACGGCACGCGGCCGGTGGTCTCCAATGACGGGTGGGAGCACGCTCTAAGCGACATCTGCACGATCCACGATTACTCGCCGCCGGCGATCCTGGCTCACCGGTACCGCGACGATTCGGCCCTCGGGCAGCCGGCCCACGGTCATCCCATATACAGCCCGGGCTACGGCTATCGAGGCGAGCCGGTGATGGTCACGGAGTTCGGCGGCCTGCGGGAGGCCGGGACCGGCGGCTGGGGCTGGCTGGAGGTCGCGGACGACCGCGAATTCCTGCAGTCGTATCGCGAGCTGATCGACGGGCTCATGGACCCAGGCCCGGTCGAGGGCTTCTGCTACACCCAGCTGACCGACGTCCAGCAGGAGCAGAATGGGCTGCTCGATTTTGACCGTGTGCCGAAGGTCGATCCGGACCTGATCCGGCCGATCACACAAACCCCGAAACCGGCCAAATCTGTGAAAGGATAGTAAGACGATGGCATCAGTCACTTTCGACCATGTCGTGAAGCGCTACACAGCGGACCTGACGGTGGTCAAAGACTTCAACGTGGATATCGCGGACAAGGAGTTCATGGTCCTGGTCGGACCCTCGGGCTGTGGCAAGTCGACGGCGCTGCGGATGCTGGCCGGGCTGGAGACGATCAGCGAGGGTCAGATCCGGATCGGGGATCGGGTGGTGAACAACGTGGCCGCGAAGGACCGCGACATCGCCATGGTCTTCCAGTCCTACGCGCTCTACCCGCACATGAGCGTGTACGACAACATGGCCTTCCCGCTGCAGATGCAGCACCTGAAGAAGCCGGAGATCGAAAAGCGGGTGAAGAACGCGTCGCGGATCCTGGGCCTGGACAACTTCCTGCAGCGCAAGCCGCGGGCCCTGTCAGGCGGGCAGCGGCAGCGGGTGGCGCTGGGGCGAGCGATCGTGCGCAACCCCAAGGTCTTCCTGCTCGACGAGCCGCTGTCGAACCTGGACGCCAAGCTGCGCGGGCAGACGCGGATCGAGCTGCAGAAGCTGCACCGGGACCTGGAGACGACGTTCATCTACGTCACCCACGACCAGGTGGAGGCGATGACGATGGGGGACCGGATCGCGATCATGAACGCGGGCATCCTGCAGCAGGTGGGGACGCCGGGGGAGATCTACGACCACCCGGCGAACCTGTTCGTGGCCGGCTTCATCGGCAGCCCGACGATGAACTTCGTGCCGGTGACGTGGTCGGACGGGACGGCGAAGGCGTCGGGGTTCGAGGTCAAGCTGCCCAAGGCGATGGCGCCGGGGAAGGGGACGCTGGGCTTCCGGCCGGAGACGGCGACCGACCGCATCGCCGACCCGGCGAGCACGCTGGACATGAAGATCGACGTCGTCGAGCGGCTGGGCTCGGACCAGTTCCTGTACGGGCAGGTGGGTGGCGACACGGTCACCGCCCGGATCGACCCCAAGCTGAAAGTGGAGCCGGGGGACAACATCAAGCTGGGTCTGGACACGCGCACGCTGCACCTTTTCGATTCCGAAACGGAACTGGCTCTGCTCTAAAACAAGGAGGACTGATTGGAGAGATTGACAATGCACAAACCCGCTTTTACGATGGGCGGACGTTGCTTTAGGCGAACGTTCGTCTTAAGGCGCCGCAAACCGGCACCAGATGCGCCCTCAAGCTGGGCGCCGAAATTGGGAGGAGATTAGGAATGGCCGAGGTCGTCACTAGGCTTTCGCGGAGGATTGCATTTGGTCTCGGCGCAATCCTTGTTCTCGCCGCCTGTTCGCTGGGCGGCTCGTCTGGCAACACCAGCACTCAGAGCACGTCCGACGTGACGGTCTGGACGGCCTGGGGCGGCGCGGAGCTCAAGGCGTTCCAGGACGTCCTGAAGCCGTTCGAGGCTTCGACGGGGATCAAGGTCCACGTCACGACCAACCGCGACTCCACCACCCAGATCGCCAACGGCATCGCGGCCGGCACCGACCTGCCTGACATCGCGCCCGCCACCAGCGACCCGGTCCAGCTCAAGGACTGGGTGAGCAAAGGCGTGATCAAGACTGTCGAGACCGCGCTTGGTGACCAGATGAGCGCTTACCTTTCGAACACGTACCCAGGCCTGGTCACGCCGCCGGCGGGCACGACCGGCGACGACCCCTACATCGGGATCATCGGCGGCAAGCACTACTACCTGATGATCAAGTTCCAGGTCAAAGGCCTGCTCTGGTACAACAAGCACATCTACACCGGCCCGGCGCCGAAGACCTTCACCGATCTGCTGGCCATCGACCCCACCCAGTACGGCGCCCAGAAGCTGTTCTGCGCCGGCGTCGAGTCCGGCGCCGCCTCCGGCTGGCCCGCGAGCGACGCCCTCGACAACATCATCATGCGGCAGTCGGGACCGGACGTCTACACGAAGTGGATCCAGGGCACGCAGAAGTGGACGTCGCCCGAGATCAAGCAGGGCTACCAGGCCTTGCTCCAAGAAGTGTCCGCCGCCAACGTTTACGGCGGTACGAACTACGTGCTGGCGACC
>Ga0210384_10009129_pt1 | contig 10263 bp, 9 predicted proteins | sample IncBWH2MmetaG_FD_160574 | JGI IMG/M metagenome (GOLD analysis project Ga0210384, IMG submission 160574) | Forest soil microbial communities from Barre Woods Harvard Forest LTER site, Petersham, Massachusetts, United States - Inc-BW-H-2-M | ecosystem: Environmental > Terrestrial > Soil >...
TGCGCAGTGACTTCGGCGCTGCTCGGCGCTCCGGTGGATATCGTGACGCCGATGTCCGTCATCGTCGCGTGCATACCCTTCCTGGTGTTGTACCCGCTGGCGATCAGTACGGTCAGTTACGCACTGGCGCGCAAACTCGCACGGCAGAATCAGCGGCTGGATGCGTTGGGTCGGATCGATGGGTTGACGGGTCTCGCTAATCGCCGCCAGGGCTTCGCACAGGCGGAAAAGGAACTGGCGCGCTTCCATCGCACTGGACGCCCGGCGGTGCTGCTTGTCCTGGATATCGACCGATTCAAGGAGATCAACGACCGCTACGGGCACCCCACGGGCGACGCGGTGTTGTGCGCCGTCGCGGAAACCCTGCGCAAATGCTGCCGCGCAGTCGACGTGGCCGCCCGCTACGGCGGCGACGAATTCCTGCTGGTCTTGCCGGAGACCGAGCTGCTTGGGGCGGAAACAGCCGCCCGGCGTATCCGCCGCCACCTGGATCGCCAGGCCTTCGACAACGCTCCGAACCTGCGCTGCACGGTGAGCCTCGGAGCCGCCGAGACCGACGCGGCGACGACGGATGTCGAAGCCTGGATGTTGCGTGCAGACGCGGCGCTGTATCGGGCGAAGGTGGGCGGACGCGATCGTTTCGTGGGCGCGGCGACGATTGCCGCGCCGGTGCGATAACAGGCCGCCACGCTTTGCGGCTGCGGTCGCGGTCGCGTCGTGGATAATGCCCGGGGGCGACATCGCCGGCCAAACCGGGGAAAACCAATGGACAGCAACCTGATCGCGCGCCTGACAATCCGCGAGGTTGTCGAGAACTGGGTCGTGTGGCGGGACTCCGGCGACTGGGATCGCTTCCGGGACGTTTGGCACGACGACGGCATCATGATGGCCACGTGGTTTCAGGGGCCGGCCGAGGCGTTCATCCGGGTGAGCAAGGAAGGTTGGAACAAGGGCGTGAGCATTCTTCACTTCCTTGGCGGCACATCGATCGACGTTGTCGGCGAACGCGCGATCAGCCAGACCAAGATGACCATCTCGCAGCGCGCCACCGTTGAGGGCGTGCGCTGCGACGTTGTCTGCACCGGGCGCTTCTACGACTTCTTCGAACGGCGCGGCGAACGCTGGGCGATCCGGCTGCGGCAGCCGATCTACGAAAAGGATCGCCTGGATTCCGTGGTGCCGGGCGAAGCGCCCCAACTCGATGAAACCCTGCTCGCGCAGTTCCCGGACGGCTATCGCCACCTCGCCTACGCGCAGACCCGGATCGGCTATACCGTCAAACGCGATATGCCTGGCCTGAAGGGGCCGGAAGTGGAAGCGCTGTACGCCAAGGGCCGAGCCTGGCTTGCCGGCTCGGCGCTCGGCACCTAAGGCGCGAGCGCGCCTCAGCGACGGAGGCCTGGAGACTACTGGGATTCATGGCATTGACAAAAAGCACGAACGTTCGTATATTACGTTGCATGAGCAAGGGCGAGCAGACTCGGAGCGCAATTCTCGAGGCCGCGCTGGCGCAGGCCAGCGAGGGTGGTTTTGAGTCGCTAACGATTGGCTCGCTCGCTGAGCGCGCGGGCCTGTCCAAGAGCGGCTTGTTCGCGCATTTCGGTTCACGCGAGGAACTGCAGGTGGCCGCCATCGAAGCCGCCGCGGCGCGCTTTACCGAAACGGTGTTTATCCCCGCGCTCGCCGCGCCGCGTGGCTTGCCGCGCCTGCGGGCCCTGTTCGAAAAGTGGCTCGATTGGACGACCCGAAGCGGCTGGGCTCACGGCTGCCCGATGCAGGCGGCTGCGGTTGAGTTTGACGACCAGCCAGGGCCGGTTCGCGACGCAGTGATCGAACACTTCGCACGCCTCGATCGGGAGCTGGGCCGCGCGGTCGAACTCGCCGTCGGCCAGGGCCATTTGCGGCCGGATCTGGATGTCGGCCAGTTCGTGTTCGAGATGCTGGGCGTCATCTATGCCTACTACCATGCCGCGCGGCTGTTGCGCGGCGACAAGGCTCAGCCGCGAGCGCGCAGCGCGTTCGAGCGGCTGATTGCAGCGGCCTCCGTGGCCGCCTGAAATTAGTTGCGGAGAACCGTGATGAGTGCGACCTCGGCCACACCCTTAAATAGCACGATCGTGCCGGCAATTCCGATCCAGGCGCTCGTCCGCGCGTATTTTGCGATCGCCTCCCGACTCCTCCCCGGTCTCGCACGTCGCCAGGCGGAGCGCCTGTTTACCCTGCCGCCGCGTTACGCGGGCCGCAGAACCCATCCGGTGGACGCCCGGCGGGAAACCGTCGTCGCGGGCAAGCACTCGCTCCCTGTCTGGCAGGCAGGCCCGGCGTGGGCCCCGGCCGTCTTGCTCGTTCACGGCTGGGGCGGACGCGGCGTGCAGATGGGCAGCTTTGTCGCACCCCTGCTTGCGCGCGGGTATCGCGCGGTGTGGTTCGATCAGCCAGGCCACGGTGACAACCGGCGCAGGGCCGTCGCCTTGCCGGATTTCGTGCGCGCGGTGGAAGCGCTCGCCGCAACGCATGGACCGTTCGCCGCTGCCATCGGCCATTCGCTGGGCGCCGCGGCGATCGGCTTGGCACTGCGCCGCGGGATACGTCTTGGACGGGTCGTTTTCGTCAGTCCGCCGTCGTCGCTGGACGAACACGCGCATAACTTCGCTCGCCTGATCGGGATCACGCCACGCGTGCGCGAGGCGATGCGGCGCCGCCTCGAACGTCGTTACGGCGTGCGCTTTGCCGAGATCGACCGCATCGAGGAATTGGAGGGACTGGACGTGGCGGCACTGTTCGTACGACTGCGGCGACACCGATGTGCCGTTCGCGCACACGCTGCGCTTATCAGGGCTTATCCCGGGCGCGCGGCTGCTCAAGACCTACGGACTCGGACACCACCGCCTGTTGCGCGACGCGGCGGTGGTCGGGGCGGTCGTCGATTTCGTCAGCGGCAACGTCCAGAGCCTGCCCGTGGAACTGCCGGCGTTGCCGCGCCCGGCGCCGCTCTATTGAAATGTGCCGCATGACCTATACCAGGAAGCAGCCTGGCAACGGCGGACTCTATCTCGAAGATCTCCACGTCGGACAGCGATTCAAGAGTGCAACGCACGCGCTGGATGAGGCGCAGATCAAGACTTTCGCGGCCCAGTTCGACCCGCAGCCGTTTCACCTCGATGCCGCAAGCGCCAAAGGCACGTTGTTCGCTGGCCTCGCTGCCAGCGGCTGGCACACCGCCGCCATCACGATGCGGCTGCTGGTCGACGGCGGAGCGCCGATCGCCGGTGGCGTTATCGGTGCCGGCGCAGAAATCGCGTGGCCGAAACCCACGCGGCCGGGCGACATCCTGCAGGTCGAGAGCGAAATCCTCGAGGTAACGCCGTCGCGGTCGCGTGCGGACCGCGGCACGGTCATCATGCGCAGCGAGACCTTCAATCAGCGTGGCGAGGTGGTGCAAACGTTGACCGCAAAGCTCGTCGTACCGCGGCGAACGGTCGCGAGCTGATACCGAATTCGCCACTTGGGAGGAGCAGGGCCGCTACCCGCGGTTGGCTGCGGGCATTGCCCCTGTCCTAGCGCAATGAAGCGGACCGGCCGCGCCTACTTGCGCTTCACCGTGAGCGTGGCTGTCTTTGTCGCACCGGCGTAGGCGGCCGTGATCGTCACCGCGGTGTTCTGCGCCGGCAGCCGGGTGGTCATGGTGAATGTGCCCGACGTCCTGCCGGGCGTAACCAAGACGTGCGAGGGCACCGACACCAAGGACGCGTTCGAACTGCTGAGCGCGATGACTGCGCCTCCGACCGCTGCTGGCGCGGTGAGTGTTACCGTCCCCGTGACACGGGTGCCCCCATTAACGCTCGTGGCCTTGAGCGTCAGAGTGGCGAGCACCGGCAGTGGCGCCGGATTGACCGTGAACGTCGTCGTCTTCGTGACGCCGTTGTACGAGGCGGAGAGCGTCGCCAATGTCTGGGTAGCGACAGCGGATGTCGTGATTCCAAATGGCGCGGAGCCCGCTCCCGCGCTCACCGTGACGTTTGCCGGCACGGAGACCGCACTGCTCGCACTCGATAGCACAACAAGCGCTCCGCCGGGGGGTGCGACCGCGGTAAGACTTACCGAGCCGGTCGACGGGCTCCCGCCTACGACGGCATTCGGACTGGCGCTGACCGCCGCGAGCACGGCCGCACCTGCGGCCGGTTGCCATCCGAGTTGCACGACCTCGAAGTCGCTCGCGCTCAGCAGCGAGAAGGCGGGATTCAAGATGCTATTGTCCCAGCGCGTGTCGAACGTGCCGGTGATGTACATGTCGCTACCGTTGTCGGCAACGATGAGACCGTGCTTTTGCATGGCGCGGAAGATCTTCTGCACGTTGGAATCGCTCGTGCGCAGCGCCGGATCGAGCCCGCCCACATTGGCCTTCAGGCGCAATCGTGCACCCATGGGCAGCGCACCGACTGTCGACCCGGCACGATGCGAGGCGGGGTAAACGTAGCCATTGGTCGCGCGGACGGTGACGCGGAAGGCGTGCCCGATATCCGTCACCGCGGGATTCCAGGCTTCGTCGTAGCGGACAAGGCCCGGAAGTATCGCGAGGCCCGCCGCGTCCGCCGAAGTCCAGCCGTCGGGCCGGCGATTGTTCGTATTCATGTTGAAGAACGCGCCTGAGCCGCCGTACCACTGCGCCTGATTCGGGTCGTAATAGACGTTATAGAGCTCGTAGAGGTAATTGTTGGTACAGTCGACGATCAGCAGGTGACGGTCCTGCTGGCTGCGCTGGTCCACGTTGCCCGGCGCACCGCCCTCGACCCAGTGGGGCAGGTTGCCCGCCTGGGCCGGAATCGGGTAGAAGGGAATCCCCTGGCCGGTCGTGTAATTGACGCCGTCGCTCTCGTCCCAGTAGTCGAATGTGACCGCTTGCTTTGCCTGCGACCCGTCGACGATCGCGTAGGGCATGCCGTAGATGGCCACACTGCCGGGCGATACTTCGCCCCCGAAGTCCGGATGCAAGTGCCGCGTGCCGCCATTGTTGATAAACGCGATGTAGGACGCGGAATTTGCGTCGATCGGCGCCGCGGAAACGTCTTGATTCCACCAGTTGTCAGGCGGAAAGAGCGGCAATGGAACGCCCGGCGCTGCCCCCTCCACCGGGATCGAAGCCGGGCATTGCCCGAGCGCGACAGGAGCCACTGGAAGGACGAACCCGAGCGCGAAGAGCAGATGGGCAAGCTTTGAGCGCATGCACGCGGACGGCAGGCGCCGGGACGCGCCCGCCGCGGCCAGAAATATGCTTTTGTCATAATACGCCCGGATGCGTTCGGCTGCAACCGTAGTTATCAAGGGAGCCAATCCATGCCCCACGTCAAGGCCCTTTTCTTCGATGTCTTCGGCACGCTGGTCGACTGGCGCGGCTCGATCGCGCGCGAGGCGCGGGCTGCCCTCTCCCCGATTGGCGCTGCCATCGACTGGAACGCGTTCGCCGATGCGTGGCGGGGTCAATACCAGCCGGCGATGGACCAGGTGCGAAGCGGCCGCCTGCCGTTCAGCAAGCTCGACGTTCTGCATCGGCACAATCTCGACGTCATCCTCAAGGACTTTGGACTTGACGGCCTAGACGAAGCCACACGCGCCCTTCTCAATCAGGCTTGGCACCGCCTTGATGCCTGGCCGGATAGCGCTCCCGGATTGGCACGATTGCGCGCCCGGTATTGGTTGGCACCCTGCTCCAACGGCAACATTTCAATCATGGTCGATCTCGCGCGCCGCAACGGGTTCGTTTGGGATGCCATTCTTGGCGCCGAGGTGGCGCGCGACTACAAGCCAAAGCCGGCCGTCTATCTCACCGCCGTCGGGGCGTTCGACTGCGAACCTGAACAGACGATGATGGTCGCGGCGCATTCGTCCGATCTCGCCGCTGCCGCCGCGGCAGGGCTTCGCACCGCCTTCATCGCCCGCCCGGACGAGCACGGGCCGGGCAAAGGCGAACCCGCGCCGAGCGTGCCGGTGGACCTTGCCGTAGGGAGCTTGACTGCGCTGGCGGAGCGCCTCGTGGGCGCCTAAAGGGCGGCGCGCGCTGCGGCCGCACCGGCATCGGGACGGACGTGACGCCGCTCGGCGTCAGTCGCCTCAAGCGCGCGGTTTTCTCGCGAAGGACGGCGCGCTGAACAACGACGTTATGACGACTTTTTGTATGTCGGGTTGATCGGGAATGACGTAGAGGATGGGTGTGATCAACTCCTCGAATATTCCGCGCAAGCTGCGCGCGCCGGTCTTGTATTCGAACGCCACTTCGGAAATCTGCTCGAATACCAGTGGCTCGACTGTCAGCTCGACACCTTCGTTCCGAAAAATCTCCCGAAACTGGGTGTAGATGCAGTTCTTGGGCTCGGTCATGATTCGAACCAGCATTTTCCGGGTGAGATCGCGGAAGTGGGCGATGATCGGCAGCCTGCCGGTGAATTCGGGGATCAGGCCGTAGGTAAATAGATCGGTAGGTTTTACGCGCGTGTTCAGTCGGTCCAGGATCTTCTGGTCGTCGGCTTTCGACATCGCGATAAAGCCGTAGCCATGCGTCTGCGACATGATCTCGTCGAGCCCGACGAACGCCCCGCCGCAGATGAACAGTACGTTGGTCGTATCGATGTATTCGGTGCCGCCCAGCCGGACCGCGGTGCCTTCCATGATCTTGAGCAGCGCATGTTGCACGCTTTCGCCCGAGCTGCTTTGCCGCTGGCCATCGGTCGACTTGAGCTTGTCAATTTCGTCGATATAGACGATGCCATCCTGGGCCTTCTCGATATCGCCGTCCGCCTTGTCGACGAGCCGCCGCAGCACCGCTTCGATCTCTTCATTGACGTAACGGGTTTGCGCCAGCGACGTCGCTTCGGCCGTCACGAACGGTACGCCCAGGACCCTTGACAGCGTCTCGCAGAGCAAGGTCTTGCCGGTTCCGGAAGAGCCGATTAACAGCACGTTGCTCTTCTCGATGCGCGTGTTGTCTCGCTGCGATCGTGCTATTTTCTTGAAATGCGAGTAGACCGCGACCGCCACGGTCTTTTTAGCGTCCTCCTGACCGATCACATACTGATCGAGGTAGCCGACGATCGAACTCGGCTTGACTGTGCTGTCGAGCATGTTCCTGATCCCATTGTTCCGTACCTGGCCAAGATCCGCGTGCAAAGCTTACAGGCTTCTGCGCACGATGAACAAACCGGGCAATCTGGACCGACCGGCAACGAACGGCACCATCGCGCTGGCCTCGGGCGTCGAGTCGCGACACCGGCCCGCCGAGGTCGCGCCGCGAGGCGCCCCGCGCCAGTTCAAGCGCCGGCTTGGATGCGGCGGCGGGGGACGAAGGAATTTGCTTGCACAACCACGGCCGTACACGTTAGGACCACGCCTCGCGCTCACGTATTCGAATCCGGCCGGCTCGACATCAAACCACTCCCAAGGACGCCGATGAGACCCTCATATTTCGCAGCATTCGCGCTTGCGTTTGCGGCCGCCGCATTCGCCGAGGAGCGCCTGCCGACCATTTCGCCGGACCGGTACACGGACGAACAGCAAAAGGCTGCAGAGGATTTCAGGGCGGCGCGCAAAGTGCCGGTATTCGGCCCCTTCGAGCCGCTCATGTACAGCCCGGAGGTCATGAACCGAACGCGCGCCATGGGTGACTACCTGCGCTACAACTCGGCGATCGGCAATACGCTGAGCGAGCTCGTGATCCTGATCACAGCCCGAGAATGGACGCAGGACTACGAGTGGTATGTGCACTATCCGATCGCGCTGAAGGCCGGCATCAAGCCCGAGACCATCGACGCCATCGCCGATGGCAGGCGCCCGAGTGGGATGAGCGATGACGAGGATATCGTCTACGACTTCTCGATGGAGCTGCACCGGAACAAGCGCGTATCCGACCGTACCTTCGACCGCGCCGAGAAACGCTTCGGCAAGAAAGGCGTTGTGGATCTCACCGGAATCGCCGGTTATTACACTCTCCTGGCCATGGAGCTGAACGCCGCGCGCTACGAGCCCCCGAAGGGCGCCAAGAAGCTGTCCCGCTTTCCCGAGTGACCGCGTGGGCATGCCAACCCAGATTTCCGATCTTCACATCGCGCTCGAAGAAGCGCTGCCGGCGCCGAGTGAACTGCACACCGAACTACGCGCAGGGGAAAGCGAAGCCTTTCATATCGCGACTTCACGCGGCGTCGTGCAGCAAATCATTCGCGGGAGCGATCCCCGGCTGCTCGTGGTGACCGGGCCGTGCTCGATACACGAACTGGATTCGGCACTCGAGTATGCGCAACGCCTGCGCGAATTCACGCCATCCGTGGCGGATGCGCTGTTCATCGTGATGCGGGTCTACTTCGAGAAACCCCGAACCCGTCTTGGCTGGAAGGGATTGATCTATGATCCAGACCTCGATGGTGGCGGCAACATCCGGCAGGGCCTTTACGACGCGCGGCGTCTGCTGCTGGAGTGCGCCCGAATGGGAATCCCAGCGGCGTCGGAGATACTCGATCTGGTGACGCCACAGTATTACGCGGAGTTGCTGTCCTGGGGCGCAATCGGCGCGCGCACCACCGAGAGCCCCCTGCACCGGCAAATGGCCTCCGCCCTCTCGGCGCCGGTCGGGTTCAAGAATCCGACCAGCGGCAATATCCAAACGGCGGTGGACGCAATTCTCGCCGCCGCGCAACCGCACAAGTTTCCGTCGATCTCCAGCGACGGCCGCGCTATCGTGGTCACGACGACCGGCAATCCCCATTGTCACCTGATCCTTCGCGGCAGTCGCGACGGGCCCAATCACAACGCCGGCAGCGTCCGCATCGCCGGCATCGCGTTGGAAAAAGCCGGCCTGCCGTCGCGGCTCATGATCGACTGCAGCCACGGCAACAGCGGCAACGATCACCGTCGTCAACCCGGCGTCGCGGCGGAGGTTGCTGCTCAGATCGCTGCGGGCTCGCGCGACGTCTGCGGGGTCATGCTCGAAAGCCACCTCATCGAGGGACGGCAAGACATCGTGCAGGGCCGCCATGGCCTGCGCTACGGCCAAAGCGTGACCGACGCCTGCATCGGCTGGGACACGACCCAGCAGGTACTGCGCGATCTCGCGGCCGCGGCGCGCCGTCGCGACCGGATGGAGCCGCCTGCGGGCAGAGGCTGACCGCTGCGCACGCCACGCGCCTGGACTCAGAACTTGAACAGGTTCATCAGGTCGCCGATGGCGGGGCGGTTGGCGGGTACGTAAGGGTCAGCGTCGCTCATCACCGGATTCGGAAGATTGTCTCGGCTGCGCTCAGATAGCGGTTGCAGGTGCCAGTTCCGTTCGATGAATTTCAGCACCGACACGTGATCATAATACGTGTGATCAACATAGCCCTTCCGCGCGAACGGCGACACCGCAAGGAACGGAACCCGCGTGCCGTCGCCGAAAAAATCGAGAATCTGGATGTACCCGCTGTCGTAGTAGCCTCCGCCTTCATCGGTCGTTACCAGAATGGCCGCCTTGCTCCAGACGTGAGAATTCGCCTGCACCTTGGCGACGATTTCCCTGACGAAGCGCTCCAGTGCATAGACGGTTGAATACGCCGGATGTCCCGATTCGGCATTGGGCGGTATTACGAACGATACGGCGGGCAACGCCTTCTCGTCGGCAAGATCGCGGAAAAAGGCATCTAGGCTCTGCAGATTGTTGCGCAGCGTGCTGGTCATGACTGCGGTCGAGTGCGTCAACGGATCGCATATGAAACAATACCGCGCCTTGGCGATCCCCGACGCCGTTCGCCCACCGCTATACCACTTCCACGATACGCCCTTCGCCGATAGCGCAGTGCCGATGTTCGGCGCGGTCTGCGGCGGGAGGAAATGCGTCCTCGGGCCGCCCTGCCGCAGCGTTCCGTCGAAGGTGTACGCTGGATCGTTATTGTTGACGAGATAGTATGTCTCCGCTGCGCAATTTCCGTCGTTGAATGTGCGGTAGGGTAGGGTCGCGAGGTAGTCCCGTATTGCCTTGACGCCTGGCTGGCTCGAATCTGCGCAAGCCGTGTACGAGCCGCCGTCGTACCCGGATTGCTTGTACCAGTTATTGGTGCCTGGCCGCGGATCGGGGTCTTCGATCTGATCCGCCGGCGGCCGCGTCGGCTTGCCGGCATCGAGATATACCCCGGCATGCCCAGTGCTGAGCGCCAGGAAATTGGCGCCCGTCCCGCCCATGACCGGCTGGTGATAGTTGTCGGCGAGCGCGTAGGTGAGCGCGAGTTCGCGGAAATACGCGGCGTC
>Ga0210384_10009130_pt1 | contig 10263 bp, 7 predicted proteins | sample IncBWH2MmetaG_FD_160574 | JGI IMG/M metagenome (GOLD analysis project Ga0210384, IMG submission 160574) | Forest soil microbial communities from Barre Woods Harvard Forest LTER site, Petersham, Massachusetts, United States - Inc-BW-H-2-M | ecosystem: Environmental > Terrestrial > Soil >...
CCAAGATCGTCCAGCAAGCCGACGGCAACCGCACCTTCCGGAGACGCTGCGATCTCGCCTGCAATTACCTTGACGAACCGCGCTGTACTCCCTCCGCTTGAAGTTGAGGTCGTAGCCGGCAATCAGCATCGCAACATCAGTCCTGGGGACAGTTCCGTCAAACTGGAAATGCAGCCGAGCGTTCCGGCAGCTTCGGAGCAAATCCAGGCACCAGCAGGAAGCCAAGGCGGCGGCGCGGCAACACAGGCCGCTACGGCAGAAGTCGAGCTTTCGCCCGGGACCGCGCAGATGGTTTCGCGTCCGGTCAGCCCCAGCTACCCGCTTCTGGCGAAGCAGATGAAAGTCCAAGGCGCGGTTGTGTTGGAGGCTCTTATCAGCAAGACGGGGAGCATTCAAGATATACAGATCATCAGCGGGCCGGCGATTCTTTCCGCCGCGGCCCGCGAGGCGGTCAAGCAGTGGCACTTTAAGCCTTACTACCAGGGCGGGCGTCCGGTGGAAACCGAGGCTCGCATCACGGTGAACTTCACCATCTCCACTTACTGAGCAGCGCCGAACACGAAAACGGAAACGTAGCAAGCTACGTTTCTACAGTTATTCTTTATCGTTCCTCGGTAGAGACGCAGCTCGCTACATCTTGGGCTGCACCGTGCCAGCGATGGACACTACGCAAAAAAACGGGCGTCCCGACTCTTTCGAGTCACTGGACGCCCGGGCAGCCCTCCCCCAGAACTGCTCACTTAGGAATGTAAGTCTCCCCCTGATTTTTGTGAATGGCCCGTCCGGGCCACACGCTCCCACCAAGGTGCCAGACATTCCACATCGGCGGCCAATATTCATCGGCCTGCGATTCGCTCGCCCTACACAGCGGCCGCCCGCGGCGCGGGGGCAATTTCTACTCGATTGCGGCCGCCAGCTTTGGCAGCATAGAGAGCCTCATCGGCGGTGCGAAGGAACACTTCGCAATCGAAAGCCTCCTTCTCATCCTGCGCCGCCGAAGCAAGCCCGAGGCTGAGAGTGACTGGAATCGGCCCCGCACTGGTCTCGACCGGTTGATCGGCAATGCAGTGCCGCAACCGTTCCGCCCCGATGATCAAATTCGCCGAAGTGCAACCGGGAAACACGACCAAAAATTCTTCTCCGCCATAGCGCCCGACCGCGTCGTAAGGTCTCACGCCCTCAGCCAGCCGCCGGGTCACTTCTTGCAGCACAGCATCACCAACCAAGTGGCCGTACGTGTCGTTGATTTTCTTGAAATGATCGATGTCGGTCATGATCACGCCGAGGGGGTCGCCGGTCCGTTGGCGACGAGATACTTCTCGCCTCAGCAAATCGATGATGGCGCCGCGATTCCAAAGTCCGGTAAGCGCATCGTGGGCGGCGGCAAATTGCATCTCGTCCTTGGCAAGGATCAAGGCCGCCTGCAAATCGAGTATCCGCTTGCCGGCGCGAACGCGCGCGTGCAATTCATCTGCGTTGAACGGCTTGGTCAAGTAATCGTCAGCGCCAGCCTCTAGACCCGTCACCACATCTTGTTTGTCATCTTTGGCCGTGAGTAGTACAACGTAGCGATACAGGCCTTGATCGCGGCCGCGGATCTTGCGGCACAGTTCGATGCCGTCCATTCCAGGCATCATCCAATCAAGGATCGCCAACTGCGGAGCCTCCTCCTTTTGCAAAACCTCCCACGCGGCTAGCCCATTTTCCACGGCGGTGGCGCGATAGCCCCACTTCTTGAACCAGCTTTCGAGAATACGCCGGAAAATCGGATCGTCTTCCGCGATCAGCACGGTGTTGACTGGAGGGGCGTGTCCGTCAACGCCTGGCTTTTGATCTGTGGCCGCGATTGTCGGATTGTTTGAAATCTGATTCATAGTCGTGCCTCCGCCAAGCCTCTTAGCTCATGCTGGAGAATCAACAAATCCTTTTCCAGAGCAGCGAGCGTATCGCCGGCCCCGGACAGATTTTTGTCACGCCCCATCTCTTCCAGTTGGCGGGCCGCATGCGAGGTTCCGTCCGCGCCCAAATAGCCCGCCTCGCCCTTGAGACTGTGCGCCGCTCGCATGACACCGTCTGTGTCTCCCGCGGCCACGGCCTGCTGCAGTTTCTCCAGTAGCTTCGGAGACTCTTCCAGAAAAATGTGGCAAAGGTCCTGAAGCAGTTCCTCGTCGCCCCCGATACGATCGAGCGCTTCCGCACGCTTCCAGGATGTCGTGGGCGCCGCGGGCTTGGCAGGCGTTGCCGGTTGGGCAGGCGCGACCGGCGGGCTGGCCAGGCCTGCCAGCGTTTGCTCAATGTCGCTGAAGCGCACCGGCTTGGTAATGTAGCCGTCCATCCCGGACGCCAGACACAATTCGCGGTCGCCTTTCATGGCGTGGGCGGTCATGGCAAAGATTGGCAGGTGAGTTCCGTTGAGCTTCTCGTTTTCGCGGATCGCCCGGGTGGCGGCCAGGCCGTCCATTTCCGGCATTTGGACGTCCATGAAAGCAATGTCGAATGTTTCGGTTGAGGCTAGAGTCAAGGCTTCCTTGCCGGTTTGCGCCAATACGGGCGTGTGCCCCATCTTTTGCAATGCACGAATGATCACCGCTTGATTCACCGCATTGTCCTCCGCCACCAGAATTCTGAGTTTCCGGGCGGACTCGCGCAGGGTGTGTCGAGTCACCAGCGTCGGGCTGGTACTTTTTTCCAAGTGCCGCTGGCCGAGCGCCGTAAGGATGGCGCTCAGCAGGTCAGCTTTGAGCACGGGTTTGAGCAGATATGCTGAAATCCCCAACTGCCGGCAGCGATTTGCTTCCCCGGGTTGCCCGCCAGAAGTCAGCATCAGGACGGTGGCCGCAACCTCGCCATCGCGCAGCTTCCGTTTCCGCAGCCTCTCCGCTAACTCGAACCCGTCCATGACCGGCATATTGCCGTCAATCAGAAGTAGCCGGAAAGAATCTTCTTTTTGCTGCGCCGTTTCCATGGCAGCCAGTGCGAGGGCGCCGCTTTCCACGGCACAGGGCCGCATTCCCCATTCGCGAGTCATCTCGTAGAGGATTCGCCGATTGGTTTCATTGTCGTCCACCACCAACACCGGGAGACCTCGCAACTCGGCTGCCAGCGCAGGAGAAGGTGATGGTGCCCTTCCTTCGGCCACGGGAAAGCAAACCGTGAAATGGAATGTGGTCCCTTTTCCCTCCGTGCTCTCTACCCAGATCTTTCCCCCCATCAATTGAACCAGGCTTGCCGAAATTGCCAGTCCAAGGCCTGTGCCACCATACTTTCGGGTGGTGCTGCTGTCGGCCTGCGAAAAGGCTTTGAAGAGTAATCCCTGTTTCTCCAGAGGTATGCCAATGCCACTGTCCTTGACCCGGAAATGCAGTTCCGTTCCTTGGGCATCGCGCCGGCTGCTTTCAATGGTCACCAGTATTTCGCCGTGCTGGGTAAACTTGATGGCATTGCCGACCAGGTTCACGAGAATCTGCCGCATGCGCCCCGGATCGCCGACCACATGCGAGGGCACTTCCGTATCGGCGTCGTAGGCCAGTTCTAATCCCTTCTGATGAGCTCGAAGGGCCAGCACCCTCATGGTTTCACCCACGCAATCGTAGAGACTGAATTCCAACATCTCCAGATCCAGCTTGCCCGATTCCACCTTGGAGAAATCCAGAATGTCGTTGATCACCGATAACAGCGACTCGCTGGAGGACTTCACTAAAAGCAGGTTGCCCCGCTGCTCGGAGTTCAATTCCGTATCCAGGGTCAGTTCGGTCATGCCCATGATGCCGTTGATCGGAGTGCGGATTTCGTGGCTCATGTTGGCGAGGAATTCACCTTTGGCTCGGCTGGCTGCTTCGGCAACGTCTTTTGCCGTTTTTAGTTCTGTGTTGGTGGCAAGCAACTCGCCAGTGCGGAAGTCGACCTGCTCCTCCAGGTTGTCGCGGTGCTGCTGGAGTTCCAAGTCGCGCCTTTCGATTTGTTCCAGCATGCCGTTGAACTCAGTCGCCAGCAGGCCGAACTCGTCGCGGTTGAAGATTTCGGCTCGAATCGAATAGTCGCCCCGTCCGGAAATGGCCTTGGCCGTCTCTACCAGTTCAAGGACGGGTCGCGAGATGGGTTTTTGAAAACGTGAGGCCAGCACGAAAGCGAAAGAGAACGTAACCAGCAAAACGAAGGCGAGAGTGTAGATAGATCCCTGCATACGCGCATGCAGTCTTTGCAGATCAGACTCAATGTATAAGGTCCCGACAGTCTCGCCGGATAACACGATCTTTCGGAACAGAACCAGGTGGCCGTTCTTGAACTCGGCCGTTTCCGCTTGCGATAAGGGTGGCGTGAAATCCGATTCTTTTCCATCTCGCGTGTATTTGGCGAACGATCTACCATCGGAGCCATAGATACAGGCCGCAATCACGTTGTTGTCGGCTCGCAAGCCTCGTAAGACATCTCGCGCCGCTTCCGCATCATGAAAGGTCAGGGCAGCCGTGCTGTTGCTGGCCAGAGTTTCGCCTAAGATCGCCAAATTCCGGGACACCGCTCGCCTGGAGGTAAACTCGTCATAAACAGATGTAGGCATGGAAACTGCCAAGGCCGTGAAGCCGCTGATCGCCATGAAAAGCACGGTTAGCTTGTAGCGGATCGACAAATCCCCAAAACGACGCATCGAAGTCACTCCCTGACCGTTCTTAGCCGATGACAAGTTTCGCAACACTTAATAGCTTCGAACTGATTTTTAGCCCGGCTTGCTCTGCCGTCTTGCGGTTCACCTCGAACTGCACCCGGTCGTTCTCCAATACGAAACTGATCATCCCGCCCTGCTCGGCAAACCCTTTGGTGTCGCCCACCGTCAGCACATTCGCCCCGCCTAAGGCTTCAACGATCTGTTTCACGGGAATCGGTACGGATGAAGCGATGAAGAGGATGTGGCAGGTTCGGGCGTGCTGCAAATCGACTACAGTATCGATCTCGAACCTTCGTCCGTTCACGGTTTTGTCGGCGGTTAGGGCGCGCAGCCCGTCGCCGAAGGGATCTCGCCCGAAAATACAGATCTGAAGCGGAGCCGATGCATTGGAGAAACTGCTCGGTGGCCACTCCACAAACTTCGCGAAGTTGTACAGGAAAGCCGCTTTCACCTGATACTCGCCGGCAGTCGGGGACTGCGCACGCGTGCTGGCGAGCAGCAGCAGGACCACGCCGAGCAACCATGGAACCCGGCAGAACCTCGCCCTGCCCTCAACCTTCGCCGGACTCCGATGCGCAATCTGCATGTCACTTTCGAACTATGTCTCGTTTCACGATTTGAGTCGGCCCAACACGCGACGCTCGTCAGCCAGTCCGTCGAGTCGTCCGATGTGTGTTCAAAACCTGCCGGTGATTTTGATCCGGAAATTTCTTCCGTCCTGTTGAATGGCATCTTCCGGATCCTCCGGGCGGCCGGGATCGAAATATTTCTTGTCGAGCACATTGAAGACGCCAGCCGACAAGTCCAAGTGTTTTCCGACAGCATGTCCCAGAAGCGTGACATTGAAAACCTGATAGCTGCTTAAGGAATTCTGCTGGAGCGTCAGGCGTCTGCCCAGGAATTGGCCTTCGACACCCGCAAACAGGCGTTGCTCGACCAGCGGAATATTCAGATTCAGCTTTGCCATATGGCGGGGAGAATTGTCCAATTGCGGGTGCCCGGCGTCGTCGCTATACGCATTCACGTAATCGAAGCTGGCCTTGCCCTGCAAGCCGTTGGTTGCGTGCCCGCTGAGCTCAACATCCATACCCGTGGCTTGTGCGCTGCCGGCATTTTGATACTGAAAGTTTTGGTCAGCGGGAATAGTGACCAGCGAAATCAGGTCTGTAATGCGGTTGCGGTACACACCGCCGGAGAGCTGAAAGTATTGCCCCAGCCCTTGATCTACTCTGGCTTCCAAACTCTGAATGCGTTCGGGTTTGAGTTTGAGATTGTCGTCGTAGAAAACTCCGAAGTCGGGAGAGGTTTCATAAGCGTCTGGAGCGCGAAAGGCGTTGCCATAGAGCAGTTTGAAAGTGGTTTTCGCGGCGGCACGATAGATCACGGCCGCCCGCGGGTTAGCGGTTCCACCAAACGTGGAATAGTGGTCATAACGGACTCCAGCGTTTAACGTGATGCGGTTGGTGATGCCGTACTCATCCTGGACGTAGAAGGCGGTGATTGAGGAACGGTTCGGCTCGGGAGAAAACATATTGGGAGGGCTCAGGAGGTTCCCTTGGTCTTGTCGAAGGTTGTCCCTGACCTCCGAGCCTAACGTCAGCCGGTTTCGTTCAAAGAGTTCGCGGCTCACCTTGACTTCCCCGGTCCACCAGTTCCCTCGGAAGGAATAGGTGCTTAGCACAACCGGGTCGCCAGCCACTGCCGGCGCCTCGGGGACCGGGCCCTGCAACCGAGCCTGGTCATAGCTTGTGCTCGCGTCCAGTTGCCATTTCCCAAGCGGGTGCTGGTAGTCGAGGCTGACGTACTGGTGGGTGTCAATGTTCAAGTCCGCAGGATCGTTGAACACGGCCCCGAAGTAAGCCGTGGGAACCCCTTTCTCCCGCGTGCTGAACAACCCCTGAAGGGTGAATCCCTGAAACGTCAGGGTGGCCAGAATGTGTTTATAAGATTCGAAGTCGGTGTTGCTGGTTATTCCGTTGTTGGTAGCTGGATGATTGAATTCAGGAAAAAATAACGTCTGGCCCTGGCTGTCATAAAAAGTGCCGGAGAGCAGCACGCCCAGGCGGTTGAATTGATGGCCATAAGTTGCTCGGCCTTCATTAGTGCCAAAGCTTCCTGTCTGAAAAGAAAGCTCCCAATCCTGCACTTCTTTTGTCGTACGGGTAATGACGTTAATCACCGCGAAAAAAGCGCTCGCGCCATAGAGAGAAGAACTGGGTCCGCGGACTATCTCCACCCTTTCAATCATGTCCACATCTACGAGAAATTCGTTCCCCAGCATTGCTTGACCGAGAACGTTATTGTTGATGCGATGGCCGTCGATCAATACCAGAATCCGGCTGTTCCAGTCTCCCAGGCGTCCAAAGCCGCGTACACCGACAAAGGTGTAATCGCGGTCGTAAGTGACATAAAAGCCGGGGACGCTGCGCAGTATGTCGGCGAGGTTGCGGTAGCCGTACTTCTGGATTTCGTCGGCCGTGACCACGGTTACCGAGGACGGCGCTTCTATGGCGCTCTGCATGTGCTTCGAGGCGCTATAAACTTGAATGTTGGTCAATTCTTCAAGACTGGCCTGGCTCAAGTCATTGCTCTCCTGCTGCGCAATCGCGGTGGCCGTCAAGACCAGGATCGAAAGCCAGGGCACCGCAGTCCGGGATACTGCTCGACATATCGCAGTCGTGCGAGGACGCAACCACGTCCGGACGGCTGCGAACAATTGACAGGGCATACACATAGACTTCTCCGGCCTCCACTAAGTCGCAGTTCAACCGTGCATCTGCGCACTAGGGGCTACACAAGCGTCTTCGGCCATATACGCCCTTCTCTTTAGCTTCTGGGCAATCAGTACCTGGCGTCGGGGTGTACGGGAATGTGCTCTTTGCACGCCAAACATGTCCGGAGGTACAGCACCACTCGGGGCCTGTGCGGATGAGTAGTGAGTCAGGGCGGGCCGCGATTCGTCGAGGTTCAACGGATTCTGAAGTCCGGCCCTTTTCTTGCCGATGAAACCTTCAGCGTTGCTGCTAAGGTCCTATGTCTGAACTGCAAGATCCGGAGATCTTCCGCAATTTGTTGGACAGCCTGCAGACGGGTGTATCCATGGCAGATCGAAACGGGAAGATCCTTTTCTGGAACCAGGGCGCGGAAAGGCTCACCGGGCACAAGCGGCATGAAATGGTGGGACGCTCGTGCAGCGACAATGTTCTGGTGCAGTGTAAAGGCCAAGGCTGTGTGGCTTGTGGCGCAGTCTGTCCCATCACCCGAGCCCTGCACGAGGGGAAACCCCAGGAAGCAAAAATGCAATTGCGACATAAAGAAGGGCATCCAGTTCACGTTCTGATGCGAATTGCTCCCCTGCGCGATTCCCATGGCTCGATCATTGGCGTCGCGGAGAGCTTTGACGAACAGAAATTCGCTTCCGCCCGGGACCGAAATCGGCACACTCTGGCCGAGCATGGCTGCATGGACGAAACCACAGGTATCCCCAATCGTGAATTCACCCAATTTCACCTGAATGAAAGTCTCGCGAGTTTTGCGCGCTACCACCTTCCATTCGGCATCCTGGCCATTCAGGTGGACCGGTTGGAGCACTTTCGCGCAAACTACGGCCGGCAGGCCAGCGATGCCGTCCTACGGGTAGTAGCTCAAACCATGGGGAATGCTTTTCGCCCTAGCGATTTCCTGGGCCGATGGACGGAAGACGTGTTTCTCGCAATTCTAGTCAACTGTCCCCATGCCGGTGTGGAACACACCTGGGAACGCATTCGGAAAATGGTCACTTGTGCCGGACTGCGATGGTGGAGTGACGAGTTGACGGTCACTACGTCGGTCGGATACACGATCGCTCAACCCGGAGACACCATGGAAATCATCGTGAACCGGGCCCAAACTTCGCTGCAACAAGCTTCCGCGAAACGGGCTGCCGCAGCCCCAGCGGGCTCGCACGGAAACCAGGAAAGCTCGGAGATCTGATCCCCTATGTTCGCAATTATCGGAATCGTGGTTGTCTTCGGTTCGGTCATCGGCGGCTACCTGATGGAACACGGCAATCTCAAGGTTCTCATCCAGCCCGCCGAGTTGGTGGTCATTGGAGGGGCCTCGATTGGCACTGTTTTGATTGCGAACCCGCTCCACATTTTGAAACAAATTGTGGCCGGCGTCACCGGTGTGTTCGGAGGATCAAAGTTCACTAAACAGCGCTACCTCGAGTCGCTGAAAATGATGTATGAACTCCTCAACAAGGCACGCCGCGAAGGTTTGATGGCATTGGAGGCTGACGTCGAGGACCCGGCCAAAAGCCCGCTGCTCTCCAAATATCCCGCCTTCCTCAAAGACCACCACGTTCGCGACTACTTCTGCGACACCATGCGGATGGCAATCAGCGGAGTGGAAGCCTTTGATTTGGATCAACTCCTGGATCTTGATATGGAGGTTCACCACCACGGAGCTAGCCTGCCCGTCGCATCCCTGAGCAGCATGGCAGACGCATTGCCCGGCCTCGGAATTGTTGCCGCCGTGCTTGGCGTGGTCATCACCATGGGCGCTCTGGGCGGTCCGCCGGAAGAAATCGGCCACAAAGTCGCCGCTGCCCTGGTCGGCACATTTCTCGGAATCCTGCTTTGTTATGGACTGGTCGGGCCGTTGGCCGCCAGCATGCAAAAAAACACCGAGGAGGAAGGCGCCTACCTATATGTCCTGCGCGTGGTGATGATTTCATTCTTGAAGGGAAGCGCGCCGATTATGGCGGTCGAGTTCGCACGCCGCGCGATTCCCGGCCATGTGCGGCCCTCGTTTTTGGAAGTGGAGACCCATTGCAAGAAAGGCGGCGATGCAACCCCAGCCGCCGAAGAAGCGCCCGCTGCGGCGGCTTCGGCATCAGCCTAGTTAAAGAAAAAATCTCATGAGCGGCACACGTCCCATCATCATTATCAAGAAGAAAGGCGGCCACGGCGGACACCACGGGGGCGCGTGGAAAGTAGCCTATGCCGACTTCGTGACCGCGATGATGGCGCTCTTCATCGTGCTGTGGTTGCTCAATACCAGCAAACCCGTAAAAGAGGCGGTGGCTGGCTACTTCAAAGATCCCTCCGGAACCGCCGATAAAATCGGCTCCACTAAAACTGGCGTGGCGGATGCCATCGCGATCACCAAAGACGATATGCCCAAATTGAAGGAGGAGTTGGAGAAGGCCATCAGCAAAGTCCCGGATTTGGAAAAGATAAAAGATCAGATCGAAATGACGATCACGCCTGAAGGATTGCGCATCGAACTGCTCGAAACCGAAAGCGGAACATTCTTCGAACTAGGTAATTCATCTCCGAGTGACAATGGAAAAAAATTGCTTTCGTTGCTGGCACAAGAATTAGGAAGGCTTCCCAACCATCTCTCCATCGAAGGTCACACCGACTCGAAGCCCTATACCGGGCGCCGAGAATACGGCAATTGGGAACTATCCGCAGATCGGGCGAACGCCGCCCGACGCTTGATGCAGAACAGCGGATTAGGCGCGACGCAGGTTTCGCAAGTCCGCGGTTACGCTGATCAGATGCCGCGTACCACTGGCCAACCTTTCGATGCGTCCAATCGCCGCATCTCTGTAA
>Ga0210384_10009131_pt1 | contig 10262 bp, 6 predicted proteins | sample IncBWH2MmetaG_FD_160574 | JGI IMG/M metagenome (GOLD analysis project Ga0210384, IMG submission 160574) | Forest soil microbial communities from Barre Woods Harvard Forest LTER site, Petersham, Massachusetts, United States - Inc-BW-H-2-M | ecosystem: Environmental > Terrestrial > Soil >...
AGAACCGCCAGCTGGAGATCGCCGCCATCAGCCGCGGCCTGAAGCAGCTCGCCAAGGAGCTGGACATCCCGGTGATGGCCCTCTCGCAGCTCTCGCGCCAGCCCGAGCGCCGCGGCAGCGACCATCGACCGCAGCTCGCGGACCTGCGCGAGAGCGGCTGCCTCGCCGGCGACACGAGAGTCACCCTCGCCGACTCCGGCGCCCGTGTGCCGATCGCGGACCTCGCCGGCCGCCAGGGGTTCGCGGTCTGGGCACTCGACCCGGTCACGATGAAGCTCCGCAGCGCCCTCGTCGCGCGCGCTTTCGCCACCGGCCGCAAGACCGTCTTCCGTCTCACCACGCAGCTGGGCCGCACCCTGCGCGCGACGGCCAACCACCGCTTCCTGACCGCCGAAGGGTGGCAGCGGCTGGACGAGCTCGCGGTCGGCCGGCACATCGCCTTGCCGCGGCACCTGCCTGCCGCGGCGGAACAAGGCCTCGCGGACGCGGAGCTGGCGCTGCTCGGGCACCTGATCGGCGACGGGTGCACTCTCCCCCGGCATGCGATCCAGTACACGACGAAGGAGAAGGAGCTCGCGGATCTCGTGGCCGGCTTGGCGACGACCGTCTTCGGCGAGCGCGTTCGTGCGCGAGTCTGCGGGGAGCTGAGATGGTTCCAGGTCTACCTAGCTTCCTCTGAACACTTGACGCATGGACGTCGAAGCCCGGTCGCGGGGTGGCTCGACCGGCTAGGAGCCTGGGGCTTGAGATCCTTCGAGAAGCGGGTACCAGATCAAGTCTTCGCTCAGCCTGCTCCCGCCATCGCCCTGTTCCTACGCCATCTCTGGGCGACGGACGGTTGTATTCATCACGGAAGATACCCGGGGGTCTACTACGCCACCAGCAGCCGCCGCCTTGCCGAGGATGTCCAATCGCTGCTCTTGCGGCTGGGCATCCAGGCGCGGGTGGAGCGCCATCCCCAGAAGGGCAGCGGCCGGGACCAGTACCACGTGAGGCTGAGCGGTAGACCCGACTTGCTGCGCTTCTGCATCACGGTGGGTGCCGTGGGCACCAGGAGGAACGCTGCACTGTCGCTGGTGCTTGCCGACCTCCTGGGCCGGAGGGAGAACACCAATCGGGATGTGATTCCGAGGACGATGTGGCATCGACTGGTGCGGCCGGCTCTGGCGGAGACTGGCGTCACGACGCGGCAGCTCTACGCCCGGATCGGCAATGGGTACGGCGGCATGACGCTGTTCAAGCAGAACCTGAGCCGCGAGCGGGCACTGAGGGTGGCCGCGGCGGCAGGGTGCGAAGCGCTGCGATTGCTGGCGGAGAGCGATATCTACTGGGACCAGGTGGCTGCGATCGAGGCGGATGGGGTGGAGGAGGTGTTCGATCTCACGGTCCCCGGCGCACACAACTTCGTTGCCGAGGATGTCATCGTTCATAACTCGATCGAGCAGGACGCCGACCTGGTGGCGTTCATCTACCGCGACGAGATCTACAACCCGACCGACGAGAACAAGGGGCTGGCGGAGCTGATCATTGCCAAGCACCGCAACGGCGAGACGGGCACGGTGGAGCTGGTGTTCCTCGGCGACACGACGAGCTTCCGCAATCTCGACCGGCACGGCGGCCCGCCGGCGGCGCCCTTCTGACGCGGGATCCCCAAGGGGAGGGGTGCTGGCCGTCTTCGTCGACCGCGGGAGGTCATCGACTGATCGTACCTGGAGGATCCACGCGTTGACAGCGTTCGCCGTGCGCCCGGTCGCGCCCACGGATCTCCCCCGGTGGCAGCCGCTCTGGGATGGCTACAACCGCTTCTACGGTCGTGATGCGCTCGCGGCCGAGATCACGCGGACGACCTGGGCGCGCTTCTTCGACGCCTATGAGCCCGTGCATGCCCTGGTGGCCGAAGCCGAAGGAGATGGACGGCTCCTCGGGCTGGCGCACTACCTCTTCCACCGCAGCACCATCCAGATCGCGCCGACCTGCTACTTGCAGGACCTGTTCACGGAGGAGGCGGCGCGCGGCATGGGGGTCGGCCGCGCACTGATCGAGGCTGTCTACGAGCGCGCGCGAGCTGCCGGATGCCCGCGTGTCTACTGGCAGACCCATGAGACCAACGTGAACGCGATGAAGCTGTACGACAAGGTGGCGGAGCGGTCGGGCTTCATCGTCTTCCGCAAGCAGCTGTGAGAGGGTCCAGGCCGGGGAGGCACGGATGAGAGTCTTCGAGAACGGGCCGCTGCCGGAGGATCTCGAGCGAGAGGTCTTCGTCATCGAGATGATCGACGCCTTCGCCCTGAAGCGCGAACCGGCGAGACTCTATTGCCGCTGGGCGGAGAGCAACGGCGTCGAGATCGAAGGGTTCGAGACGTGGCTGCTTACCGACCGCGGTCCCAGCATCGTCACGGGCGCCGTCTTCGATGGCCCTGCCGCCGCCTGTGCAGAGGCCATCACCGGCTACTCAGCGAGATTGGGCGACCAGGAGAATATCTTCTTCGTCATCTTCGCCAGCGCCCGCCAAGGCGCTGCGGGAGAATGAGAGTGGCTCAATGGATCTCCCCCTCCCGGCTCGTCGCGTAGGGCAATCACTGACTGCCAGGCCGCCAATTCCCTGACGAGATGTGGCGTCATGCGCCGCTGGCAGCATGCGGCGCCCGGCGACAGACTGAACCAGTCATCAATGCCCACTCGGGCATCGACCCTGCCCGTGCGAGGCACGAGCATCCAGAAAAGGTAAGAACCATGAAGAACCTTGCAATCACCGCCGCCCTCGCCGCCTCTCTCGGCCTTCTCTCGGCCGGTGTCGCCAACGCCTCCGGCACGGCCGGCAGCTACGCCGGCGCCGAGATCGTCAGCGCCCTCTCGATCTCGAACAACGTCGGCCTCGAGTTCGGCCAGATCGTGCCCACCATCGTGATCGGCACGGTCACGGTCTCGACCGCCGGCGTCCGCAGCAGCGCGGGCGGCGTCACGCTCGGCAACGGCATGGTCCCGGCGGCTTCCAGCTTCGCCGTGACCGGCGCGCCGAGCAACACCTACGCCATCACTCTCCCCACCTCCATCACGCTCGCGGCCGCCGCCGGCGCGCCCATGGTGGTCGACACGTTCGTGAGCCTCCCGGCGGTGACCGGAGCGCTCGACGTCACCGGGGCGCAGACCCTCCTCGTGGGCGCCACGCTGCACGTCGGAGTCAGCCAGGCCGCCAATCCGTACTCGGGCACGTTCAACGTGACCGTCGCCTACAACTGACCAGCCGCAGGCCCATCCTCGGGCGCCGGGGACGGCGCGACGCGCGTCCCCCGGAGTTGCTCCTCGTGACAGCGGCAGGGTTGGAGAGGAAGAACAATGAGACTCAGAGCTCGCCCACTCATGGCAGCGGCGACGGCCCTCGTCGCGATTCTCCTGGCGCGCCGGGCCGCGGCCGTCATCGCCATCGACCTGACCGCCAATGCCAACCTCGGTTTCGGTCAGATCGTGGCCACCACGACCGCCGGAACGGTGACCGTGCCGCCCCAGGGCGGCCGCACGTCGTCGGGAGGCGTCGTGCTGGGCAACGGCTTCGCCGCGAGCGCCGCCGCTTTCGCCGTCCATGGCCAGCCCAACACCGCCTACTCCATCACGCTGCCGAGCTCCTGCGTGCTCTCCGGCGGCGGCAGCTCCATGACCGCCGACAGCTTCCTGAGCAATCCCCCCGGCGGCCAGAACCTCGTGGGGGCGGCTGGAACTGCGTCGTTCACCGCCGGGGCGACGCTGCACGTGGGCGCCAACCAGCGCTCGGCCGCCTACTCGGGGACCTACGCCATCACCGTCTCGTACGACTGACCAGGAAAGAGCAGGAACTCTCATGACCATGGATCGGCAACCTCCCTGCTTCTCGGCTGCGATGGGCGCCCTGAGCGCCAGAATGATCGCCAGCAGGAGGCGCGCGTCGCGTCGGCTCCCCGTCCTCCTGCTCCGCCTGCTCGGCCTTGTCGGCGCGGTGGGCGCGGTGGGCGCGGCGGGCGCGGTGGGCGCGACGGCAGCGCATGCGCAGCGCGGACCGGGCGATCTGCTGATCGCCCCCACTCGGGTCGTCTTCGAGGGGCGGCTGCGGACCGCCGAGATCACGCTGGTCAATATCGGTTCCGCGACCGCCACGTACCGCATCGCCTTCGTCCACCTGCGGATGGACGAGCAAGGCGGGACGAAAGAGATCGAGACCGCCGGCGCCGAGCCCGGGGAGCGCTTCGCGGACGAGCTGATCCGTTATTCGCCGCGGCAGGTGACCCTCGAGCCGCACGTGGCGCAGACCGTCCGGCTGCAGGTCCGCAAGCCGGCGGATCTCGAGCCGGGCGAGTACCGCTCCCACCTGCTGTTCCGCGCCGTCCCGTCCGCCGCGCCGGACCTCGAGACCACGGGGGACCCCGCCGCCTTCAGCGTGCAGCTCACCGCCATCTACGGGGTCTCGATCCCGATCATCGTGCGCCACGGCGACACCGCGGCGAACGCGACGCTCTCCGACCTCGAGCTCGCTCCGCCGAGCGGCGCCGATGCGGCGCCGGCCCTTCGCTTCCGCATCAGGCGGACCGGCAACCAGTCGATCTACGGCAACTTCACGGTGACCTTCGTGCCGGCCCGCGGCAAGCCGAGCGTGGTGGGGCTCGCCAACGGCGTCGCCGTCTACACGCCGAACCCCCTGCGCCGCGCGGCGATCCCTCTCCGCGCCCCGCCGGGCGTCGTGCTGAGGAACGGCCGCCTGCACCTGGCCTACACCAAGCAGGAGAAGGGAAACGAGACGATCGCCGAAGCCGACCTCCTCGTGCCGTGACCGGGTTCGCGGCCGGCGCGTCGGCGATCGTGCTGCGGCTGCTGGCGTGCGCTGCGATGACGCAGCTCTCCCTGCCCACCGCCGCGCGCGCGGCCCAGGAGCCGCCGGCCGGGAGCCTCATCGTGGAGCGCCCTGAGGCGGACGTCCTGCTCCTCGCCCTGAGGCTGGACCGGTCGACCCTCGCCGAGGCCCTCCCCACCTACCAGGAGGGGGGCAGTGTCCTGGTGCCGTTGGGCGAGGTCTGCCGTCTCCTCGGCCTCGGCATCACCGTGGACGTCGGCCGCGGCCTCGCCTCCGGCTTCTTCGTCGACGAGAGGAGGCTCTTCGCGCTCGACGTCGTCTCCCGGACGGTGATCGCCGAGGGGAAGCCGAGGCGCTTCGACCCTGCCGGGATCGAGGTCCACCAGGACGACGTCTACGTCGACGCGGCGCTGCTCTCCGAGTGGCTGCCGCTCCACCTCGGCGTGGACCTCTACGGCTCGACGATCACCGTGCGCCCTGCCGAGAAGCTCCCTGCTCAGCTCCGCCTCGAGCGGGAGAGCAAGCTCGCGAGCTCACACGCGGGCCAGCGCCTGACCGCGTCTTCCTATCCGAAGCTCGAGCTCCCGTACCGGCTCCTCGACGGACCGTTCGTCGACCAGACCCTCGGCTTCACCAGGCAGCCCAACCCGCAGGGGGGCAGCCAGAACAGCCTGCAGTCCTCCACCTATGCCACCGGCGACCTCCTGTTCATGGAGGCGAGCGCCTACGTCCTGGCCACCGATCACGGGGTCTCGGACTTGCGCCTCAGCCTCAGCCGGAAAGATCCCGACGGCAAGCTGCTCGGATTCCTCGGCGCGCGCGAGGTGACCGTCGGCGACGTCCTGCACCCGGGTCTCGACCTGATCGCCTTGCCGAATTCCGGGCCCGGCCTCGCCATCAGCAACGTTCCGCTCCAGCTGCCCACGCAGTTCGACCGCCAGAGCTTCCGCGGCGAGCTGCCGCCTGGCTGGGAGGTGGAGCTCTACCGCGGCCAGGACCTCCTGGCCTACGCCCGGTCGAGGCCGGACGGGCTCTACGAGTTCCTCGACGTCCCGCTGCTCTTCGGCCTGAACCTGTTCCGCTTGGAGCTCTACGGTCCGCAAGGGCAGCGCCGTAGCGAGACGCGGCGCTTGAACGTCGGCGACACCCTGACGCCCCAGGGGAAGATCTATTACCGGCTCGTCGGCAACGACCCCAGCCACGGTCTCTTCGGGCAGGGCCGGGAGGCGCAGGCGCGCTCGTCGTTGGACGTGAGCGCCGGGCTCACCGGCAACCTCTCGGTCTCGGCGAGCCTCGCATCGGTCGACCTCGCGGACCGTCGCCACACCTACGGGAAGGCGGGGCTGCGCGCCTTCTGGGGCTTCCTCTTCGCCAACGTCGATGCCGTGGTCGACACCGGCGGCGGCTCCGCCTGGCAGGCGACGCTGCAGTCGCGCCTCGGCCGCTTCGGCCTTCAGCTTCAGCACGCCGAGCTCGACCACTTCGTCAGCGAGGTCTTCCTCTCTCCCCTCGACCCGCTCCGCAGCCGCACGACGATCCGGCTCGACACGACGGTTCCCGCGACGTTCCTGCCGCCGCTCCCGGTGCTCGTCGAGATCCGGCAGGACCGGCTCGAGTCGGGCCAGCAGGTCGACCAGCTCATCGGCCGGGTCTCGGCGTTCCGGCGCGGTCTCTCCGTCGCGAACCAGGTGGGCTGGACCCTCTCCTCCGGGGGCGGGCCGGCGTACCCGACGAGCGCCTACGGCCAGCTCCTGGTCAGCAAGTTCCTGCAGACCTTCGCGCTCCGCGGCGAGCTCGACTACGACATCGCGCCGATCCAGGCCGTGACGAGTGTCGCCCTCACCGCGGAGACCCGCGTCGTGCCGGGCCTCCTCCTCTCGGCCGGCATCACCCGTACGATCCTGCCGCAACGGACGCAGTACCTGGCCGGCGTGAGCAAGCTCGTGGGGGCCTTCGGCTACGGCGTCACGGCCGACTACTCGACCCCGGGCGGAGCCGGCGTCAGCATCCTCCTCTCGGTGGGCATCGGCCGCGACGCGCGCAACGGCAACTGGCACACGCAGGCCCGCCCGCTCGCCGGCTCGGGAGCCGTGTCGGGACGCGCCTTCCTCGACGTCAACGGCAACGGGCTGATGGACGCCGGCGAGAAGCCGATCGCCGGCGCCGGCTTCCTCCTCGGCGGCGCCGGGAACCTGGCGCGGACGAACGACGCCGGAGAGGCGTTCCTGCCGAACCTCGCGCCTTACCAGGGCCTCGACGTGGCCCTCGCGGCCTCGACGCTCGAGGATCCTTTCTGGAAGCCGGCGCGAGAAGGCGTCCGGATCGTGCCGCGTCCCGGTAAGACGGCGGTCGTCGACTTCCCCGTCGTGATCTCCGGGGAGATCACCGGCACGGTCTACGTGAAGCGGGACGGGAAGGATCGCGAGGCGAGCGGCGTGGAGCTCGAGCTCGTCGACCATCACGGGGTGGTCGTCAAGAAGGTGACGAGCGCGTTCGACGGCTTCTACGACATCACCGAGATCAGGCCAGGGGGGTACACGCTGAGCGTCACTGCCGAGCACGTCAGGCGGCTGCGTGTCGAGGCTCGCTCGCGAGAGGTGGAGATGGTGCCGAGCGGCACCGTCCTCGACGGCGTCAACTTCATCCTCGACGTCAGGGAGCCCACCGGCGACCTCCGGCAGTGACCTGCTCCCCCCACCGTCTCAACCAGGGACGCTGTCGAGGATCTCCCGCACCTTGTCGAGCAGCCCGTTCAAGGTGAAGGGCTTCCCCAGGAACTCGGCGCCCGGCGGCAAGACGTTGCGGAGGCCGACCAGGTTCCCGGAATAAGCCGACATGAAGAGCACGCGCAGCTCGGGCCGGATCGCGGCGAGGCGCGAGGCGAGCTCGGGACCGCTGAACCCGGGCATCACGAGATCGGTCAACAGCAGATCGATCGGAGCTCCCAGCGCGCCGGCGAGCGACAGGGCGGCCTCCGCGCTTGCCGCGTCGAAGACCCTGTAGCCGCCGCCTTCGAGGGCGGCGCGAAGGAGCGGGCGCAGGGCTGCCTCATCCTCGACCAGCAGCACCGTCTCCGAGCCCCGCGGATGGCCCTGGGGCGCGGCGGTCCTCCTCGGAGGGCTCTCCGCGGCGCGATCCACGCGGGGGAAGTAGACCTTGAAGGTCGTGCCGCGGCCGGGCTCGCTGTAGACGTCGATGTGACCGCCGCTCTGCTTGACGATGCCATAGACGGTGGACAGGCCCAGGCCGGTGCCCTTGCCTTGCTCCTTGGTGGTGAAGAAGGGCTCGAAGATGTGCAGGCGAGTCTCCGCATCCATCCCGTGCCCGGTGTCGCTGAAGGCGATCATGACGTGGGGTCCGATATGGGCGTCGGGGTGCCCCTCGGCATAGGTGGCGTCGATCTCGACCGGCGCGGTCTCGAGGACCAGCTTGCCGCCCTCGGGCATGGCGTCCCGCGCATTCACCGCCAGGTTGACGATCACCTGTTCGACCTGGCCGGGATCCACCAGTGCATGGCCGGCATCCGCGCGAAAATCCGTCACCAGCTCGATGCCTTCACCGATGAGCCGGCGCAACATGGCTTCGACGTCCACGACGACGGCATTGAGGTCGACGGCCCTGGGCTGAAGCACCTGGTGGCGGCTGAAGGCAAGGAGCTGGCGGGTGAGCCCCGCCGCCCGCTCGCCGGCCTTGCGGATCTCGTCGAGATCGCGAAGATCGGCCTGATCCTGCAAGCGGCCGGCCAAGAGCTCGGAGTAGCCCAGGATCGCTGCCAGGATGTTGTTGAAGTCGTGGGCAATGCCGCCGGCGAGCCGGCCGACCGATTCGAGCTTCTGCACTTGTAAGAACCGCGCCTCGAACCGGTGCTTCTCGCTGACGTCGGTGACGATCTCCAGCCAGGCTCGCCGTCCGCCCAGCTCGATGGGGCTTCTCGAGGTCTCGACGTCGATGAGCTTGCCGTCCCGCCGGCGGTGCGTCCACACCCGGGGCGAGCGAAACGCCTGCCGGTCCGGTTCCCACCCGCGGCTCGCGACGAGCTCGTCGCAGGCCGCGGCTTCGCCGGGCGGCCGCAGGTCGCTCGTCTTCATCGCCATGAACTCCTGGCGTGAGTAGCCGTAGTGGCCGACCGCGGCTTCGTTGACGGCGAGGAAGGCCAGCGTCGAGTCCTCGTAGACCCACATGGGCTGCGGGTTGTGGCTGAACAGCAGCCGGTACTGCTCTTCGCTCTGCTCGAGGCTGAGCTCGGTCTGCTTGCGTGCGGTGATGTCCGCCCACGAGCCCACCGCCTCGATGGGAGCGCCGGCGGCGTTGCGGATCAAGACCTGCTCGGCGCAGATCCAGCGGCAAGCGCCGCTCCGGTGCAGCAGGCGGAATTCCTCGGCGAGGAAGTCGTCGGCCTGCGCGGCCGCGAGGGTGATCCGCCCCTGGTCCCCGGGGTGAACCCGGGCCAGCCAGCGGCCCGGCGCCAGTGCTTCCGCAGCGGTATCGCCGGTCAAGCGCTCGATGTTGTCGCTCACCCAGCTGGCGACGGCCTGTCCGTCGTCGAGCTCGAGGGTGTAGAGCACCGCCGGGCTCGAGGAGACGACGTGCTCGAGCCGCTGTTGCGCCTCGCGCAGCTCGAACTCCGCGCGCCGCCGCTCGGTGATGTCGCGGAGAATGGCCAGGACCTGGAATTCCTCGCCCAGCCGCACCAGGGAGCTCGAGACCTCGGCCGGCACGCGCGCACCGTCGGCGCGCAGCAAGCTCCGGCTGTCGACACGCAGCGCCCCTTCGCCGAGCGTCTCCTGCTGGCGCCGAGCTTCGTCCGCGAGCTCCTCGGGAGCCACGAAGTCCTGGTAGCACCGCCCCACGATCTCTTCTCGCGGCCGCCCGAGAAGGCGCTGGGCCGCGCCGTTCGCTTCGACGACGCGATACGAGAGGTCGAGGATCAGGATGGCGTCGTGGGCCTGCTCCATCAGGGCGCGGTACCGCGCCTCGGAGAGCGCGAGGCGGTGGAGAGAGTGGCCGAGCGCGACGGTCTGGCCGAAGTGAGCGGCGAGGTTGCCAGCCAGGCCGAGCCAGGCGCTGTCGTCCAGGAGCTGGGTGTCCGAGGCCAGCACCAGCGCCCCGAAGCTCTCGCCCTCCACCTTGAAGGGCACGATGAGAGCGGAGGCGCACCCGAGGCGAGCCAGGAAGTCGCGACTGCCGGCGTCCGCACCGGGCCCGGTGGACGGGAGCGCGACCGGCTCGCCCGCCGCGGCGATCCTGGCGATGAGCAACGCATGGCCGAAGCACTCTTCGGCGTCGGTCCTCGATGCGGCCTGGATTCCGGCGTAGGCCTGGAGCCGGAAGCCGCTCCCAGGCTCGGCGAGGTAGAGGAGGCCGGTCGAGAGGCCGGCGGCATCCATGCACCGGATCAGGATGTCGCCGATCACCGTGGGCAGGTCCTGGGGCCGCGCCAGGA
>Ga0210384_10009132_pt1 | contig 10262 bp, 9 predicted proteins | sample IncBWH2MmetaG_FD_160574 | JGI IMG/M metagenome (GOLD analysis project Ga0210384, IMG submission 160574) | Forest soil microbial communities from Barre Woods Harvard Forest LTER site, Petersham, Massachusetts, United States - Inc-BW-H-2-M | ecosystem: Environmental > Terrestrial > Soil >...
GCCGGCTCCTTGTTCACGGACTCTCCACCGCCGCGGTTTTCTTTGAATTACGAGTCTACGGCTCGCACCCGCGCGCGATGCTGCCCATCCTGGAACGTCACGGAATTCGCCCGGTTTTGCAAAGGCGGGGCGCGTACCTGATTCCATTTGAATCTCTCGAAGGGCGCCAGCGAGCGTGGGACGCATTCAATGCCGATCCGGATTGGCACGCCTTGCGGGAAGTCGGCCCACTGCGCGTCAAGGAAATCAGCCTCTACCGCCTGGGGTCGTTGTAGGACAAGCTTCAGGTTGTCATCGGCAGCCGCTAACCAGGTGGAAAAATCTTTGAGATGTCGTTGTAGATCACGAACACCACCACGAACATCAGGAACACGAACCCAACCTTGACCACCGTTTCCTTGACCTTCAGATCCAGGTCGCGGCGCATCAACATTTCCACCAGCAGCATCAGAATCACGCCGCCATCGAGAATCGGCACCGGCAGCAGGTTGAAAATCGCAAGATTCAGGCTCACCCCGGCCATCAGAACCAAATAGCTGATTGCGCCTTCGCGGGCGGCTTCGCCCGACATTTGGGCGATGCCAATGGGACCCGCCATCGATTTCGGCGACACACGGCGCTCAATCATGCCTTCGAGCGATCTGAAAATCATCAGGCTGGTTTGGATATTTTTTCTTACGGACTCAGCCAGGGCCTGCGGAAACGGCAGCTTGCTGATCACCAGACGTCGCTGCAAGGACAATCCCATCAGCCACTGAGGCTTTCCTTTGCCCTCGGGATCCTCCTTGGTAGGAGTGACGGTCACATGGTGCTGTTGTCCGGCGCGCAGGAAGACCAGGTCGAGCGGCGCACCCTGCGTTTCGTTCTCAATTTCGTTCAGGCGCTGGCTGGACCGCACCGGCGTCCCGTTCACGCTGACCAGAACGTCGCCAATCTTAAGTCCCGCGCGCTCACCGCTCATTCCCTTCTTTATCTCCGCCACCTGAATTTCGGATTCGGGCGCCCAGCTTGCGATGCCCACGCCCTGCTTCTCATCCTGACGTGGCTTCACCGTAAAGTGCAGCCGCTCACCGTTGCGCATCACCCATACTTCCACCGGACGCAGGCCGCCCGTGATTTCCTTAAACTCGATCTCTTCCCAATTCGGATTCACCGAGTTGTCAATCTGGACGATCTGGTCTCCGAGCCGGATTCCCGCCTTGGCCGCCGCGCCATCCGCCGCCAGGTAGCCAATAAAAGGTGAGGTGGGATTGGGGAGCTTCGGGAGAGGCGTCATGTACAGTCCCGTCAGCAGGGCCACCGCGAGCACCAGGTTGATGGCCGGACCGGCAAAGGCGATTATCATCCGCTGCCAGCGCGGTTTGGAGGTCAGCGCCCGAGGATCGGAAGAGGTTTCCTCGCCCAATTGCTCTCCGCTCATCTTCACGTATCCCCCGAACAGAATCAGTGAGAAGCGGAAATCGGTCTCCCCGCGGCGGAAGCCGAACAGGCGGGGTCCGAAACCGAAGCTGAAGGTTTCGATCTTCACGTCAAACAACCTCGCCGCCCAATAATGACCCAGTTCGTGAACCAGGATCATGACTCCAATCAGAACCAGATACCACCAGATATTTTGTAAGAAGACCATGTCTAAACCGTGTCTTAATTAGTTTACGCGCCAAGCACCGCTTGGGTTGTCAATTTTTTGTGCGATTTTACAAACGCGCTCTCTTCGATAATACCTCGCGCAACCTCGCGCGAGGCGCGGTCGATTTCGAGCGCCTCCGAAACCGACTGCGGCTCGCTGACCGCCACTCTTTGCAACGTTTCTGAAATAATCGCTGCAATGGCCGGGTAGGAGATTCGGCCCGCAAGAAATGCTTCCACGGCGATCTCGTCCGCCGCATTCAAAGTACACCCAGCCGACCCTCCGGTGGTCTGAGCTTCGTAGGCCAGTCTCAGAAGTGGAAATTTCTTGAGGTCGGGAGGATCGAAGGTCCAACTGGCCGCTTGCGTCCAATCCAGCCGCGGCACCGGGGCGCTGGCCCGCTGCGGATACGTCAGTGCGTACTGGATGGGCATGCGCATATCGGTCGCCGATATCTGAGCAATCACGCTGCCGTCAGCAAACTCCACCATCGCGTGGACTTTAGACTGTGGATGCACCACCACTTCTACTTCCTTCGGCGAAAGATCGAATAACCAACAGGCCTCGATCACCTCAAATCCTTTGTTCAACATCGTCGCCGAGTCAATCGTAATGCGCTGCCCCATCTTCCATGTTGGATGATTCAGCGCCTGCTCCGGTGTCACATTTTCAAGCTCGGAGATAGTCGCTTCGCGAAAAGGACCGCCTGAAGCTGTCAGAATCAATTTGGCGACTTCGTCGCGACGGCCGGCCCGGAAACATTGATGGGCGCCATTGTGCTCGCTATCGACCGGGATCAGCTCCGCGCCTGATGCGCGCATCGCCTTGTTGACCAGGCGGCCGCTAGCTACCAAAACCTCTTTGTTTGCTAAGCCGACGCGCTTGCCCAGCAGCACCGCTTGGTAGGTTGCTTCCAGACCCTCCACCCCTACGATCGCCGACATCACGAATCCGGCTTCGGGGGCCGCTGCTGCCGCGATTCGCGCGCGTGGGCCGGCGGCGAGTTCCGGCTCAGGAGTCCCATTCGCTTTTAGGATGCGTCGTAGATCTGCAAGTGCCCGCTCATCTGCCACTACCGCGACTTTGGGTTTGAATTCGGCAATCTGCCGGGCCAGCAGTTCAGTGTTGCGGCCGGCCACTAAAGCATAGATTCCGAAGCGTTCTGGCCAACGTCGCACTACATCAAGCGTGCTGGTCCCAATGGAGCCGGTGGAACCGAGGAGGGTCAGCAACGTCACGCTAATCCGATCATAGCATTTGTGTTACGAAAAGACGCCGACCGCAGTTGCCCGGTTGCTTGATCTTGCTTTTTGGCTAACTTTGGGTTCGTTTCGTTTTTTAGGGGCGCCGGGGAGGTGCTTCAGGGGTCTTTAGTGAGGTTAGTCTCGCTTTGGTGGGAGTTTCCTCCCCGGCTTGATTCCAATATTAGTATACTGAACGGAAGAATGCAACAGTTTTTTGTAGGTGAACCTAAAGTTTTTTTAACTCGATCCGATCGGAAACTCTTATGAGGTTGATATGAAAGGCGTATTTCGGTTCCATGACTTGCCTTAGGAAAGTACCTAGTTCTCTCATCCTTCGCCCTGGAATATGTAAAAGGGCCTATTTCCTGACCTCAACCCCTGCCCATTCTTCCAAAAGCCGGATTGTTGAGCAGATATCATCGTCGCCCCAGCCCTTGGCGATGGCGGCTTGCAGCATCTGTTCGGTAATTGCCGTCAGCGGCAGCGGCAGCCCCATCGCCTTGGCCGAGTCGAGCGCCAGCCCCATATCCTTATGCAGCCATTTCGTCGAAAAATTGGTCGTGAAATTCCGCGCCAGGATGGCGGGCGCTTTCGCCGAGACCAGTCCGCTCTTAGCCGCGCTGTTGTCCAGAATGTCGAGCATCAGTTCCGGGGGCACGCCGCTTTTGACGGCGAGCACCATCCCTTCGGCGAACGCCAGCATCAGGTTACCCAGGACCAGATTCTGCGTCAGCTTGGCGTGCAGGCCCATCCCAGCCCCCCCGCAGTGATACAGGCGCTTGCCCATGATCTCGAAGTAGGGCGTCATGCGATCGAACGCCGCTTTGTCGCCGCCGATCATAAAGGTGAGCTTGGCGCCCTCCGCGCCGGCCTTTGAGCCAGTGCAGGGCGCGTCGAGGAAGTGCGCGCCTTTGGCCGAAAACGCATCGTGAATCTCGCGGCTGACGGCCGGCGAAATGGTGCTGCAATCGGCGGTGATGCTGCCGGGGCGGATTCCAGCCAGCAAGCCATCCGCGCCCGTCGCCACGGTTTTCGCCATCGTACTATTGCCCACGCAATAGAAAATATAGTCGGCGCGTTGCGCCACCTCTTTCGGTGTAGCGCAAGCCGTTCCCTGGCCTTCCTTCGCCAACTCGCGGGCCTTCGGCGCGGAATGGGTCCATAAAGCAACCTCGTGGCCTGCCTTCAATAACTGCTGAGCCATTGGGTAGCCCATGATTCCCAATCCTAAAAAGCCAAGTTGTGCCATGAGAGAATCTTAGCAATGCGGGCCCAGGTTCTGGTAACGAAACGCATTTTCCCGGAGGCCATCGCACTGCTCGAGCCGCACGCCGATGTCGATTACGAAGCGACCGATGACGGACTGACCTCGCCGGCCCTGGTCGCCCGTGCGCGCGGAAAGCAAGTGATCGTCAGCCAGTTCAACGATCCGCTCCATCGAGACGTGCTGGCGCAGCTCGCCGGTATCGGCCTGATCGCGAACGTCGCCGTCGGATACGACAACATCGATCTCGACGCCGCCACCGAGCGCGGCATCCTGGTGACCAACACGCCCGGCATCCTCACCGATACCACCGCCGATCTCGCGTTCGCGCTCATGCTGGCCGCGGCCCGCCGCATCCCGGAGGGTCACGACTTCATCCACGCCGGCCGCTGGACGCGGTGGACCATCGACCTGATGATCGGCCGCGACGTCCACCATCGAACGCTGGGAATCCTGGGCATGGGACGAATCGGGCAGGCCGTTGCGCGCCGCGCCGCCGGATTCTCGATGCGCATCCTGTATCACGATCCCGCGCGGATCTCGCCCGAACTCGAGCGGGAGTTAAACGCGGAATTCGTCACCAAAGAGCGCGTGCTCCGCGAATCCGATTTCGTCAGCATCCACGTTCCCTTGAGTGCGGAGACGCGTCACGCCATCGGGGAAGCCGAGCTGCGGATGATGAAGCCCGAGGCGGTGTTCGTGAACACCACGCGCGGTTCGGTGGTGGATGAGGCCGCGCTGGTGCGGGCACTGAAGGAACACTGGATCACCGCGGCCGGCCTCGACGTGTTCGAGCACGAGCCGCAAGTGCACCCGGGCCTGCTCGAGTGTTCCAACGCGGTGCTGGTCCCCCACATTGGATCAGCGTCGGTCGAAACCCGCACCCGAATGTCGGTGATGGCGGCGGAAAACGTGGTCGCGGCGCTCACCGGACAACGACCGCCGAATTTGCTCAATCCCGTTCTCTGGGAGTCGTCGGCATTCCGGCCAAAAGCCTGAGGATCAGAAGATCGGAAGGCTGGAAGGTCGTCACCGGGACATTGGTCAGGTCCTCATCGCGATCCACCACGTGGCTGCGGATCATGGTCCGTAGTCTATCGACGGAGATCCCCAGCTCTTCGGCTGCTTCTACTTCCGAGTACTGCGATTTCACAGTTCTGGTCAATTGCATGGAGGCTCTGGTTCGATTGTAGGGGCGCGGCCGGAAGTTAGTAATCAGTAAGAGCGCTTATTTGGGGTACGGTATCGCCTGACGTACCTACGTACTACAGTTCCAAACGTACAATTTGGTGGCCGTTGACCGGACCGGGACGGGAGCTTCCGTCCACTTCTCCGACATGCCGACTTTTCGTCCAAGTGGAGGAAACTGCTAGATGGCTTTCTTATGCGCCGGTCGAATTCGAAGAAGCAACGGCTTCCGCGATTGCACGCTCGATGTGAACGGCAGCGTAAGCTGAGAAACTATCCTCACCGCTACCTTTAAAGGTCTGGAGCGCACGCACCAAACCGTCATTACCAACTTGAATCAGGTCCAAAATGTGAATGTGTTCGTTTCGATATCGTTCTGCGATTGAGACCACCAGCCCTAAATTCGCTTCTACCAGAAGTCTTTCGGCGGATTCCGCCTGCTGATCTCCAGCGCGAATATGCTGAACACAACTAATTTCTTCATCACGACTCAACGGAGGAACCTTGCAAACCTCGGCCAAATAGACTTGCACGGGGTCGTCGATATATGGGTGATCGTCGTCCATGCGCGTCCCCTCCTATCCGCTGACTCAATTACGCGCTGTCAACCAGGACTTTTGCGCGGTCACTTGTACTGTTTGGCGACTTCTCGCTCATGTGGATCGCTTCCGGATTGCCGACGGTCCTCTCGGCTTCTCGAAAACCTCATGGCCGGGAATCTACCGGCACTGCGCGACGACGCGCGAGCTCCGTTCCACCTACCGCCACGTTGCGTCGTTTGTGCCCGATAGAGCCCGGTCGAGATAACTCGCGGCGCTGATCAGTGCGAGATGTGTGAACGCCTGCGGGAAATTCCCAAGATGCCGCCCGTCAGCACCCAGCTCTTCTGAATAGAGACCGAGGTGGTTCGCGTAGCCCAACAGCTTCTCAAACAACAATTGTGCCTTTTCCAACTCACCTGCACGAGCCAGACATTCGACGTACCAGAACGAGCAGGGCGTGAAACTGCCCTCGCTTCCCGGCAGGCCGTCCACCTGAGTGCGTTCGACTTGATAACGCCGTACCAGCGTATCTTCGATCAACTGTTCCTCGATAGCTTTCATCGTGGAAAGCCACATCGGGTCCACTGGGCTAATAAACCGCATCATCGGCATCAGCAGCGCTGCGGCATCCAGGTCGTTGGTGCCTTTGGCTTGCACGAACGATTTCAGTTCATCGCTCCAGAAATTCGTGAAGACGTCATTCCGGATTTCGTCTCGCGTCGCCTGCCAGACATCGAGAGGCCCCGAAAGCGACCGCTTTTGAGCGAGTCGCAAAGCGCGATCGAATGCCACCCAGCACATGACGCGTGAATGCAGGAACTCCCTGGGCCCACCGCGCACCTCCCAGATACCTTCATCAGGACGCCGCCAATTGTTCCGCAGCCACTCCAACAGACGGTGAACACCCTGCCATTCCGCATGTGAGATGGGCTTGCCATACTTATTCGCGAGGTAGACGGAATCCATCATCTCGCCATAAATGTCGAGTTGCAGTTGTCTGTAGGCAGCGTTACCGATCCGAACCGGCCGTGAATTCTCGTAACCGCAAAACTGATCCAGCGAGATCTCCTCGAGATCCTGCCTGCCGTCTATGCCGTACATGACCTGCAATGGACCTCGCTGAGCATCGTCGCTCAAACGGCCCTTTAGCCACTCGATGAACGCCTCGGTTTCGTCGACGAAACCAAGCCGATTGAGCGCATACAGGGTGAAGGTCGCGTCGCGCAGCCAGGTAAACCGATAATCCCAATTTCGAACCCCGCCAATAGTTTCGGGTAGGGAGAATGTGGGCGCCGCGATCAGTGAGCCATACTTACGGCTGATAAGCAGCTTTAACACCAAAGCCGAACGGTGGACCATCTCTCGCCATCGCCCCTTATACCTCGATTTTGAAATCCACGCCTTCCAGAACTGAGCTGTATTACGGAAGCGTTGGTCGAGTAGATCCAGTTCCGACTGAGTTCCTCCAACACGAACACTGGCAAACAGGAACGTCGCCGCCTGACCGGCCTTTAAGCGGAAATCCGCGGTTACTTCATCGTCCCGCCGGCCCAGCCGGACGGTGGAGTGCAACGACATTGGCGGGCAGTCGCTCGAAAACGGACGGAAAGTTGCACATAGTTCTGAAAGTTCGAGTTGATGGCCGCACCTTGCGTAAGAGAATCGCGGCTCACAGCACATCTGGAAACGCACATCGCCCCGAATCACCGCTACTTTGCGTACGATCTCATTCGGTTCCCCGCCGTCATTGTCGATTGGCATGTAGTCCGTCAGTTCGGACACGCCTTCCTCGGCCAGAAACCGTGTGACCAGAATGTTCGTCTCCGGAAGATACATCTGGCGCACACGCGCGTTCGTGAGCTGAGGACGAATCTCGAAACGTCCACCGTTTTGATCGTCTAACAGAGCGGCAAAAATGGTTGGAGAGTCGAAGTTCGGGTAACACAGAAAATCGATCGAACCGTTCATTCCAACGAGCCCGATTGACTGCATATTCCCGATCACACCGTAGCTTTCGATTGGTTCAAACGGCATAGGCAACCGGTAGCGCGATTAAACGATACAGCACAAATAGCGATGCAGCGCATTGCACCGCTAAGGACTCATCCGGCGCGCCTTTCAGGCATGGTAACGCTTTCCGGACGGATGGCGCCACTCGCACAACGATCCAAGCGACTGCCGCCCGTGTACGTATTGACGACAATCCAGGAGTTGACCTCACGCAAACGCGTTTATCAGGAGGGATCTGGAGTGGTTGGACGGTCGCGTCATTCCGATTCGCTCGGCGTCGAGGCCCACGACGACCCTGCTGCTTTCGGCATGGCTCCTTCTGATGGACCCTGATCTTCCTGCTGCGATTGTGTCACGTGCCAACCGGAACTTGGGCGGCCGCGTCAAGTTGACGGGAAACGCGCATCTCGGGGAACTGGTTCGACTGAAAGTGGTCCACGACGCGGGTTGGCATGGCGAAGCGACCAAGCGCCATGCAGCCCTCGCTTTTCCGAAACTCGGTGGTTCTCCTCCGGACTCGGCAGAAGCAGTCGGCAGCTTCAGTTGACCCTCGAACCGCCCCAAAAAGTCACTCTTCGCCCGCTCCAAACGTACAATAAAGGCATGCGCATTCCTGTTTCAAGCTTGGTTTCGCTGTGCTGGCTCGCCACCCTCGCTATCGCCCAGAAATCGCCTGGCTTTGACCCGGCCGCGCTCGATCGCAAGGCCGATCCCTGCGTGGATTTTTATCAGTATGCCTGCGGAGCCTGGATCGCCGCGAACCCGGTGCCGGCCGACCAGTCCCGCTGGGGGCGCTTCGATGCGTTGCAGGAGCGAAACCGTGAGATCCTCAGGGAGATTCTCGAAACCGCCGCCAAGCCCGCGCCCAATCGCAGCGCCATCGACCAGAAGATCGGCGACTTCTATGCGGCCTGCATGGACGAGAAAACCATCAACGGGCGCGGCGCGGCTCCGTTAAAGCCGGATCTGGACCGCATCGCGGCAATCTCGAACAAGGCCGCGATCCCGGATGCCGTCGCTCATCTCTATCGGGCCGGGACGACGCCGTTTTTCCGCTTCGGTTCCTCGCCCGATGCCAAGAACTCGACTCAGATGATCGCGGATCTCGATCAGGGCGGCCTCGGCCTGCCCGACCGCGACTACTACTTTAAGACCGACGAAAAATCGGCCGAGACGCGCAAGCAATACCTGGCTCACGTGCAGAAGATGTTCGAGTTGCTGGGCGCTGCGCCCGCGGACGCCGCCAAGAAAGCGCAGGCGGTGATGGAGATCGAGACGGCGCTGGCAAAAGGATCGCTCGACCGCGTCGCGCGGCGGGATCCGGAGAAGCTCTATCACAAGATGCCGGTCAAAGATCTGGCCGCAATGGACCCCGGTTTCGAATGGAGCAAATTTTTCCAGGCCGCCGGCGCGCCACGATTCCAGAGTCTGAACGTGGATGTGCCGGACTTCGTGAAGGCGCTCGATTCCGTGATCATGACCACCAGCCTCGATGATCTGAAAACCTACCTGACCTGGAACCTGTTGAGAGACGCGTCCCAGGTTCTCTCGGCGCCCTTCGAAGAGGAGAACTACAATTTCTACAGCAAGACGCTGCGCGGCACCAAGGAAATGCGCCCGCGCTGGAAGCGGTGCGTGGACTTGACCGACGGCCAGCTCCCCGACGCCCTGGGGCGCAAGTTCGTCGAGAAAACGCTCGGCCCCGAGGGCACGCGCCGCACGCGCGAAATGGTCGAGGAGATCGAGAAGGCCATGGCGGCCGATCTGCAATCGCTCGATTGGATGACTCCTCAGACCAAGGAGCAGGCGTTGGTGAAACTGCACGGCGTGCTCAACAAGATCGGAACCAAGGAAAACTGGCTGACGTATGCGAACGTGAAAATCGCTCCTGACGACATCTACGGGGATGCCGAGCGGACCAGCCGGTTCGAGGTCGAGCGGCAGCTTTCCAAGATCGGCAAGCCGGTGGATAAAAAAGAATGGGGAATGAGTCAGCCGACCGTGAATGCTTACTACGATCCGCAGCAGAACAACATCAATTTTCCCGCCGGAATCCTGCAGCCGCCGTTTTACGACAACAATATGGATGACGCGGTGAACTATGGCGCGATCGGCGCCGTCATCGGCCACGAGCTGACCCACGGATTCGACGATGAGGGCCGCCAGTTCGACGCTAAGGGAAACCTCCGCGACTGGTGGACCGAGGCTGACGCCAAGGCTTTCGACCAGCGCGCGGGCTGCCTGGTGAACCAGTATGGCGGCTACACCGCGGTCGACGACATCAAGCTCAACGGCAAGCTGACGCTGGGGGAAAATACGGCCGACAACGGCGGCCTGCGCCTGGCGTACGCAGCGCTTATGGAAAAGCTGGCCGGCAAGGAGCCGCC
>Ga0210384_10009133_pt1 | contig 10262 bp, 6 predicted proteins | sample IncBWH2MmetaG_FD_160574 | JGI IMG/M metagenome (GOLD analysis project Ga0210384, IMG submission 160574) | Forest soil microbial communities from Barre Woods Harvard Forest LTER site, Petersham, Massachusetts, United States - Inc-BW-H-2-M | ecosystem: Environmental > Terrestrial > Soil >...
GGCGTTCATAGCGCGCAGACCCACAGCAGCCTTGGCGGGCGCATTTTGCCCGCGCGCACAGCAGCCGCTCGCTTTCAGCTTGTGGATTGTCGATCACACTCTGCGCATCACCCAAACAATGAGAAGAACGAGCAGAATGGTTCCAAGAATGCCGCTACCGATATACATGTAATTCTCCATAGATTCATAACGCTGTATTGAACACTCGATAGATCGGCGCCGTCGGGGCGCTACCGCACCTATCGCAGCACCGAAGGAATGACACATTGCGCCGATAGTCGTTATGGACCGTGTCTACTCTTAAGGTGCCCGCCTCGCGTGGAAGGGAGGCGGAACGGTGCGCAGTGAAGCGTAAGCGTGGCGGTTTGATCTTGGCTTGACGGGTTTACCGCTAGCCCAAAACATGAAGACTACGGCCTAGATCACGAGCGGAAACTGGCGAGTTTCCTGGCGATTCGAAATTGGTCATTTCTGCCAGAAATTGAATCCAACGAGGGAGCGAGTGCGAGGGGTGTTGGAAAACTTCTGGATCACACTGAAGCAAACATTCTGGGCGTGGAACGCCCATGAAGCTCCCAGGCTCGGCGCAGCCCTGTCCTTTTACACGATGCTGTCACTTGCACCGCTGGTCATCCTGGTCATTGCAATCGCCTCAATGGTATTCGGGCATTCCGCGGCGCAGAACGAAATCATTCGCCAAGTCCAGGGCATCATGGGCGCAGAGGGGGCAAAGGCCGTTGAGTCGGTTATTCAACACGGCCAAAAACCCACCGGCGTATTCGCATCGGTGATCGGTGCCATCACGTTGCTAGTCGGGGCATCAGGGGCCTTCAGTGAGCTCCAGTCTGCGCTGAACAAGATCTGGGATGTTCAAGGGAAGGGTGGAAGCGGTGTCGCAAGTCTGATCAAGTCACGGCTTTTTTCATTTGGAATGGTCCTGGCCGTGAGCTTTCTGCTGCTTGTTTCTCTGGTGATTACCGCGGGATTGGCGGTTTTAGGCAAATTCTTCGGCGAAATCCTGCCAATGCCAGAACTTCTTATGCACACGATCAACTTTTTGGTTTCGTTCGCCGGCATCTCGGCATTGTTTGCGCTGATCTTTAAATACGTGCCAGAAGCGAGCATCAAGTGGCAAGACGTGTGGGAGGGGGCTATCGTGACCGCTCTACTCTTCACCATTGGAAAGTCGCTGATCGGGCTTTATCTGGGTAAGGCTGCTGTCGGTTCGGCCTACGGTGCTGCAGGCTCGCTGATCGTAGTGATCGTGTGGGTTTATTATTCCGCGCTGATTTTCTTTTTCGGCGCGGAGTTTGCACACGTGCGCGCCACAGTTCGGCAACGCGCCCGCGCAGGGAAAGTAAGCTCCGTGCATTGATGACGCGTTACAGTTCCGGCGATCGTGGTTCGACTCCGCGCCCCCAGCGATGATAATGATTTGACATGTAGCCGACAGATCCGCAGGTCGCTGACCGCGATGCGGTTTGCCTTTAGGACTGCCCTCGCTGTCCGCGACTACTCAAACTCAACGCGGTGCCTTTCGCACTCTCTCTAGAAAGACAGCAGGCGCTCGAAAAACTAGCGATAACGCCGCAGCGCAATGCGCCAGTTCTCCGTGGACGCGCTGTCTGTTTGATCCCTGACCTTCAAGCTTGCGCGGCGTTTCGGGCTGTCATCAGATGGCGATTTCCCGTCCCAACTCGACCACCGAGTCCGGCGGCAGGCGGAAGTAGTCGCTCACGTGCGTGGAATTGCGCTGTAGGTAAGCGAACAAGATTTCGACGAAACGCGGCAGGCCCTTGCCATCGTCGCGGCGAATCACGGTCTCATGGCCGACGTAGTAGGTTACGTCGTCAAGTTCCAGGCCGCAGCCGAGCGCATTCGCCTGTCGTAGCAGCGCCGGGATGTCCGGCCGCTCCATGAAGCCGAAGCGGGCGGTCGCCCGCCACATGCGCGGCGCGAGGCCCTCCACTTTCAGCCGCTCGCTCTGGTGAACGCGCGGCAGCGGCTCAATAAGTGTTGTGAGGATGAACACCCGCTCGTGCAGGGCACGATTGTGCTTGAGGTGCCACACCAGCACCGGCGGCGCATCCTTCTGCGTGCGCGTGAGAAAGACCGCTGTGCCTGGCACGCGGGGGATGTGCTGCTCGGCGAGCTGCCTCAGCAGCTCATCGATGGGCATGAGGTAGTCCTGGATGCGCGCCCACTCGGCTTGCGCGCCGCGATGCCAAACCCACATCACCCCGTACACCGCGGCGGCGAGGAGCAACGGCACATAGCCACCGTCGGTGATCTTCATCAAATTCGACGCCACGAAGCCTGAGTCCACGAGGATGAAGCAGCCGGCCACCGCACCGGCTGCCAGCAGACTCCAGTGCCACACTTCACGCATGGCGATAAAGAGCAGCGCCGAGGTCATGAGCATCGTCACAGAAACCGCGATGCCGTAGGCCGCGGCCAGATTGTCCGATTTACCGAAGCCCACAGTGAGCCCCAGCGTGACCAGCATCAGCAGCCAGTTCACCGGACCGACGTAGATCTGCCCATACCCGGTGCTCGAGGTCTGCTTGATCGGCAGCCGCGGCATCCATCCGAGCTGAATCGCCTGGCGCGTCATCGAGAACGCGCCCGTGATGATCGACTGGCTGGCGATGATCGTGGCGATGGTCGCCAGAGCTACCATCGGCAAGAGCAGCACGGGAGGGCACAGGCGGAAGAAGATATTATCGGCCGTGGGCGCCCCTGCGAGCACGAGTCCACCCTGCCCCGCATAGTTCAGCACTAGGCAGGGAAACACTAGCGCACTCCAGGTGAGGCGTATCGGGGTTGTACCGAAGTGGCCCATGTCAGCGTATAAGGCCTCCGCTCCAGTCACGCACAGGAAAACGCCCCCGAGCACCAGGAAGCTATTGAAGCCGCCGGAGAACAGATATTCGATCGCATGCCGCGGATCGAGCGCCCACAGCACCGCCGGGTGCTGGGCAATCCCCCATGCGCCCAGCGCGCCGATGACCAGGAACCACAGCGTCATAATCGGCCCGAAGGCCTTGCCGATCCGGGCGGTGCCCTGGGGCTGGATCGCGAACAGGCCGATCAGCACCGCAACCGCAACCGGCAGCACGTAGGGATTGAAGAACGGCGCTACCATCTTCAATCCCTCGAGCGCCGACAGCACGGAGATCGCCGGCGTGATGGCGCCATCGCCATAGATCAGGGCGGCGCCGAAGAGGCCGACCGCGACGATGGCCGCACGATGACGTCCCTTAACGCCCAGTAGGGACATCAGCGCGAGAATGCCACCCTCGCCGTCGTTGTCGATGCGCATGGCGAACGCCACGTACTTGATCGAAGTGATGACGATCAGCGTCCAGATCACGAGCGACAGCGAGCCGAGCACGGTGAACGAATCGGGCTTGTCGCCCGCGAGGTTGAGCACCGTCTTCAAGGTGTAGAGCGGACTCGTGCCAATGTCCCCGAACACCACCCCGAGGGCGGCAACGCTCAGGGAAGTCAGACTCGCCGTATTCTTCGGTCGCGCGCCGTTCGGGGCGGCCGAGGATTGCGCTGGCAGCGCATCCTCTGGCGCCGGCGGGGCAGACGGTCCACCTGAGGCCATGCCATTACCTCATGCATCCGTTGAGCGCGTTTGCCTGAATCTACCGGAAGAGCATCGCAGACGATACCGCAAGACTGCACCCGGGCGGACCTCGGCCGATCGGGTCTTTGACTTCCAACGCCGCGCGCTCCCGCTACCATAATTTCCGCATTCTGACACCAATGGTGCAAGGCCGAGCGAATACTCCGCCCACACTTCTGCTACCGCACCGGGTATACACTCGCCGGCAATTGAAACAGTCGGGATTCGTTGGAGGATCCGCGCCGGGAAATGAACCGTTACGCGTGGGCGGCAGTGTTCGCGTTGCTAGGCTTCGCAGCCAATTCGGTTCTGTGCCGCATGGCCTTACGCGCGCCACACATCGATCCCGCCACCTTTACAACCGTTCGCCTGCTCGCGGGTGCCGGCACACTGTGGGTGCTTGCGCGGGTGAAAAACAAGACCAATGCTGCCGGGAGCTGGCCGTCGGCGTTCGCTCTTCTGGTTTACGCTGTTACGTTCTCTTTCGCTTACGTGGGCCTTACGACGGGCGTAGGAGCACTGCTTCTTTTCGGGGCAGTTCAGGTCGTCATGATCGCCGCCGGATTTTTCGCGGGTGAGCACATCGACCGGCGGATCGTTGTCGGCTGGCTGGTCGCCGTCGCCGGCCTTTGCCTGCTTCTAGTTCCTGGCGCAACCGCACCTCCTGCGCTGGAAGCGCTTCTCATGGTGATTGCGGGCATTGCCTGGGGCATCTATTCGCTGCGCGGACGCCGGTCATCGGATGCACTCGCAGACACGGCCGTGAATTTCGCACGCTCGGTCCCCGGCGCGCTCTTCATCAGTGCGCTCTGTTGGGTGAGGCTCTCGGCGGATGCCGAGGGGTTGCTCCTCGCAGCGCTCTCAGGTTCCGTCGCCTCCGGCCTGGGATATGCCGCCTGGTACGCAGCTCTCCCGAGGCTGGGAGCAATCGCTGCAGCGAACGCCCAATTGAGTGTACCCATAATCGCGGCTCTGGCAGGCACAGTGTTGTTCGCCGAACCCGTTACCGCACGGCTAATCATCTCTTCTGTGTTAGTTCTGGGTGGCACTGCCCTCGCGCTGCGCCGCGGGTTCACTTTGGCAGCGACTGTGAAATAAACGGTCAGTTCTGAAATTTGCACGTCGTTCCGCGCTTCACCCCGTCCGAAAACGTCGGGTCTGGTCCGGTGTACGACGGCTGCCGGCTTAACCATCCACCGCGCCGCTGTGCCGCACGCTATTACGGCTCGAGCAGTTTCTTTAGGTTGTCCAAGCCGCCGCGGTACACGCTCTTTATCAGCTTGGTGACGCCTGCATCACTCTCAGCCTCCGGCGGATTGTCGGAGGTGTTCTTGCGCTTGAAGTTTCCGCTCCAGGTCACCTTGGTCATTCCGGTCCTTCCGGCCCGCACGGAAATCGTTGAAGTGTAGTGCGTGATCGGCAACGGGGACTCGGTGATGGTGTACCGAAAGGAATGCTTAGCCTCGTCGTACGCGAGCAGACGCTCGGTGACTACGGGACCGTCCTTAATCGTCAGCTTTCTCATTGCTCCGGCCTTGCCGTTGCTACCGGAGATGAGCTCATCCCTCGCAAAGCCTGGGTGCCATTTGGCCAGGCCGTCGAAGTCCTTGACGGTGGCCCACACTTTGGCCAGGGGTGCCTTGATCTCTACCGTCTCGGTAACATGAAGAGTCTGAAGCGGAGCCGCCAGCCCGGCGCTTGCAGTAAGTGTCCCCGCGAGAGTAAGAACAACCACAGGTGTTTTCATTTCTCTTCCTCCCGTGAACGCCAGCCAGAGTAGCTTAACTCAGCGGTCCGCGTTGCTGCACTACGTGGCCAGGTGGCCGCTCTTGACGTAGCAAAGGCACCCGGTACCGCTGAACGGTGTGTGTTCCCAGCCGTCGGCCCACGGATCCAGCTGCCCGACGGATAGTGGCCGCGTTCCTCCTGGAACACGCCTTCGAGCACGAAAACCTCCACACCGCCCGGGTGGCGATGCCGGGGGCTGCTGCCGCGGACCAGCGCTACCACCACACCAGTCGCTTGCTCCCTCAACTCGGTGATTAATGCGCTGTTAGGAGCCTCGATGTGGCCCTGATCACCCGATGCTGCGTCGCGGCTGCGCTCTAGAAGCGCTTGAGAACCTTTCCGCAGAGAGATCAGGCGAGGTCGAAGCGATCCAGGTCCATCACCTTGGCCCACGCCGCAACGAAGTCGTTCACGAGCTTCTCCTCCGAGTCCGCGCACGCATAGACCTCCGCGAGAGCGCGCAGTTGCGAGTGCGAACCGAAGATCAAGTCGACACGGGTGCTGGTCCACTTGAGCTCGTTCGTCTTGCGGTCGCGCCCCTCGTACACGCCCTCGGAGCTCGTGCGCGGCTGCCATTGCGTGCTCGTTTCGAGAAGGTTGGTGAAGAAATCGTTAGTCAGCGTCTCGGGCCGTTTGGTTAAGACACCGTGCGCGGACTTCCCGGCGTTGCCGCCGAGGACGCGCAGGCCACCGACGAGAACCGTCATCTCCGGCGCCGTCAGCGTCAGCAACTGCGCCCGATCCACCAGCAGCTCCTCAGCCGACAGGCGCTGCTTGCCGCGCAGATAGTTGCGGAAGCCATCAGCGGTCGGTTCGAGCGGCGCAAAGGAGAGGGCGTCGGTTTGCTCCTGCGAGGCGTCGGTGCGCCCTGGCGCGAACGGGACTTTCACGTCCCGCCCCGCGGCCTTCGCGGCTTTCTCGATCGCCGCGCCGCCGCCGAGGACGATGAGGTCCGCCATCGAGACTTTTTTCCCGCCCGATTGTGCGGCGTTGAACTCCTTTTGGATCGCCTCGAGCGTCTGCAGCACCTTCGCGAGCTGAGCCGGCTGGTTAACATCCCAGTCCTTCTGCGGCGCCAGGCGAATGCGCGCGCCGTTCGCTCCACCGCGCTTATCTGAGCCGCGGAACGTCGACGCCGACGCCCAGGCGGTGGAAACCAGCTGGGAAACGGACAGACTCGAGGCGAGGATTTTCCCCTTGAGAGCGGTAATGTCCTGCTCCCCGATCAGCGAATGATTCACAGCGGGAATCGGATCTTGCCAGGGCAGCGACTCCTTCGGAACGAGCGGGCCGAGGTAACGCACGATGGGGCCCATGTCGCGGTGTGTCAGCTTGAACCACGCCCGGGCAAACGCGTCGGCGAACTGATCCGGATGCTCGTAGAAGCGCCTGGAAATCGTTTCGTACGCAGGGTCGAACCGCAACGCGAGGTCAGTGGTGAGCATGGATGGCGCGTGACGCTTTGACTTGTCGTGCGCATCCGGCACGGTACCCGCGCCTGCGCCATTCTTCGGTTTCCACTGATGCGCACCTGCGGGGCTCTTGGTCAGTTCCCATTCGTGGCCGAATAGGTTCTGGAAGAAGTTGTTGCTCCACTTCGTCGGTGTCCTGGTCCAGGTGACTTCCAGGCCGCTCGTTATCGTGTGACCCCCTTTGCCTGTGCCAAATCGGCTCTGCCAGCCGAGGCCCTGCGCCTCGATGCCGGCGGCTTCCGGCTCCGGGCCCACGAGTGACGCATCGCCCGCGCCGTGGGTCTTCCCGAAGCTGTGACCGCCGGCAATCAGCGCGACCGTTTCTTCGTCGTTCATCGCCATGCGGCCGAACGTTTCGCGAATATCCCTGGCCGCCGCGAGTGGATCTGGCTTGCCGTTCGGCCCTTCCGGATTCACGTAGATCAGGCCCATCTGCACTGCGGCGAGAGGATTCTGAAGGTCACGGTCGCCGCTGTAGCGCTCGTCCGCCAGCCACTTGCCTTCGGGGCCCCAGTAAATGGACTCTTCGGGCTCCCAGACGTCCTCGCGCCCGCCGCCAAAGCCAAACGTCTTGAAGTCCATCGACTCGAGGGCAACGTTGCCCGCGAGAATCATGAGGTCGGCCCAGGAGATTCTCCGGCCGTATTTCTGCTTGATCGGCCACAGCAGCCGGCGCGCCTTGTCGAGGTTCGCGTTGTCCGGCCAGCTGTTGATCGGCGCGAAGCGCTGCTGCCCGGCTCCGGCGCCGCCGCGGCCGTCGCCGATGCGGTACGTGCCGGCGCTGTGCCACGCCATCCGAATGAACAGCGGCCCGTAGTGGCCGTAGTCGGCCGGCCACCAATCCTGCGAGTCCATCATCAGAGCATGAAGGTCCTTGATCACGGCATTGAGGTCGAGGCTCTTGAATTCCTTGGCGTAGTCGAACGCCTTGCCCATCGGATTGGACAGCGTCGAGTGCTGGTGGAGAACCTGAAGGTTCAGCTGGTTCGGCCACCAGTCACGGTTCGCGCGTGCGGGGGTCGCGCCCGTGAACGGGCATTTGCTTTCAGTTGCCATGTTCTCTCCGGTCGTGTTCCGCTTTTTCCCGTTTGGTCTATAAAGTCATTAATCGTTTGAAGAGCGGCCAAGATGTTCCGAACACCGGCAAAAGTACGGGGCCGACTGCGAAAGATCCAATGAATCGTTTCTACGAATTGCATAGATGGCATCTATGATGTGCTGTTGGAAACAGAGAAGCGCTCGATCGGGCGCGCGCGTTCCCAGAAATCAGTCCGTCGCGCGTCCGGTCATCGTCATCGAAAAGAACGGCCGCCGTGCGGTTGCTCGTGGTCACGCCCTACGCCGGGCCAGCATCGGTCGACCGCCTGGCGCTGCGGGGCAGCACGGAAACCGCTATTCTTCCTGATCGTGCGGATCGACCGGATGGGCCTTCAGGCGAGGCGCTCCATGTTGGGTTTCCTTAAAGCGGCCGAGCACCTACCGCTGCGCGCCGATGGGGATATTGAACCGACCTATCGGCGGCTACGATGGCAGATCTTTTTCGGCATATTCTTCGGTTACGCCGGCTTCTACCTCGTCAGATTGAACTTCAATCTCGCGATGCCCTACCTGGTCGATCAGGGATACAGCCGGGGCGCTCTCGGCCTCGCGCTCTCCGGCGTGTCCATCGCCTATGGGATTTCGAAGTTCATCATGGGCAGCGTGTCCGACCGCTCGAACGCCCGCTTCTTTCTGCCGCTCGGCCTGGCGGCGTCCGCCTGCGTGAGTCTCACATTGGGTCTGACCCACTGGGCGACCTCGAGCATCGTCATCATGTTCGCCATGCAGTTCGCGAACGGCTGGTTTCAGGGGATGGGATGGCCCCCCTGCGGTCGGTTGATGGTCCACTGGTGGTCGCACAAGGAGCGCGGCAGGATCGTCTCGACGTGGAATATCGCCCACAACGTCGGTGGCGGCCTCATCGGACCGCTGTTTCTGTTGGGGCTTGCCTGGTTCGGTGACTGGCACTCCGCATTCTACGTTCCGGCGGCGGTCGCCATCGGTGTGGCGCTCTTTGCCGTGCTGATCTTGCGCGACACGCCCCAGTCCGTCGGCCTACCCTCGATTGAGAAATACAAGAACGACTACCCGGAGGATTACAGCGAGCGGCACGAGCAGGAATTCACCGCCCGGGAGATCTTCGTTCAGCACATCCTTAAGAACAGATTGCTGTGGTGGATCGGCCTCGCTAACGTGTTCGTGTACCTGCTGCGTTATGGGATCCTAGACTGGGCTCCCACCTATCTGAAGGAAGTCAAGCACTTCAGCGTCGACAAGACTTCCTGGGCCTACTTTCTATACGAATGGGCCGGGATCCCTGGGACGCTGTTATGCGGCTGGGTTTCCGACCGCTTCTTCCGGGGACGCCGCGGGATCGTCGGAATTCTGTTCATGGCGCTGGTCGGCATCGCGACGGCGGTGTATTGGCTCAATCCACCCGGCAACCCAGCTGTCGATATCGCGGCTCTGATCTGCGTGGGCTTCCTCATTTACGGGCCCGTCATGCTAATCGGCCTGTACGCGCTGGAGCTCGTGCCGAAGAAGGCCGCAGGCACTGCCGCGGGCTTCACGGGTATGTTCGGCTATCTAGGCGGGTCCGTCGCAGCCAATGCCCTGGTCGGCTACACGGTCGACTGGTTCGGCTGGAACGGCGGTTTTATCCTGCTGCTCGCGGGCTGCGTTCTGGCGATCGCCTGTATCCTACCCACCCTGACACATGAGAAGCACGGGTCGCTACAACGTGCCGTCAGTCGAGCGGCATGATGGGGCATTCTTAAGGGGTAATTCGAGGACGACGCTCTTGAAAAGAAGAGGGGCTTCCATGCGCCCTGGCAGGGGGTTTGCGCGGCACATCGCGGCCTGTGGCGCAACGTTGCTGTCGGTTGCGTGCTTCGCTCAGCCGGCCACCACCTCAAAAACCCTGAACGGCGCGCCGCCCCTGATCATTGGGCATCGAGGACTGCCGGGTCTGTATCCCGAAGAGATCATCGCCGGCTACAAGGCGGCGATTGCCGCCGGGACTGACGCTCTGGAGCTCGACCTTCAGTCCTCGAGCGATGGAGTACTGTTCGCTTGCCACAACGTTTACCTCAGCGATACCACCGACGTTGCGAGTCACCCGGAATTCGCATCCCGCAAGAAGTCACGTATGGTCGACGGGGCTCCCACCGGACCCGATTGGTACATCAGTGACTTCACCGCCGCCGAGCTGAAGACCTTGCGCGTTAGGCAGCCCATCGCCACACGCAGCAAGCAGTACGACGGCTTGTACCCAATGGCCACCCTTCGGGAGATCATCGACCTCGCCAAGCAGGCGATGACCCGCGACC
>Ga0210384_10009134_pt1 | contig 10262 bp, 7 predicted proteins | sample IncBWH2MmetaG_FD_160574 | JGI IMG/M metagenome (GOLD analysis project Ga0210384, IMG submission 160574) | Forest soil microbial communities from Barre Woods Harvard Forest LTER site, Petersham, Massachusetts, United States - Inc-BW-H-2-M | ecosystem: Environmental > Terrestrial > Soil >...
GGGAGTAGCGTCGCCCGCAGCGCAGGCAGGCGAGGCCGGTGACGTAGGGCAGCCCCCTCACCCTCGGCGCTCGCGGATGCGGCGGTCGATCTCGCCCGCCCGCTCCTGATGCTCGACCCAGAACGCGGGGTCCTCCTGGGCGCGCAGCTCGGCCGGGGTCTTTCCCTGCTGCTCGATCCAGGTGAAGTACTTCTGGTTGTGCCAGCGGCGGCGGACCTCGGCCGTGCCCTCCAGGAGCCAGCCCTCTTTGGGGGCACGGAAGCGCGAGAGCCGGCGCCGCGCCCTCTCCGCGTCCATGGGGCCCAGTTCCTTGTCCAGCCTCTTGAGCACGGAAGGGTAACGGTCGAACCCGTCGGTGGCCACCGTGACCACCGCCTGCTTGGAGGTGAAGCGGTAGTGCCGGGCCGCGTGGATGGAGGCGAGGACGTTGCAGATCCCGCTGATTCCGAAGAAGTCCACGAGGCCCCGCGCGCGCTCGCCGTCGATCCCTTCCGCCTCCAGCGTCGTCGTGCCCTCCTGGAGAAGCTGCAGGCCCTCCAGGCATTCTTGGTCGTCGACGCAGACCAGAAGGTCGGTGGCCCACACGTTGTGGATCCAGGTCACGTGCTTGTCCCCGATCCCTTCGATGCGGTGGGAGCCAAAGCCCACGTTGAAGAGGGTCGGGCACTGCACCGGCTCCACCGCCACCGTGACCGCGGCGGGGTAGCTCCTCTTGATGCCCTCCCCCGCCGCGATCGTCCCCGCCGAGCCGGGGGCGGAGACGAAGGCTCCGATCCCGAGGCCCTGCCCCTCGGTCACCTCCCGAGCGGCGGCCGCCGTGCAGTGGTAGTGGAAGCGGTAGTTCCCGAACTCCTCGAACTGGTTCAGGATCCGGTTCGCGGGAACCGCCTTGAGCGCGCGCACCCGGTCGTAGATCTCCTTGACGTTGGACTCCGAGCCGGGGGTGGTCACGACCTCCGCGCCGTAGCCGCGGATCTTCTCGAACCGCTCCGCGCTCATCTCCTCGGGCAGGACCACCAGGGAGCGGTACCCCATGCGGGGCCCCACCCAGGCCCCCCCGATCCCAAAGTTCCCGGTGGAGGGGAAGACCAGGGTGTGGGGCCCGGGGGCGCACACCCCTTCGAGCTGCTTCTCGATGAGGATCGAGTAGGCGGCCCCCACCTTGTGGGAGCCGGTGGGAAAGCGGCGACCGGAGAGGACCACGATGGGGGCGGGGACGCCGGTCAAGGCCTCGGGGAGGACGGTGAAGGGCACCGCCCCCTCCGCGCGCCAAGAGAGGTTCCAGAGGTTCGCGGGATCGAGGGGTCGCGCCCGGGCCGCGCGCGCGCTTTCCCGCAGCGCGGGGGGAAGGAGGGCAGGGTCCCGCATCTCGGCGAACGTGGGACCGTAGAGCATGGGGCCTAAAAGCATGGACGACCCGCTCCCCACAATCAAGCCGCAGCCCGGGGTTATGATAGGCGCGGCGCGGACCCGCCCCGCGCGGGGAGTTAGATGCCCGTCCAGTTCGGCCTCAACGGCCAGATGCGCGCGATCGAGCCCGAGCTGGGAGAATCCCTGCTCGATGTGCTGCGCGACCGCTGCGGCATCCACTCCGTCAAGGACGGCTGCCAACCCCAGGGACAGTGCGGCTGCTGCTTGGCCTTGGTCGACGGCAATCCCCTCGTCACCTGCGCGGTGGAGGCACGGCGGGTCGCGGGCAAGCAGGTCCTGACCGTGGAAGGCCTGAGCGCCGAGGAGCGGGACGCCACCGCCAAGGCGTTTGTGGCCGTGGGCGGCCTCCAATGCGGCTTCTGCATCCCCGGGATCGCCCTCCGCGCCAAGCACCTCCTGGATCGGAAGCCGGACCCCAGCCGGGAGGAGATCGCGCGCGCGATCGACGGCCACCTCTGCCGCTGCACGGGCTACGTGAAGATCCTCGACGCGATCGAGCTCATGGCCCGGGCCCGCCGGGGGGAGCCGCTCCCCGCGCCGTGCACGGGGCGGGTGGGGGAGTCCCTGGCCCGCTACCAGGGGTCGGACCTCGTCCTGGGGGAGCGGCCTTACGTGGCGGACATGACGCGCGAAGGCCTGCTCCACGGCGCGCTCGTCCTCTCCCCCCACGCCCGCGCGCGGGTCGTCCGCTTGGACACCGCGAAGGCGCGGGCCGTGCCCGGGGTGCGGGCGATCGTCACCGCGGCCGACGTGCCCGGGGAGCGCTGGTACGGCCTCCTCTACGACGACTGGCCGGGCTTCGTGGCCGTGGGCGAGGAGGTGCGCTGCGTGGGCGACGTGCTCGCCGCGGTGGCGGCTGACGACGCCCGCACCGCCCGGCGGGCCGCGGCCCTCATCGAAGTCGACTACGAGCCCCTGCCCGCCGTCCTGGACCCGGAGGCGGCGCTGGCCGAGAACGCCCCGAGGGTGAATCCACGCCACGCGAACCTCCTCTCCCGCTCCGTGATCAACCGGGGGGACGCGCCGGCCGCCCTGGCTAGAAGCGCGCACGTGGTGACCGGCACCTGGCAGACCCAGCGCGTCGAACACCTCTTCCTGGAGCCGGAGGCGGCCCTGGTGGAGCCCCGGCCGGGGGGAAGCCTGGCTCTGTATAGCCAGGGCCAGGGCGTCTTCGACGACCGGCGGCAGGTGGCCCGCTTCCTGGGGATGCCCGAGGAACGGCTCCTGGTGGAGCTCGTTCCGAACGGGGGGGCCTTCGGGGGCAAGGAGGACATGTCGGTCCAGGCCCAGACCGCGCTCCTGGCCAAGGTCTCCGGGCGCCCGGTCCTCCTGGTCCTGAACCGCGAGGAGTCGATCCGCATGCACCCCAAGCGGCACCCCATCACCCTGCGCTATACGGCGGGCTGCGACGCGGAGGGCAGGCTGACCGCGGTCAGGGCCCGGATCCTCGGCGACTCCGGGGCCTACGCCTCCGTGGGGGGCAAGGTCCTGGAGCGCGCGGCTGGCCACGCCTGCGGCCCCTACCGGGTCCCCAATGTCGACGTCGAGTCCATCGCCGCCTACACCAACAATCCGCCTTGCGGAGCCATGCGCGGCTTCGGGGCCAATCAATCCGCCTTCGCCATGGAGGGCTGCCTTGACCTGCTGGCCCAGAAGGCGGGGCTCGACGGCTGGGAGATCCGCCGGCGCAACGTGGTCTCCCTGGGCGACCTCTCCACCACCGGCCAGGTGCTCGACAAGTCGGTGGGGATCGCCAAGACGCTGGAGGCGGTGAAGGGCGTCTACTACGAGGCGCGGCGGTCGGGGCGGGCGGTGGGGATCGCCTGCGGGATGAAGAACAGCGGCATCGGCAACGGGGTGGCGGAGTGGGGCAAGTGCCGCCTGGTCGTGGAGGAGGACGGCACCGTCTCCCTCTACAACGGCTACACGGAAATGGGCCAGGGCCTGCTCACCGTGCTCGTGCAGTTCGCGGTGGAGGTGACCGGCCTCCCCGCCTCCGTCTTCCGCCCCAAGGTGGACTCCACCTTTGCCCTCGGCTGCGGCCAGACCACCGGCTCCCGGGCCACCCTCTTCGGGGGCCGGGCGGTGATGAGCGCGGCCCGCAAGCTATACGCGGACCTCAAGGGCGGTATGACCCTTGCCGACCTCAAGGGCCGGATCTATGCCGCGGACGAGGTCGTCTCCGACACCACCGCCTTGGGCGCGCCCGGGCCCAAGGTGAAGACCCACACCACCTACTCCTACGCCACCCAGGTCTGCGTCCTTGACGCCGAGGGGCGCGTCGAGCACTTCGTGGCCGCGCACGACGTGGGCCGGGTGGTGAACCCCGCCCTCTGTCAAGGGCAGCTCGAGGGCTCGATCCACATGGGCCTGGGCTACGCCCTCACCGAGGAGCTTCCCTGCGAGGACGGGATGCCCGTCACCTTCAAGCTGCGCGAGATCGGGGTGCTGCGCGCGCGCGACATGCCGCGCACGGAGATCATCCTGGTCGAGGAGCCGGAGCCGGAGGGGCCGCTGGGGGCCAAGGGCGTGGGCGAGATCGGCCTCGTGCCCACCGCGGGCGCGGTGGCGGGGGCGCTCGAGGCCTTCGACGGCAAGCGGCGCTACCGCCTGCCCATGAAGGACTCGCCGGCGGCGCGGGCCATGAGCGTGGGCCGCATCCGCTCCCCGAACGGAGGCGGGCGCTGAGCCCGCCGGCCTCCCCGAAGCCAGCCCAAACGCCGGCCCGGGACGAAGCGAAGGATCCCATGGACACGCCCCTGCCCGAGGTCGTCCGCGCCTATGACGCGGAAGCGCCCTTGGAGCGAGCCTTCACCATCCCCGCTCCTTGGTACGTGGACCCCCGGGTCGCGGACCTCGAGCGGCGGGCCGTCTTTGGCGCCCACTGGCAGATGGCGGCCCGGGCGGACCAGCTCCGGGAGACGGGACAGTACGTCACCACCGAGGTGGGGGGAGAGCCGGTGGTGGTGGTGCGCGGAGGCGACGGCGTGCTCCGGGGCTTCTTCAACGTCTGCCGCCACCACGCGGCCGCGGTCATGACCGAGCCGGAGGGCCGGGCCGGCGTCCTGCGCTGCCCCTACCACGGCTGGACCTACTCCCTGGAGGGTGCGCTGCGGGGCGTGCCCGATTTCGACGGCGTCTGCGACTTCGACCGCGCCCAGGGCGGGCTCCGGCCGCTCTTGGTGGGCACCTGGGAGGGATTCGTGTTCGTGAAGCTGGAGCCGGGCGGTCCCTCCCTGAAGGAGCACCTCGGGGGGATGGCCGACCTCGTGGCGCCCCTGGGCCTGGCCGGGCTCACCTTCGTGGAGAGGCGGGTCTACACGTTCAACTGCAACTGGAAGGTTTTCGTGGACAACTACCTGGACGGCGGCTACCACGTCCCCCATCTTCACAAGGGACTCAACAGCGTGCTCGAGTACAAGGACTACACCATCGAGAACGGCGAGCGTTTCTGCCTGCAGTCGAGCCCCCTCCTGGCGGGGGACGACCAGGCGGTGGCCGCGGTGCGCCGGGGCAAGAAGGCCCTGTATTTCTGGCTCCACCCCAACTTCATGCTGAACTGGTACGAGGGAGTGATGGACACCAACCTCGTTCTGGCCCAGGGGCTCGACCGAACCCTGGTCGTCTTCGACTTCTATTTCGCCGACGTGTCCCCCGCCGCGGCGGAGCGGAACCGGAAGAGCATCGAAGTGGGCCAGGTCATCCAGGACGAGGACCAGGCGATTTGCGAGTCGGTGCAGCGCGGGCTCCGCTCGCGGGCCTACGGGGCCGGCCGCCTCTCGCTGCGGCGCGAGGCGGGCGAGCACCTCTTCCACCGCCTCCTCGCCGCCGACCTTCGGGCCGGGCTCCAGGGGTAGCCGGAAGTGACCGCCGAAGAGCGCCGCCAGTCGATCCGGATGGGGCTGGCCCTGCCCATGCGCGTGCAGGGCTTCGAGGCCGACGGGAGCACCTGGGAGGAGGACACCACCACGGACGACATCTCCCAAGGTGGCTGCTCCTTTTCCGTCTCCCGCAGGGTGGAGTTGGGCCAGGTCCTCCTCCTCTTCATTCCCCTCCCCAAGCGCCTCCGTCAATACGACCCCAACGAGACTTCCTACCGTGTGTACGCCCTGGTACGGCGTCTACTCCACCGGCCCCAGCGGCCCCGCGTGGGAGTGATGTTCTTCGGCAAGTCCCCCCCCCAGGGATTCGAGGAGGAGCCGGCCGCGCGCTTCCTCCTGCCCTCCGACCTCTCACCGCTCGCGGACCCCGACGAGCCCGCGCCGGATGCGCCCTTCACGCCTCCCCACCCGGGGGCCACCGCCCCCGAGCGCCGCTCCTCCGTCCGCTTCCACCGCTTCGTCGACTTCACGCTCCAGCAGGTGGACGAGTGGGGCACGGTGCTGCAGGAGGAGCTGACCGTGGCCGACAACGTGGCCAAGGGCGGCGCTCACGTGCTGACCTCGCTGGAGTTCATGAAGGGGGACGTCGTCCTCCTGCGGCAAGCGGGCGGGGACTTCGACACCCGGGCCGAGGTGCGCGACGTGATCACTGGCGAGGACGGGCTCCGCCGCCTGCACTTGAAGTTCCTGGACCGCCAGGCCCCCGACGGGTTGCTCCGGCCGCTCTGACCGCGCGCGCCTCAGATCATGGCTTCCCGGCGCACGGTGTCGCGCCGGGAGCGGTAGAAGGCCACCAGCCGGGGCACGTACTCCTCGAGGGGAGGGCACCGCACGCCGAGGGCCTCCAGGTCGTGGGTGGCCTGGGTCGCATCGTGGCGCACGTCGTCGTCGAAGTACTCCAGGGCTTCGACCGGCATCCCGAAGAACCGCTGCACGGCCCGGGGCTGGAACAAGAGCCGCGCCAGCCATAGGGGCACGGGCACGTAGACGAACCGCTTGCCCAGGGCGCGGGCGAAGATCTCGGCCAGCTCCCGGGCGGGGTGGGGATGGGGGTCGGTCAGGTGGTAGGTCTTGCCCTCGCTCAGGGGCGCCGTGGAGAGGCGGGCCAGCGCCTCCACCACGAAGTCCACCGGCACCACGTTCACGGTGCCGCGGCCACGGCCCAGACGGATGAAAGCGCCGGGGGAGGGCATCCTCTCCATGGCCCGCAGGACGAAGTAGGGACCGTCGAACTTGCCCGTCTCCCCGGTGCGGGAATCCCCCACCACCACCCCCGGCCGGTAGATGGTGCGGGGCACCTGGCTCTCCACCACCTCCACCTCGGCCTGGAATTTTGTCTCCTCGTAGTGGTTCTTGAAGCCTTGCCCCACGTCCAAGTCCGACTCCCGGAAGATGCCCGTCGCCCGGCCGGACACGTAAGCGGTGGAGACGTAGTGCAGGCGCGAGAAACGCGGGGCTTCCTGCAGAAAATGGAGGACGTTCTTGGTCCCCTCCACGTTGATCCTATGGCCCACCTGCCGCGAGACCGCGAGGTCGTAGACAGCCGCCAAGTGGTAGGCCTCGCGTAGGCGCTTCTGAAGCTTCCCGGCCGCCCCCGGGTCCAGGCCCAGGCCCGGCTGGGTGATATCCCCCACCACCAGTCCAAGCCGGCCCCGGGTGCGGGGATGGGCCTCCTCGATGGCCTTGACCGCGGCCCGCGCGGGCTCGAGGAACTTCTCCTGCACCAGGCACTCGATGCGCGCCTGGGGCTTCAGCTCCATGATTCGGGGCAGGAGGCGCAGGCCGATGAAGCCGGGAAAGCCGGTGAAGAGGAGGGTCTCCGCCTCCTCCTGCTCTTTTTCAGGGCCGGCTTGCGGGGGCATCGGGCCCTATCCTAATCCCCAGCCGCAACTCGGCGCGGGAGCCCCGGCCGCCCCCCCGGCGCTCCACGCAACGACGCTAGCCGTTCTTCCGCCGGAAGTCCGCCATGAACTGCGCCAGGGCATCGACCGAGGAGAGGGGCAGGGCGTTGTAGAGGGAGGCCCGCAAGCCCCCCACCGAGCGATGGCCCTTCAACCCCTCCAGGCCCTCCTCGGCGGCCTGCGTCAGAAAGGCCTTCTCGGCTTGCGCGGAGGGGAGTCGGAAGGTCACGTTCATGCGCGAGCGGCTGGTAGGGTGGGCGTGCCCGCGATAGAACCCGCCGCTTTCGTCGATGGCGCGGTAGACGAGGGCCGCCTTGGCCTCGTTGCGGCGGGCCGCGGCGGAGAGGCCCCCCTCCGCCCGCAGCCAGCCCAGGACCAGCCCCGCCACGTAGATGGCGAATGCGGGCGGGGTGTTGTAAAGCGACTTGTGCTCGGCCAGCAGCCGATAGTCGAGGAGGGCGGGCAGGTGGGCGGGCGTGCGGGAGAGAAGGTCGCGGCGGATCACCACCACCGTGACGCCCGCGGGGCCCAGGTTTTTCTGGGCCCCCGCGTAGATCGCCCCGTACTTCCCCACCTCGAGGGGCCGACTCAGAAAGTCGGAGGAGGCGTCACAGGCCAGCGGCACGCCCGGGGGGGGAACGGGCTCGGAAGACCACTGGGTGCCGTAGATCGTGTTGTTGGAGGTGAAATGGAGGTAGGCGGCCTGGGGATCGAGGCGCATCTCCTCCCCGGAGGGAATGCGGTCGAACTGGGTGGCCTCGCTAGAGGCGGCCACGCGGACGCGGCCCAGCTTCTCCGCCTCCTTGAGCGCGCCCTGGGACCAGTGGCCGGTCAGGATGTAGTCGGCGGAGGCGCCCGCGGGCCTCAGGTTCATGGGCAGCATCGCGAACTGCAAGGTGGCCCCTCCCTGCAGGAACAGCACGGCATGGTCGGCGGGGATCCCCAGCAGCCCGCGCAAGTCGTTCTCGGCCCCCTGGATGATCTCCTCGAACCAGGCCGAGCGATGGCTCATTTCCATCACGGACATGCCGCTGCCCGCGTGGTTCAGGAGGTCGGCGCGGACCCGCTCCAGAACGGGAAGGGGCAGGGCCCCGGGGCCAGCGGAAAAGTTGTGGACGCGAACGGTGGTCTGGGTAGCGGTCATCGTACCCCATTGTCGCATGCGGGTCCCCGTCCGGCCTCCCCCGCCCCCTGGGAATTATTTTGGACGCAACCTTTAGCCCCCCGGGAGCGTCTTATTCCCACAAAGGAGGTCCGTCCGGGCTCTGGTGCCCGTCTTCGGACCGTCCCGCGCTAAAGAGGGGAACCAGGACCGGGGGACCAATGATGGCAGAGGCTCAGAAGTTGGACGCGCAGGGGCCCAACCTGAAGGAACGGATGGAGGCGTACGAAAGGGAGTTGATCGAGTCCGCCCTGATCGCGACCGCCGGCAACCAGCGCCGGGCGGCCGCCCGCCTCGGCCTGTTGCCGACCACCCTCCACGAGAAGATGAAGCGGCTGGGACTGCGCCCGCGCCCCGACGTCCGCGCGGCGATGCAATCTCGGGCCAGCTGAAGGAGGCCTGAGCCCAGGGCTCAGTCCCCCACCCCCGGCCGCTCCGGGGCCGCCCGGTCCCGCCTCTTTTCGTCCAGCCGCCGGCACCCCTCGAGGAGGACCTGGCTGAAGGTCTGCCCGAGGGGCTGGCCGGGGCCGGGGTCGCCGGGAGCGAAGGAGAAGTGGCCTTCGCTGCAGGACACGAACTCGAAGACGGCGTCGGGGCCCGCGAGCGCGCCTGCTCTCGCCCCCACGATCTCGCCGTCGCGGAAGCTGACCTCCAGCTTCCGTTCCTCCGAACCCACGGTGAGCAGCCCGGTCAGGCGGCTCAGGTGGCACATCTGCAGGAGGCCGGGCGTGCCGATCACTTCCAGCCGCCCCTCCATGCCCGGGCCGCGCCCGGCCGCGGGGCCGAGGTCGGAGTAGCGCTTGAGCACGATCTGGATGCGGATGAGCAGCTCCCGGACGGGAGTGTCCTTGGAGAGGTACTCGTCGGCCCCCGCTTCCAGACCCCGGGAGCGGTCCCGGTACTCGTCCCAACCGGAGAGGAAGATGAGGGGGGTGTGGCGCAGGAGGCTGTGGCCGCGCAACCGCCGGCAGAACTCGATCCCGTCCACCCCGGGCATGGCCACGTCGGTGAGGACCAGCCAGGGACGCTTCTCCAAGGCCACGCGCAGGCCCTCCTCGCCATTCCCTGCCTCGTGCACGGTGAAGCCCCTCCGGGTGAGCGCATCCTTCAGGAACGTGCGGAAGATCCGGTTGTCGTCGACGACCAGGACCGTCCGCAGGGCCTCGGGAAGGGAGTCCAGCTCGGGGAGGGAGGTCGGATCGCCGGGAAGGCGGAGCGGGTTGTGAGCGGCGATCTGCTCGCGCTCGAGGTCCAGCTCCTGGAAGTGGGCGCGCGCGTCCGGGCCCGTCTCGGCGGGGAGCGTGCTCTCCAGCACCCGCCCGTCCTGGATCAGGGCCCGGCCCTCGCCCCCCTCGTGGGTGACGGTGAGCACGCCGCTGCGTGACTCGCGCCTCACCTGTTCGAGCAGGCCGGGAACCGCCTCCCCGCCCTCCTCCCGAACGCCCGACCGCTCATGCCGCCCTCCGAGGACCCGCTCGACCTTGCGCAACAGGATTTCGCGCGTGAACGGCTTGGTCACGTAGTCCACGACGCCGAAGCGGAAGGCCCGTACCCGCTCGCCAAAGTCCTTGTGGGCGGTCACGAAGACCACGGGGCAGCGGGCAGTGGAGGGGTCGGACTGGAGGGCCTTGAGCACACCGTAGCCGTCCAAGCCGGGCATGGCGATGTCGCAGAGGACGAGATCGGGGGGATCGGGGCGCGCGAGCTCCAAGGCGCGGGTGGGCTCGCCCGTCGAAACCACCGAGTAGCCGGCGGAGCGCAGGATGCTCTCGACCAGGAGCCGGATCGGCGGGTCGTCTTCAACCACCAGGATCTTGGCCGCGGTCTGGCCTTCCAAAGCGTCTCCTCCGATCCCAAGATTATCGCGCAACAAGGCTCCGGGGCGGG
>Ga0210384_10009135_pt1 | contig 10261 bp, 8 predicted proteins | sample IncBWH2MmetaG_FD_160574 | JGI IMG/M metagenome (GOLD analysis project Ga0210384, IMG submission 160574) | Forest soil microbial communities from Barre Woods Harvard Forest LTER site, Petersham, Massachusetts, United States - Inc-BW-H-2-M | ecosystem: Environmental > Terrestrial > Soil >...
CTCGAGCGGACGGAGCGCCGCGCCCGAGGCGATGTTGACGATGGTCCCGCGCCCGGCCCGCTTCAGCGCGGGGAGCGCGGCATGGCACACGAGCATCGGGCCGGTGAGGTCGACGGCCAGGATCCGCGCCCACTCCTCCGACGTCATCTGCTCGAACGGCCGCATCAGGTCGATGCCGGCGCTGTTGACGAGGCCGTCGAGCCCGCCCAGGGCGGCCGCGGCCTGCGCGACCGCGGCGCGCACCTGCGGCTCGTCGGCCACGTCGCACCGGAGGGTGACCGTGCCCTCCACCTGCGCCTTGGCCAGGCCCGCCTCGTCGCGATCGAGCATGGCCACCGCGGCGCCCTCGCGCCGGAACAGGCGCGCGATGGCGAGGCCGATGCCGGAGGCCGCGCCGGTCACCAGCACCCGGCGATCGGCGAGCCTCACGCGCGGGCCTCCGCGCGCAGCGCCGGCCGCACCGCGTCGGCCACCTCGTCGCAGCGGGCGAGCCAGACCTTCGGGTGGCCGAGGATGTACTGGATCAGCTCCTCCAGCAGGGTGATGCGCGAGGGCCGGCCGATGATCTGCGGGTGCATGGCGAGGCAGAAGTAGCGGTCCTCGCGGTAGAGCACGTCGAACTCCCGCCGCCAGGCCTCGAAGACGGCGGACGGGGCCTGCATGGTCCGCCCGGGCAGGGTGATCGAGTACTGGAAGAAGGGCGCGTCGTCGAGCACCCACGCGAACGGGAACTCGACGATGTCGGTCAGCTTGCCGTCGATGCGGTGGAGATAGGGCGAGTCGTCGTCGAAGTAGTTCGAGGAGTAGCCGAAGCCGTACTCGGCGAGCATCTTGAGCGTGTGCGGGCTGAACTCCGCGGCCGGGGAGCGGTAGCCGACCGGCTTCCGACCCGTCATCCGCTGGATGATGTCGATGCCCCGGTCCATCTCCTCGCGCTCCTGCTCGAGCGAGAGGTTGACGATCCAGGCGTGCGACCACGAGTGGTGGGCGATCTCGTGGCCGGCCTTGAGGATCGCGTCCACCATGGCCGGGCGCTGCTCCATCACGAGGCCCGGCACGAAGAACGTCACGCGGAGTCCGTAGCGGGCCAGCAGGTCGAGGATCCGCGGCATCCCCACCTTCCAGCCGTAGGCCCCCTGGCTCATCACGATGGGCCGCTCGGCGTTCTTGGGATCGCGGGCGGTCCACATGGTCTCGGCGTCGATGTCGAAGCTCAGCAGAACCGGGAAGCCCTTGGGCGAGAGCGGCATGACGTGTCTCCGGAGCGAGGAGTTAGAGGGGCATCGGGCGCGCGCACGGCCGCTCGCGCTCGAGGTGGCCGGCCAGGGCGAGCACGCGGCGGTCGCCGTACCAGGGGCCGACGATCTGCAGCCCGATGGGCAGGCCGTCGGCGGCCACGCCGCACGGCAGCGAGAGCGCCGGGTGGCCCGAGAGGTTGAAGGGCCAGAGATAGGGATACCAGGCGCCGCGGATCGATCCGGCCTCCTCGCCGCCGATCGTGATCGGCTGGAACGCGTCGTGATCGACCGCGAGCGCGGGCCGCGAGAGCGTCGGGGAGAGCAGGACGTCGAAGCGCCGGAGCAGCGCGTTCACCCGGCGGTACATCGCGGTGCGCTGGCCGAGCGCGTTCACCCAGTCCACCGCCGTCCAGCGCGCGCCCCGCTCGATCGACTCGCGCAGGCTCGGCGCCACCTTGTCGCCGAACGCGGCCATGTGCGCGCCGACGCGCGCGGCGAGGCCGGCCTGCAGGCCGATGAGGAAGGTCTGCTCGAAGGCCCGCACGTCCTCGTCCAGGGTCTCCACCTGGGCGCCCCCGGCCTCCAGGTGGCGCACCGCCGCCTCGGTGGCCGCGAGCACCTCCGCGTCCACGCGGCGGTTGCCCACGCGGGGCAGCCAGCCGACGCGCAGGCCGCGCACCGTGACGTCGCGCGGGTCGTCGGCGGGCTCCGGGCGCGAGTAGGGGTCGCCCGCGTCGAAGCCGACGATCGCGTCGAAGCACGCGGCCGTCTCCGCCACCGTCCGCGCCATCGGCCCGATATAGGAGGTCGAGGAGAAGAGATCGGCCTGGGAGACGTGCGGCACCCGGCCGAGCGTGGGCTTGAGCCCGACGATGCCGCAGCAGGAGGCGGGGAGGCGGATCGATCCGCCGCCGTCGGTGCCGAGGGCCAGCGGCGCCTGGCCGCTCACCACCGCGGCGGCGGCGCCGCCCGAGGAGCCGCCCGCGGTGCGCGAGAGATCCCACGGATTGCGCGTGGCCCCGAAGAGCGGGCTGTCGGTGAGCGGCTTGTGCCCGAACTCCGGCGTGGTGGTCTTGCCGACGAGGATGGCGCCGGCCTCGCGCAGCCGGCGCACCGGCACCGCGTCCTCGGCCGGCACCTGGTCGGCGAAGATCAGCGAGCCCATCGTGGTGCGGACGCCCCTGGTGGGGAGCAGGTCCTTCACCGAGAACGGCACGCCGTGGAGCGGGCCCAGCCGCTCGCCCGCCATCACCGCGGCCTCGGCCCGGCGCGCGGCGGCGCGCGCCTCCTCCGCGGTCACGGTGATGAACGCGTTCACCGTCGGCTGGAGCGCCTCGATCCGCGCCAGCACCGCCTCCACCACCGCGACCGGCGAGACCTGCTTGTCGCGGATGAGGCGGGCGAGGGTGAGCGCGTCGGCCTCGACGAGCCGCCTATCCAATCGCGCCCTCCTGGTAGACTACTTCGCCGCCGATCACGGTGGCCGCCACCGGGATCTTGCCGATCTCGCTGGGCGCCTCCTTCAGGGGATCCGCGCCGAGGATGACGAGGTCGCCCAGCTTGCCGACCTCGATGCTGCCCTTCGTCGTCTCCTCGAAGGCCCCGCGCGCCGCGTTGACGGTGACGGTGGAGAGCGCTTCCCGCACCGCGACGCGCTCGGGGTCGTTCAGCACCTTGCCGGAGCTGGTCACGCGCGCGGCCGCGCTCTGCACGCAGAAGAGCGGGCTCACCGGCGTCACCGGGCAGTCGGAGTGGAGCATGGGCCGGATGCCGGCGCGGAACGCGGAGCCCACCGGGTCCAGCACGCGCACGCGCTCGGGGCCGAGGAAGCGGTCGCGGTGGCGGTCGCCCCAGTAGTAGACGTGGTTGGCGAAGAAGTTGGGGATCACCCCGAGCCGGCGGATCCGCTCGAGCTGCTCGGGGTGGCAGACCTGGCAGTGCTCGATGCGGTGGCGGTGATCGGCCTTCGGGATTGCCTGGAGCGCGCGCTCGTAGGCGGTCAGGATCGAGTCGATCGCGGCGTCGCCGTTGGCGTGGGTGGCGATCTGGTAGCCGCGGCGGTGCAGCGTCAGCACCATCTCGTCGAGCTCGGCCTGCTCGTAGATGAGCCAGCCCTTCTCCGCCTCGTTGCAGTAGTAGGGCTCGCGCAGGGCGGCGGTGATGCCCTGGATCGATCCGTCGGAGACGATCTTGCAGCCGGCCACCCGCAGCTTCTCGTCGCCCGAGCCCGGCACCGGCGCGAAGTCCAGCTCCTTGAGGTAGTCCCATTGGATGAACATGTTCACCCGGAGCTTGAGCTCGCCGGAGGCGTGCATCGTCTGATAGGTGTCGAGGATGTCCATGCCGCGCAGCCGGCTCACGTGCGCGTCGTGGATGGTGGTCACCCCCTGGCGGAGGAACTCGCCCTGCGCGCGGCGGAAGGAGTCGGCCAGCTCCTTCTCGTCGTAGGCCGGGATGAGCTTCGCCACCAGCGTCTGGGCCGGCGCCTCGTAGAGCACCCCGTCCGGCTCCGCGCTGCCCTCGAAGCGGCCGATGCGCCCGCCCGGCGGGTCGGCGGTGGCCGCGCTGATGCCGGCCAGCGCGAGCGCCCGGCTGTTGGCCACCGTGAGGTGGCCGGAGTTGTGCCAGATCACGATCGGGTGCTCGGTCGAGGCCTGGTCGAGGTCGCGGCGCGTGGGATGCCGCATGTCGCGCAGGCCGGTGTCGTCGTAGCCGCGCCCGAGGATCCAGCGGTGCGACGGCAGCGCGGCGGCGGCCTGGCGAACGCGGGCCACGATGTCGGCGATGGTCTCGTTGGGCGGGGTGCGCGCGTCCACCCCGATGAGCGCGGTGCCGTAGCCCACCATGTGGTTGTGCGGCTCGATGAAGCCGGGCAGCACGGTGCGGCCGCCCGCGTCGATGACGCGCATGCCGGGGCGGCGGAAGGCGGCCACGTCTCCGTCGCTTCCCACCGCCACGATCTTGCCGGCGTGGATCGCCACCGCGGAGGCGGGGGCGCCCCGGCCGTCCATCGTCAGCACGTTCGCGTTGGTCACGAGCAGGTCCACGGAGTCCTCGCTTTCACGCGGCGATCACGGCGCGGGTCACGACAGGCCGCCGCGGACGAAGCCGCCCCGCAGACGGGGATCGAGCAGGTCCCGGAGCCCGTCGCCGAGCAGGTTGAGCCCCATGACCACGATGGCGATGCAGCAGCCGGGGAAGAACATGAGCCAGGGCGCGGCCTCGATGAAGTTGCGGCCCTCCGCGACCATGGTGCCCCAGCTCGCCACCGAGGGCGGGGCGCCCGCGCCGAGGAAGCTCAGGATCGCCTCGGTGAGCACCGAGACCGCGAACGTGAACGAGGCCAGGACGAGCAGCGGCGCGAAGATGTTCGGCAGCACGTGCCGGACGATGAGACGCCGGTCCGGCACGCCGAGGGCGCGCGCGGCCTCGACGTAGGTCATGGCCTGCACCGCCAGGGTGGAGCCGCGGGCCAGCCGCGCCGCGCTCGGCGCGTAGGCGAGGGAGAGCGCGATGATCACGTTGGTCACGCTGGGGCCGAGTGCGGCCATGAGGGTGATGGCGAACAGCACCGCCGGGAAGGCCATGAGCCCGTCGACGATTCGCATGATGACGCCGTCGATACGCGGGTAGTAGCCGGCCGCGACGCCGAGCGGCACGCCCAGCAGCAGGCTCAGGGGCACCACGACCGCGCCGATGGTGAGGGTGAGGCGCGCGCCGAAGACCGCGCGGCTCAGGATGTCGCGGCCGAGGTCGTCGGTGCCGAACGGATGCGCCGCGCTCGGCGACTGCAGGCGCTCGGTCGGGCGCATGCGGTTCGGGCCGTAGGGGGCGATCTGATCCGCGAAGAGGGCGAGGACGATCAGCGCGCCGAGGATGCCGAGGCCGGCGAGCGTGTAGCGGCTCCGCCACAGCCGCGCGAGGCCCGGCCGCGTCCGTGCATGGCCGGCTCCTCCGAGGGCGGCGGCCTCAGTAGCGGACGCGGAGGCGGGGGTCGAGGTAGGCATACGCGAGGTCGACGAGCAGGTTCATGACGATGAAGATCATGGCCACGAACATGAGGATGGCCTGGATCAGCGGGTAGTCGCGGTTGAGCAGCGCGGTCGAGGTGAGGCGCCCGAGCCCGGGGAGCGCGAAGATCGTCTCCACCACCACCGCGCCGCTCACCAGCGCGCCGAAGCCGAGGCCGATGACGGTCACGGTGGGGATCAGGGCGTTGCGGAGGGCGTGGCGCAGCACGATCACCCGGGCGGCCATGCCCTTGGCGTGGGCGGTGCGGATGTAGTCCTCGCGCAGCACCTCGAGCATGCTCGAGCGCACCATGCGCGCGGTGAGCGCCATCTGGATGAGCCCGAGCGACACCGCGGGGAGAATCATGTGGCGCAGGAACGGGACGATGCCGTCGCTCAGCGGCCGGAACTCGCCCACCGGCAGCCAGCCGAGCTTCACCCCGAACGAGAAGACCAGCAGCAGGCCGAGCCAGAAGGCGGGGATCGAGAGGCCGGCCAGCGCGAAGGCCATCGCGACCTGGTCGAGCCACGTGTTGGCGCGCACCGCCGCGAGCAGGCCGAGGGGGATCGCGAGCGCGAGGGCGAACACCTCGGCCGCCACCGCGAGCGAGACGGTGGGCTCGAGCCGCTCCAGGATCGCGGTGGTCACCGGGCGGCCGAGGAAGATCGACTGCCCGAAGTCGGCCCGGGCGAGCCGGCCGAGGTAGCGGACGAACTGCACGTGGAGCGGCTGGTCGAGCCCGAGGTACTGGCGCGTGCGCTCGATCTGCTCGCGGCTCGCGTTGTCGCCCGCCAGCAGCGCGGCGGGGTCACCCGGGGTCAGGCGGAAGAGCACGAACCCCACGATCGCCACCACGAAGACGACCGGGATCGCGCTGGCCAGGCGCCGGGCGAGGTAGCTCCTCACTTCTTGCCGTCGAACCAGACTCCGAAGTAGATCGGGCCGCCGATGTGCTGCGAGCCCTTCACGTGGGGCCCCACCGTGTCCAGGGTGGCGAAGTTGCCGAAGGGGAAAAGCGGCACCTCGTCCCAGAACCAGCGGTGGAAGTCGTCGCGGATGCGGGCGATCTCGGCCGCGCTCGTGGTCTGCAGCCGGCGCTCGAGCAGCTCGTCGCGCGCCGGGCTCACCAGGAAGCCCGAGGCCGGATGCTGCGGGTTGTTCCACGTGGGGGCGACCAGGTCGTTCTGGTACCAGACGTTGAAGGCGTTGTACATCGCGTTGTGCTTCTTCTCCCACCGCTTCTGCACCATCACCGTCCAGTCCATGATCTGGAGATCCACCTTGAAGAGCTTGCTCTCGTCGAGCTGCTGCACCGCGACCTGGATCTGGCGCCCGCCGGGAAGGCTCACCGGCACCGAGATCACCGTGATCGCGACCGGCGGGGTGAAGCCGGCGCCGGTGATCAGCTCGCGGGCCTTTTTCAGGTCGCGCTTGCTGTAGGTCTCGAAGCCGATCTTGCTGACCCAGGTGGACTGGTTCGGGAAGAACGGGCTCGAGTTGACGGTGTAGAGCCCCTTGGGCGCGATGGCGGCCAGCATCTCCTCGGGCTCGAGCACGTTCGCCACCGCCTGGCGCATCGCCTTCTTGTCGAAGGGCGCGATCGTGGAGTTGAACGTGAGCTCGGTCCGCCCGCCGTAGGGGTTCACCTGGGCCACCACCGCGGGGTTGCCCTTGATCTGGGCCATCTGGTCGAGCGGCAGGTTGATCGCGAGGTCGTAGCGCCCGGTCAGCGCGCCGGCCACCCGGCCGGCCGCCTCCGGCACGAAGTTGTGGTGCACGCGCTCGAAGTAGGCGGTCTTGTTCCCGGAGAAGCCGCTGAGCGGCTCCTTGCGCGCCGCGTAGCGGTCGAAGCGCGCGAGCACGATGCGCCGGTCGCGCTCCCAGCTCACGAGCTTGTAGGGCCCGGTGCCGATGACATCCTCTTCCTTCACGCGGTCCTTGTCGCCCGGGTAGCGGTCGAGCACCGACTTGGGGAAGATGACCGGCTGGACGCCCTCGACCATGGAGAGGGCCTCGAGCATGGCCCCGAACGGCTTGGTGAGCTTCATGCGCACCGTGAGGTCGTCGACGCGGTCGATCGAGTCGAGGCGCGCCTTGATGTGGGGCGCCCACGTCCCGTCGCGGACGAGCCAGCGCTTGAGCGAGGCCACCACGTCGTCGGCCTTGAGGATCTCGCCGTTGTGGAAGGGCACGCCCTTGCGGAGCACGAAGGTCCACGTGAGCCCGTCCGGGCTCACCGTCCACTTGTCGACCAGCATCGGCTTCGGCACCAGCGCCGCGTCCGGAGCGAAGAGCCCCTCCTGCACGTTGTCGACGATGTGCGACTTGGCGCTGATGGTGTCCGCCATCGCGTCCAGGGTGAACGGGCTCAGGTCGTAGGCCACCTCGTAGGTGCCGCCCGGCTTCTGGGCCGAGGCGATCGTCGTGAGCGCGAGAAGCGTACCGAGCGCGACCGCGAGCAGCGAGCCGATGCGGGACATGGTGCCTCCTGTTTGACCGCGAGGGGCGGAGCGACCGAGAGGGCCGACGTTACCCGGGGGGCCAGGGGGTGTCAAGGGTGGGCGGGCGGCCGCGTCACGAGGCCTTTGACAGGGAGTCCGCGTGCGCCTAGACTCGCGCGCATGCTCTTCACCTGCCCATCCAATTCGGCCCGAGGCGGGGGCGCGCCGTCCGGCGCCCGCGGCCGCCGCCCGTTCTGCGTCGACATCCATTGCCACGTGCACCATCCCGCCGCGGACGAGATGGTCAAGCACCTGCTGACGCCGGATCGGGAGCCCTCCGCGCGCTTCTCGAACGAGCTCTCCCGCGCCACCAACCGCAAGCAGATGGAGAACGTCTGGACGTGTCTCACGTCGGTGGAGCAGCGGCTGCGCGACATGGACAAGATGGGCGTGGACGTCCAGGCCATCTCGCCGTCGCCCTTCCATTTCCTGTACTGGCTCGAGCCCGACCTCGCCCGCCGGGTGAGCCGCTCGGTGAACGAGCACCTGGCGTCGATCGTGAAGGCGCATCCCGACCGGTTCGTCGCGCTCGGTCACGTGCCGCTGCAGGCGCCGGACCTCGCGGCCGAGGAGCTCGCCTACTGCGTCACGCAGCTCGGGTTCCGGGGTGCCGAGATCGGTACCAACGTGGTCGGCGCGGAAGTCTCGCGGGGCCGCGACCAGTTCTGGCGGAAGGCCCAGGAGCTCGACGTCGTCCTCTTCATGCATCCGAACGGCTTCACCCAGGGTGACCGCCTGGCCGATCACTATTTCACCAACGTCATCGGTAACCCGCTCGACACCACGGTGGCGCTGGGCCACCTCGTCTTCGACGGGGTCCTGGAGCGGTTCCCGAAGCTGAAGCTGGTCTCCGCGCACGGCGGCGGCTACGTGGCCCACTACCCGGCGCGGATGGATCACGTGTGGGGCGCGCGGGCCGACGCCCGGACGGTGCTGAAGAACTCCCCGCGCCGGTCGCTGGCCCGGGTGTACTTCGACACGATCGTCTTCGACCGGACCCAGCTCGAGCATCTGGTCAGGCTGTGGGGGGCCGACCACGTGCTGGCCGGCACCGACTATCCCTACGACATGGGGATGTACGATCCGCGGGGCTTCGTGGGCGGCTCCTCGTTCCTCAAGCCGGCCGACAAGGCGAAGATCCTGGGCGGCAACGCGGCGCGGCTGCTCAAGATCAAGGCCCCCGCCGCGGCGAAGGCGGGGCGGGTGGGCCGCCGCCGATAGGAGTATCCTTCCGGGCGTCCGAGCTGCGGACCGGATGAAGGCAGGGAGGGGACCAATGGCGCGCGTACTGGGGCTGGGCCACGTCGGGATCTACGTGCGCGACCTCGACCGGATGGTCGCGTTCTACCGGGACGTCATGGGCATGCGCGTGACCAAGCAGAACCGGCGCGCGGGGGTGGTCTTCCTGAGCGCCGACCCGGAGTCGGTGGACCACGAGATCGCGCTCATGGGCGGCCGTCCCGACCCGGCGGATCCGCACCTGATCAATCAGATCTCGATGCGGGTCGGGAGCCTCGACGACCTGCGCGCGATGCATCGGCGCCTGGTCGCGGAGGGCTACCGCATCGAGGGCGTCGTCAACCACGCCAGCGCGATCGGCTGCTACTTCTTCGACCCCGAGGGCAATCGCACCGAGGTGTTCTGGGTCACCGGCCGGCCGTGCTGGGTGCCGACCGCGACCCCCATCGACATCGAGCAGCCGGACGAGACCGTCCTCGCCGAGGTCGATCGCATCTGGAACCAGCTCCGTCACGTCCCGGTGGGCGGGCGGATGACCGAGGAGAGCGCGACCGTCGAGGTGACCCGCCAGCCCTAGCTCACGTTCCGACAGGAGACAGCAATGCCGCTGACACTCAGCCGCCGTTCCTTCCTGGCCGGTAGTACCGTCCTCGCCGCCGGCGCCGTCGCGCGGCCCACCCGGGCCCGCGCCCAGAGCAAGCCGGTGCGCATCGGTCTCCTCACCGTGAAGACCGGCCCCCTCGCGGCGGGCGGCATCCAGATGGAGCAGGGGACGACGCGCTTCTTCAAGGATCGCAACTACACGCTCGCGGGCCGGAAGGTCGAGCTGGTGGTGGCCGACACCGGCGGGAACCCGGCCGGCACCAAGACCAAGACGCAGGAGCTGGTGGAGCGCGAGCACGTGGACATGATCTTCGGGCCGCTGGCCGCCTTCGAGCTGCTCGCCATCACGGACTACACCGCCCAGGCGAAGGTGCCGGTGCTGAGCCTGGCCGCCGCCGAGGACATGACGCAGCGCCGGCCCAACCCCTACTTCATCCGCGCCTCCGCCACCTCCTCGCAGAACATGCATCCGCTCGCCGACTACGCGGCCAAGGAGCTGAAGTTCAAGACCGTCATCACCATCGCCGACGACTTCGCGTTCGGCCACGAGCAGATGGCCGGCTTCCAGCGCGTCTTCGAGGACGCGGGCGGCCGGGTGGTGAAGAAGCTCTGGCCGCCGCTGACCACCCCGGACTACACGCCGTACCTGGCCCAGATCAGCGGCGTGGA
>Ga0210384_10009136_pt1 | contig 10259 bp, 9 predicted proteins | sample IncBWH2MmetaG_FD_160574 | JGI IMG/M metagenome (GOLD analysis project Ga0210384, IMG submission 160574) | Forest soil microbial communities from Barre Woods Harvard Forest LTER site, Petersham, Massachusetts, United States - Inc-BW-H-2-M | ecosystem: Environmental > Terrestrial > Soil >...
GGGCGTGGGATACGACACCATCGGCGGATTGCTGCAAGGCAGCGTGACGACGCACGTGATACTTGGCGTCTTGCTGGTGAAATGGTTCATCTGGGCGGTATCGCTTGGCTCCGGGACGTCCGGCGGGGTTTTGGCGCCGTTGCTGATGATGGGTGGAGCACTTGGAGGCCTCGAAGCCATGTTCCTTCCTAACGAAGGCGCGGGATTCTGGCCATTGATCAGCATGGGTGCGGTGTTGGGTGGCACGATGCGTTCGCCGTTCACGAGCATCGTATTTGCCTTTGAATTGACGCACGACGGAAACGTTTTTTTGCCATTGCTGGTCGGCAGTGTGATCGCTCACGCATTCACGGTACTCACGCTGAAAAGATCGATCTTGACCGAAAAAGTAGCGCGCCGCGGTTATCACTTAAGCCGGGAATATGCGGTGGATCCGCTGGAGATTCTTTTTGTCCGCGAAGTGATGCGCACAAACGTTGTAGTGCTGTCAGCGGTGGCCACGCTCGGAGAATTGCAGCAGTCGCTTCGGACGAACCATCGGCGGAGCCAGCGGCTGCTGCCGGTGGTCAACGCGGCAGGCCAGTTCGTGGGTGTGCTAACGCGCGATGATGTCCGCAAACGAGTTGCGGATGAAGGGCAGGGGGCGATGCAGCGTCCGCTGAGTGAGATCGTCAGACGCGAAACGGTCGCAGCCTACCCCGACGAACCTTTGCGCGTCGTAGTGTACAGAATGGCCGAGAAAGGGTTCACCAGGATGCCGGTGGTCGAGCCTAGCACCGGCCAATTTTTGGGGTTGATAGCGCTGGAAGATTTGCTCAAAGCGCGTGGCCGCCACTTGGAGGAGGAGATCCGGCGGGAGCGGCCCTTGAAACTGAGGTTTCTTTCGCCGGCTACCAGCGGCTCTGACAATTCTGAAGATCTTTCGGTGGGTTGAAACGATCGAAGCTTGCCGGCTCACACTCAATCTGAGCAACCCGACCGCACTTCTGCGGGGACGCGCACGGAATTAGACGATCGGAATTGACGACTTACGCGTTGAACATTCTCGGTGCGTTCGTCCTTCAGCCCAGTCACGCACGGAAACGGCCGCTGGTCGTGGCGTGCCAGGCAAGATTTCTTAAAGGTGCCGACAGTTCAGCAGTAAATTCAGTTTGTCTGGAGGGGAGCGCGAGATGTATGCTGAAGCTCCCTTCCAACGAGCGCAAGTCTGAACCCACTCCTTCCTGCGTATTGGAGGGCTGCGTGGAGCAGCGATGAACAGGCCCCCAGCCACTTCTCGAGCAAATCTGCAGTTAGCTCTGGGAACAGTCTCCTTTGCCATGTGCTTCGCCGCCTGGGGACTGATCAGCGCCTTCGCTCCGCGTTTCCGGGAAGCCTTCCACCTCACTGCAACGCAAACGGCGTTTCTTGTGGCTGTACCGGTACTTCTCGGAGCTTTGCTGCGCATCGTGACGGGAATGCTCGCGGACCGCTTCGGCGGCAGAACAGTCTTTGCGTTGCTAATGATTCTCGTCGCGGTTCCCGCTTGCATGGTGCCGCTTGTCCCGAGCTACGAAAAGCTACTGTGTGTCGCGTTTTTGCTGGGCATTGCCGGGAGTTCGTTTGCGGTCGGGGTGGGATTCGTTTCCCGCTGGTTCCCGCCTGAAAAACAAGGCGGTGCATTGGGCATTTACGGGCTAGGCAACATCGGGCAATCCGCTGCCGTATTTCTCGGGCCGGTCCTGGCTGTGGTCGTCGGATGGCAGAATATTTTTCGGGGCATGGCGGCTTTGTTGGTCATTTGGGGAGTCGCATTCCTGCTCCTTGCTCGCAATTCGCCAACGACGGTGCGGCCCTCCGGCCTGGGCTCGATGCTCCAGCTCTTCTCTCGCGCGCGCCTGTCCTGGGTGCTCTCGTTATTTTATTTCCTAACCTTCGGAGGATTCGTCGCATTTTCGATATACCTGCCGGTCTTGCTCAAGGACCAGTTTGGGTTAAAACCGGCGGACGCGGGCCTCCGCACGGCAGGCTTTGTAGTATTAGCGACCCTCGCTCGTCCGCTAGGAGGCTGGTTATCGGATAAGATCGGAGGTGCTGGCGTTCTTCACGCTGTCTTCCTCGGAATTATTCCATTCGCCCTGTTGATGTCTTGGCCTGCGATGTTGCCGTTCACCGTAGGCGCGCTCGGTTGCGCGTTTTTGCTGGGCATAGGTAACGGCGCAGTCTTCAAGTTGGTGCCGCAATACTTTCCAAAAGAGGTTGGGACGGTCACCGGCCTGGTTGGCGCCATGGGTGGGCTGGGAGGATTCTTTCCGCCGTTGCTATTGGGTTTTTTCCGCGATCACCTGCACACCATTTGGCCTGGTTTCACGCTCCTGGCTTTGCTTTCCGCCGTTCTGTGGCGCACCAATGCTGCGGTCTTCCTGGCCAGACAGCAGACCGCCGAGCCGGCTCTGCCGACCTCGCTTACCCGGACGGCGGACCGCATTCGCGCGGGCGTCACGGCCACACTCTTCACCGGCTTGCTGGTAGCCGCCATCGTTGTCGGCTCGCGCAATCTCCAGAACTTTGATCCTGCCCTGGTCATCTACACGTTCGCTACGATATTTGCGACCTGGGGCGTCGTCTACCACTACCGCGTGTGGCTCGATAAACCTCCCACGCGAGTGTATTGGGAACGGGGATGGCAGCTTTTCCGCGAGGCGGGTATCTTTCGCGGGGCGGCGCGGCTTGTGCGCGTGGCGGCTACGCACCTTGCAGCCCAAACTTTCATTCGCCGCCGTTCGACGCTGCGATGGTGGATGCACCAACTGCTCTTCTGGGGATGTATCCTCGCCGTACTGATCACTTTTCCATTGGTTTTCGGCTGGATCTCGTTCCAGACTCTGCCCACGGATCAAGAAACGTACGTTGTAATGGTCTATGGCTTCCCTATGCAGTCATTTCGCCTGCATACGCTGCTTGCCGAACTCTTGTTTCATGGTCTGGATATCTCGGCAATTCTGGTTCTCGGCGGAATTGCTCTTTCATTGTGGAGACGCTTTCGCGATAGAGGCGCTCAAGCAGTGCAATCCTTCGCGCTGGATTTTCTTCCGATCATTATGCTGTTTGCCATTTCCGTGACCGGACTTGCGCTCACGGTTGCGCAAAACTGGCTGCGTGGGGAGTTCTACAGTTTTTTGGCAATTCTGCATGCCATCACGGTGATTGCTGCGCTGTTGTATCTCCCATTCGGAAAGTTTTTCCATATTTTCCAGCGTCCCGCTCAGCTCGGTGTGAAGTTCTACCAGGCGGCAGGAGAAACGGGCGAGCCCGCGCTTTGCAACCGCTGCGGGGAGCGGTTTGCTTCCAAAATGCACATCGAAGATTTGAAGCGCGTCCTTCCGCAGGTTGGATTCGATTACCGCATGGAAGGCGCTGGCGGAAGCTGGCAGGAACTGTGTCCGGCGTGCAAACGAAAATCGCTCTCGCTCGCGCAACTCCAACTTAAGGAGAATTCGCGTGGCTAAAGCACCAGGATCGCTAGAATCGCTCCTCGATCGCTTTGGCCCGCATCCAGCGTACACGCCTCCGGGCGGGTGGCAAGATGAATCCCGTAGCCCAGCAGAACGCTTGGTGAAAACACATTGCTGTTTCTGCGGCCAACAGTGCGGCGTTCAGCTCAAGGTTCGCGGCAACCAAGTGATCGGTTTCGAGCCGTGGGAGGAATTTCCGTTCAACCACGGAATGCTTTGCCCGAAAGGTGTGAAGCGCTACATGCAGGGCGGGCATCCGGACCGGTTACTTGATCCCTTGTTGCGCACGCCAAAGGGATTCCGCACGGCGACGTGGGATGAGTCGCTGGATTTCACAGCGGCCCGTCTGAAAGAAGTGCAGCTGAAGTATGGCAAGGATTCCGTGGCCATCTATGGCGGCGCCTCGCTGATTTCCGAGAAATCCTACCTGCTTGGGAAATTCGCGCGTGTGGCACTGGGCACGCGTCACATCGACTACAACGGACGGCTGTGCATGGTCTCTGCAGGCACCGCGTACAAACTGGCTTTTGGCGTGGACCGCAGCCCTTTGCCGTGGGCCGATATTCTCAAAGCGCAAGTCGTGCTGGTGGCCGGCGCGAATGTCGCCGAGTGCGCTCCGATCACGACCGACTATTTATGGCGATGCCGCGACGCAGGCGGAAAACTCATCATCGTTGATCCGCGGATGACGCCGATCTGCCGGAATGCGGACATGTATCTTCCGGTGAGGCCGGGCACGGACATGGCGCTGTACATGGGTTTGCTGAACGTCATTCTACGCGACGGCCTTGAAGGCCGCGATTTTATCGCCGCGCACACCACCGGGTTCGAGCAAGTGGCGGAGTCAGTGCGCGCCTGGGACCCGCGCACCGCCGCGGAGAAGACAGGTGTGCCGCCCAAGTCCATCGAACGCGCGGCGCATCTCTTCGCGAAAGCTGAGCGCGCCATTGTGCTTCACGCTCGAGGGGTGGAGCACCAATCGAAAGGCGTCGAAAACTGCCTGGCGCTGATCAACCTGTGCCTTGCGACCGGCAACATCGGACGCGAAGGCGCGGGCTGCGCCATGATTACCGGGCAGGGCAACGGCCAGGGCGGGCGTGAACACGGTCAGAAATGCGATCAACTTCCCGGGCAGCGATCGATTAACGATCCCGAAGCCCGCGCTCACACGGCGAAGGTCTGGGGAATCTCGCCGGAAGAGATTCCGCAAGCCGGCTACTCCGCCGTCGAAATCATGGAAGCAACTCATCGCGGAGAAATCAAGGCGCTGTTGTCTTGCTGTTTCAATCCACTGGTTTCGCTTCCCGATGCGAAGTTCACGCAGGAAGCCCTCGAGAAACTTGAGTTCTTCGGTGTTGTGGACTTCTTTATGTCCGAGACCGCGCACCACGCCGACGTGGTTCTCGCCGGCAGTTTGCAGGAAGAAGAGGAAGGCATCGGTTGCACGAATGAAGGCCGCGTCATTCATATCCAGAAAGCCGTGGACCCGCCGGGGAATGCCAAAGGCGATAGCTGGATCTATTGCGAACTCGCGAAACGTCTCGGAAAGGGGAAGTATTTTCCGTACGCTACCACCAAAGATATTTACGAAGAGCTTCGCGAAGCCTCGCGCGGTGGCCACGCGGACTATTTTGGCATCACTTATGAAAAGATCGACAAGAACATGGGCATTTTCTGGCCATGTCCTTCGCTCGATCATCCTGGAACTCCGCGACTTTTCGAGGATGGACGTTCTTTCCATCCCGATGGCAAACACCATTTCCTCGTTACGGAGTGGCGCGAGAGTGGCGATCCCGTCTCTGTAGAGTTTCCGGTCTATTTAACGACCGGTCGTGTGGTCAGCCAGTATCTCTCCGGAACGCAAACGCGGCGGATTGGCGCTCTCGTCGATCAATACCCAAATCCGCGCCTGGAAATTCATCCACGCCTCGCAGAGCAATACCAGATAAAGGATGGGGACTGGGTCACGGTAACCTCGCGCCGGAACGACATGACCCTGCAAGCGATGGTCGTCAAGACCATTCGCACGGATACGGTGTTCATTCCTTACCACTGGGCTGGCAAGCGAAGCGCGAATCGACTGACGCACCGCACGCTCGACCCGCGCAGCAAGATTCCCGAGTTCAAGGTATCCGCGTGTCAGCTTCGAAAGGCGGACGGACCGCCTGAATGGGCCCTCGCTTCCAATAGAAACGGAAACACATCCGAACCGAGAAAGGGCAAAGCCTGATGCACGGTTACGAATTCTACGTCGATCCTTCGCGTTGCATTGGCTGCCAATCCTGCGTCGTGGCCTGTGCGGAATGTGAAACCCACCGCGGCAAGTCGATGATCAATTTCGACTTCATCGATCGGCAGGGAACGACGGCGGCCGCAGCCTACGTCTGCTGGCACTGCGAAGAGCCGACCTGTGCCATGGTGTGTCCCGCGGACGCGATCAAGAAGGGCGATGACGGCATCGTCCAATCCTCACTGAAGCCACGGTGTATCGGTTGCTCGAACTGTGTTCTTGCGTGTCCCTTCGGCATTCCCAAGATCTTTCCGGAATATGAGCAGATGATGAAATGCGACATGTGCTACGACCGCACTTCGGTCGGCAAAAAGCCCATGTGTGCCACGGTCTGCCCCAGTCAGGCGCTTTCTTACCTTCGGCCAGAGGAGATTGCCAAGCGGCGGGAAAAGCCAACCAACCTATTTCGCTTCGGAAACCAGAAGATCGTCACCCGTGTGCACATGATGGTTCCCGCCGAAACAGATACGGTTTCACTCGAAGTTCTGGATTACATGTGGGAGGAGTCCTATGCCGCTTCTTCGCAACCCCAGTAAGGAGCCGCTCTGGAAAGACGAGTTTTCGGTGTTCACGAGCGACGAGCGCTACGTCACCCGTCGCCAATTCACGAAGTTTCTCACGCTCGCGAGCCTAGGGATGTTCGTAGGCAACCTCTGGATTCTGGCGAAATCGCGTCTTACCAAGACTCCCGCGTTTCCAACGGCTGAAGTCGCCGAGATCAACGAAATCCCGGTTCGCGGCGTGAAACTCTTCACCTACCCGACACCGCAGGACCATTGCATCATGATTCGGACCGGCGAGGAAGAATACGCAGCCTACAGTCAAAAGTGCACGCACTTGTCCTGCGCCGTATATTACTCTGCGAAAAATGACCGGCTCGAATGCCCGTGCCATCAAGGCTTCTTCTCGGTGAAAGATGGCGCCGTTTTGCAAGGTCCTCCGCCGCGTCCTCTCCCACAAATCACTCTCGAACGCGAAGGAACAAAGTTACTTGCGATTGCTGTGCAGGGAGGCTGACATGGCCAACTTGGAACCCTCCAAGCAGCGGCGCGGACTAGTCACCATCGATGGTGCGATGGCCCTCATCGTTATCCTGCTCGTGGTCCAAATCTGGCTGCTAAGCGCCACTCTAGAAACCTTCCTTGCAGGTCACTCGGGAACAGTTGTCCCCGCTGCGATCTTTTCCGGACTGATCTTCTTGGGATGCCTGGCCCTGGACTTCTTTGTAACTCGAGTGGATCAAGAGTCGCGCAAATCGTAGCAAGTCCGGAACAGTGGATAGCGCAGCAATGTGCCCCGCTGTTTCTCGCATTCCCAACGATTCACTGTTTCGGCCAGTGCCGTCGCACCGATTAAGCGGTCACACGAGTCGCTCGAGGAGTCCGCGGGAAGCTGATTGGCCAAGGCAGCAACCTTTATAGTGATCGGAGGAATGGCAACGAGCGAAGAGACCTCCTCGAGGAAGCTTTCTGCAGTTTCGCTCTGGAGGAATGACATGAAGCTGAACAGCGATGCTTCGAGAGTATGGGAGTGCGAATGGAAGCCACAACACCTGCGTCATGTGGTTGCGGTGCACAACGAAAGCTTAATGCGCCTTCTTCGAGACACGAGCCACCAACTCGTCCAATCTCGAAAGCAAAAGCTTTAGGATGGGAGAAGGGTTCGACTTTCGGTAGCCGAGGACCAGATCTACAGTTGGCGTATTTCCTTTCAGAGGGCGACTGGTTACAGACGCAGGGAGAAAGTTCTGTGTATAAGCAGGTAACAGCCCTACGCCGCGCGTCGACACGATTAAGGAAATTCCCATGGTGACGTGATCGGCCTCGTGAGCTGGCGTGATATTGAGTCCGGACCGCTTCAGGTAATCGTCGATGGCCGCACGCAGTACAGGAGCCGTGGCCGACACTATCACGAATGTCTCCCCCGCGAGATCCCTCGGACTGATGGCTTTGAGCCCAGCCAGACGGTGGTCACTCGGCAAGATCACCATTAGGGGCTCCTTCACGAGCAGACGGAACGCCAGCCCCGGCACCCCTTTTTCCCGCCGAAGAAAAGCTGCATCGATTTTTCCTTGCGAAAGGCCGTGCGCGAGCCGCGGCGAGTATTGACTCGATATCATCACGTCGATGTTAGGCAGTTCGTCGCGCAAGATCTGCAAGGCTTCCGGCATCCACGTCAATTCGTGTCCGGTCAGAAAGCCCATGGTGAAGCATGGCTTGGCGGGATGAGCGAGCCGGCGCGCAGCTTCGGCTGCCGCGTCAACCTGCGACAGCACCGAGCGGGCGTGATCGAGAAAGGCTCGACCTGCCGGTGTCAGTTCGATCCCGCGAGCGCGACGCGTTAGGAGTTGGGCGCCTAGCTCGCTCTCAAGATCTCGAATCTGTCGACTCAACGAAGGTTGTGACGTGTGCAGCCTTTGCTCTGCTGCCACCGTGAGGCTTCCTGCCTCCGCGACCGCAACGAAATAGCGAAGGTGTCGTAATTCCATTTTCCACTCGCATGCTTATGAGGCATCGACGTCAGCTTAACAAAGTATGCTCGAACAGCGCCACTCATGCCTGACTTCGCCATCCAATGGAGTAATCTGAGCTGTCCCGAAAGCAGCTTCTGGCATACGTTCAGTCATGCCTTAGCTGCACGGGCTGCCGGCGAACTGACCGGCATTGGTGTGAAGCCCCGTCATCGACAGTTATCAGCGAAGGGCTTTCAATTATTCGAGGCCTGCGAACATCGCACGGTGCAAAGTAGCGCACTTATCCGGAGCACGCCAAGTCGTTGCGCGAAATGTGTGGGGGATTGGCTGCCAGCGAAGGGAAACTTCGTCATCTGGGGTTGCCCACGGCTCCTTCTCGCTCCACCCTGGCCTATGCCAATGAGCATCGGCCTTGGCAGCTGCAGCGCACCGTGTTTGAGCAGCTGCTGGCGAAGTGCCAGATCTTGGTGGCCAGCCAACCAGAGACCAGAAAGAAGAGGAGGTTCCGTTTCAAGAATCCTCTGCTGAGCTTGGATGCCACGGTGATCGATCTCTGCGCCACAATGTTTGATTGGGCCAAGTTCCGCGTGACGAAGGGAGCGGTGAAACTTCATTTGCTGCTGGACCACGATGGCTATCTGCCGTCCTTCGCGGTGATCACTGAGGGCAAAAAGCATGAGGTGCGGGTGGCGCGACAGATGCAATTTGCGCCGGCGGCGATTTTGGTATTTGACCGCGGCTACACGGACTACGAATGGTTTATGAGCTTGACCGAGCAGGGAGTTTATTTCGTAACGCGCTTGAAGGAAAACGCCGACTATGGCGTGGTGGAGAAGCGTGAAGTTCCGCAGCGGCGCGGCGTACTGCGGGATGAAGTGGTCTTTTTCTATAAGCTTGCGCAGGCGAGCAAGGAAGCCTTCTTCCGGCGGATCGAGTTTTACGACGAGGAGCACGATCGCGTGCTGGTATTTCTGACCAATCACTTGGAGTTGGCTGCGGCTACCGTCGCGGCGATCTACAAGGAGCGCTGGCAGATCGAGTTGTTTTTTCGGGCCTTGAAACAGTCGCTGCGTGTGAAAACGTTTGTGGGGACTTCCGCCAATGCCTTGAAAACGCAGCTCTGGACGGCGCTGATCGCCATGCCGGTGGTGAAATACCTGCAACTGCGATCGACGTTCGGTTGGTCCCTTTCCAATCTGGTGGCCCTCCTGCGGCAGCAATTGTTTGTTTACCGTGACCTGTGGGCATGGATCGACGATCCTTTCCAACCACCACCGATACCAGAAAGATCGTCAGAGCAGTTGACGCTGCAACTGATCTGAGTGGGTGGTAGTGGGTCAGTTTAAAATCCAGCGACCACCCAGTGACTTGTAAACCAGCATCGTCCGTGCTACGGATAAGCCAATGCAGATCGCACTTCGTCCCGCGAGCACTCAAGATTTCGAATATTGCAAACGTCTGTACTTCGCCGGAATGAAGAAAATCATTGAGGAATTGCACCTGAATAGGGCTGCTCAAGCGGTTAGTTTTCGCGAGCAATGGGCGTTGACGCAGGTCCGCATCATCACTGTCGAGAGTTCCGACGTTGGCTGGTTGCAGAGCACAATGCAAGATGATGGTCTTTTTGTTGCTCAGCTCTTTGTAGATGGTCCTTTTCAGCGGAAAGGCATCGGCACTGAGGTGATGCATCGCCTAATCGGCGAGGCCGCACGTCTCAATCAAGCTGTGCGCCTGGCCGTCGTGAAAATCAACCCTGCTTTGCGGCTCTACGAACGACTCGGCTTTCAAACCACACATGAGGATGATCGCAAGTTCTACATGAAGCGCGATCCCGATAGCGCTGTGTCCACTTGAAACTGACCCACTACCGAGTGGGTCGATGGATTGGACAGCAGCGATAAGCCACATGCCAACAATTCGACGTAACTTTGAGACTTCAAGGAGGGAGAATTTAGACAGCATCAGATCAAGAGAAACGCTTCGCCGCCACCAACCTGCCCTG
>Ga0210384_10009137_pt1 | contig 10259 bp, 7 predicted proteins | sample IncBWH2MmetaG_FD_160574 | JGI IMG/M metagenome (GOLD analysis project Ga0210384, IMG submission 160574) | Forest soil microbial communities from Barre Woods Harvard Forest LTER site, Petersham, Massachusetts, United States - Inc-BW-H-2-M | ecosystem: Environmental > Terrestrial > Soil >...
CGCGAGTTGGGTCTTCGTCTTCGGCGCGCTCAGCTACCTGCTCACCGTGCAATTCGCCCAGGAACATCCCCGATGGACCAGCACACAAGGCTGGGCGGTCGGCATCACCACCAGCTTGCTGTTTTTCGCTTCAGTTCTTTTCCACGAACTCTCCCACAGTGTGGTGGCCCAGCATTACAAGATTCGTGTGGTGTCCATCACCTTGTTTATTTTTGGAGGCGTAGCCCGTATCGGCCGCGAGGCCTCCAGCGCGTTGCAGGAGTTCAACATCGCCATTGCCGGCCCTTTAGCAAGCTTCTTCCTATTTGGGCTTTTTTACGGAATTACCGTGGTCTTTCCTTCCAGTGAAATCATCGTGGCGCCCGCCAGCTATTTGGCGTGGGCCAACCTCGTGCTTGGCGCGTTCAACCTGGCACCCGGATTTCCTTTGGACGGGGGCCGCATCTTCCGCGCCATCGTTTGGGGCGTGACCAAGGATTTTTCCCGTGCCACCCGTGTTGCGGGCGCCAGCGGCAAGATTCTGGCCTACGGCCTGATGCTTTTCGGCGCCTGGCGCGCGACACATGGAGAATGGGCATCCGGTGCCTGGATTGCTTTCATCGGCTACTACTTGCTCAGCGCCGCGCAGGAGAGCGTAGCGCAAATCGCCATCCGCGAAACTCTGTCCGGCCTGAGCGCCGCAGACGTGATGAGCCATGAAGTCCCCACTGTCGCCCGCGAAATCTCGCTGGAAGAATATGGCCAGGAAGTGATTCGCACCGGCAGGCGCTGCCACCTGGTGGTCACCGACGATCGCCTCGTCGGCATGATGAACGTCCACACGCTGAATTCGGTTCCGCGCCAGGAATGGGCGCACCTGTCGGTGCAGGCCGTCATGATTCCGCGTGAAAAAATCCTGTGGGCCGCGCCGGAAGAGCCGCTGCTCGGCTTGCTGGAACGCCTACTGGCCGCCGACGTAAATCAGATGCCGGTCGTAAGCGCAGCCGAAAACGACGGCACGCACGTCATCGGCATGATCACGCGCAATTCCATTCTCCGCGTCATCCAAACGCGCAGCGAACTGGGCCCAATGGCAGCCGAGAAGTAAAATCGCTTTCTTGGTGGCGAGCCCGTCCGCGGGCGCCACGAAGATTCGGCACCTGCCGCGCGCGCCAGGCGATCGTTCCGCGTTCCTCGCGATAGGACCTTTACGCGTCACGCGCCCGCATGGCGCGAAGCCGGAAACCTCCCCGCTGAAAATCCACGGTAACGCGGGAAAAGCCCGCGGCGGTCAGGCGCGCCGGAACAGAAGCCGGCGCGATCGGCACAAATGTGCTGTTCCGATGAATCGCATGCTGCAGCCATCCATCGTGTATCTCAAAAGCGAAGAAAACCCCTCCCGGGCGCAGCACTCGGTAAATTTCCGCAAACGCGCGGTCCTGCAGTTCGCTCGTACACAAATGATGCAAAACGAGAACCGCGATGGCCGACGAAAAACTGCCATTCGCAAATGGCAATGCCGCCGTGTCGCCCTGCAAAACGCCGCCATTGCTGTTGCGCCGTCGAGCCAGGAGTCCGACGGCGAAAGCATGGCTGTACTCGATGCTGGTGACCCGCCCCGCGCGCCGCCGCAGTTCCTCGGTCGCCGCCCCGGGGCCCGCGCCAACCTCCAGCAAGTGCTCCCCTAACTCCGCTCCCGACAACATCCACGGCAGCAACTTCCTCTGCGTAATCTGCCGCCAAAACGACGTGGAGCAAAACCAATTCTCAAGGCGGTTCATTCGTTAGCCTGGACCACGGGTGAGGATTTCTTACCTTACCGCGAAAGGGATGGAATCATTTCGTCGAGCAGACACAGGCGACCCGCGAGCAAGCCAAAAAGGTAAATCAATACTACTGCAAGAGCACGCGAATACGCCGGAGGGCTGACGCAAACTGATCCGCGTTGTAGGACGAAGGATTTTCCACCTGCTGAAACAGGCCGTTGATCGCCCCGCGAACTTCCGCGGCATTGCCAGGCTTGGCGTCCCGGCTATACGCAATGTACAGCGAATCCAGCGCCATGGTGGCCTGCTCCGCCCCGCGTTCATCGGCCAGCGAAATGTCCTCGGCATCATCCGCGATCCGCTGCAGCATGCGCAGCGCGACAGCCTGATCGTACGCCATTCCCGCCAAGCGCTCCGCGATCCGCTGCGCGAGAGGCGCCGCCGCGGTCGCCGCCGACACCACCGCGCTGCGATCGGGATTGAGCTTGCTCATTTCATCGGAAACCGCCAAGAGCTGGCGGTCCAATTCCTGCGCTGATGCCGAATCCACCTGCTTCGCCAGCAAACGAAACACCACGTACCGCGACGCATTCCATGCGGGATCGCCGGGCCGCCGCCCCACGTATCCATGTTCCTGCCGCCAGCTGTCTTTCGCCGGCCCCAGCGCGTGATGGCAGGCAAAGCAGGAAAGCTCCGAATACTCCGGCCAAACGTCTTTCTTGTCGTAACGCTCGCCTTTGGCCCGCCACGTCAGCCGCTCCATCGCCGCTCGCAATTGCACCGCCTGCCCGGTGCTCCAATCGCGCACGCCGGTCCAGGCAACATCTTCCACCGGCTTCCCGGGCGCGGACTCCCGCGGCATCTTCCAATGCCGCGGCATCACCGCCGAAAACGAATCCAGCTCAAAATAAAGATCCGGATGCCCGGCCGCAATCATCTCGTGATCGACAAACTTCTCCCGGGTCCCCAGGTGGCACTCCAGGCATTTTCCCGTGCGCACGATTACGTCACGCGTATCCACCATGCGCAACCGCGTCACCGATTCCAAGTGTTTCTCAGGCGATTCGCGCGCCGTATGTTGCCCCAGCCACCCTTGCGCCGGTCCGTGGCAGTTCTCGCAGGAAACTCCCTCGGTAATTTCGAATGGCCGCCCCCGCTGTTCCGGCGTGGTGTACAGCGCATGACACGCCAAGCACTTCGGTGCCTCCTCGGCCTTGGCCCCCAGCTTCAAAATCCGCGCCATGCGCTCCCCAATATCCCCGGTGAGCGCTTGATACGCCCGGCTATGCTTATCCTTAATAATCCAGGTGGAATATTCGTCCTGCAGAATGCGGCTGCCTGCGATCGGCTTCACGCTTCCATGACAACTGGTGGCAGCGCACGATCCCGGCCCAATATATTTTCCGGCCTCGCCAGCGTCCGCGCGCCCGGCAGCCGAAGCCACCACCACGGTCTTCGCGTCGCCCGCCCCGCCCGGTTTTGCCTCCAGCAGCGCGGCAGGCCACGCCAGCGCCCCACACACTGTGGCGCTCAAGCACAAAGAAATGGCGGCGTTTCGCATTCGGGATGCCCAGAGGAGCTTATCGCTTATATCCGTGCCGTCCGGGGAAGTCAACGGTCGCCCTTACTTTTTCTCTCCCCCGCTTGTGGACCCCCCACCCCCTTTACACTGGGTGGCCACCCCAGTAGTATGCAGGGGATTTAGCACCTCACTTTCGCGCTGCGCGGCGCCCTTCAAAAACCGTTCAGCGCCTTTCACACGAGACGGGACGCCGTGATCTTCGACGACCTGCGGGCCATACAATTGCGCTATGGCTTCTTGCCGAAGCCTGAGCTTGAAGCTCTGTCGCAGCGCACCCGCACGCCCCTGTATCAAATTCACAGCGTCGCCAGCTTCTATCCCCATTTTCATTTGACCCCGCCCCCGAAAGCGGACGTCCGCGTCTGCGCCGACATGAGCTGCCACCTCAACGGCGCCGGCGACCTGCGCGCCGATCTCGAGCATCGCTTCGCCGGCTCCGGCGCCAAGGACGTCTTGATTCGCGACGTCTCCTGCCTGGGCCGCTGCGATCACGCCCCAGCTGCCTCCATCAACGATCAAATTTTCACTGACGTAACTCCCACCCGGGCCGAACAAATCGTAAGCAGCGTCCTCCGCGGTGAATCCGTAGAAGCCCCTCACCTCGACCACGCCCGCGTGCAGTGCGCCTCCGATCCCTACCGCGACGACCAAAAGTACGGCGTCGCCCGCAAACTCGCCGCCACCAAAGACTGGGACGGCGCACTCGCCGAGCTCAAAGCCTCCGAACTCCGTGGCATGGGCGGCGCAGGCTTTCCCACCAGCATGAAGTGGGATTTAGTTCGCAAGCAGCCCGGCACCGAAAAATACGTCGTCTGCAACGCCGACGAAAGCGAGCCCGGCACCATCAAGGACCGCTTCATCCTCACCCATCTTCCGCACTTGGTCATCGAAGGCATGATCCTGGCCGGATTCATCAGCGGCGCGAAAAAAGGCATCCTCTATATCCGCCACGAATACCACCTCCAGGAAGAAATCCTAGGCGAAGAAGTGCGCCGCTGCTATCGCGCCGGCCTCCTCGGCAAGAAAATCCTCGGCACCGACCTGGACTTCGACCTCGAGGTTTTCGTCAGCCCCGGCGGCTACATCTGCGGCGAAGAAAGTGCTCTCATCGAAGCCATCGAAGGCAAGCGCGCCGAGCCCCGCAACAAGCCGCCATTCCCGGTCCAGGCTGGCGTCTGGCAAAAACCCACGGTGCTCAACAACGTCGAAACCTTCGCCAACGCTCCGCAAATCCTTACCCGCGGCGTCGAGTGGTTCAAAGCCCAAGGCCAAGGCGGTTCCCGCGGCCTGAAATTCGTGGGCGTCAGCGGCCACGTCGCCAATCCCGGCATTTTCGAAGTCCCCATGGGCCTCCCCATGCGCGAAGTCATCTTCAAATACGCCGGCGGCATCCGCGGCGGCCGCCAACTGAAAGCCTTCGCACCGTCGGGCCCTTCGTCCGGCTATCTTCCCGCGTCCATGGTCGACGTCCGCGTCGATTTCAAAGCCCTAGCCGACGCCGGCTCCATGCTAGGCTCCGGCGCCATCGTAGTCTGCGACGACACCACTTGCATGCTGGACATGGCTCTCAACGCGGTCCGCTTCTATCGCAACGAATCCTGCGGAAAGTGCGTCCCCTGCCGCGTAGGCTCGCAAAAAATGGTCGATCTCCTCGCGCGCTGGACCCAAGGCGGCATGCCGGAACCGCACTATCGCGCCGATCTAGCGTTACTCGACGAACTCTCGCAAGCGATGAGTCTCGCGTCGATCTGTGGCCTGGGACAAATCGTTCCAGCCCCCATCCAATCCGTGTTAAAACATTTTCGCCCAGAAGTAGACGCGCACGCCCTGCATGGCCAATGTCCCAGCGGAATCTGTTTCACCCCCGCTGCCAAAGCCAGCGAAGCGCAGCGCGTAGGCATTCGCCCGTAATTTTGGTACGCCACGATGTCTGCGCAACATCGTGGCGGTGAACACGTGCAATTGTAGCGGCCGCCGACCGTGGCGGGCGCTTCTACGTTCAACCCGAAAAGGACGGCCGAGAATTTAGGCAACAAACGAACTCAAACGCAATGGCCACAACCACCACACCTCCCGGCCTAATCGATCTCACCATCGACGGCCAACCCGTTCGCGTCCCCGCAGGCACCAGCGTCTTCGACGCCGCCCGCATGAACGGCGTCGTGATTCCCACTCTCTGCCACCTGCAAAACGAAACCCCGGTAGGAGTCTGCCGTCTCTGCCTGGTAGAAGCCGGCGGCCGAGTCCTGACCGCCTCCTGCGTCCGCCCAGTCGACCCCGGCATGAAGGTGGTCACCAATTCCGAAAAAGTCCTGAACGCCAGAAAAACCGTTCTAGAACTCCTGATGTCGGATCATCCAACGCCGTGCGCCCGCCAGGAACACTCCGGCGATTGCGAACTGGAAACGCACGCCAGAAACGCAGGCATCACCCACCCGCGTTTCGCCAAACGCACCGTCTCCCGCGGCAAAGACGAATCCTCCCTGGCCATCGCCGTCGATCACGACGCCTGCATCCTCTGCGACCGCTGCATCCGCGGCTGCGACGAAATCAAAACCAATTTCGTCCTCGGACGCATGGGCAAAGGCTACGCCACCGACATCGCCTTCGATCTGAACTCCCCAATGGGCGATTCCACCTGCATCTCCTGCGGCGAATGCATGGTCTCCTGCCCCACGGGTGCGCTCACCAACAAGAGCGTCGTTGGCACCGCCATTGCCACGGGCGCAGGCGCGCAAGGCCTGGAACCCGAAGAACTCCTCAAGCTCCCGGTCTTCAAAGGCGTCTCCGGAACGTTCTTGGAGCTCAATCGCGGCGCCATCGTCAAGCGCGACTTCCGCAGGGGCGACGTAATCTGCCGCGAAGGCGAGTTCGGCTCCACGGCCTTCTACATCGTTCAAGGCACAGCTCAGGTCTCCATCTCGTCGCCCATCGCTCACGTCAAAACGCAAGGCGGCGCCAAGGGTTTCTTCAAGCGCCTTACCAGCACGCTCACCCCGCGCCAGGAAGACAAGCGCGAAGGCGAAACCCGCGATCGCACCATTCCCATCGACGCCTCCGTCGACCTTTCGTATGAAAATCCGGTCGCCGAACTCGGTCCCGGCGACCTCTTCGGCGAAATGACCTGTATGAATTTCTATCCGCGCTCTGCTACGGTCCGCGCGGTCTCCGATGTCGTGGCCTACGAGATGCTTCGCAACGTCCTCGACATCATGATGAAAAACAAAACCTTCCGCAGCGCGCTAGATCAAAACTACCGCCGCCGCGCTCTGGAAAATCATCTTCGCGGCGTCCCCATGTTCGCGGACCTCGCCCCCGATTTCATCGAGCACCTCAAAGAAAGCGTCGAGCTGCAACGCTTCGCCCCCGGCCAGGTGATCTGTCGCCAGGGCGATCCCGCCGACAGTTTCTATCTAGTGCGCATAGGCTTCGTAAAGGTTTCGGAAAATTACCCCGGCGGCGAACTCATCCTCGCTTATCTCTCCCGCGGCGATTATTTCGGTGAGATTGGTCTGCTAGGCGGTGGCATCCGCACTGCAACATGTACCGCTCTCGACCACGTCGAACTGGTCCGAGTCTCCGGCGACGATTTCCGCCAAATGGTCGAGCGCTTCCCCAGCGTCCGCCAGGGCCTGCAAAAAATCGCCGACGAACGCCGCTCCGCCAACCAGCAGCGCATGCAAATGGTTCACAACGTCCCGATCGACCAATTCCTCTCGCAAGGCCTGATGGAAGCGCAAAGCCTGCTGATCCTCGATCTGCAAAACTGTACCCGCTGCGACGCCTGCGTCAACGCGTGCGCCGACGCCCATGACGGAGTCACCCGCCTGGTCCGCGAAGGCCTGCGCTTCGATCAATATCTAGTCGCTACCAGTTGCCGCCAGTGCCGCGACCCGTTGTGCATGGTCGGCTGCCCGGTAGGCTCCATCCGCCGACGCAATTCGCTCGAAGTCATCATCGAAGACTGGTGCATCGGCTGCGGCCTATGCGCCCGCAATTGCCCCTACGGCAACATCAACCTGCATCCTTTCGAAGTAATGGCTGAAGATCCCGAGCGCCCCGGCCGCCAGAAAGCGGTAGTAAAACAAAAAGCCACCTCCTGCGATCTCTGCACCAACCTGGAAGAGCCCAGTTGCGTCTACGCCTGCCCCCACGACGCCGCCCATCGCGTAGACCCGCGCGAGTTTTTCTCCAATATGCTCGGCCAAGGCTCAAGGACGCCCTAACGTGCGAATGGACCAAACCCAACGCGGATGGGCCATGGCATCGCTGGTAATTCTCGCGGCGTCTGCGGCGGTTTACGTTTTCTACATCCTGAACTCGCCGCAAGGTCCGAGCGGCGGCAGCACGATCGGCCTCGCCTTCGGCATACTCGGTTTCGCCTTCATGATCTTCGCCGGCCTCCTCGGAGCTCGAAAGCGCGTCCCCGTTTGGCGCCTCGGCCGCGCCCAAGCCTGGATGCGCGGCCATCTCTGGCTGGGCCTCCTAAGCCTCCCGCTAATTCTCTTCCACGGCGGCTTCCATTTCGGCGGCACGCTGACCAGAATCCTGATGTGGCTTCTGATCATCACCGTCCTAAGCGGCGTCTTCGGCGCGGTCCTGCAAAACTACGTGCCGCGCATGATGACCAGCGACGTCCCGCTGGAAACCATCTACGGAGAAATCGCCAACGTGCGCAAACTCCTCCGTGAAGAAGCCGACAAGGATGTAGAAACCGTTTGCGGCCCGCTGAACCTCTCCAAGAGCGCTCAAGAGGCAGGCCAGCGCGCCGGCGGCTTCACCGCCATGCGCCCGATGAGCACCATCACCACCACCGGCGGAGGCACCGCAGTCGCTGCCGCAACAGAAATTCTCCTGCTCTCGGAAGAAGAAAGCGCCCCGTTACGCCGTTTCTACCTGAACGAGATGCGCCCGTTCCTGGAGCAACCCAAACAGCACGGATCCCGCCTGGCCAGCCCCGACAAAGCCCGCAGCGCCTTCGTAGGCCTGCGCACCCTGCTGCCGCCGGCAGCCCACTCCACGCTGGAAGACTTACAAGACATTTGCGACGAAGCGCGCCAACTCTCACGCCAGGAGTTGCTACATCACTGGCTCCACGGCTGGCTCCTGCTACACATCCCGCTCTCGCTCGCGCTAATTTTGCTAGGCGCCATCCACGCAGTAATGGCGCTGAGATATTCGTCATGATCACACGGCGCGCCAGGACACAGCACAGTGTTGTAGGGGCACGGCACTGCCGTGCCCGCCGGTGTAGAAATTGTCGCGGCACCTGACAGTGCGCGCATTTCGTTGTAGGGGCGCAGCCCTGCTGCGCCCCATTTGAGCAAGCTGTACAGGATCATCGGCGAAACTCGGGGTTGAATAACAAACGACCGTGGCACGAACACGCACAACAAAAAAACTCGCCCAACGCATCGACCTCAACTATTTCAAGAGGCCGTCTCCGTACAAGCGCGCCAAATTCTGGCTGACCCTGCTGCTTCCCGTCCTCGCCTTAACCTGGATCGCCTGGCGAACTGTCGCCAAAGACTCCCGCGTCTACTCCAGCGGCCGCATGAGCGCCGCCCACGCGGTCCTGGAAAAGGAATGCGCCACCTGCCACCTCCAACAAGCCGGCGTCTTCTCCGCGAAAGCCACGGACAACGCCTGCCTCTCGTGCCACGACGGCCCGGTTCACCACGCCAGCCAGGTAAAGACGCTCGAGTGTGCGGCCTGCCACACCGAGCATCGCGGCCGCAGAAACATCACCGCCGCCAGCGAACAAACCTGCGCGGAATGCCACGGCGATCTCAAAACCAATGCCGGCACCCCGCACTACGCGGCCCACATCGACAGCCTCCAGGACGGCCACCCGCAATTCGCCGCCCTCCGCGAAGGCCAGCGCGACCCGCAAACCATCAAGCTGAATCACGCCGTGCACCTGAAGCCGATCCGTCGCGGCCCCAACGGCCCGATGGTGCAACTGGAGTGCTCCGACTGCCACCGCCCCGCCGCGGTGAAAGCAACTTGGACCTACGCCGACGCGAAATACGTCACCGCACAGCCCAGCTACTCCGAAGAAGGCGAGCTGCGCGCCATGAAAACAGAAGCCCTCGCCGCTCACGGTCCGGCAAGCGGCCGCGAACTAATGGCCCCAGTAAAATTCGCAACCGCCTGCGCATCCTGCCACCTGCTCGCGTTCGACAAGCATTTCGATGAAGGCGTTCCGCACGACAAACCCGAAGTAGTGCATGCATTTTTGTTGAAGAAATTTCAGGAGTACATCGCCGCGCACCCAGCCGACGTCCGCGTAGTGCGCGATCCCAGCCGCGACCTAACCGGCAAACCAATTCCGCCGGAAGTGCGCATCCTAACGCCGGCCCAATGGATTACGGAACGCACCGCCATCGCCGAAGAACTGCTCTGGCGCAAGACCTGCAATCAATGCCACACGCTGATGCAAATGAATGGCGCTTCCCTGCCCCAAGTGCAAGACGCAACTCCCAGGGCTCTGGCTCCGCTGCCGCAGGTCGCCCCATCCAACGTCACCGTCAAATGGATGCCGCACGCCAAATTCGATCACGACGCCCACCGCGGCTTCACCTGCGCAAGTTGCCACGAAAAAGCGCTGAAGAGCACAGAAACCACGGACATCCTGCTGCCGGGCATCGCGACCTGCCAAACCTGCCACGCCCCGGGTCCCGATCACGCCGAATCCCGCTGCTTCGAATGCCACACCTACCACGACTGGTCCAAGCGCAAAGAAATCACGCCAAAGTTCACGCTACCATCACTCCAAACCGGCGGCCGCTAAGCGCAACCCGAACTACCCGCTCTTTATTCTATGTAGGCGCTGGGCTTTAGCCCGGCGAATCAACGCAGGTCTAAATGAATAGGCAAGGTCGCTCCAACGCACGTTGATCAAATCCTCGCCACCCGTAGCGGCCGCGGAC
>Ga0210384_10009138_pt1 | contig 10258 bp, 9 predicted proteins | sample IncBWH2MmetaG_FD_160574 | JGI IMG/M metagenome (GOLD analysis project Ga0210384, IMG submission 160574) | Forest soil microbial communities from Barre Woods Harvard Forest LTER site, Petersham, Massachusetts, United States - Inc-BW-H-2-M | ecosystem: Environmental > Terrestrial > Soil >...
CGACCCGCATATCGGCCTCCTACACCGCGGCACCGAGAAGCTGATCGAGCACAAGACCTATCTGCAGGCGATCCCGTACTTCGATCGGCTCGACTATGTCGCGCCGATCAATCAGGAGCATGCTTTCTGCCTCGCGGCGGAGCGGCTCCTGGGCCTCACACTGCCCAAGCGCGCGCAGGTAATCCGCGTGCTCTATTGCGAGATCGGCCGCCTGCTTTCGCATCTCCTCAACGTCACCACGCAGGCCCTGGACGTCGGCGCGCTCACTCCGCCGCTGTGGGGCTTCGAGGAGCGCGAAAAGCTCATGGGTTTCTACGAGCGGGCCTCGGGATCACGCTTGCACGCCGCCTATTTCCGCGTCGGGGGCGTGCATCAGGACCTGCCGCCGCAGCTCATCGACGACATCGAAGCGTTCTGCGACCCGTTCCTCAAGGTATGCGACGATCTCGAGGAACTGCTCACCGAGAACCGCATCTTCAAGCAGCGCAACGTCGATATCGGCGTGGTCAAGCTCGCGGACGCCTGGGCCCGGGGATTCTCCGGCGTCATGGTGCGCGGCTCGGGCGCCGTCTGGGATCTGCGCAAGGCGCAGCCCTACGAATGCTACTCCGAGTTTGATTTCGACATTCCGGTGGGCAAGAACGGCGATTGTTACGACCGCTACTGCGTGCGCATGGAGGAGATGCGCCAATCGGTGCGCATCATGAGGCAGTGCGTGGAGAAATTGCGCTCGGCCGATGCGCAGGGTGCGATCGTGGTCGATGACAACAAGATCGTGCCGCCGCGCCGCGCCGTGATGAAGCGCTCGATGGAGGCGCTGATCCATCACTTCAAGCTCTATACCGAGGGCTTTCATGTGCCTGCCGGCGAAGTCTACGCCGCGGTCGAGGCGCCCAAGGGCGAGTTTGGCGTCTATCTCGTGGCCGACGGCAGCAATCGGCCCTACAAGTGCAAGATCCGCGCGCCGAGCTTCCCCCATCTCCAAGCCATGGATTTTCTCTCCCGCGGCCACATGCTCGCGGATGTCTCCGCGATTCTCGGTTCGCTCGACATCGTTTTCGGCGAGATCGACCGATGAGCGTCCGCCGGCTCGCCGAAAAACAGCCGACTAGCTTTGCCTTCACGCCGGCAAATCTCGAATGGGCGAAAGCGCAGATCGCCAAATATCCGCCCGGGCGTCAGCAGTCCGCGGTGATCCCGATCCTGTGGCGTGCGCAGCAGCAGGCGGGCGGCTGGCTGCCGCAGAAGGCGATCGAGGCCGTGGCCGAGCTTCTCGGCATGGCCAACATCCGCGTGCTCGAGGTTGCGACCTTCTATACGATGTTCAATCTCGATCCGGTCGGGCGCTTCCACGTGCAGCTTTGCGGCACGACCCCGTGCATGCTGCGCGGCTCCGAAGAACTGAAGAATGTCCTGCGCCGCGTGATCGGCGAAGCGCATCACGTAAGCACCGACGGCACCTTCTCCTGGATCGAGGTGGAATGCCTCGGCGCCTGCGTCAACGCGCCGATGGTCCAGATCAATGCCGACTACTACGAGGATCTCACGCCCGAGACGTTGACCCGTATCCTCAACGACCTGGCGGCGGGCAAGACGCCGAAGCCGGGCCCGCAGATCAATCGCGAGTTCTCCGCCCCGGTCGGAGGACCGTCGACGCTGACCGACCCGTCGCTTTACGCGAAGAAGCCGGGCGAAGCCGCGAACGTCCACGAGGCGGCCGCTCCCAAACCTCCGATCGCCGACGCCACCGACCCGGGACGCCACTGATGCTCGCCGACAAGGATCGCATTTTCAAGAATCTATACGGCCGGCGCGATTGGGGCCTTGCCGGCGCACGCGCGCGGGGCGCCTGGGACGGCACCAAAGCGATCCTGGAGAAAGGCCGCGACGCCATCATCGCCGAGATGAAGGCCTCGGGTCAGCGCGGCCGCGGCGGCGCCGGGTTCCCGACCGGACTCAAATGGTCGTTCATGCCCAAGCAGCCGGTGGAGGGGCGGCCGCACTACCTCGTTGTCAACGCCGACGAGTCGGAGCCCGGCACGTGCAAGGATCGCGAGATCATGCGGCACGATCCGCATCTGCTGGTGGAGGGCTGCCTCATTGCCGGCTTCGCCATGGGCGTTCACGCCTGCTACATCTACATCCGCGGCGAATTCATCCGCGAGCGCGAGCGGCTGGAGGCGGCCGTGGCGCAGGCCTATGAGGGAAACCTCATCGGCAAGAACAACCTCCACGGCTACGACTTCGACATCATCGTTCACCACGGCGCCGGCGCCTACATCTGCGGCGAGGAGACGGCGCTGCTCGAAAGCCTCGAAGGCAAGAAGGGAATGCCGCGGCTGAAGCCGCCGTTCCCGGCCAATATGGGGCTCTACGGCTGCCCGACCACCGTCAACAACGTCGAGACCATCGCGCAGGTGCCCGACATTATGCGCCGCGGCGCCGCCTGGTTCGCCGGCATCGGCCGGCCGAACAATACCGGCACGAAGCTTTATTGCATTTCCGGCCACGTCGAGCGGCCGTGCACTGTCGAAGAGACGATGGGCATTCCGCTGCGCGCGCTCATCGACACCCATGCCGGCGGCGTGCGCGGCGGCTGGAGCAATCTGCTCGCCGTCATCCCTGGCGGATCGTCGATGCCGCTGGTGCCGGCGGGACCCGACCAGGCCGACACGCTGCTCATGGATTTCGACGGCTGCCGCGAGAAGAAATCGGCGCTCGGCACCGCAGCGGTCATCGTCATGGACAAGTCGGCCGACATCGTGCGCGCGATGGCGCGCATCTCCTACTTCTACAAGCACGAGAGCTGCGGCCAGTGTACGCCCTGCCGCGAGGGCATGGGCTGGATGTGGCGCGTGCTCACGCGCATGGCCGAGGGACGCGCCTTCAGGCGCGAGATCGACATGCTCTGGGAGGTGACGACCCAGATCGAGGGCCACACTATCTGCGCCTTCGGTGACGGCGCCGCCTGGCCGGTGCAGGGGCTGCTGCGCCATTTCCGGCCGGAGATCGAACGGCGCATCGACGAATATACCGCCAATCCCGGTGCCGGCGGCGTGCTCGATCCGGTCGTGCCCGAGGCGGCGGAGTAGGGGAGCAGCGCGGCATGACGGCGATCAGGCATCTTGCCCAACTCAACATCGGCCGTCTGCGCTACCCGACCGACGATCCGCGGGTCGCCGATTTCATGAACAACCTCGATCTGGTGAACAGCCTGGCCGAGCGCAGCAAGGGATTCGTCTGGCGTCTTAAGGACGACAGCGGCAACGCGACCGATATCCGGCCGTTCGCCGATCCAACCATGATCGTTAACATGTCGGTCTGGGAAAACGTTGAAACGCTTGAGCGCTTCGTTTGGCAGACCATTCACAAGCGCTTTTACGGCCGGCGCCCGGAGTGGTTCGAGAAGATGGAAAAGCCGCACTTCGTGATGTGGTGGGTGGCGGCCGGCCACCGGCCGACAATCGAGGAGGCGAAAGAACGGCTTGAATATCTGACCGCGCACGGTCCTTCCGACCACGCCTTCGGCTGGGAGAGCGTGCCGGCGGCGCAACTATGGAAGGCGGCGCGTTGCGCGCCGGACGGGCAGGCGGCATGACCAAGCTTCTCGTCGACGGAAGGGAAATCGATGTTCCGCCGGAGTACACGCTGCTGCAGGCGTGTGAGGCGGCGGGCGCCGAGATCCCGCGCTTCTGCTTCCACGAACGGCTGTCGATCGCCGGCAATTGCCGCATGTGCCTGGTCGAGCTGGTCGGCTCGCCGAAGCCGGTCGCGAGCTGCGCCTGGGGCGTGCGCGACTGCCGCCCTGGCCCCAAGGGGGAGCCGCCGGAGGTCAAGACCCGCTCGCCGATGGTGCGCAAAGCGCGCGAAGGGGTGATGGAATTCCTGCTCATCAATCATCCGCTCGACTGCCCGATCTGCGACCAGGGCGGCGAATGCGACCTGCAGGACCAGGCGATGGCCTACGGTGTCGATCAAAGCCGCTTCCGCGAGAACAAGCGGGCGGTTGAGGACAAGTATCTCGGCGCCCTGGTCAAGACGTCGATGAACCGCTGCATCCAGTGCACGCGGTGCGTCCGCTTCGCCACCGAAGTCGCCGGCGTGCCCGAACTTGGCGCCATCGGGCGCGGTGAGGACATGGAGATCACCACCTATCTCGAAGAGGCGATGGTCTCCGAGCTGCAGGGCAACGTCGTCGATCTCTGCCCGGTCGGGGCGCTCACCTCGAAACCCTATGAGTTCGCGGCGCGCCCGTGGGAGCTCAACAAGACCGAGTCGATCGATGTTATGGACGCGCTCGGCTCGGCAATCCGCATCGACACGCGCGGCCGCGAGGTGATGCGCATCCTGCCGCGGGTGAACGACGACATCAACGAGGAGTGGATCTCCGACAAGACGCGCCACGTCGTCGACGGGCTGCGGACGCAGCGGCTCGATCAGCCGTATCTGCGCGAGAACGGCCGCCTGCGTCCGGCCTCGTGGAGCGAAGCGTTCGCCGCGATCGCCGCAAGGGTGGAGCGGGCCAAAGCCGGCCGCGTGGGCGCGCTGGTCGGCGATCTTGCCGCGGTCGAGGAGATCTTTGCGCTCAAGGATCTGATGACCCGGCTCAACGTGACCAACCTCGATTGCCGGCAGGACGGCTCGGTGCTCGACCCGCAATGGGGCCGCGCGACCTACCGGTTCAACGCGACCATCACCGGGATCGACCTCGCCGACGCGCTCCTCATTGTCGGGTCAAACCCGCGCCGGGAGGCGGCGGTACTCAACGCCCGCATCCGCAAGCGCTGGCGCACCGCCAAGAGCTTTCCCATCGGAGTCATCGGCGGGAAAGCGCCGCTCACCTACAGCTACGACTATCTCGGCGCCGGGCCGGAGACGCTCGCCACTATCACCCGGCACAGCTTTGGCGACGTCATGCGCCATGCCGAGCGCCCACTCATCCTCATCGGCGCGCAAGTCTTTGCGCGGACGGACGCAGCGGCCGTCGCGGCGCTGGCGGCCAAGGCGGCAATCGATCTTGGCGCCGTGAAGGAGGGCTGGAACGGCTACAGCGTCCTCCACGGCGCCGCCTCGCGCGTCGGCGCGCTCGATCTCGGCTTCGTGCCCGGCGAGGGCGGCTTGAGCGCGCGGCAGATGGCGGCCGCGGGCACGCTCGATCTCGTCTTTCTGCTCGGGATCGACGAGATCGACATCGGGCCGGGCGCATTCGCGGTTTATATCGGCACCCACGGCGACCGCGGCGCGTTGCGCGCGGATGTGGTGCTGCCGGGCGCCGCCTATCCGGAGAAATCGGCGATCTACGTGAACACCGAGGGCCGCGTCCAGATGGCGACGCGCGCCTCCTTTCCCCCCGGCGACGCGCGCGAGGATTGGGCCATTCTGCGCGCGCTCTCGGACGTTGTCGGGAAGCGGCTTCCCTACGATTCGCTGGCGCAGCTCCGCAAGGCGCTCTACCAGGCGCATCCATATCTGATGCGCATCGGGGAGATCGCGCCGGGCGATCCGGCCGATCTGCACAAGCTCGCGGCGCGGGGCGGCAGTCCCGAGCGCGCGCCGTTCCGCGCGAGCGTCAGCAATTTCTACTTCACCAATCCGATCGCGCGCTGCTCGGCGGTGATGGCAGAGTGTTCGGCGCTGGCCGAACGCCACGCGGCCGCCGCGGCGGCCCTTTGAGGACAGGATGGAAGCGTTCTTCCACGACTACATCTGGCCGTTCGCCGTCATCGTGGCGGAAAGCGTGCTGCTGCTCGTCATCCTGCTGATTGCCGTCGCCTACGTCATCTATGCCGACCGCAAGATCTGGGCCGCCGTCCAGATCCGGCGCGGGCCGAACGTGGTCGGCCCCTGGGGATTGTTCCAATCGTTCGCCGATCTCATCAAGTTCGTGCTCAAGGAGCCGGTCATCCCCGCCGGCGCCAACAAGGGCGTGTTTCTCCTCGCGCCGCTGATCACCTGCACGCTGGCGCTCGCCGCCTGGGCGGTCATTCCCGTCAATGCCGGCTGGGTCATCGCCGACATCAACGTCGGCGTGCTCTATATCTTCGCCATCTCCTCGCTCGGCGTCTACGGCGTGATCATGGCCGGCTGGGCGTCGAATTCGAAATATCCGTTCCTGGCCGCGCTGCGCTCGGCGGCGCAGATGGTCTCCTACGAGGTCTCGATCGGCTTCGTCATCATCACCGTGCTGCTCTTGGTCGGCTCGCTCAATCTCACGGCCGTCGTCGAGGCGCAGAATACGCCGTGGGGCCTGCTCGGCTGGTATTGGCTGCGGCTCCTGCCGATGTTCGTGATCTTCTTCGTCTCGGCGCTGGCGGAGACCAACCGGCCCCCGTTCGACCTGGTCGAGGCGGAATCGGAGCTTGTCGCCGGCTACATGGTCGAGTACGGCTCCACGCCCTACATGATGCTGCAGTTGGGAGAGTACGTGGCGATCACCAGCATGTGCGCCATCGCGACGATCCTGTTCCTCGGCGGCTGGCTGCCGCCGTTCCCGGTGCCGCCGTTCACCTGGGTCCCCGGCGTCGTCTGGTTCGTGCTCAAGGCCGGGTTCGTGTTCTTCATGTTCGCCATGGTGAAGGCCTTCGTGCCGCGCTATCGCTACGACCAGCTGATGCGGCTCGGCTGGAAGGTATTTCTGCCGGTGTCGCTGGCGATGATCGTCATCGTCGCCGGCGTGCTCGAAATCGTTCGAGGCTGAGATGGGACTAGATCAGGCCGCGCGTTCGATCTTCCTCAAGGAGTTCGTGCAGGCTTTCCTGCTGTCGATGCGCTACTTCTTCAAGCCGAAGGCAACGCTCAACTACCCATTCGAGAAGGGCGCGCTGTCGCCGCGCTTCCGCGGCGAGCATGCGCTGCGGCGCTATCCGAACGGCGAGGAGCGCTGCATCGCCTGCAAGCTGTGCGAGGCGATCTGCCCGGCGCAGGCGATCACCATCGAGGCCGGCCCGCGCCGCAACGACGGCACGCGGCGCGCCACCCGCTACGACATCGACATGGTCAAATGCATCTATTGCGGGCTGTGCCAGGAGGCCTGTCCGGTCGATGCGATCGTCGAGGGGCCGAACTTCGAATTCGCCACCGAGACGCGCGAAGAACTCTACTACGACAAGGAACGCCTGCTGGCCAACGGCGACCGATGGGAGCGCGAGATCGCCAAGAACATCGCGCTCGACGCGCCGTACCGGTGAGACGCCCGCGCCCATGATCCTGCAGGCGATTTTCTTCTATCTCTTTGCCGGCGTGTGCATCGCCTCGGCGATCATGGTCATCGTCGTCAGGAATCCGGTGCATTCGGTGCTGTTCCTCATCCTCGCCTTCGTCAACGCCGCTGGCCTGTTCATGCTCATGGGCGCCGAGTTCCTCGCCATGATCCTCATCGTGGTCTATGTCGGCGCCGTCGCGGTCCTGTTCCTGTTCGTGGTGATGATGCTCGACGTCGATTTCGCCGAGCTGCGCCACGGGCTGCTCAACTATCTGCCGATCGGGTTCGTGGTCGGCGCCGTGCTGCTCGCCGAGCTCTTGTTCGTGGTCGGGGCCTGGGTGATCGAGCCCGGCGTGCCCAAGACCATCACCGCGCCGATCGCCGGCGACGTCAGCAACACGCAGGCGCTCGGCGAAGTACTCTATACCCGTTACGTCTACTTCTTCGAGGCGGCCGGCGTGATCCTGCTCGTAGCCATGATCGGCGCCATCGTGATGACGCTGCAGCACAAGCCCGACGTCCGGCGGCAGCGGGTCGGCGAGCAGCTGGCGCGCACCCGGGCCAGCGCCATCGAGGTGGTCAAGGTCAGGTCGGGGCAGGGCCTGCCATGACCATCGGGCTCGGTCACTATCTGTCGGTCGCCGCGATCCTGTTCACGCTCGGGATTTTCGGCATCTTTCTCAACCGCAAGAACATCATCATCATTCTGATGTCGGTCGAGCTGATCCTGCTCGCCGTCAACATCAACCTGGTGGCGTTCTCGGCGTTTCTCGGCGACATCGTCGGCCAGGTCTATGCGCTCATCGTGCTCACGGTCGCGGCAGCGGAAGCCGCGATCGGGCTCGCCATCCTCGTCGCCTATTTCCGCAACCGCGGCTCGATCGCTGTCGAAGACGTCAATCTGATGAAGGGCTGACGGATGAGCAGCGGGATGTATGAGGCGATCGTCTTCCTGCCGCTGCTCGGCGCCGTCATCGCCGGCCTGATCACGCTGGTCGGCGCGGCGAGCCGCCATCCCGGCGCCAGCCCGCCGGCGCCGCATGACGATCACGCCGCAATCGACCACGCGAGCCTCGACAGCGAAGAAGAGGTCGCCAGATCGACCGCCGGCTCGCAAGCCGCCGAGCTCGTCACCACCACGCTGTTGGTGCTGTCCTGGGTGCTCTCTTGCGTTGCCTTCGTCGACGTCGGCTTTAACGGGCACGACGCCCGCGTCCCGCTGTTCAACTTCATCACCTCGGGGGACCTCAAGGTCGATTGGGCCCTGCGCATCGATCCGCTCACCGCCGTGATGCTGGTGGTGGTGACGACGATCTCGGCGCTGGTTCATCTCTATTCGATCGGCTACATGGCCGACGATCCGTACAAGCCGCGCTTCTTCTCCTATCTGTCGTTCTTCACCTTCGCCATGCTGGCGCTGGTGACGGCCGACAATCTGGCGCAGCTGTTCTTCGGCTGGGAAGGCGTGGGGCTCGCGAGCTATCTGCTGATCGGCTTCTGGTTCCACAAGCCCGAGGCCAATGCCGCGGCGATCAAGGCTTTCATCGTCAACCGCATCGGCGACTTCGGCTTCGCGCTGGGAATCTTCGCCGTCTTCCTGATGACCGGGTCGATCAACTTCGACACCATCTTTGCCCAGGCGCCGGACCTCGTCGGCAAGACCCTTCACTATCTGAGCTTCGACGTCGATGCCCTCACGTTGATCTGCCTGCTGCTGTTCATGGGCGCGATGGGAAAATCGGCGCAGTTCCTGCTGCACACCTGGCTTCCCGACGCCATGGAGGGACCGACCCCGGTGTCAGCGCTCATTCATGCGGCGACCATGGTGACCGCCGGCGTGTTCATGGTGGCGCGGCTCTCGCCGCTGTTCTCGCTGGCGCCGACGGCGCAGGCGTTCGTGATCGTCATCGGCGCGACGACGGCATTCTTTGCCGCGACCGTCGGCCTCGTGCAAAACGACATCAAGCGCATCATCGCCTATTCGACCTGCTCGCAGCTTGGCTACATGTTCGTGGCCATGGGCACGGGCGCCTATTCGGTCGGCATGTTCCACCTGTTCACCCATGCCTTCTTCAAGGCGCTCCTGTTCCTGGGCTCGGGCTCGGTCATCATCGCCATGCACCACGAGCAGGACATCCGCCACATGGGCGGACTGTGGCGCAAAATCCCGTTCACCTATGCCACCATGTTCGTCGGCACCCTGGCGCTGACCGGATTTCCCTTCACCGCCGGCTATTACTCAAAGGACGCGATCATCGAGGCGGCCGACGCGGCTAGCGGCGCCGCCGCAAGCTATGGCTTCGCCATGACTGTTGCTGCCGCCGCGCTCACGTCGTTCTATTCCTGGCGGCTCATGTTCAAGACCTTCCATGGCGCGCCGCATGATCGGCATCACTACGAGGCGGCGCATGAGAGCCCGATCGTGATGCTCGTTCCGCTCGCTCTGCTCGCAATCGGATCGATCGGGGCCGGCTGGCCCTTCTTGCACCTGTTCACCGGCGACGGCGCCGTCGAGTTCTTCCGCGACTCGCTCAAGATCGGATCGGACAACAAGGTGCTCGAGGAAATGGAGCACGTTTCGTTCGCCGTCAGGGTCATTCCTACCGTGATGATGGCCGGCGGATTGCTTGTGGCCTTCCAGTTCTATATCCGCCGCCCGGAGATTCCGGAGCGGTTGGCGCGCGAACAGAGCGTGCTCTACCACTTCCTGCTCAATGCCTGGTACTTCGACCGGATCTACGACTTCCTCTTTGTTCGCCCGACGCTGTGGCTCGGCCGGCTCCTGTGGAAGGGCGGCGACGGGTTCATCATCGACGGGTTCGGCCCCGACGGGGTGTCCGCCCGCGTGCTCGACGTGACCCGCAGCGTCGTGCGGCTGCAGACCGGCTATCTCTATCACTACGCCTTCGCCATGCTGATCGGCGTTGCCGCCTTCATCACCTGGTTCATGTTCGCGGGAGGCCACTGATGGCGAGCTGGCCGATCCTCTCGGTCGTGACCTTCCTGCCGCTCGCCGGGGCGCTGTTCATCGCCCTGCTGCGTGAGGACGAGACCGGC